>ERZ869936.853-NODE-853-length-25329-cov-35.343119_pt1 | contig 25329 bp, 22 predicted proteins | sample MGYA00520876_ERZ869936 | MGnify/ENA primary metagenome ERZ869936 (study PRJEB32218, sample SAMN09650985) | biofilter metagenome | isolation source: enrty point of leading RO module | place: Saudi Arabia: Thuwal, RO plant located on Red Sea | collected 2016-02-17 ... | reverse complement strand
CGCCCGCAAGCGCGCCGTGATCTGCTAGAATCAGAGCCCCATCCAGGCCATTGCAGGATCCGCCCCATGAATGACCATCACGAAAGACCTCCTTTCCACTTTCAGCATCACACGCGTTGCCGACTCGGCGTCGCCGTCTTGCTCGCCGCGGCGATGCTGATCGCCGCCGCTTCCAACGGACGCGCGGAGGACGAGGCGAAGCCCGACACCTTTCGGGCCGCGGCCGCCGAGGTCGACATCACGCCCGACCAACCGATCGGTATCAGCAATCTTCGCGGGCTCAGTACCGGCATTGCCGACCGCATGTACGCCCGCGTACTGGTCATCGACGACGGCACGGCGCCGATCGCGATCGTTACGGCCGACGTGGTCGGTTGTCCGATCTCCTACGCCCGGGCGCTGGGCAAGTCGATTGAAGAGGCGAGCGGCATTCCGGCCGATCGCGTGATGTTCAATTGCAGCCATTCGCACAACGTACCGGGCGTCGGTTTGCCGGCCGATCCGGAGGAACCTTCTTTCGGCCGCGACGTGCTGGAGAAGATCACCGAGATGACGGCCACGGCGGTCGATCGGCTGAAGCCGGCTCGCCTGGCGGTCGGTCGCGAGCGGTGCCAGATCGGTTTCAATCGCCTGATGCCGACGCCGGGCCGCGTGACGATGACCGTGAACCCCGACGGACCTGTGGTGCCCTGGGTCGACGTGCTGGCGGCCTACGGTCACGACGGCTCGCGAATCGGCATTCTCTTCTCCTACGCCGCTCACCCGGTGGTCATTCACAGCAGCAGCACGTTGATCAGTGCCGACTTTCCAGGTCGCGCGGCGACGCACTTGCGACGGATGCTCGGCCAGGGCGAGCGCAAGGGCGGCGTGATGATGTTTGCCCAAGGGTGCGGCGGCAACATCAACGCCTTTCCGCTCAAGGGGGGCATCGACGCGGCCGATCGCGTCGGACTGGTGCTGGCCCAGGCCGTCACCCGCGTGCAGCTGAGGGATGTCGCTCCGGCGCGGATTCGCAGTGCCTCGCACGAAGTGGCATTGCCGTTTCAAGAGCCACTGTCGGTCGAAGAGGCGGAGAAGCTGCTCGCCCAGCGGCCGGGCGACTTGCGCTATCAGCGGCTGGCCAACCTGGCCAAGGCCGGCCCCTCGCCCGACATGCCCTATCCGATGTCGGCCTTCGCCATCGGCGATCAGGTTTGCATCCTGGCACTGCCGCACGAGACGTTTTGCGACTATCAGCTGTGGGCGGATGAGCAATCGCCGTACGGCGAGACGCTCGTCTTCGGCTATACCGGCGGCGTGCAGGGCTATGTGGCGGCCAAGCAGGACCTGGACTACGGGCTGCTGCGGGCCGGCTACGGTGCCCAGATGACCAACAGCCGCATGCCGCTGAAGCCCGCCTGCGAGGCGATCATCCACCAGGGCATCTCCGACCTGTGGCAGAAGCTGGAAGAGAAATAGTGCGGCGCACCTCAGGTCAAGTTCAAGGGAGCGGGTGGCACTGGCTCCGCCAGTGCGCTGGCTCGTCCCGAGTCTGGCCCTCTCGAATCTTCTCGCGGCTCGGCGGAAACCTGGCCGTTGCGGCGTTTTGCCTGCTGGTGACTGCGGCGCTCCACGCCGACGAGCCGACCATGACGACGCTGCGCGCCGGCGCCGCCCAGATCGAAGTCAATCCACCGGCCGTCGGTACCGTGCTCGCCATGCGGGCCGAACGGAGTACCGGCATCGCCGAGTCGCTTTTCGCGCGGGCGCTCGTGCTCGACGACGGGACAGCCCGGGTCGTGCTGGTGACCAACGACTATTGCGGGTTCGACATTCCGTTCCATGCGCGGTTGGCGAAGGCGATTTCGGCGGCGACGGACATCCCCGTGTCGCACATCATGATCAACTCGAGTCACAATCATAGCGCGCCGCTGATCGGGTCGTGGGCCCCGCCCAACGACGGTCCGCAGCCGTGGCACGACGAGTTGATCGAGAAGTTTGCCCGCGTCGCCAGGCAGGCGGCGGACGACCTGCGACCAGCCCGACTGCGTTTTCGCCGCGAGGCGACGCAGATCGGCATGAATCGCCGTCTGATGCACGAAGGTCAGATGGTGATGGCTCCGAATCCGCACGGCAATCATCTGCCCTGGATCGACGTGCTGAGCGTTGCAGAGCCGGACGGAAAGCGGATCGCAGTGCTCTTCAGTCACGCCGCGCATCCGGTCGTCGTGCAAAGCGCTTCGACGCTCATCGGCGGCGACTATCCCGGCTACACGATCAAGCGGCTCGAGGCGATGGCCCGCGCGGGCGGCAGTCGTTCGATGTTCATGTTCGCCCAAGGCGCCGGTGGTGACATCAATGCCTTTCCGCTGGCCGGGGGAATTCAGGCGGCCGACACGGTGGCCCGTGACCTGTCGTACGCGGTGGCCCGGGCGATCAAGACGCCCGGTGGCGTGCTCGATGGCGTTCCGCTGCGTGTCGGCACGCGCGAGGTGGCGCTGCCACTGCAGGAGCCACCACCGCGGGCGGTCATTGAAGCGCGAATCGCCGCCACCCGCGACGAGCGGCGCCAGGTCTGGCTGCGCGGGCTACTGGCGATGCAGGACAAAGGACAAGACCAACGCACGATGGCCTTTCCAATGACGGCCTTCGCCCTGGGCGACGACTTTTGCCTGCTCGGTCTGCCGCACGAAACGTTTTCCTATTACACGCTCTTTGCGGAACGGGTTTCGCCGTTTGAGTCCAACATGGTGCTGGGGTATACCAATGGCGTCAATGGATACGTGGCGACCCGGCGAGACTATCTGCTCAGCGCGGCGGGCGGTTACGAGGCATCGCGACTCGGGTCGGCCATGAACTACACGACGCGGCTGGCACCGAAGCCGGAGTCGCAGGCGCTCATCGAAGCGGGGATACGCGACCTTTATGCTCAGGTCCTCAGCAAGAAGAAGGAAGAGTAGCGTTTGCCCGCGCTGTGTGGCGACTGGCTCAAGGTGGCGTCTCAGCACCTTCATGACGAAGATGCGGCCGACTCGCGAATGCGGGCTACGTGTTGACGCAGGGGGCGACCCGACATGAACAGCGACCTGGAACAACTCCGCCTGCTCTCGATCTTTCACTTCGTCGCCGCCGCAATGATCGCGCTCGTGTCGCTCCTTCCGATCTTCCATCTGGTTATCGGAATTGTCTTTCTGGTAAGTGCATCGAACCCTTCGCCAGAGGTCCCGGCTGCGGACGTGATCGCGCAGCGGGCCATCGGATCGTTATTCACCTTTATCGCCGGCATGGCGATCTTGATCGGCTTGACAACCGCCTCCTGCGTGCTGGTGGCGGGCAAGTGTCTTGCCCGGCACTGCAGGTACATGTTTTGCCTGGTGACCGCGGGTTTGCTCTGCCTGTTCTTTCCGATCGGCACGGTCCTGGGTGTCTTTACGATCTTGGTGCTGAATCGATCGACAGTTCGCGTATTGTTCGGGGTTGATCGGCCTGAAGATAAGGTGAGCGAGGCCGCAAGTCCCTAACGTTGTGCAGGTCGACGGCGTTTGGACGCCGCGTCAATTGTGCATTTCGTCGAACCGCCACACGACCATGCATTTGCAACGCAAACTCGACGACTTCAAGCTTGGCGAGCTGCTCGGCACGGGCACCGTGGGGACCGTCTACGCGGCCGAGGATCGGACCACGGGACAGGAGGTGGCCGTCAAGATTCTGCTGCCCGAGGTCTCGCTTGACCGCAACATCGTGGCCCGCTTCGAGCGCGAGATGCTGATCCTCTCCAAGCTCAGCCACCCCAACATCATTCGCTACTACGGCGGCGGTGGGCACGACTTCGACCGCCAAGGGGCCACAGCCGCCGGCGGGCATGGCGTCCATCGTCTCTTCTATGCCATGGAGCTGGTCCACGGCGGCTCGCTGAAGCAGGTGCTGACCAGTGGCAAGCTCCCCTGGCAACAAGCGGTTCGCTACGGCATCAAGGTATGCTCCGCATTGCAGCATGCCCACAACTACGGCATCGTGCATCGCGACCTGAAGCCGGGCAATCTCTACCTGACGTACAATGGCGAGCTGAAGCTGGGCGACTTCGGCATCGCGCTCGACACAGGTGAGGCGAGCCTGACCGCCACCGGGCTGATCGTGGGTTCGTATCTTTACATGGCGCCGGAGCAGATTCGGGGCGAGACGGGCCGCATCGGCAATCAGACCGATCTCTATGCCCTGGGATGCATCCTCTACGAGATGCTCGTCGGACGACCGCCATTTCAGGGCGCGACTTTCGCCCAGATTTTCGATCAGCATCTCAAGGACGATCCGGTGCCGCTCGTCGAGCTCGATCCCTCGCTGCCGAAGAGCCTCTGCGACATCGTCATGCAATGCCTGGCCAAGAATCCTTACCAGCGTCCGCTCAACGCCCGACACGTGCAGGGCGTGCTCAGCGAGCTTGACGTCAGCTGGGATCGCGAGGACGAAATCTATCGGGCCGAGCTGAGCCGGCTGCGGAAGATTTTTGACGCCGGCGTGATCTACGATCAGGGCGCGCTGCCGGAAGTTTCCTGGGCGCGGCTCGGGATGCTGGCCGGTATGGTCGTGGTGATTTGCCTGCTGTTCTGGCTGTTCGCGAATTTGAGCTGATTGGCGTGGCCCCTGCCGCCAACGCCCGCGTGCGCTAGAATGCGGCTATGGACGCGGCCCCTCTTCATTCGCCCTTCGGTTCCACAAGGTCGGACTCGATGCCGACCGACAAGCCGACGCAGCGGATCGCCTCGTTGATCTCGGCGGCCACCGAGATGCTCTTCGCGCTGGGGTTGGCCGATCGCGTGGTGGCCGTCAGTCACGAGTGCGACTGGCCGCCCGAGGTGGCAACGCTTTCCCGCGTCACCAGCAGCCGCGTCGATTCCGCCGCCAGCAGCCTGGAAATCGACGAGCAGGTCCAGAAGCAATCGGTCGCCGGCCAGCCGCTCTACGAGATCGATCGCGAACAGCTCGAGGCGCTGGGCCCCGACGTCATTGTCACCCAGGCCCAGTGCGACGTCTGCGCCGTGCGTTACGAGGACGTCGTCGAACTGGTCGCGGCCAGTGACCGGCTGTCGGCAACGAACATCGTCTCGCTCGCCCCCGAGACACTCACGGACGTGCTCCGCGACATTACGCGGCTCGGTGAGGCGCTCGACGTGCCGCAGGCGGCCGCGCAGCTCGTGAACCAGCTCGAGACACGGCTCGCTGACGTCGAACACCGCGTGGCCGAGGTTCCGGATGCCCAGCGGCCGCGGGTGGCGATCATCGAGTGGCTCGAGCCGCTGATGATCGCCGGCAACTGGACGCCCGGTCTTGTCGAGCGAGCCGGCGGCCGCTACGAACTGGCCGTCGAGGGTCGGCACAGCCCCTACGCCGAGTGGTCGGCACTGGTCGAGTACGATCCCCAGGTGCTGGTGCTTTGCCCCTGCGGATTCGACGTCGAACGCACGTTGAGCGAGGTCGCCCGCGTGACGGAGCGCCGCGAATGGCGCCAGCTGACCGCCGTCAAGAACGGGCGAGTCTGTGTGCTCGATGGCAATGCCTATCTCAACCGCAGCGGCCCGCGACTGGTCGACACGGTCGAGATTCTGGCGCACCTGGTGCATCCCGAGCGCTGCGGAGTGCCGGCCAGCGTGACCGATCCGCAGCAGGCGTGGCGACCGCTGGCGAATGAGTAGTGTTCTCAGCTTGGACCGCGATCGAGACCGCTTGTCGCGACGATTCACGGGCGTTCGGCCACTCAAGAGATTCGCATGCCCGCCAGCTGCGGCACGGGCGCCCGATTCCTTCGCGCGGCCGCGGCACTTACAATACAAGGTATCCCGCCCACCGGCTCCTTCCCCCCTGCCCCGCGAGCTGCCGATGTACGCCCTCTCGATCTGTCGTTTTGCGCGCTTCGCGCTGCTGTCCTGCCTGTTGCCTTGCGGACTCGTTGTGACCCTGGCCGGCCACGCACAGGCCGCGGAACCCGACTGCGCCGGGGCGGTGCAGCTGGGCATCCGTCGCACCAAGCCGGCCGAAGGTCGTTACGTTCAGGTCGGCGACGTGTACATGGTTCCCTACACGGCGAAGATTCCCGGCACCGAGGTCGAGTATGCGATGGAGCCGATCCCCGGCGGCGAGTTTCAGCTGGGCAGCCCGGCAGACGAGGCCGATCGGCTCGCCGACGAAGGCCCGCAGCGGACGATCGTGGTCGAGCCCTTTTGGATGGGTCGCTACGAGGTCACCTGGAGCGAGTACAAGGAGTACATGAAGCTCTACGTGATCTTCAAGACGTTCGAGGCCCAGAACATTCGCCCGGTGACGAGCGACAACCTTAGCGACGCCATTACCGCGCCGACGCAGCTCTACGATCCCAGCTACACCTTTGGCCTGGGTGAGGATCCTCGTCAGCCCGCCGTGACAATGACCCAATATGCTGCCAAGCAATACACGCACTGGCTCAGCGGTATCAGCGGGCGGCAATATCGCTTGCCCAGCGAGGCCGAGTGGGAGTATGCCTGTCGCGCGGGCACGACAACTGCTTATCACTTTGGCGACGACCCAAAGCTGCTGGGCGAGTATGCCTGGTACTACGACAACGCCGACGGCCGGCCCCGCAAGGTCGGTCAGAAGAAGCCGAATCCGTGGGGGCTCTTCGACATGCACGGCAACGCCTGGGAATGGACGCTCGACGAGTACCATGCCGACGGCTACGCTCGCCTCGACGAGAAGCCCCAACGCGCGGCCGATGTGGTGGCCTGGCCGACGGAGTTCTATCCGCGGGTGCTACGCGGAGGCAGCTGGGACGAGCCAGCCGAGCGACTGCGTGCGGCGGCCAAGCTCGAGTCGAACGACGAAGACTGGAAAGAGGAAGATCCGAACCTGCCGCTCAGCCCTTGGTGGTTCACGAACGAACCGGCCCGCGCCGTCGGCTTTCGCCTGGTACGGCCGCTGCGTGCCGAGCCGGCCGAGGCGATGGGCAAGTACTGGGACGCACAGGTCGTCGAGGTCCAGGACGACGTGCAGCTGCGGCTGGACGGCGGTCGGGGAGTCCGCGGCATCGTCGACAAGAACCTGCCGGCGGCCAGCGCCGAGATCGACGGGCAGGAGTGAGTGGCGGCCGCGAGGGCGGCCGCCCCACGCGAAGACTGCGACCGGCGGGCAGACTCTCTCCGGGCGCAGAAGAGAAGCACGGGCCACCAGTGGCCCGTGCCTACAGGACTCAAGCGAGAGCAAGTTGAAGCGAGTCGGCAAGCAGCCGGTTGATCGCCCGCGGCGTTACCGGCTGTAGGTTTCCTCGTTGGCGGGCTGCCAATCGCCGGTGGCAGTCCGCGGCGGATCGTTGCTCAGTTGCGTGCCGCCGATGCGCGAGCCGCTGAGGACCGAAGCAGTACGGCTGCCCGACGGTCCAACCGCGGTACGTCGAATGACTTCATCTTCGACCATCCGGTAAGATCGAACCGGCACCTGCACCGTACGCGTTTCCGGCAGCAGTTCACGTCGCGTCACCGTTTGGGGCACCTCTTGCACTTGCGCTTCCCAGCGCGTGTGCGGAACGTAGTGGTAACCGACGTACGGCCGGACGAACGGATTCAAGAGGCCGTGCCAGCGGGCCTCCATCTGATACTCGGTAACCGGTGTGTAGACGGTTCGCACCGAGGGCCGCGTCTCGGTCACCAGGTGCTCGCGATAGACCGTCTGATTGCGCTCGACAATCTGCGTCTCGGACATCGGTCGTTGAACGCGACTCCGCGTGACGCGGTAGGTCACTCCGTCGCGTTCCTCGTACTGAACGTCCTGGGCAGCCGCCGTCGATGCGAGCGCGCACCAGGAAACGATCACCAATAGCATCCGTGCTTTCATGGCTTTTCTCCCTGTCCCCGTATCATGGCGCTTATCGACACGCCGCGGGGGGCCACTTGAGGACATCCTTATCCTGCGCCGGTGTCGCGACTTGCGTCCGCGCGGAACGGGGCCAAGTCGGGTCCGGCGATGCTAGCGGACGGCGACCCCGCGAAAACGGGCAAACCCGGGGAGAAATTGGCGATTGCGCAGGCGGGAGCGAATCGCCGCGAGATTGCGGCGCAGGGGGCCGCGCTACTCGGGATCCTTGGGCCACATGATGACGCTGACCAGCGCGATGGGGATCACCACCAAGAGGGTAATGATGCCAATACCGAAGAGCGTGATGTACATAGCCGTATTCTTGCAAATTGGGGTCGTCCGGTCGACACGGCACGGCGGCCTGGACCGACATCGGGCCGACACGAGACGGCCGGCTTTGATTGGCCCTGGTGCGACCGTTATCATGATCGGCGTTACGAAGGTCAGGCCATCAGCGGAGATCGGCCGACCGTGGCGGTCGCCAGCCGGAGCTTGGCCGCCGGCCGGGGAACGGAAACCTTGGGGGAAGACGAGCAATGCGAAATCTGCTGCGAATCACGCTGTTTTCGGCCTTGATGGGAGCGGCCCTGCTGTTGGCGGCGCCCCGCGAGGCGGAGGCCCATCGTCGCTGGGTGTACTACGCCCCACACGTCACCTACTACGCACCGCCGGCCGTCTACCGCGGAGCCTACGTCGCCTATCGACCGCGGCCGATCTTGGCACCGCGTCGCTACCGGGTCGCCCCGGTCGCCGTGCCGGCCTATCGGGCCCCGGTCTATTACTACGGCTGGTAAGATTCCCGCGCCGTCGCCTGGCAACCTGGTATGAAGCGAGCGCTCGACCAGTTGATCGTCGAAGCCCAACTCTCGCTCGAGCAGCTGGCCGAGAAGGCCAAGTTGCCCAGCGAGCGGGTTGCTGCGATGCTCGACGGACGCTGGACGCCGAGTCCCCGTGATCGCGAGATGTTGGCCGCCGCCTTTGGACTCTCGCCGGACGAGATCATTTGGGGCCACACGATGGATCCGCGCAACGTGCGCTATCGCCAGTTTGGACTCGAAGAAGACATCTCGTAGGGCACCTCGCCAGGTGTCCCGCGTTGCGGCCGCACTCAGAAACTGCTGGAGGAGGCGACGAAGATGAGCATCGAGGAGCGACTTGCCGAGCTGAATCTGGAACTGCCCCCGACGCCGAAACCGGCCGGCGTCTATCGCCCGATCGTGGTCGTCGACAACCTCGCCTACCTTTCGGGACACCTGCCACTCTTGCCGGGCGGCGGCCTGATGACCGGTCGTGTGGGGGCCGACGTCTCGCAAGAAGACGGCTACGAGGCGGCCCGACGGACGGCCCTGGCGATGCTCCGCACGCTTAAGGATGAATTGGGCCAGCTCGACCGCGTCGCGCGGGTGATCAAGATCTTGGGCATGGTCAACTGCACGGCCGACTTTCATGCCCAGCCAGGGGTGATCAACGGTTGCAGCGAGCTGTTGGCCGAGGTGTTCGGTAGCGAAATCGGTGTCGGTGCCCGCAGCGCCGTGGGCGTGGCAGCCTTGCCGCTGAACGTGACGGTCGAGATCGAAGGGATCTTCGCCGTCAAATAGCAAATCAGCGACGCGGCAGCAGCAGCAGCTTCTGTCCTGGCTCGGTTGCCAGCCGCAGCAACGAGTCGGCGTCGACGATTTCGGCAGCGTCGCCGCGATGGACCGCCACCCGCTTGCCAGGCCAGGGATTCCGCAGCCGGCATTCACCACCGAGTTGGGAAGTCACTTCCACAAAGGGCACTTTGCCGTCCTCCATCGCACTGCGGACCAGGAATCCGCCACGGCAGAGCAGCTCGAAGTGCGCGTCCCATTCGCGCGGCCAGGCGGGAAACAAGCGAATCACTGCCTCGCCGCCCGGTCGCGGCGAGATGCTCTGACAGAGCGCCCGCTGCAGGGCGTAGCTGACCGCGCCCTGGTGCTCGATGCCCTGGGTCTGCACGCCTTCTTCCAGCGACATACGGTTTTCCAGCAACAGCCAAGCGTCGGTGAGGTCGCGCCGCAAATGACGCGGCAGCACTTCGCGGACATCGTCGGCCCGTCCCATGTTGGCCGCCGCGATCGCCGTTTGATTGAGGATGCGGATACGCTGCTCAGGCACGCCCAGCTCGCGAAGTCGGGTAAAGCTGCGGGCCTGGTAGGTCAGTTCGGCCAACTCGGTCATCCGCGAACGCGGCGTCTCGAGCGTGATCAGGTCGAAGTGAATCACCGGTCGCAAGCCGACGCCCCGATGATTCACCTTCTTGGCCGGCTTCAGCGCCGGAGTCCAGGCGGTTTGATCTCGGGTCAGTTTCGGATTGACCGCATCGACGTGGCGGTTGGTCGGCAGCGGGGCGAGGTGATCGAGCAAGTCCTGCCAGCCGACCCGCAGCTCGGCATCGACGTCGAGCAGCTCGGCCGCCTTAATGGCCAGCGGCAAGACGCCCATGATGGCGGAGATCTCCTCGTGCGGATCTTGACCGCCCCAGACGCCTTCGCCGTTGTTGACGTTGTAGATGTGGTAGCGCCCGTCGTCGCCTTCGCGAATGTTGGGATAGGTGCGATAGAACTGGGCGACGCCCCGCAGCATCGGGTAGGCCCGCTCGCGGAGCCAGGTCTCGTCGCGGGTGTACTCGTAGTGCAGCCAATAGTGCCAGGCGATTTGCGCCTGGGAGAAAAAGATGTGGGTGATCCAGGAGTGCGGCATGGCCTGGGGCGCGTGAATGAAATTCCAGCGACTGCAGAAGCCGTTCTGCGCCAGGGCATGACGACGAAAGCGGGCCGACGTTTCCGACCACAACTTGCGTTCGAGCACGAGATCTTGCAGGTCCGCGGCAATCGGTGCCGGGAGTTCCGCGAGTCCGTCAAAGTCGACGGTCTCCGGGATAAAGATGCCCTGGCAACCCCATTGCTGTTGCGCGGCGCGGCGGGACCGCTCGAGCATGCCGCTGTACATGTCGTACATGGGGTCCATCAACTCGCCGTGGTTCGCGGCCCACGGCGTCCAGTACATCGTCTGCGTGTTCCACCACCAGTACTTGGCTCCCCAGCGACGCTGATCGCCGCCGGTGCTGAAGACGAGTCCGTTGAACTTCGGCGGATAGGCTCCCCGCGAAGTCGAGGCCATCACGTACAGGTAGTAGCTGTAGCCTTCTTCGAGCAGCTCGGCCGTGCCGTCGGCACTTCCCAGCTGGATGAAGGACTTCGACCAGAAATCGTGCCACCAGTTGAGATTGTCTTGCCGCACCGACTCGTAACCCGCGCTGGCGGCCGCCTGGGCTTCGGCGACGGCTCGCTCCGAGACCTTGTCACGGGGGTCGAACGAGGCGGCACTGCCCATCCAGATCGTGTACGCGCCCTCGCCCGGCTCGATGGTGACGCGGGCGGTCGTGGCGTCGATCTTGGCCACGCTCGCCTGGCGACCTTCGACCACGATGGCCACCGCCGAACGGCAGTAGTAATCGTCCTGAATGAACGTCTGCCGCAGCACGGCCGTGCCGTCCTCCAGCTCGAACTTGGAGAGGGCCCGATGCGAACCGGTCAGCACCCAATGGGGCCGCAACATCTTCAGGTCAACGTGGGTGGCGGCGTCCGAACCGCGGCTATCTTTGACGCGAATTGCCATCGCGTCACGGGCATGCCAGGCCAGGACTTCCGCCTCGACCGGCGACTCGCCGACCGTCACCGTCGCGTCGTAGGCCGACAGATGCTGCTTGACGTCATCCTTCGGAAAGACACGTTCGTCCGACGAGGCGTCGGCGAAACGGACGTCGACCTTGGCCAGCCCGTTGCAGTAGTCGACGGTGTAGGCATTCTCGTTGCCGACGGCAAAGACATCGACCCGGTTGAGCTGGAAGTGCAGCGCCTGCTCGCTGGTCCAGACGAGGCTGCCCATGGTTCCGTTGCCCAGCGGCAGGCCCGCCTCGCTCCGTTTGACCTGCTTGTCGTAATGCAGGTCGGCCCGCGAAACGACCTCGCGCATGTCGGGCCGCGGCGGCAGGCTCTCGATTGCTGGGGACGGCAGGTTGAGGTTCTTTTCCGCGGCGAGGGCGGCGGTGCCCAAGGACCACGGCAACGACAACGCGAGAAAAGCGGACACGTGAGAGAAGACACGGAAAACAGAGACGGTACGCTGCCGGGACGCGTGGGAGCGCGCGGCAACGGACGAGAGAGTTCGACCAGGCATGATCAATCGCGGGGGGAAGAAGGCGACGCGGGAGGCGGGACCAACGAGGGCCGTCAACGGGCCCGGTGGGGAGGTCGTATTATAGCGACTGAAAGATGCGCGAGCGAATGGCAATCGCACCGCCGCGGGGCGCGTAACTTGGTACGCTTTTTCATCCCAGCGACGTCTCGCCACGACGCTTGGCATCGATCTGTCCGGCGGTCCGCGGCGATTGTTTGCGGCTCTCCCAGAGCCTACAATTGATCGTTCAGCGGCAAGGGTCTCGCTGCCGCCTGCCTCCCCTTTACGAGCGACGTCCGGTCGAGAACCTCTCTTGAAAGCTCGGGCTCTATTTCGTCGTCGGGGCCGTGGAGCCCTGCCTCTGGTCTTGGCTTCCGTCGCGGTCGTGGGCGGGCTCGCATTTGCGCTTTTCGCCTTGGGCAATTGGCATGCGCCGCCGGAAGATCGGGACGGAATCATCGTCTACTGTGCGGCCGGAGTACGACCCGCCGTTGCTCCTGTGGCCGAGGCCTTCGAGAAGGAGCTGGGTACGAAGGTCGAGATTCGTTCCGGCAGCAGTGGCGCGCTCGAGGCGCAAATTCGCGCTTCCGTGGGGCTGCGGCCGGGGGACCTCTACATTCCGGCCGCTGCCGATCCGTTTGTCGAACGAAATCGCCTGGGCAGTGCCGTCGCCGCCGCCTCCGGCAAGACACCGTTTCTGAAGGAAGTCCTGCCGCTGGCCCGCTTCCGCCTGGTCCTGGCCGTTACCCCGGGCAAGGAAGATCGGATCTCGGAGTTTGCCGATCTCGCTGACCAGGACGTGGCCGTGCTGATCGCCAACGACGAGGCGGCGGTGGGGAAGAAGACGAAGGAGGTGCTCACCGCGGCCGGTGTCTGGGATACGATTCGCGGGAAGGCACGCCAGCTGCAAACCGTTACCGAGTTGGCCGGCGCCATCAAGCTCGGTACCAACGCCGATGCCGGCTTCATGTGGGACGCCACCGCGCGGCAGTTCGGCCTGACGATCGTGGAGTTGCCCGAGCTGGCCGGCGAGCCTTCGACGATATCCGCGGCGGTGCTGGCCGATGCCGCGAACCCGACGGGGGCCCTGCGCTTTGCCCGTTACCTGGCCGCCCCGGACAAAGGTCAGGCGTCGTTTCGCGAGCTGCACTACGAAACCGTCGCGGGCGATCCGTGGGCCGAGGTGCCAGAGGTCGTCCTCTACAGCGGTAGCGTGAATCGGCCGGCCATCGCGGAAACGATTGTCGAGTTCGAAGCACGTGAAGGCTGTCGGGTTATCCCCACCTACGACGGTTGCGGGGCCTTGGTGGCGACGATGCGGGCGGGCCAGAAGCCGGATGCGTACTTCGCCTGCGACATCTCATTCATGGCGATGGTCGAGGACGAATTCGACGAGAAGTTGGACCTTTCGAATACCGAGATGGTGATCCTGGTTCGCAAGGGGAATCCGCGCAACATCCGCTCGCTCGAGGATCTGGCGGGCGACGACATGGCCGTCGGCCTGGCGGACGAGAAGCTCTCCGCGTTGGGGCGACTGACGGTCAACTTGCTCGACGAGCATGGCCTGCGCGAACCGGTCGTCAAGAATCGCAAGGCAAGCTCGCCGTCGGCCCATTACCTCGTGATCCAAATGGCGCAAAGTGAAAAGCTCGATGCGGCAATCGTCTACCGGGCCAATTGCGCCGAGGTACGCGAGCAGCTGGATATCGTGGCGATCGATCATCCGCGGGCCAACGCCAAACAGCCGTTTGCCGTGCATCACGAGGCCCAGTATCCGCAGCTGACGCAACGGCTTCGCGATGCGCTGACCTCCGAAGAGTCGCGGGCGCGATTCGAGAACAGCGGGTTTCGCTGGAATCTCGGCGCCAACGTGGAATGACTCGTACCATGAGCCGGAACACGTCCGTTGCCGAGCCGCCCGACCGCTTTCACCCGCGGGGTGATCGTTTCTTCTACTGGGGGATGTGCGTCCTGGGCGGCGCCTACATCTTTCTGGTTCTCGGCATGCTGCTGGCCAACGTGGCCTATACCTTCGTCGGCGACGAGCCGGTCGAACAGGTGCTCGACCCCGAGTACGCGGCCGAACATCCGATCTTGGCGACCTTGGCCCAGAACGCGGTCATTGCGGCCCTGGCGAAGCCGGAGATCCGCTTCTCCGTGATGCTCAGCCTGGTCAGCTGTACGATGACAACCGTGCTGGCCCTGTGGGTCGCCGTGCCGATTGGTTACCTCATGTCACGGTTCCAGTTTCGTGGCAAACCGCTGATCGACGCCGTGCTCGATATTCCCATCGTGTTGCCGCCGCTGGTGATCGGGCTGTGCCTGTTGATCCTTTTCCGGTTTCCGCCCTTCGATCTCTTCAGTCGCTTCGTGGTGTTCGAGAAGCCGGGCATCGTGCTGGCGCAGTTCATGGTCGCCGCGGCGTTTGCCGTGCGGACGATGCGGGCCACGTTCGAGCAAATCTCACCCCGGCAGGAACACGTTGCCATGACGCTCGGCTGCAGTCAGGGTCAGGCCTTCTGGCGAATCGCCCTGCCCCAGGCGACGAGGGGCATTCTGACCGCGGCCACACTGGCCTGGGCTCGTTCTTTGGGCGAGTTCGGACCGATTCTGATTCTCGCCAGTACTACGCGACTTCACACCGAGGTGCTACCCACGACCGTGTTCCTTGAGTTACAGGCGGGCAACCTTAAGGCGGCTCTGGCCGTGTCGCTGATCATGATCGTCTTCGCGCTGATCATCTTGGTGCTGGCCCGAACGTTCGGCGTGCGCCAGGCGATGGCGTAGTGGGGCGCGGGACGCCCGGCAGGGCCAAGTTCTTCTAGAGGTCACCACAGACGTGGCAATCGCGTCGCCGCTCGATGCGAAGTTTGCGAAACGTCATGGTGCGCAGGTCGCAGGTGATCAGCTGACCGGCGAGCGACTCGCCAAAGTCGGCCAGAAGCTTGATCGCCTCCATGGCACCGAGACAAGCGACCATGCCGGAGACCGCACCAAACACGGGAAACTCGCGCCGCCAGGCGGGCGGCTTCTGCGGATAGAGGCAGGCCAGACAAGGCGAACGCCCCGGCACGATCGTCGTGATGTGGGCTTCCAGATCGTACATGGCACAGTCGACCATCGGCTTTCGCTGGGCGACCGCCGCCGCGTTCATGGCGAGCCGTTCTTCGAACAGCGGGGCGCAGTCGACGATCAGATCGACCTGATCGACGAGCCGCTCGGCGTTCTCCGGCGAAACATTCTCGTTGACCGCCACAATCTCCAACCGGGGATTGAGCTCCTTGAGGCGACGCTCGGCCGACTCGACCCGCGGTGTGCCAAGCGAGTCGTAGGTCATCAAGAGTTGGCGGTTCAGGTCGCTCGGCTTGGTATTGCCGGCGTGGGCCAGCACCAACCTGCCGACTCCGGCCGCGGCCAATTCGTAAGCCACCACGCTCCCCAGACCGCCACAGCGAGAAACCAGCACGCTGGCGGCCTTCAGCTTCCGCTGGCCCGCTTCGCCGAAATCGGGCACCCACATTTGCCACTCGTAGGTGGCGCGCTCTTCGGCGGTGAGTTCCGGTTTCTCTCGCACGTTCGTCCTTTCCGCCTGGCGCCGCCTAGCCCCCGCTAATCGGCGAAAGCAATGTCACGACGTCCCCCTCGGCCAGTGGCCGTGCTGCCGGGTCGACCAGTTGGGCATCGCCGACGCAGACGATCAGGGCGGGCAACAGCGCCCCGTCGTCGGCAAACACCAATTCGCCAAACGTTGCGCCGTGCTGTGCGGCCAACTGCTGGAGCAAGTCGACCGCGCTCGAGCCGTCGGGAACCTCGACGTTCTCGCTTGCCCGTTCGAGCGCTGCCTTGATCTGGGTGGTGTAGATGACTTCCACATTCATACGGGCGACTCCTCTTCATCGGCCGGCAACAGGGCCAGTTCTTCGCGGTCGATCTCGACGATCTGGCCGTCGACATAGCGGAGCACGCGATCGGCCAGCCGCCGCGCCTCCGAGCGATTGTGGGTTACGTGCAACGCGGTGACCGGTTGATACTCGCGAACGCGGGCCAGCAACTCATACATTTGCACGCGCGTCTCTTCGTCGAGTGCGCTGAGCGGTTCGTCGAGAAAGAGAATCGGCGGTCGATGGGCCAGGGCTCGGCCGAGGGCGACGCGCTGCGCCTCGCCACCGCTGAGGCCCTCGGGCCGACGATCGAGCAGGTTGCCGATGCCGAGCAGTTCGGCGAGTTCCTCAATTCGTGTCGCGATGTCGTGCCTCGCCCACTCGCGAATCTCCAGGGGAAACGCGATCTGGGCGGCCACGGTCATCGACGTGAACAGCGCCCCGTCTTGAGGGACGTAGCCGATCCCTCGCTCGGCCGGCTTGAGCTTCGTGACGTCGACCTCGTCGATCACGATCTGACCCGCTTCGATTGGCCGTAACCCGCAGAGACACTCGAGCAACGTCGTCTTTCCCGTGCCGGTCTTGCCCATCAGCACCGCGTACTCGCCTCGTTCGATCTCGAACGAGACGTCCCGCAGCGAGAACTGCCCGAGCGTGACCGAAAGATGGCGAACCTGAATCATAGGGCGGCAAAGTCACGCACCGAGGCGGCGTGCGAAATAGAGCCAAGGCGGGGCTATCGAACCCGGCACGCGAGCTCGGTTTTGCGATTCAGTCTTAGCTTGCTTGGGCCCCCGCACCGAGGTCGATGCCGAGCTCCTCGACCGCCGCGCCGATGGCCGTGAGCAGCTCGCGAATGTCGTCGGGAAACACGTGGCCGATATTGCCGATGCGGAAACAATCGACGTCGGTCACCTTGCCCGGATAGATCACAAAGCGGCGACGCTTCATCGCGTCGTAAAGCTGTTTGAAGTCGAACTTCGGATCGTCGGGATAGATGAACGAGGTAATGATCGGCGATTGGTACTCGGCGGCGACCAGCGACTGAAACCCGATCTGCCGCATACCGTCGATCAACAGCCGGTTATTCTCGGCGTAGCGGGCCGCGCGACGGGAGATTCCTCCCTCTTCGTCGAGCTCGTCCAAGGCCCGATCGAACGCCCGCACCGTATGGGTCGGCGAGGTGTAGCGCCACTTGCCGCCCTTGGTCTCCATCTCGTGCCATTGGTCGAACAGATCGAGACTCAAGCTGCGGGCCCAGCCCTTGGTCTTTTCGAACGTGGCACGATGGGCGATCACAAAGCCGAAGCCGGGTACGCCCTGGATGCACTTGTTGGCCGACGAGATCAGGTACTGGCAGCCGACCTCGGGCATCGTCATTTCGACGCCGGCGAACGACGACATGGCGTCGAGGATGTAGGTCTTGTCGTACTTCGCGCAAAGCTGGCCCATCTCGGCCGCGGGATTCAGCAAACCGGTGGTCGTCTCGCAATGGACCATGGCGACGTGCGTGATGTCGGGATCGGACTCGAACGCCGCCTCGACGCGGGCAAAGTCGGCCGGCTCGGTCTCGGGCTGCTTGATCGTGTGGAGCGGAATGCCGAGTCGCTCGGTAATCAGGGCAATGCGATTGCCATACGCGCCGTTGTCGATGACCAGCAACTTTCCGTCGGGCGGGATGACCGAGCCGATGGTCGCCTCGACCGAAAAGGTGCCGCTTCCCTGCATCAACACCGAGGTATAGTCCGCCTCGGCCGCGCCCGAGTCGCCCAGCGCCAGGCGAACCAGGCGGCCGCGGATGCGCGTGACGATGCTGTTGTAGTCGTCGTCCCAGGTGCAGTAGTCGCGCAGCATCACTTCCTTGACGGTGCGCGTGGTCGTCAGCGGACCGGGCGTAAGCAGCAGATAGGGAATGTCGTCGTCCATGGTTACGTCTCTTGGGATTAACTCTCCTCACGACAACTCGCCTGGAATGGTTGCGAGTGACTCGGTGTTTCTCCAGCAGCGCCGCGTCCATTGGAACGCTCGCTTACCGTTCATCAATTACCACGGCAGCGAGAATGTCTTCACCGTGGTCATGAATTTCATCGCCTCGATCACACCTTCTTTGATGCCCAGGCCCGAGTCCTTCACGCCGCCAAACGGCGACGATTCGATTCGATAGCCGGGCACCTGGTTGACGTTTACCGTGCCAGTGCGAATTCCCTTCACGCACTTGATCGCGGCGTCGATGCTATTGGTCACCACGCCCGAGGACAAACCAAACGCCGTCGCGTTGGCCAACTCGATCGCGTCGTCGAGATCCTTGACCGCCATGATCGGCGCCAGCGGACCGAACGACTCTTCGACCACCATCTCCGTCGTGCGGGGCACATCGGCAATGACCGTCGGCTGCAGCAAGGCTCCCTCTCGCGATCCGCCCGCCAAAACGCGGGCCCCCTCGGCGACCGCCTGTTCGACAACGCGCAACAGGTCCTTGGCGGTTCCTTCGTCGATCACGGTGCCGACGCGGGTATCCTCGTCGGCCGGGTCGCCACAGGTATACTCCGCCGTGCGGGCGACGAATTTTTCGGTGAACTCGTCGAGCAGCGATTCGTGTACCAAGAGTCGCTTGACGGCCGTGCATCGCTGCCCCGAGTTGCGAAAACAACCTTCGGCCGCCAGCGTCACGGCCAGCTCCATGTCGGCGTCTTCCAAAATCAGCAGCGGGGCATTGCCGCCCAGCTCGAGGCACTGTTTCTTGTAGCCGGCAATCGAGGCGATTCGCTTGCCGACGCCAACGCTGCCGGTAAAGCTGACCAACTCGACGCGATCGTCGGTGATCATCGGTTCGACGACTTCGTCCGTGGTACCCACCACAACGCTGAGCATCCAGCCAGGCAAGCCCGCCTCGTAGAGCAACTCCGCAAAACGAACCGCGGAGAGGGGCGTTTTCCGCGGCGGCTTCAGAATCGTCGGCACGCCGGCCGCCACCGCGGGGGCCAGCTTGTGCGCCACCTGGTTGAGCGGATGATTGAACGGGGTGATCGCCGCCATCAGTCGCAGCGGTTCGCGAAGCGTGAAGATCTTGCGGGCTTTGCCCTGGGGCGACACGTCGCACGAGAAGATCTGTCCGTCGTCGCGGAGGGCTTCCATGGCCGCGAACTGCAAGACGTCGCTGGCTCGCCCCACCTCGTAGCGCGTCTCCCGCATGCAGAGCCCCGACTCGCTGCGAATCAGATTGGCGAACTCTTCGCGTCGCTCGAGCAGGGCCGCGCGGGCGTTGGTGAGAATTTCGCTGCGCTGATAGCGGGTGAGCGGATCGCCGCCGGCATAGTGCGTCGCCAGGGCGGTCTCCAATTCGCTCGCCGAAATCATCGCCACCCGGCCCGACACCTCGCCCGTATAGGGATAGGTAACATCGACCACGCGATCGCCGGCGATCGGCTGACCCGCCACATACGACGGCAGTTCAACAACCGAGGTACTCTCTACCGTCTGGCTCATGCATCGCCTCCGTTACACGTAAACTCGAAGATATCAAAGTTGCGCGGATCGCCGGCCGCCCGCGAAACGTACTCGCCCGAGAGTGGCTCGGAAAGCAGCATCGGCACCATCTCTTCATAGCGACCGCCGTGCGAGCGGAGTTGTCCGCCCAGCTGCGAAAGGTCATGATCCTCCGGCGTGCGGCCGAGAACCACATCGCGGGCCGACAGCACAAACAGATCGCCGATCCGATCGGCCGGCAGCTCGAGCTTCAGCGCCGCCATCTCGCGATCGTAGACCTCGGTGATGCCCTCCATGCGCACGATCGTTTCGGCCACCTCGGCCAGGTCAAGTTCCTCTGGCAAGTGAATCGTCACCGCCGATCCGAGAGCGCCATGATGCACGACGTAGGGATCGGTAATCGGGCAGATGACACGGATGCCCTCGCCAAACTGCTTCGTCAGCAGCGACTCCAGGTAAATCACATTGGGGCCGCCGCTGGACAGATTCTTGGCGTTCATCCCGTGATCGGCCGTCGCCCCCACGACGGCGCCAAGTTCCAACAGCCGGCCGATCTCGCGGTCCATCGCCTCGTAGAAGTCGAGCGACTCCGGCGCTTCCGGAGCGTACTTGTGTTGCATGTAGTCGGTCAGCGACAGGTAGCAAAAGTCGGAGAGACCCTGCTCGATCAGGGCCACGCCGGCCCGCAGCACAAACAGACTCGCCTCGGCACTGTAGATCTCGGGCGTCTTCTGCCCGACCACCTGTTCGACGTTCTCGATGCCGTGGGTGGCGAGCGCCGCCTGGTCGGCCTTTTCCGAAGAGAAGGCGATGCCGTCGAGATCCTTGGAGAGGATATCGCGAAGCTTCTCCTTGGCCGTGACCATGGCAACCTTGCGGCCTGCCTTGGCGGCCGCGGCCAGGATCGTATCGGCACGCAGAAACTTGGCCGAGTTCATCATCACTTCCTCGCCTGTCTCCTGGTCGAGGAAGAAGTTGCCGCCGATGCCCGTCTCCGCGGGCGTCAGCCCCGTGCAAATCGCCGCGTTGTTGACGTTCGTGAACGAAGGAAGCGCCCCGCGGACCATTCCGCGATAGCCGTTCTTGGCCATGCGGGCGACGTTCGGCATCCGCCCGTGCGCCAGGCTGGTGCTGAGATACTCGTCTCCGCAGCCGTCGATGCAAATCACGGCCACGGGGCGCGCCGGCACCCGAAAGGTGCGATCGTTGATCGAGAACGTCGTACTGGGGGGAGCGGCGGGCAACTTCGTCTCCTTCGTGGGCGGGACGGCACGCCTGAAGTTCGGGCGGCGTGAAGGTCGGGCGGCGGGTGCCTCGGGCGGTGAGTAGGACGGGCGACGTCGGCAGACCCAAGCGAGCCGATTTCGGCCCGCCGAAGACCCCTTATCCTACAACATTCGCCGGCCCAAATCAGGGTCGGTCGGCGCCCGGCAAGTCCGCCAAGAAGCACAAGAATCACGCGTTTGTGAAGCTCTCATGAACGGCCACGGCGTTGCCCTTCCCAGCACCTCGACCGCTGCTACTTCGGCACGACGGCCACCCGATGGGCCCGCTCGCGGATCGTGTGGGCAAACGCCTCTTCGGCCGACTCGAGAGGAAACGTGGCCGTGACCAACTCGGCGAGTGGATACCTCGCGTGCTCGGACGTGAGGAACTCAATGGCCGTGGCCAGGTCCTCGGGCAGGTAATTGTGAACGCCGTGAATATTGAGCCACCGCCGCACCACCCATTCCGCCGAGACCGGCACATCGGCCGCCGGATAGACCGAGCCAATCAGGACGTAGGTGCCGCCAATGCGCAGCAACTTGAGTCCAGCTGCCACAGACGACGGCGCTCCGGACAACTCGATCGCCACGTCGACACCGCGCCCCCCCGTCGTCTCGGCGACGACTTCGGTCAACTCGTCGATCGAGTTCTGGACCAACACGCACTTCGTCGCGCCGAACTGCGGAGCCAGTTCGAGCCGCTCTGGATCGATGTCGCAGGCGATCACCTCGGTCGCGCCGCGCCAGCGGGCCATGGCGATGGCCGACAACCCGAGCATTCCGGCACCCTGAATGAGCGTGACCTTGCCGGGTCCGACGTTCCCTACGCGGAGCGCTCCGGCCACCGTCGCGGTGGCACAGTTCGCCGGACAGGCAACCGCGTCAGGCAGTTCGGCGGGAACGCGTACGATGGGCGTCCCGGCCGCGAGGTGACAGTACTCGGCCAGGCCCCCGCTGAGCGGATGCACGTCGTCGATCGCCTCGTGCCCGTACTTGAACAGCTTCTCGCACTTCGGCGGAATCTCATGTTCGCAAAAGAAGCAGTCGCCGCAGTTGGCCGCGATCGACCAGGTAATGCGATCGCCCACGGCGAGTGGATGACCCGCAACGTCGGTCACCGCCTCGCCCGGCGGCAGTTCGGCCACGGTACCCATGATCTCGTGACCCAATATCGTCGGCACCGGCGTTGTGCGTCGGCCTTCATAGGTATGCACGTCGCTGCCGCAGATCGTGCAGCAGGTGATGCGCACCAGCACTTCACCGGCCGACAGGGTCGGCAGCGGGTAATGCTCCAGCCGCAGCGGCTCGCCGGTGGCAGTGAACACGGCGGCCAACGCTTCTTCCGACATGCCGGTTCCTCCTTCGTGATCTTCTTGTCTATTAATGGATGCGTTGTTAATGAGCCCTTCGCGGCGGCGGTGATGGCTGAAATGCCGGCCTCCCGCTGGTCGGCCTGGTTCATTGGCTGCGCAGGGCTCAATCGTGTGACGCGCGAACGCACGAATTTCGCGCCGCTAGTGCCCGATCGCGTAGTAGTTGCTGTAGAGCTGGCGGGCCTCTTCGGTAGCCGTCCTCCAGTCCCACTCGGTCTCGGTGAAGCGATCGGGGCTCAGGCTGCGGACGTACTCCGACGGCTGCTGCTCCAGGATCGACTCGACCACGTGCCGTCCGATACCGGCCGAGCCGGAAACGCCATGGGCATTGCAGCCGCCGGCCATCACAAAGCCCTTCACGCGGCAGCTCTCGCCAATGATGAAGCGACCGTCGGGCGCGAAGGTGGGCCAGCCTTTGAAAACGCTCCGCACGCCCAGCTCGTCGACCTTCGGAATGTACGGCGACAGCTCGGCTCCGAACTCGCCCAGTACTTCCCAGTCGGACTCGACCGGGGGCGTCGCCTGGTCGATCGGGTAGTTCGCCACATCGAGCGCCAGGCTACGGGGTTCCCAGCCGCCGACCAACAGGGCGTTCGTCTCGGGGCGCAGATAGAGCGTGATGTCCGGGATGCGCACCACCGGCATGTCGGGATGCAGGCCGTCGGCATGAACCGTGACAAAGAACTCATGCCGGACTGGAATGATGGGTAGCTCGACGCCGACCGCACGGGCGACGTGATAGGCGTTCGCCCCCGCCGCGTTGATCACAAAGTCGCACGCGATCTCGCCGCGATCGGTCACCACGCGGCGGACGCGGCCATCTTCGACGACGATGTCCCGCACATTGGTGCCCGTGCAAATTTCGATCCCCAAACGACGGCCGTGGGCGACGTAGGCCATCGTCAGATCGTACGGTTGCAGATATCCGTCGCTCGGACACCACAACACGGCCCGCACGGCGTCGAAGTTGAGCAGCGGCCACTTCTGCCGCGCGGCGTCGTTGTCGATGAAGTGGACCTCAAGACCGGCCTCGTCGGCGACCGTCTTGAGACGCTCGAACTCGGCCACCCGCTCGTCGTTCAGGGCCACCCGCAGCGAGCCAACCTGTCGCCAGGCGGGGTTCGCCTCTTCGTCTTCCTGTAGCGACGAGAACGTCTCGACCGACCACATCGCCAGCTTGACCCGCTCGACGCTCGAACGGACCTGTCCGACCAGGCCCGCGGCCTGCGACGAGGTGACGGCCGCCACGGTCGGCTCACGCTCCAAGAGCACGATATCGCGCTCGCCGGCCTTGGCCAGGCTATAGGCCACGCCGCAACCGACGGCCCCGCCGCCGACGATGACGTACTTTGCACGCTCCGGTAATGCGGCCATCTACTTCGCTCCCGTGTCGCTCGTTTCCTGCGGCAGGCGATCGGCCAGCATCTCGGCGATGTCGCGGACCTGCGTCTGTGCGTCCTGGGCCTTCACGCCGTCGCTCAGCATGATCAGGCAGAACGGACATGATACCGCGACGGTGTCCGCCCCGGTGGCCAGGGCCTCGGCCACCCGCGATTGGCCAACCCGTTCGTCGACTGCGTCGTCGAACCACATCCTTCCCCCGCCCCCGCCGCAGCAAGCGGTCTGGCGTCGATTGCGCGGCATTTCGGTGATCGTCGTGGCGTTGGCGTTCGCGCCGCCGACGGCCAACTGCACCAACTCACGCGGCTCCTCGGTAGTGCCACCCACGCGGGCCAGGTAACAGGGATCATGAAAGGTCACCGCCTCGCGGGCCGCGGCGTCGGCCGGAGTCCCTTCGTCGACGAGTGGCAATCGACCCGCGTCGACCAGCTCGCGGAGCAACTGGCTGTGGTGAATCACTTCGAAGTTGCCGCCCATCTGCGGATAGTCGTGGCGCAGACTGTTCAGGCAGTGGGGACAGTGGGCCACGATCTTGCGGACGTTGTGCTGGGCGAGTGTCTCGACGTTTTGCATGGCGAGTTCCTGAAACAGGAACTCGTCGCCCATCCGCCGGGCCGACTCGCCGGTGCAGCGCTCTTCATTTCCCAGGACGGCGAAATTGACCTCGGCTGCCTGTAGCAATCGCACCACGCTGCGCGCGATGTTCCGTACACGTCGATCGTAGGAAGCGGCACAGCCAACCCAGTAGAGCACCTCGAAGTCGGGTCGCTCGGCCACGGTCGGCACCTCGAGCCCTTCGGCCCAATCAAATCGCTCCTCGGGCGGCAGCCCCCAGGGATTGCCCACGCGCTGCGATTTTTGCAACGAATTGGCCGGGGCCCCACGAAGGCTCCCTTCGCCGATCAGATAGCGACGCATGTCGGTCAGGTAGTCCATCGGCCGGATGCCGAGCGGGCAGACATCGATACATGCCGTGCAGGTCGTGCACGACCAAATCGTTTCGGCCTCGATCACGTCGCCGTGCAAACTCGCGCCGTTGGCCCCGGCACCGACGAGGGTCATATGTCCGCGAAGATCCTGTACTACGTCGCGGGGCGAGAGCGGCTTGCCGGCCTCGAAAGCCGGACAGGCGTCTTCGCAGCGGCCACATGATACGCAGGCATCGAGGGCCATCAACTCGCGACGCGAGAAATCGGTGAGGCTGCCGACGCCGACCAGGCCCGTCTCTTCGACCTCCTCCATGGTGACCGGCACCAGTTTGCCCAGTTGCTTCGTCTGCGCCGGAAGATTGAGCGTGCCGGCCAGCGCGTGCAACAGCCGCGTGTAGGGCATGGCCGCGATGAAGCCGAGCGCCAAGATGGCGTGCAGCCACCACAGCGACCAATGCCAGAGCCCTGCGGCCGCGCGATCGATGCCTGCCGCCTCGAACATTCGCGCGCACAGCAGCCCGACGAACGAGACGCCCGGCGACGGCGTGGCGGCGTGAATGATCCGCAAACCCTCGAGCAGGTAGCCGGTCACCCCGATCACGATCAAGGTGACGAGGACCACATAGTCGGTCGAGTTGCGGCCAATGCTGCCGGGATTTCGCACCCGTCGCACCAGGAACATGGTGCAGCCGACCAGGAAGAAGATACCGAAGGCGTCGAGCGTGACTTCGTAGATCGCGTAGTAAAGCCCTTTGTGAAAGATGGGATCACTCGCGGGGCGGCCCACGGCGCCGGCCAGGATGTGCTCGACGGCGATCAGCGTCGTTCCGATCAGCAAGACGACGAACCCGCCAAAGAGCAGCACGTGGGCCAGGCTGGCCAGACCGCGGCCCCAGATGCGGCGTTGGAACAGGACATCGCGGAGCCAACGGTTCAC
>ERZ869936.852-NODE-852-length-25339-cov-6.425645_pt1 | contig 25339 bp, 23 predicted proteins | sample MGYA00520876_ERZ869936 | MGnify/ENA primary metagenome ERZ869936 (study PRJEB32218, sample SAMN09650985) | biofilter metagenome | isolation source: enrty point of leading RO module | place: Saudi Arabia: Thuwal, RO plant located on Red Sea | collected 2016-02-17 ... | reverse complement strand
GCCTAAGAAAAGACTGGGCCGCGGGCTGGACGCACTGCTCGGCAGCCCGGCGCGCGGCGCCGCGGTCGCCGACGCCGTCGCGGCGCCGGCGTCCGACCTGCCCGTCGCGGAACTGCCGGTCGCGGCGCTGCAGCCGGGGCGCTACCAGCCGCGCCGGCGGCTCGCCGAGGACAGCCTCGCCGAACTCGCGGCATCGATACGCGAACAGGGTGTGCTGCAGCCGCTGGTCGTGCGGCCGCTGGCAGCCGACGCCGCCGAGGCCGGCGCGAGCCACGAGATCGTTGCCGGCGAACGCCGCTGGCGCGCGGCGGGCCTCGCGGGTCTCGAGACCGTGCCGGTCGTCGTGCGCGAACTCGACGACCAGTCCGCCCTCGCCGTCGCACTGATAGAGAACCTGCAGCGCGAGGACCTGAACCCGGTCGACCAGGCGCGTTCGCTGGCCCGGCTCGCCGAGGAGTTCGGGCTGACCCACCAGCAGGTCGCCGACGCCGTCGGCCGCTCGCGCTCCGCGGTCAGCAACCTGCTGCGGCTGCTCGACCTGAACGACGACGTGAAGGACATGCTCGCGGACGGCCAGCTCGACATGGGCCATGCCCGGGCACTGCTGCCGCTCGAAACGACGCAGCAGCTCAAGGTCGCGAAGCGCGCGGCGGACGGCGGCTGGTCCGTGCGGCAAGTCGAGAAAGCGGTGCGCCAGCGTCTCGACCGGGCGTCGCGCGAGGCGCGCCCCGCCATCGATCACCAGACGCGCTGGCTGCAGGAGCAGCTGGCGCGGGAACTCGGCGGCAAGGTCGTGCTGAAGAACCGCCCAGACGGCAGCTACAAGCTCGACGTGGGCTTCGCGGATCTCGCCGAGCTGCAGGTCGCGCTGACCCAGGTGCAGAACCTCGTCGGGCGCCTCCGCGAGGCGGCCGGGCCGCGCAGCCGGGACGCCGCCGCCTCCTGACCGCGTGCCGGCGCCCGCTCAGCCGAGCACGGCGTCGAGGTACATCATGATCGCGAAGCCGCCGAGCAGCGAGAACGTCGCGACGTTCTCGAAGCCCGAGCGGTGCGTTTCCGGGATGATCTCGTGGCTGATGATGTACAGCATCGCCCCGGCCGCGAAGCCCATCGAGAACGGCATCAGCGGGCCGGCCACGGACACGGCGACGCTGCCGAACAGGCCGCCGATCGGCTCCGCAAGCCCCGACAGCGCGCCGACCGCGAAGGCCGGCAGCCGCGCGTAGCCGACCGAGATCAGCGACACCGACACGGCCAGGCCCTCCGGGATGTTCTGGATGCCGATGCCGGTCGCGAGCGTGACGCCGTTGTCGATGTCGCCGCCCGCGAAGCCGACGCCGACAGCCATGCCCTCCGGGAAGTTGTGCAGCGTGATCGCGATGACGAACAGCCAGATGCGGCCGATGGCCTCGGTGTCGGGGCCCTCGCGACCCATCACGAAGTGCTCGTGCGGCACGTAGCGATGCACGAGGTGCAGCAACGCCGCGCCCGCCAGCAGCCCGCCGATCACGATCGCGACCGCGGCCGGGCGCCCGCCGTGGTACAGCTCGCCGTACTCGATCGCCGGCAACAGCAGCGAGAAGAACGAGGCGGCGAGCATGATGCCGGCGGCGATGCTGAGCAGGCTGTCCTCGAGTTTCTGCGACAGCTCGCGGACGGCGAACACGCCGGCGGCGCCGACGGTCGTGCCGAAGCCCGCCAGCAGGCTCCCCAGGAAGCCGTACCAGACGATGTCGGCCGGCTCGATCACCGGCCCGCGTGCGCCTGCGCGCGTGTCGTCACGGCGTCACCCGTCCGCGTTGCTGACCGTTCGCACTATACACCTCGGCGACTCGCGGCAGGCAGCCGGCCGGCGCTTGCTAGACTGGCGCCCTGTGTACAGACCGCGAGGAGCAGCCGCATGGACCTTGCCGAATTGATGAGCCGCGCACGCGCCGACGGCTACACCCGCAACTTCTCGTGCTCGGGCGGCAGCCTGCTTTGTGCGGACAGCGGCGAGCGCACCGCGGCTGCCGACGCGTGGATCGTCGACAGCCAGTCCGTAGACCAGGGCACCGACCCGGGCGACGACGCGACGCTGTACCTGATAGAGACGCGCAAGGGCGCGCGCGGCTACCTGGTCGTCGCCGACTCCTTCCACGCTGACCCGAGGAATGCGCAGTTCATCGACAGCCTGGAGTGGCGCAAGCGTTAGGAGACTCAGGCACCCGGCATCGCCCGCGCGAGAATCTCGTCGGCGTTGCGCAGGCTCGCGAGCGTGCCGTAACTCGCGCCCCAGCGCTTGTCGCCGAGCCGGCTCCTGCAGAATTCGCGCGCCGGGCCCTCCGGCGCGGCGTCCAGCAACAGCGCGGCCTGCACCGCCAGCGTAATCGCGTGAGCCAGCCGGCGTGCGTCCGCATCGTCCGGCGCACGCAGCGCCTCGGCCAGCCGATCGCGCTGCTCGTCGAGGCAGCGGCTCGCGCCGCGCGCCTCCTCGAGCCGGTCGAGGAGCGCCTCTGCCGCCGCCGGCTCGCGCGCGAGCGTGCGCTTCACGTCGAGGCACATGACATTGCCGGCGCCCTCCCAGATCGACAGCAGCGGCAGCTCGCGGTAGATGCGCGCGAGGTCCTGCTCCTCGACGTAGCCGTTCCCGCCGAGCACCTCGAGCGCCTCGGCGGCGAACTGCGGGCCGCGCTTGCAGACGTGGAATTTCGCGGCCGGCGTCAGCAGCCGGCCGATCAGCCGGTCCCGTTCGTCGGCAGTGGCCTCGTAGCAGGAGGCCAGGTACAGCGCGAGTCGCGTGCACGCCTCGGCTTCGAGCGCGAGGTCCGCGAGCACGTTGCGCATCAGCGGCTGCTCGATGAGCGGCTTGCCGAACGCATGGCGCTGACGCGCATGGTTCAGTGCCACGGCGACGGCGCGCCGCTGCATGCCGGCGGTCGCGAGCACGCAGTCGAGCCGCGTGTAGGTTGCCATCTCGATGATCGTCGGCACGCCGCGGCCCTCCTCGCCGAGCAGCAGCGCGTCGGCGCCGTGGAACTCGACCTCGGAGCTCGCGTTCGAGCGGTTGCCGAGCTTGTCCTTCAGCCGCTGCAGCCTGAGCGAGTTGCGCGTGCCGTCCTCGCGGAACTGCGGCAGCAGGAAGCAGGACAGTCCCCCCGGCGCCTGCGCAAGCACGAGAAACGCGTCGCACATCGGCGCCGAGAAGAACCACTTGTGCCCGCGCAGCCGGTAGCGGGCGCCGCCCTGCGGTTCGGCAACGGTGACGTTGCTGCGCACGTCGGAGCCGCCCTGGCGCTCGGTCATGCCCATGCCGAACAGCACGCCGTCCTTGGCCGCCGCCGGCGCGAGGCGCGGGTCGTAGCGGCGACTGAGCAGCTTCGGCAGCCACAGCGCGTCGATCTCCGGGTGCGTCTCCGAGAGCTTCTGCAGCACCGGCACGGCGCCGTAACTCATCGCGAGCGGGCACTGGGTGCCGGCCTCGGCCTGTGCGTGCAGGTAGAACAGCGCCGCTCGCGCTACCTGCGCGCCGGGGCGCCGTTCCTCCCAGGGCAGGGCCACGAGGCCGTCCGCGACGGCGCGGCCGAGCAGCGCGTGCCAGGCCGGGTCGAACTCGACCGTGTCGATGCGCCGTCCCTGGCGGTCGTGCGTCACGAGCCGCGGGCGCTCCTCGTTCGCGCGCGCCGCGAGCCGCAGCGTGGCCGCGCTGGCCACGTGCCGCGCCGTCTCCCCGAGCCGGTCCGAGCACCAGCCGGCGCCGTAGCGCTCGACGCTGTCCGTCAGTGCCGGGTCGCCGATCTGCGGGTCGTAGTCCTCGAGCGGCGCCGACTGGTTCAGGACGGCGCTGACCGGGTCGGGCGATTCGCTGTTGTCTCTCAGTCGGACGCTCCGCTCGCCGCGAGGCCGTCGAGGTACTCGTGGACGGTGACGAGATCGGGGTACTCGCTGCGCAGCGCCTCGATATTGACCGAGTAGCCGACGTCGGCGAACCAGCGGTACATGTCGGTCATCTCGGTGCCGAGCATCTCCTCGAACTCCTCCCAGGACACCTGGACGTACTCGACCGGCCGATCGAAGGCCTCCGACATGACGCCGGTGAGTTCCTCGAGCGTCATCTCGTCGCCGGCGATCTCCTCGGTACGCCCGATCCAGTCGTCCGGGTTGTCAAAGGCCTCGCCCACGAAGAAGCCGATGTCGCTGGCCGCGATCCACTGGTGACGGTCACCCGGGTCGCGCGGATTGACGTAGCGACCGGCGCGCAGCGCGTCGAGGCTCCAGCGCCAGTTGTCCATGAACTCCACCGGGCGCACGACCGTGAAATCGAGGTCGCTGTCGTCGAGCATCTGCTCGATCTCGTACTTGCTCTCGAAGTGCGCGAGCCCGCTGCCGGAGTCCGCCGCGGCGACCGAGGTATAGACGAAGTGCCCGACGCCGGCCTGCTCGGCGGCATCGATGAGCGCGCGGCCGTGCTGCTCCTCGCGCTCGCGGCCGTGTTCCCAGAAATCCGTGACGGCGAACACGCCCCAGGCGCCGGCCATGGCCGCCGCCAGCGACGCCGGGTCGTCGAAATTGCCTTGCACGACCTCGGCGCCCTGCGCCGCGAGCGCCGTCGCCGCGGGTTGCTCCGGGTTGCGCGTCAGCGCGCGGACCGGGTAGCCGCGCTTCAGCAGTTCGCGCGCGACCGCCCCGCCCTGCGTGCCGGTGGCGCCCGTGACGAGGATGGTGCGCGGCGGCTCAGCTGCCTCCTCCGGTTCCGACGGGCCGCCGCAGCCGGCAAGCGTCAGTGCCGTGGCCAGCGTGAAGAGAGTCGCGAGTTTCTGCATGCCATTGCCCCTGCCGTGGAATGCCGCGATTATACGCCGCGGCGCCCGCCCGAGCGCTTGAAATCCGGTCCGGCGGGTCGCATATCGGAACGAGTTTCGGCTGACTGGATATTTCGCATGTTCAAGCGCATTGCCCTGTTCCTGGCGACGAATATCGCCGTCGTCCTCGTCCTGAGCATCGTCCTCAGGCTGCTGGGCGTCGACCGCCTGCTCGACGAGTCGGGCAGCAACCTGAATTACGAGGCGCTGCTCGTGTTCTCGCTCGTGCTGGGATTCGGTGGCTCGTTCATCTCGCTTGCCATGTCCAAGTGGATGGCCAAGCGCATGACCGGCGCCCGGGTCATCGGCCAGCCGTCTGACGGCACCGAGACCTGGCTCGTCGGCACCGTGCAGCGCCTGGCCCAGCAGGCCGGCATCGGCATGCCGGAGGTCGCGATCTACGACTCGCCGCAGCCAAACGCGTTCGCGACCGGCGCGCGCCGCGACGCGGCCCTGGTTGCGGTCAGTACCGGCCTGCTGCGCTCGATGCGCAAGGAGGAAGTCGAGGCGGTGCTCGCGCACGAGGTCGCGCACGTCGCCAACGGCGACATGGTCACGCTGGCGCTGGTCCAGGGCGTCGTCAACACCTTCGTGATCTTCCTGTCGCGGATCGTCGGCCACATCATCGACCGCGTCGTTTTGAAGAACGAGCGCGGCTACGGCATCGGCTATTTCGTCTCGGTGCTGGTGGCCCAGCTCGTGCTCGGCATCCTCGCGAGCATCATCGTCATGTGGGTCTCGCGCCAGCGCGAGTTCCGCGCCGATGCGGGTTCGGCCCGCCTGAACGGCACGCAGCCGATGATCGCCGCGCTGAAGCGGCTCGACCAGGGACGCGAGGCCGACCTGCCCGAGTCGCTGCAGGCCTTCGGCATTTCGGGCGGCCGCGGCCGCGGGGTGTTGAGTCGGCTGTTCCTGAGCCACCCGCCGATTGCCGAGCGCATCGCGGCGCTCGAGCAGCGCGCGTACTGAGGACCCGGCGCCGGCGCCGGCGCGCGTCAGGCGCCGTGGTCGTACGGATCGAAACCGCAGCCCGGGCTGGATTCGCCCGGACTGCCGTCGTCCAGGGCCAGGCGAATGTCGCCGTTCTCGTCCAGCAGGTCGCTGCAGCGGCGCCGGATATCGGCCAGGGCCGTCGGAATCGTTTGCTCGGCGAGCGGCACTTCCCTTGCCCGGGAACGCTTTGTCCGCGTGTCGTCCATGTCGTGGTTCCCGCCTGTCGCGCCGCTGTGCGGCTGTTGTTGTTGGGCTGTCGCCAAATGACGACAGTTGCGCGAGTCTAGGTCCGCGGGTCGCCGAAAAGTGTGACGCAGTTCACAGTTTCGAAGCCCGTTACCAGTCAATTCAATTGCTTATGACGACATTCTCGAAAGCCGCTGCGTCGTAACCGGCGGCTACCCGGCCTGCGGCGACGGCAGCAGGCCGCGCAGGGCGAGCCGCAGCACGACCGTGCAGGCCGATGCGTTGAACAGCGTGCTGATGCTGGCCAGCACCGCGGCCAGCGGCGGGCCCGCGAGCGGGATGGCGGCCGGCGCGGCGTGGGCCAGCGCGAGCGCGATCGCGCAGACCAGGAAGCGCAGCGAGCTCCGGACGGGCACGAAGAAGCCGGCCAGCAAGCCGAGCGCGGCGAGGATCGCGGCCGCGTGCGGCACGTCCGCAATGCCCGCGACGATCGCGAAGGCGAGCGCGATCAGCAGGACGATCTTCCTGATTTCCACGTGTTCCCCGTTTGTTTTTCTTGTTGTCCGGCGCCCTGCCGTGCGGAGCGCCGGATGAGTCGTCCTCAGCAAGCGCTGAAAACGCGGGCAAAATATAGCACCGGGGCGCCCCGCTGCGGCGACGGATTGTTACAGCTGAAAACCAGGCGATCTATCTGGGTCGAGGGAGCCAGAACCGGGGCGCGCGTCGCCCCGGGCGGGCCGACAGGCCGGTTCGCGACGGCGCATCCAGGCTGCCGCGCGCAACGCAGGCCGGCGTCAGTAGCGGACCAGCGCGGAGCCCCAGGTGAAGCCTGCGCCGAAGGCTTCGAACAACAGCAGTTCGCCGCGGCGGATGCGGCCGTCGCGGACCGCGACGTCGAGGGCGAGCGGGATCGAGGCGCTCGAGGTGTTGGCGTGCTCGCCCACCGTGACGACGACCCGCTCCATCGGCAGGTCGAGTTTTTTCGCGGCGGCGCCGATGATCCGCAGGTTCGCCTGGTGCGGGATGAGCCAGGACACCTCGTGCTTGTCGATGCCGTGGTTCGACAGCGTCTCGCGGGCGATCGAATCGAGCGTGCCGACCGCGCGCTTGAACACCTCGCTGCCCTTCATCGTGATGAACGCGGCCTCCTCGCGCACCTTGTCGTAGCCCGTCGAGATGCCGCAGGGCACGTGCAGCATGTCCTCGTACTGGCCGTCCGCGTGGCAGTGCGTGCAGACGATGCCCGGCTCTTCGCTGGTCGTCAGCACGACGGCGCCGGCGCCGTCGCCGAACAGCACGCAGGTCGTCCGGTCCTTCCAGTTGATGATGCGCGAATAGGTCTCGGCACCGATCACCAGCGCGGTGCGTGCGCCCCCGGTGCGGATGAAGCGGTCGGCGACGTCGAGCGCGTAGACGAAGCCGGCGCAGGCCGCGTGCACGTCGAAGGCCGGGCTGTTGCGGATGCCGAGCCGGCGCTGCACGCGGCAGGCGGTGCTCGGAAACACCTTGTCCGGGGTCGTGGTCGCGAGCACGATCAGGTCCACTTCGTCCGCGTCGACGCCGGCACTGTCGAGCGCGGCGCGCGCGGCCGCGAGCGCCATGTCCGAGGTCGTCTCGTCGGGGGCCGCGACGTGGCGCTGGCGGATGCCGGTGCGCTCGCGGATCCAGTCGTCCGAGGTCTCGACGATCGCCTCGAACTCCTTGTTGGTCATGACCCGTTCGGGGAGGTAGCCCCCGGTACCTGCGATCTTCGCGTACGTCATGCCGTGCCTCGCGCGATGGCCCCGGTCACTGCCGCAGGAACTGCGCCAGGTCGCGGATGGTCGGGTGGTCGAACAGGTCGTTGATGTCGGCTTTGCCCGGGTATTTCTCGTCGATCGCGAGCATGATCTCGGTCAGCGTCAGCGAACTCAGTCCGGACTCGAACAGGTTGTCGTCCGCGCCGATGACCTGGTCCTTCGAGAACTCGGCACAGATCGCGAGCAGCTCGCTGACCAGCGGGTCCTCGTCGGTTGCGCCGCCCTTCTGCAGTTCGTGCAGCTCGTCCAGGTACGCGTCGAACTCGCCGTCGACGTAGGCCTGCGCCAGCTTGCGCCGCTGGACCTTGCCACTGGTCGTCTTCGGCACCCGGCTCACCGGGATCACGTGGTCGATCTGCAGCCCGATCTGCATGCCGATCAGCTTGCGTACCCGATCGGCGAGCGGCTGGAACGACTCGGTGTCCTTGCGGTACAGCACGAACACGAGCAGCTCCTCGCCCTGCCCGCCGCGCTTCTGCGCGCCGCAGACGACGACCTTGCCGAGTTCGAGTTCCTCGTCGACCGCGACCGCCTCCTCGAGGTCGTGCGGCGAGTAGTTTTGGCCGTTGACGATGATGATTTCCTTGTGTCGCCCGGTGATGACGAGCTCGCCGCGGGCGATCGCGCCGCAGTCGCCGGTGCGCAGCCAGCCGTCTTCCGTGAACAGCGCGGCGTTGACGTCGGGGTGGCCGTAGATGCCGCCGGTCACGTTCGGCCCGGCTATCTGGATGTGTCCGATCGTCCCGTCAGGCAGCGCACGGTCGTCGTCGTCCGCGATGCGCAGCTGCGAGTAGCGGATCGGCCGCCCGCAGCGCACGAAACGCACCGAGTCGGCGTCGTCCTCGGGAATCTCGACGTAAGGGTCGCCGATGCGCAGCTGGTGCCGGTCCACCGAGATCCAGTCGAAGGTCTTGCCGAGTTCGGGCATCGTCACGGCCAGCGTCGCCTCGGCCAGGCCGTAAACCGGGAACATGGCCTCCCGCCGCAGGCCGTAGGGCGCCATTGCGTCCAGGAACTGGTTACACAGGTCGACCGCGATCGGTTCGGCGCCGTTGACGAGCAGGCGCACGGACGACAGGTCGATGTCGCCCGGACCCTTGCGCTCCGCGACCTTCAGGTAGTGCTTGTAGCCGAAGTTCGGCGAGCAGAGAACGGTCGAGCGCAGCTCGCTGACTTTCTGCAGCCACAGCAGCGGCCGGCGCACGAACACGGCCGTGTCCATCAGCGCCTGGTTCATGTTCGCGGCCAGCATCGTGATGTGCATGCCGATCAGGCCCATGTCGTGGGTCAGCGGCATCCAGCTGAGCGAGCTTTGCTGCTCGTCGAGCGCGAGCGCCTCGATATTGGCGCGGACGTTTGCGAGCATGTTGCCGTGGGTCAGGCAGACGCCCTTCGGATCGCTGGTCGAGCCCGATGAGAACTGGATGAACGCCCGGTCGCCCGGCCGCGGCACGTGCAACTCGCCGCTGCCGTCGGCCGCGTAGTCGGCGGCGTCGAACGCGCGCTCGTCGATCAGCCGGCGTATGCCCTGCTCGCCTTTCGCGTCCGCGAATTCGCGTAGCCGTGCGAGCAGGCCTGAGTTGCTGGAAAGATGCGGCCGCTCGAGCTGCTCGAGGATGCGGAACAACTTCACCCGGTGCTCGTCGCTGATGCCGACCGCCACCGGCACCGGGACGATGCCGCCCAGCACGGCGCCCCAGAACGCCGTCAGGAACTGGCGGTTGTTGTCCGTGAAGATGACCAGTTCGTCCCCGGTCTTGAGCCCCGCGGACTGCAGCGTGGCCAGGCAGGCGCGGGCGGCGGCGACGAGCTCGGCGTAGCTGACGCTCGTGTGGGCGTCTTCGCCGTCGATGAAATGCACGCGGTGCTCGCTGGCCTCGCGCGCGAGCAGGAGGTCGCACAGTGTCTGGGTGTCGCTCATCGTGTCAGCGGGTAACGGGTTTGAGGCGGATGGGCTCGCGGGATCGCAGGTTGATGCCGAGGTCGAGTCCCGGGTGCCGGTCGTCGACCGGCTCCAGGCGAAAACGTGTGACCAGCATACCGAGATGAATTTTCATTTCCAGAAAAGAAAAATACTCGCCGAGGCAGCGCCGCGGGCCGAGCGAAAACGGGAAGTAGGGGCGCTCGCCGCGTGCGAGCGGACCGGCCGGGTCGAAGCGTTCCGGGCGGAAGGCCTCCGGGTCCTCCCAGTGCGTCGCGTCGCGGTGCATCAGGTAGGGCGACAGGTAGATGTCGGCGTCGGCCGGCACCGCCCAGCCCTCGAGCTGGTCGTCCTCGAGCGCACGCCGCGAGAACAGCCAGACGGGCGGGTACAGCCGCAGCGTCTCCTCGAGCACCTGCTGGGTCCAGGGCATGCCGGACAGCGCGGCGTCCTCGCCCAGGTCGGCGAAATCCTCGCCGTAGGCCTGCGCCTCGTCGATGATGCGATCCGCGGCCTGCGGGTGCTGCGCCAGCAGGTACCAGCACCAGTTCAGCGTGCCGGCCGAGGTTTCGTAGCCGGCAACGATCAGCGTCGTCAGTTCGTCCAGCAGTTCGCGATCGCTGAAGTGGCGGCCCTGCTTGTCGGTGGCCGCGAGGTACATCGACAGGAAATCGTAGGCATCGGTGTCCGGGTCGGTGCGGCGGTCGCTGACGATTGCGAGCAGCAGGTCGCGCAGGCGCCGGAACTTCATCACGACGCCGAGATCGCGGGTCGCGTCCTCGCTCAGGAAGGCGAACGGGTTGTCGCCGTCGGTGAGGATGTGGCGCTCGTAGTCGCGGCCGAAGATCGCCCGCAGGATCAGCTCCAGCGCGAAGTCGCTCATGGCCTGGGTCACGTCCACCGGCCGGCCGGCCGCGGCAGCGTCGGCGAAGTCCGCGGCGACGCGGCGCGAGCAGGCGATCATGAGCTCGATCAGCCGGTGCACGTTCTGGCGGCTGAACGACGGCTGGATCATCGTGCGTGCACGCCGCCAGGCGTCGCCGTCGCTGACGATCAGCCCGTTGCCGAGCAACATCTCGACGCGCTCGAATCCCGGCCCCTTGCGGTATTTCGGGTGGTGACGGACCAGCAGCCGGCGCACCGCCGCCGGCTCGTTGATGAACAGCCCGGGCCGGCCTTTCGGCGTGCGGAAGCCGACCACGGGGCCGTAGCGCGCGCCCAGGTCCGCGAGCGTGGCCAGCGACTCCGCCGACACGTCGATCGCGACGGGCTCGTCCGGGCCGGGCGGCGTGCCCCGCGTGTCTGGCGCCAAGCTCATGATCGATAAGGTATTTATGCGCCCGCAGGCGGCGTCGGAACGCGCCATAGTACATTGACCGGCGCGGCAGGCATACTGCACACTCTCGCGCGCGTCGCGGTTCACGCGACGTTCAGCGTCCCAGTAACAGGATGGCCCGGAGTGCGCGGTTGCCCGGCGGCAGCCCGCTACCGCCATCGGACAGCGAATGAACCAGCCCCCGCAGACATCGGAAACGCCCGACCTGGAGCAGCGCCGCAGCCGCGCGTCGCGCCGCCGCCTGTCGGTCTGGCGGCGCCTGTACTACCGCGCGGGCATGCCCGTGCTGAAGGGCCTGTTCCGGCTGCTGTGGGCGAGCTGCCGGCGCGAATACGTGGTCGGCCAGGAGATCGTCGAGCGCATGCTGGCCGGCGGCACCTGGGCGCCGGTCTACTGGCACGGGCACACCTTCTGCTGCCTGAACATGACGCGCGAGTGGCTCGCGCGCGGCTTCAAGGCCGGCTTCATCGTTTCGGCCTCGGTCGACGGCGACGTGCCCGCCCGGATCGCCCGCGACTGGGGCGCGACGGTCGTGCGCGGCTCGGCCAAGAACACGAATGCGCTCGCGATGCGCGATATCCAGCAGGCCATGAAAGCCGGCGTGTCGATCGTCAGCGCGGCCGACGGCCCGCTCGGTCCCCGCTGCGAGTTCAAGCCGGGCGTCGTGCTGATGGCGCGTATCGGCAACGCGCCACTGGTGCCGATGTCTTGCGCGGCGGACCGCTACTGGACGCTCTCCCGCTGGGACCACTTCATGCTGCCGAAGCCGTTTGCGCGCGTGGCGCTCGCGGTCGGCGAACCGCTTGCGATACCGCGCGGCACCCCGCCCGGCGAGCTGGAGGGCTATCGCCGCGAGATCGAGGAGCGAACCAATGCGCTGGCCGAGCGGTCGAAAGCCGCACTGGAGGCCCGACCATGACGACGATGCTCGCCAAACGGATGATTGCCGCCCTCGCCTGCCTGCTGGCGCTGCCGGCGGCGGCCGACGGCCTCGTGCCGCACGCGGCGCAGTACAAGATCAAGATCAGCCTGCTGGGCGGCACGCTGGACACGCGCGTCTACGACGTCGGCGACGGCTACATGGCCCGCTCGGTAATCACGCCGACCGGCTTTGCCAGCGTGCTGATGAGCGGCAGTATCGTCGAGCAGTCGGAGTTCAAGCTGTCGCCCGCGGGCATCCGCCCGCACCACTACGAATCGGTGGACACGCTGACCAAGGACGCGAAGCCGATGACTTTCGATTTCGACTGGCAGGCGCGCGCCGTGACCGGCGACATCGGCGACGAGTCTTTCCGCTTCGAGTTCGAGGACGCCGTGCACGACCGCGTGTCGATCCAGTACGAGCTGATGCTGGACCTGCTGCGCGGCGAGGAGACGACTCACTACGCGCTGCTCGACGGCGAGGAGCTGAAGGAACTGACCGTGACGAACATCGGCCGGAAGCGACTGCGTGTCCCGTTCGGCGAGTTCGAGGCGGTCGGCATCCAGCACCGGGCCGGCAACTCGTCGCGGGTCAGCACGCTGTGGTGCGTGGAGGAACTCGGCTACCTGCCGGTCGTCATCGAGCAGCACCGCAAGGGCAAGCTCCGGGTCCGCGCGGAACTGACGGACTACCGGCCGCTCGAGCCTGTGATGACGGAGACGACGGCCACCGGCAGCGCGGGCGAGGCGCGCCCCTGATACTCAGGCGCCGCCCGGCTGCCGCCGGAAGCGCTGGATGACGGTGACGCTCTCGCCGTCGCTGGCGCGGAACGTGATCGGCCGGATCAGCGTGTCGCCGCTGTCGCCGAGCTGGTAGCGCTCGGTCAGCTTCATGCCGCTGCGATCGAGCGACTCGATCACGTAGTCGCTGCCGTCCCAGCCGGAAACTCGCTGCGCCTTCGCCTGGCCGACGCTGACCTCGCGGTTCTCGCCGTAGCGGTATTCCTCGACGACCGCGCGGTCGAAGCTGACGAACAGGCCGTCGCGCGTCTGCGTGATCTTCAGGTTCTCGCCGTCCTCGAAGAACACGTGCACGAGGCCGCCCCGCGCGCGGCCGTCGTCGCGCCGCCCGCCGAGCCGCCGCTCGGTACGCGGCGCGGGTTCGAGCACGAGCCTGTCGGGCAGGCCGTCGGTACGCCTGATCGCTTCGCTCAAGCGCCGGCGGATCTGCTCGGCGTCGCCGGCGAGCTGCCACTGGCCGCCGAGCTCTACGCCGGCCGGGGGCGCGGCGGGCCACGGGATCAGCACCTCGCGGCTTGCGCAGGCGCCGAGGAACAGCAGCAGCCATACGCTCGAAAGTCGCCAATCGGGCATAGTCGGTCGGTCCGGACAGGCGCCTGCGCGCGGAGCCGGCAGGATACGTCATTGCGGCGACCGCGCAAGGCGATAACCGCCGGCGGGCGCGGTGTCGCGAGCGCGTGGCGGCCGCTATAATGCGCCGCAACATGCGCGCCCTGCGCGCGGGGAAATCCACGATCGCGGCTCGCATGCCCGCCCGGCGGGACGGTCGCGCTGACGCCCGGAACGCGCGCGACGCCCACGATGACTTTCCTGAAGACCTACCATCGCCTGCTCGCCGTACTCGCCCTGCTGGCGCCGCTGGCATCGCACGCGGCGAGCCCGGTAAGCGTCGCGCCGCTCGGCACCCGGCTCGTCGAGCTCGAGGTGCGCGCGCCGGCGAGCGTCGTACCGGCGAACGAGGCCGTCCTGACCGCCCAGGTCGTTGCGCTCGTCGCGGCGGTCGAGGCCGACGTCGGTGCGACCGTGGCGCGCGGCGACCTGCTCGTGCGCCTCGACGACGACGACGCGCGGCTCGCGCTCGCCGCCGCGCGCGCGCAGCTCGCAGCTATCGATGCCCAGATCGCCCAGGCCGAGCAGCGACTGCGGCGCGGCGAGGAGCTCAGCGCATCGAGCTTCATCTCCGAGGACGACCTGCTCGACCGGCGCACGACGCTGGCGGTGTTGCGTGCGAACCGAGAGGCCCAGGAGGTTGCGGTCGCCGACGCCGAGCTCGCGCTCGCGCGCACGCGCATCCGCGCGCCCTACCCGGCCGCAATCGTCGCGCGCAGTGCCCAGGTCGGCAGCCTCGCGCAGCCGGGCACGCCGCTCCTGACGCTCGTACAGACCGACGAACGCGAGGTGGAGGCGGAACTCGACCCGCGCTACGCGGACCTGCTGGACACGGCCGCCGAGCTGCGTTTCGAATCGCAGGGCGAGCGCTACCCGCTCGTGCCGGCGCGCATCTCGCCGGTCGTCGAGGCCGCTACCCGTATCCGCAAGGGCCGGTTCCGGTTCACGGCGCAGGTCGCGCGCATCGGGACGAGCGGCGAAGTGGCCTGGCGGCAGGCCGGCGCGCTCGTGCCGGTGCCGCTCGTCGTGCAGCGCGACGGGCGGCTCGGGCTGTTCGCGGTCGAGGGCGACCGCGCGCGCTTCGTGCCGCTGACCGGCGCCCAGGAAGGCCGGCCGGCGCCCACCGCGCTGCCGCCGGACACGCTCGTCGTCGTGCGTGGCCAGGCGCGACTACAGGACGGTGACCAGCTCGCGATAACGCGACAATGAGGCTGATGCGCACACTGCTGACCAACCACCCGTTGGTCAACATCCTGTTCGCGGTCGTGCTGATCCTGGGCGGTCTCTCCTACGTGCAGATGCCGCGCGAGCAGGACCCGGAAATCAACTTCAACTTCGTCAGCATCCAGACCGTGCTGCCGGGCGCGAGCTCGGCGGACGTCGAGGAGCTCGTGACCGGGCCGCTCGAAGACGCGCTGCGTAACGTGCAGGACATACGTTTCGTCTCGTCCACGTCGCGCGAGAACGTGTCGAACATCCTCGTGCGCTTCCGCGAACTCGAGGCACGCGAGTTCGACAAGCGGCTGACGGACCTGCGGCGGGAAATCCAGAGCAAGGCCAACGACGAGCTGCCGGACGACATCGAGGACCCGTACGTGCTCGAAGTCACTTCGTCCAACGGCTTCCCGACCGCGAGCGTGCTCCTGATCGGCCAGGCCGACGACGAAACGCTGCGGCGCCAGGCGAAGCTGGTACGCGACGAGCTGGAGCGGCTGAAAGGCGTGGACCGGGTGCAGGCCTTCGGCTTCAACGAGCCGGAGCTGCAGGTCGAGGTCGACCCGCTCGCGCTCGCCGCAAACGGCCTGACCGCGGCGGACGTCGCCGACCAGCTGCGCGAGTCGTTCCGCGACGTGTCCGCCGGCAACGTCGACGTCGACAACGAGACCTGGTTGCTACGCGTCAGCGGCAAGACCACTGACCCCGACGAACTCGCCGAATTCCTGCTCGCGCCGCGCAGCGACGCGCAGCGCAAGGTGCCGCTGGACCGGGTCGCGAGCGTGCGCCGCGGTCGCGAGGAGGCACAGTCCGCCGTCAGCTACGACGGCCGCCCGGCGATCTTCCTGTCCATCTCGAAGATCCCGTTCACGAACACGCTGGAGCTCGTGGACCGCATCGACGCCTACGTCGACGACCGCAACCGGCTGCTCGACGGCAGCGGGCTCGAGCTCTACCTCGCCGACGACCAGACCGTGCAGACCCGCTCCGCGCTGCAGGTGATGCAGCGCAACGCGGGCCTCGGCCTGCTGCTGGTGCTCGGCGTCTGCTGGCTGTTCCTCGGCCTGCGCATTGCGGCCTTCGTGACGCTGGGTCTCGCGTTCTCGATCGCCGGTACGTTCTGGATCCTGAACATCACCGGCAACACGCTGAACGTGTCGGTGCTGCTCGGCATCGTCATCGTGCTCGGCATGCTCGTCGACGACGCCGTCGTGGTCGTCGAGGCACTGTATTACCGGCTGCAGCGCGGGCAGGAGGCGATCTCGGCCGCGCTGGACTCGCTGCGCGAAGTCGGCGCGCCGGTCACCTCGGCCGTGTTCACGTCGATCTCGGCATTCGCGCCGCTGATGCTGCTGCCGGGCATCCTCGGCGACTTCATGCAGGTCATACCGCTCGTGGTCACGGTCGGCCTGCTCGTCAGCCTGGTCGAGGCGTTCTGGATACTGCCCTCGCACGTGATCGCCCGGCCGAATCCGCCGAGCAGTCCCGAGGCGCAGCTCAGGCACTGGCGCGGCCGCTGGACCCACCTCGTGCGCACCCGCTACACGCGCGCGCTCGCGTACGTGTTCCGGCGCCCGAAACGCTTCTTTGCCGGCAGCGTCGTCGCCTTCGCGCTGGCGATTACCGCCGTCGCCACCGAGCAGGTGCGCGTCGACTTCTTCACCTTCGACCCGATCCGCATGTTCTACGTCAACGTCGACATGCCGCCGGACGCGCCGCTCGAGGAGACGCTCGCGCAGACGGCGCGGGTCGCCGAGCGCATCGGCCCGGCGCTCGAGCCCGCCGAGGTGCGCGCAGTCACCAGCATCGCCGGCGTCAAGTTCACCGACGCGGAGGCCCTCTTCGGCGACCAGTACGGCCAGATCCAGGTGTCGCTGAACCCGCGGGCGCCCGACGGGCGCAGCGTCGGCGAGGTCGTCGACGCGGTGCGCGAGCTGGCCGTCGGCACCCCGGGCGATGCCGAGATCACCTTCTTCGAGATCTCCGGCGGGCCGCCGGCCGCGAAGGACATCAGCGTCAAGGTCCGCAGCGACGACTTCGACGAGCTGCGCGCCGCGACGGCAGCCGTGCGCGACATCGTCGCCTCGATCGACGGCGCCAGCAACGTCGCGGACAACGACGTGCCGGGGCGCTGGGAGCTGGTGCTCGACCTCGACGAGACGGCGGTCCGGCAGGCCGGGCTGTCGCCGGGTACCGTCGCGCGGCTGGTGCGGCTGCACGCGGACGGCGAGATCGTTGCGTTCACGCGCGACGCCGGCGAGAAGGTGGAGCTGCGCGTCCGCGGGCCGCGCCGCAGCGTCAGCGACGTGCGGGACATGCTCGACGACCCCGTGGCGCTGCCGGGCGGCGGCACGACGACGCTGGGTGCGCTGGTCACCGCGCAGAGCCAGCGCGGCAACGGCACGATCCGCCACTACCAGTACCGGCGGGCAATCACGGTCGAGGCCGACCTCGACGGCGAGAAGATCAACACCGTCACCGCGAACAACCTGATCCGCGACCGCTGGACGGAAATCCGCGAACGCTTCCCGTCCAGCGATCTCGAGTTCTCCGGTGCCTTCGACGACATCCAGGAAAGCCTGGATTCGATGCTGATTCTCGGCCTGTTCGGGCTCGGCCTCATCTACCTGATTCTCGCGACGCAGTTTCGCAGCTACTTCCAGCCGATGTTGATCATCGTGACGGTGCCGATGGCCTTCATCGGCGTGGTGTTCGGACTTTTCATCACCGGCAATCCGCTCAGCCTGTACACGATCTACGGCGTCGTGGCACTCACCGGCATCGCCGTCAACGCGGCGATCGTGCTGATCGACGCCGCCAACAGCCGGATCAAGTCCGGCATGCGCCCGCTGCACGCGATCATCTACGCCGCGCGGCGGCGCGTGATCCCGATCCTGATGACGACGCTGACGACGATCGCGGGACTGTTCTCGCTGGCGACGGGCCTCGGCGGCAAATCCCTGCTGTGGGGTCCCGTTGCGACGAGCATGGTCTTCGGCCTGTTCGTCGCCACGGCGCTGACCCTGTTCATCGTGCCGATCCTGTTCCGGGCGTTCATGCGCCTGCGCGGCCACCGCCTGCGCAATGCCTTGCAACAGGTATCCGGGCGCGTACTATCGCGCTGAACGGCATGCGCGGTGCGCCGCGCGGGGGAAATCACTTGGCGGTATCGGAAGCCGAGAGCTACCACGTCTCGGCCAACTGGCAGGTCGAGGATCGCTTCGGCGGCAAGCTGCCGCCGTCGGCCGACGTCGTCATCATCGGCGGCGGCATCGTCGGCGTGTCGACGGCCTGGTTCCTGGCCAAACGCGGCCTGCACGTCGTCCTGTGCGAAAAAGGCGCTGTCGCCTGCGAGCAGTCCGGCCGCAACTGGGGCTGGGTACGCCAGCAGGGCCGCGATCCGCGCGAGCTGCCGATGATGATCGAGTCGCGGCGCATCTGGCAGGAGCTCGAGCACGAGATCGGCGAGGACGTGGGATTCGCGGAATGCGGCTGCCTGTTCCTCGCGAGCGACGAGGACGAAATCGAGCACTTCGAGCGCTGGCTGCCGATTGCGAAGGAGCACGATCTCGACACCGAGATCATCAGCGGCGAGCAGCTCGACCTGCAGGTCATGCACGGCGGCGCGCGCTGGCCCGCCGCCCTGTACACGGCGAGCGACTGCCGCGCCGAGCCGCACAAGGCGGCCCCGGCCATCGCGCGGGCCGCCGGGCGCGCCGGCGCCGACATCCTGACGCGCTGTGCCGTGCGCGGCATCGAGACCAGCGCCGGCAGGGTGTCCGCCGTTGTCACCGAGCACGGGCCGATTCGCGCCGGCGCGGTGCTGTGTGCCGCGGGCGCCTGGACCGGCATGTTCTGCCGCTCGCTCGACATCCCGCTGCCGCAGCTCAGGGTGCGCGGCACCGTCGCGCGCACGGCCGCGGCGCCGAAGCTGTTCAACGGCTGCGTGTTCGATGCGCGGCTCGGCATCCGCCGCCGCCAGGACGGCGGTTACACGATCGCGCACGGCGCCGTGCTCGATCACCCGATCACTCCGACGACGCTGCGTTACGCGTTCAAGTTCCTGCCCGCACTGAAGCAGGAGTGGCGGGTACTGCGGCTGTCGCTCGGCCGCGAGTTCATCGAGGAACTGCGCACGCCGTCGAAGTGGCCGCTCGACCGGCCGTCGCCGTTCGAGACCCGCCGCGTGCTGAACCCGGCGCCGAACCCGAAGGTGCTCGCGGGGATCGAGCAGAACCTGGCGGCGGTGTTCCCGGCGCTGGCCGGCACGCCGCTGGTGGAGACTTGGGCCGGGATCGTCGAGACGACGCCCGATGTCGTGCCGATCATCGGCGAGGAGCCTGGCCTGCCCGGCTTCTACGTCGCGACCGGCCTGAGCGGGCACGGTTTCGGCATCGGGCCGGGCGCCGGCAAGGCGATAGCCGCGCTGATCGCCGGCGAGAACAGCGGCATCGACCTGTCGCCGTTCCGGCGCGAGCGCTTCTTCGACGGCAGCCCGATCGAACCCATGCGCAGTGTCTGACTCACCGGAGATACGCATGCAGAGACTGCTGTTATTGTTGCTCGCCGCCCTGCCCGGCCTCGCCGCGGCCGCCGCCCCGGCGACGCTGCGGCTCGATTTCTACCACGGCGGCAACCGCGACACCGAGCTCTACAGCCTGGACCAGGTCGTGCGCGAGCCCCTGCCGTGGCCCGGCAACCCGGCGCAGCCGATCGACCGGACGCTGCGCGGCCTCTACGAGTTCCAGGTGCGGGCGGCCGATGACGGCGAATTGCTGTACTCGCGCAGCTTCAGCAGCATCTACGGGGAGTGGGAGACGACCGGCGAGGCGCGCCGGCTGAACCGGACCTTCCATGAATCGCTGCGCTTTCCCGATCCGGGCGAGCCGGTCGACGTCGTCGTGCGCAAGCGCGGCGCGGACCAAGTCTTCGCCGAGGCCTGGCGGGTCGCCGTCGACCCGGCCGACTACCTCGTGCACGAGGAGAGCGCGGCGTACGCCGGCCAGGTCGTCGCGCTCGAGCGAAACGGCCCGCCGGGCGAGAAGGTCGACCTGCTGATCCTCGGCGACGGTTACACGGCGGCGGAGCACGACGCGTTCCTCGAGCGAGCCCGCGAGTTGGTCGAGGGCCTGTTCGCCACGTCGCCCTTCCGCGAGCGGCGCGGGGACTTCAACGTCTGGGCGCTGGCACCGCCGTCCGCGCAGTCGGGCGTCTCGCGTCCCTCGACCGGGATCCACCGCGACACGCCGTTCGGCGCGCGCTACGACGCGTTCCGCAGCGAGCGTTACGTGCTGACCTACGACAACCGCGAGATGCGGCGCATCATCTCGTCCGCGCCCTACGACTTCATCGAGATCCTGGTCAACAGCGAGACCTACGGCGGCGGCGGCATCTACGGCCTGTACTCGACGGCGGCGGCCGGCAGCGAGTGGGCCGAGTACCTGTTCATCCACGAATTCGGTCATCATTTCGCCGGGCTCGCCGACGAGTACTACACGAGCTCGGTCGCCTACGAGGCGCCGGACGCGGTCACGGAGCCCTACGAGCCGAACGTGACGGCGCTGCTCGATCCCGCGGCGCTGAAGTGGCGTGATCTCGTGGCGGACGGCACGCCGCTGCCGACGCCGTGGCCGAAGGAGGAATACGAGGCGCACTCGCTCGCCTACCAGCAGCGGCGCGCGGAGATGCGCGAGCGTAACGTGCCGGAGGCCGAGATGAACGCGCTGTTTCGCACTAACCAGGAGTTCGTCGAGGCCCTGTTCTCGGCGGCGCCGCAAAATGACGCGATCGGCGCCTTCGAGGGCGCGCTGTACCAGGCGCAGGGCTACTACCGTTCCGAGATGAACTGCCTGATGTTCACGCGCAGCGAGCGTTTCTGCCGGGTCTGCCGTGACGCTATCGAGGACGTCATCGACGAGTATTCGCGCCCGCCGCCCTGATCAGTGCGCCCCGAGCGCATCGGCGAGCGCGGGCGCCAGGTCGCCGCGGGCGTCAACCGCGATGCGTTCGAGCCCGAGCCAGTGCGCGAGCGTCCACAGCTCGCCGGCCAGGCCCTCGGCAACCGGCCCCGCCGCCTCTCCCTTTTCGAGGTGCGCCGCGCGGACGGCGAGCAGCCCGTCGGCCCGCTCGGCCTTCAGGTCCACGCGCGCGCAGAGCCGGTCGCCGAGCAGGAACGGCAGCACGTAGTAGCCCCAGCGGCGATCTTTTTCGGGCACGTAGATCTCGATCCGGTAATGAAAATCGAACAGGCGCTCCGCGCGCGGGCGATACCAGACCAGCGGGTCGAACGGCGACAGCAGCGTGCAGGCGTCGACCCGGCGCGGCAGGCGCGCGTCGCGATGCAGCCAGGCCGGTGCGCGCCAGCCGTCGACCTCGACCGGGCGCAGCCGCCCCTCCTCGGCCAGCTCCGCCAGCCGCGGCGCGGCGTCGCGCTGCGCCATGCGGAAATAGTCGGCGAGGTCCGCGGTCGTCGCGATGCCGAGGGCAGCCGCCGCGCGCTCGAGCAGTACCCGGCGGCCATCGGCTTCCGACATCGACGTCCTGTGCAGGCTTTCCGGGACGATGCGTTCCGCGAGGTCGTAGACGCGCTGGAAATTGGGCAGCCGCTCGGCGACCGCGAGCGTGCCGCGGCCGAAGTGCCATTCGAGCGCCCAGCGGCCGGCGGAGCGGTGCCAGTCGCCGGGTTCGCGCGCCGGCGACGGCGCCGGCGGCATGTCGTCCGTCGTGACCGGTCCGCGCTCGCGCACGACCTCGAGGGCCTGGTCGAGGTAGGCCCCGGGATCGTCGAGATGGCTGAGCGCCCGGCCGGCCCAGGGCGCGTGATTGTCGCGGCGCCATTGCAGTGCCGGCCAGTAGTCGACCGGCACTATCGAGGCTTCGTGCGCCCAGTGCTCGATGAAGCGGCCGCCGGTGTGGACCGCGCGCCGGAACGCGTCCCCGTCGTAGGGCCCGAGCCGCGAGTACGGCACGAGCTCGTGCGCGGGCACCAGGACGTTGACGAAGTCCAGCTGCAGCAGGCCGAGCCGCTCGATGACGCGCCGGATGTGGCCGGCGTTGACTGCGCACGCGGGACGCGGCCGGTCGAGGCCCTGCGCGGCGAGCGCAATGCGGCGGGCCTCGGCGTTCGAGAACCGGCTACGTGGCATGGCTCTCGGGGGCTGAGCGCGCGGCCGTAGGCAACAGCGCGAGCGACACGGCGGCATACAGCGCCGTGACGGCGGCCACGCCCGCCAGCGCATCCACGTCCGCAACGTAGTGCGCGGTCAGCAGGGCGAGCACCGGCACCGCGAGCAGCAGTCGTACGCGCTCGAAGCGCAGGGCCACGGGGCGACCCTCGCTCAGGCCGCCGATCGAGTACAGCGTGATCCACAGCAGCAGGCAGGGCAGCACGACGGCCGCGGCGCCGCGCGTCGCGAACAGCTGGCCGATCCAGAGGATGCCCGGGACGGCGAGCACGAACTGGGCCACGACGTAGCGTCGCAGTGCCGGGGCCAGCGGCGGGTCGTATTTCTCGAAGCCCGCGAGTTCGCGCGCGGGCACCGGATAGCGTGCGGCCACGTCCGGCGGACGCCAGCCGGTCCGGCGGAACCAGATTCCGAGCCGGTCGCGCCAGCGGCTCGCGCGCCGGGCGTCGAACCAGAGGTAATCGTAGACCTGCAGGTTGGCCCAGAAGGGGTTCCAGCTGGCGAGCGGCTTGCGCACGCCGAACACGACGGGCTCGTCGTCCCGTTCCTCCTGGAAGGTCCCGAACAGACGGTCCCACAGGATCAGGATGCCGCCGTAGTTGCGGTCGATGTAGATCTCGTTCTGCGCATGGTGCACGCGGTGGTTCGAGGGCGTGACGAAGACCCGGTCGAGCCAGCCGAGCCGGCCGATGTGCTGCGTGTGCACCCAGAACTGGTAGATCAGGTCGATGGCATTGACGGTCGCGACGATCTCGAGCGGCAGGCCGGCGAGGAACAGCGGCAGGTAGAAGATCCACGTGAACAGGAAGCCGGTGCTGGTCTGGCGCAGCGCCGTCGACAGGTTGTAGTCCTCGCTCTGGTGATGCACCGAGTGCGCGGCCCACAGGATGGAAATCTCGTGGCCGCAGCGGTGCGCCCAGTAGTAGCAGAAGTCGAAGGCGACGAGCGCCGCCAGCCACAGCGCGAGTCCGCGCGGCGAGAGGTCGAACAGCGCCGGGTCGATCTCGAACAGCGCCAGGTGTTCGAGCACCGTGCCCCAGACCAGCACCGGCAGCAGTTTCGTGAAGTAACCGAAGGTCGTGCTCAGCGTGCCGGCAGAGAGGCTGTTCAGCGCGTCGTTGGCGCGGTAGTGGCCGGTGCCGCGCCAGCGGTCGACAGCCAGCTCGAGCAGCAGGGCCAGCAGGAAAAACGGCACCGCGAGGGCGATCAGGTCCATGTCGCTTGACGGGGAACGAGGCGAAAATCAGGGTAAGCTCGCCTGCCGACACCGTCAAACGAGCGTTTCGCGTTCATGACCTTCAGCTTCGCCGCCCTGCACCGCTCTGCCGCGTACTGGAGCGTCCTCGGTCTCGCGGCCGCGGCCAATGCCTGGAGCTTTGTCGCGCCGCGCCTCGGCGAGCCGGCGTGCTGCGACAGCGTGACCGCGACCGGTTTCCCGTTCCCGTTTCACCTGGGCGGCGGCATTGCCGGCGAGCAGCGCTGGCTCGTGACCGGTCTGCTGCTCGATCTCGTCGTCGCCTGGACCCTCGCCGTGATCGCGGCGTGGATCGGACTCGCGTGGCGGCGCCGCGGCCGCTGAGCCTCAGCCGCCCGGCAGCAGCGCGCGGGCCAGCCATGCGCCGACATAGAAGCCGGCGAAGCCGCCGACGACAGACAGCGCGAGGTAGCCGGCGGCCTGCAGCGGTTCGCCGGCGGCCGACAGCGCACCGGTCTCGTAGACCAGCGCGGACAGCGTCGTGAAGCTGCCGCAAAAGCCCACCGCGAACAGCAGCCGGTACGCCTCGTGCGCGAGCGCCGTGCCGTCGATCCAGTGGCTGTCCGCCAGCGCCTGCAGCAGGATGCCGAGCAGGAAGCAGCCCGCCAGGTTCGACAGCAGCGTGCCGAGCGGCAGCGTGTAACCCTGGCGCGCCATCGTCACGGTCAGCGCGTAGCGGGCCATGGCACCGAGCGCGCCGCCGCTGCCGACCAGCGCGAAGGCCGTGGCGTTCACCGGCCGGCGCCGTTCAGCAGGCGGTCGCGCGCGCCGCGGTATTCCTGTTCGAGGCGATCGACCAGCTCCCCGACGCGCGGTATGTCGTCGATCGTGCCGACCCCCTGCCCCGCGCCCCAGATGTCGCGCCAGGCCTTTGCGCGCGTGTTGCCGCCGCTGCCGAAATTCATCTTCGCCTTGTCGCCGTCCGGCAGGTCGTCCGGGTCCAGCCCGGCGTTGACGATGCTGCCGCGCAGGTAGCTGCCGTGCACGCCGGTGAACAGCGACGTGTAGACGATATCCGTCGCGCGGCTGTCGACGATCATCTGCTTGTAGCTGTCCGGCGCGTTGGCCTCGGCGGTCGCGATGAAACGCGTGCCGAGGTAGGCGAGGTCGGCGCCGATCGCCTGCGCCGCCAGCAGGTCGTTGCCGCGGCTCATGCTGCCCGAGAGGATGATGGTGCCGTCGAAGACCTCGCGGACTTCCTTGACCAGCGCGAACGGGCTCAGCGTGCCGGCATGGCCGCCCGCGCCGGCGCAGACCGTGATGATACCGTCCACGCCCTGCTCGATCGCCTTGCGCGCGTGGCGCAGGTTGATGACGTCGTGCCAGACGACACCGCCGTACGCATGCACCGCCTCGACCACCTCCGCGGGCGGCCGCAGGCTGGTGATGATGATCGGCACCTCGTGCTTCACGCAGGTCTCGAGGTCCGCGTACAGCCGGTCGTTCGACTGGTGCACGATCTGGTTGACGGCGAACGGCGCGACGCTGCGCTCCGGGTGTGCCTCGGCGTACGCCGCCAGCTCCTCCCGGATGCGCGCGAGCCAGTTGCCGAGTTCCGCCTGCGGTCGCGCGTTCAGCGCGGGGAACGCCCCGACGATGCCGGCCTGGCACTGCGCGATCACGAGTTCCGGGCCGGAGACGATGAACATCGGCGCGCCGACGAGCGGCAGGCGCAGGTTGTCCTGGATGTGAGCCGGCAGGGACAGGTCAGATCACCATGAAGCTGGCGTCGCAGTCGGCGATCAGCCGGCCGTCGCTCTGGCGCGTCGCCCGGCCTTTAAGGCGCACCAGGCGACGGCGCTCGCTGTCGATCCAGCCCTCGAGGCTGATCGTCTCGCCGACCCTGAGCGGCTCGCGGTAGCGCACCTCGCAGCGCGCCGTGTGTGCCTTGCGCCCGGCCAGGTACAGCACGTTGGCCATCACGTCGTCGAGCGCGGCATAGATGATGCCGCCGTGCACGGTATCGGCGTAGCCGACGTGGTCCGCGCCGGGCGTGAAGCGGCCGCGGCAATGCCCTGCCTCGTCGAGTTCGAAACGAATCCTGAGGCCGATCGGGTTTTCCGGACCGCAGGCGAAGCATCGCGGGGCGGCCTCGATCGCTTCGCTTGGCCGGCGCGAATCCGTCACTCGACCTCGAGCCCGATTTCGACGGCCGCCTCGGCGGCGGCACCGGGCTCGACCAGCGTGCTGCCGTACCAGTCGCCGGGGCTCGCGAGCGGCTGGCCCGAGAGCGAGGCCCGCGCGACGATTTCGAGCGACTCGAAGCCCGACAGCGGAC
>ERZ869936.851-NODE-851-length-25344-cov-6.487247_pt1 | contig 25344 bp, 12 predicted proteins | sample MGYA00520876_ERZ869936 | MGnify/ENA primary metagenome ERZ869936 (study PRJEB32218, sample SAMN09650985) | biofilter metagenome | isolation source: enrty point of leading RO module | place: Saudi Arabia: Thuwal, RO plant located on Red Sea | collected 2016-02-17 ... | reverse complement strand
AGCAAAAGAACCTGCGCTTGGCAGGCGCGGGGCTCCCGCCAAGCTCCTCCACCCGCGACTTTCCTCGTTCCCCCCGCTCAACGAACCCGCCAGGCTACGCGGTGAAACCTCGCTCCCTCCTCCCGCCCACACCTCATTCACCACGCTCGTGCACGCCACGCCTCTGCCACTCCGGAGACAACCGATGACAGCCTCGACCAAGGTTCGGGCCGGAGCCTAAATGCTCGTTTTCAAGGACTCCTTCGAACGAAAACTCTTCGAGAACTAAGAATTTTGGGACCCCCATCGAAAAGCGGTCGATGAAATCCTTGGGGGGACCGCCGCCAAGGCGCTTCCCGGGGCTTGCCATGTCCTGATGCAGGGCGAAGCGCAGCCTTGCGGTGGCCCATGCTCCGACTCCGACCGGTCCAGCCTCGTCTCAGCGCGCCAACCCCGCATTTTCTACAAGGACAGCATCAATGATGCCGAACACTTCTGGGCCGCATCTTAACTCGCATCACAAAAAGACTGACCCAGCAAACACACAGAGACTGACGATTACGGTAGTGGCCCACGATATTCTGAGAGTCTCCTTGTAGCCCGTGCCAGTTCCAAAATTCTTCGCCTCGTCGTGAAGAACAGAGCCAGTCTCGTAGAGGGCACTCTCATTGAAAAATCCATGTTGCTCCCAAAATTTGACGATGTCTTTGCCGAGCCTTTGGTAAACTCTGTTCTCATGCCGGATGCGATGATCAAGGAACAACGTTAACGTCACCAGAGCTGGGATCACTCCCACCGTGAACAGTATTTGGCTTAAGACACAATCCACGGCCGAGAAGGCGACAAGCGATCCACCTGCGAGGAACGTCAGAAATCCGAGATGGAAGGTCATGAGTTGGCTGTCAACGCCTCTTCGCGATCTAATCTCAGCCATGGTTTCTTGATACCAGAGCAACAGGGCCTCGCGTGATTGCTTCTCGTCCACCAACCTAGATCAGCGTGCGAGGAAGGGTTAGACAAGAGCGAAGGTATTCATCGTCATCGTCGAAGGGGTCCTTGAAAACGAGCATTCAGCCGCCGGCCCGAAGCTGAGCCGGGGCTGTCATCGGGGGAGTCCGGAGTGGCAGAGGGGTGTCGGGCATGAGTGTGGTCGATGAGCCTGGTGGGAGCCCTGCGCCTGCCAAGCGCGGGGTCCGTGGCTTGCCCGGAACCCAGGGCGCCTACGTCGCCCTGTGGGCTATGAAGGGCATGCTGCCCTGTGCTGGGATGGGTCGGCCTTTCAGGCCGTGGGACAGGCGCGGGTAAACCACGGTGGCGCCTTCCTGCAGCCTCGCCGGGAACGGTGGAAAGCAGCATCGGCCGCGATCCTTGGCCTTGAGGCAGGGGGGGCGCCACGCAGGGTGGATGAGCCACCGGAAAGCGGGCCGCTTTCCAGACGGCCTGCTCCGGGCCGGAGCAGCCACGGGCGGGGGGCGGACTGAAGTCCGCGCTCCATTTGGGAGGTCCTCAGCGCTCCTCGGTGCGGGCGCGGAAGAAGCGGTGGGATTCGTCGGTCGGGACCTCGACCGACCACGGCAGGCCGGGCGGGCGGGCGAGGCCGTCGTTGCCTTCGACCGGCCAGGGTGCCCAGTTGCCGAGGTCGGTGGACGACTCGAGGATGTGGCCACGGCCGGGGAGGTCGGGCAGGGTGAGGGTGAGTCCCGATGCGCTGTCGGCCACCCCGATGGAGGGAGGAGCATCCGCGAGCTGGGGATTGGTGTGCTGGAGGAACTCGTCCTCGTTGTCGCGACCGTCGTGGTCGGGATCCTCGCCCGGTTCGCCGTCGGGCGAGGCGCCGGAAATGGAAGTACGCCATTGATCGTAGCTCTGGCGTCCGGGAAGCCCGCTTTCGATCCAGTCGATGAGAAGCTGCACGCCGGTCTCGTCGATCTCGTTGGAGGCGAGGTTGGGCATGCGGGTGTAGCCGTTGCGGGCGGCGGCGCGGTGGACGATGATCGAGTGTTCCTCCGCGCCGGGGACGACGAGGCGGTCGGCGGGGTCGAGGATGGTGCCGCCGGGGATGCCGTTGACGAGGCCGGTGTCGAAGAGCGCCAGGTGGGCGCTGGCGTCCCAGTCGGCGGGCACGGTGCCCTGGTCGTTGTGGCAGTAGGCACAGTTCACGGCGAGCCACGAGCGGGCGCGGGCTTCGAGCGAGTAGCCGCTTTCCTCCGGCGCGACGTGGCGCGGGAGGGTGTCGGGGTCGTCGGGTGGCGAGCCGAGGTATCCGGTGGTGTGCAGCAGCTCGAGGAAGTTGCCGGTGAGGCCGGCGATCTGGCCGTCGCGGTTGAGCTGGCGGGTGCGGAACGACAGCGCGTGACCGGCCTGCGGCGAGTGGCAGGTGAGGCAGTCGGCGCGCGACGGGATGCGCCAGGTCTGGGTGACGTTGTTTCCGCCGTCCTCGATGGTGAAGTCGAGGTTCTCTCCGGCTTCGTCGGCGAGGGTGGCGACGGTCCCGGACGGATCCCATTTGTAGGAAACGCCGTAGGTCCCGGTGGCGGTGCGGACCAGCACGCGGGTCTCGACGCGGCGGGCGGTGGCCGGATTGCCGCGCTCGAGATCGAGGTCGAAATGCTTCACCCAGACGGTGCCCTCCGGCAGGCTCCAGTTTCCCTCGCGGTCGTAACCGAAGGTGGGCGCGGGATCGGGGATGCCGAACCAGCGCAACTTGCGGGCGTGGTCGGACCAGAAGGGGAGGTTGACGTCGTAGGCGACGAGGCCGGGGTTGGGCGTGAGCGCGGCGGGGTCGGCAAAGAGGCCGGTCTCGGCGAGGGTGGCGGGAAAGGTGTCGTCGGCGGAGGTGGCGTCGAGGCGGCGGATGACGCCGCTGTTGATGTCGGCCATCAGCACGTCGCCGTTGGAGGGATCGGTGCCGAAGCCGACGATGCCGCTTTCCCCGGCGATGCGGGTGGCGGTGGCGGGGCTGGTCGAAACATCGACGGCCCAGATGTTTCCCGAGCCGTAGTCGGCGCAGAGGTAGAGGCTCTGGAGCGAGGGGATGCGGGTGCCGCGGTAGACGAGGCCGCCGGTGACCGAGTTGCCGAGACTGCGGCCGTATTCCCAGACCGGCGGGGTGCCGCCGGGCCAGCCGGACGGGCGCTGGTTCCACTTCGGGCCGTTGTGATCGCCTTCGCGGAACGCCCACTCGAAGTTGAGGCCGGCGGTGATCTGGCCGGCGGGCAGCCGGTCGATCTCCTCCCACGCGCCCTGGCCGACGTCGCCGATCCAGAGGTCGCCGGTGAGCGGGTCGAACTCCATGCGCCACGGGTTGCGCAGGCCGACGGCGCAGAACTCGGTGCGGACGTCACCGGGATCGATGGTCGAGCCGTTGAAGCTGGTGGCGTCGATGAAGGGGTTGTCGGCCGGGACCTCGTAGCGCGGGTTGCCGGAGCCGTCGGTGACGATGGCGGGGTGGGGATTCGGCGGCAGATTGGCGTCGTCGGAGCCGGTGCCGTCGGCGGCGGTGTGATCCTCCGGTTCGAGATCGACGTCGATGCGGGTGATGCCCGACCAGAAGTCCTTGGTGATGGTCTGGCTGTTGTTGAGCGTGTCGTTGGCGTTTCCCTCGTCGCCCCAGCTCATGTAGAGGTAGCCGTCGGGACCGAAGTGCAGGTCGCCGCCGTTGTGGTTTCCGGCGTCGTTGCGCTGTTGGAGGATGACGATTTCGGAGGTGGTGTCGGCGACGTTCGGGTTGCCGGAGGAGGCCTTGAATTCGGACAGCCGCTGGTAGCGCGTGCCGTTGACGGTGACGGAGTAGACGACGAAGAACCGGCGGTTGGCGGCGAAGTTCGGGTGGAAGGCGACGCCGAGAAGACCCTGCTCGCTGGAGGTCTGGAACGCCTCGCCGGAGCGGGCGTTGACGACCGAATCGAGGTTGAGAAAGAGCGTCCTGGAGGGTGCGGAAAGGTCGGGGATGAGTTCGAGATCGCCGCCTTTCTCGAGGATGAAGAGGCGGTTGGTTTCCCCCGGCGGAGAGGCGACGTCGATCGGTTGGGAAAAGGAGAGCCCCGGGAAGGCATCGACGAGGGTGATCGCCTGGGCTGGGGGCTCCGGCGGCATCTTCGAGGTGTCGAGCGGCAGGCGTGCCGCGCTGCTGATGGTGAAATCGATGCTGGCGGTGGCGGCGAGGCCGGCCTGGTCGCGGATCTCATACACCAGCGAATCGGCGGTGTCGGGCCCGCTGTCGTGGTTGTAGCGGATGAGCGCCCCGTCGATGACCGCGTTTCCGTGATCCGGAGGCGTGACGATGGAGAGGCTGGCGGGGTCGAGGTCGGAAGCGCCATTCGGTTCGAGGTCGTTGGAAAGGACCGCGACGCCGACGGTGCCGCCCGGGCGCAGCGTGGCGTGGTCGTCCGCAGGCTCGGGCGCGACATTCCGCCACTCGCTCAGCGACGTGCCGGGGATGTAGGTCCGCGACTGGCCGGGATAGGACCAGGCGACGCCGAGGTTGTCGCCGAACGAGCCCTCCTTGTGCAGGGCCTCGATGAAGTAGTAGCGGCCGGCCTCGAGCGTGACCGGCGGGGATTGCTGCTCGGGATACTTGTCCCACTCGCCGGCATTGGTCCAGTCGGGGACGGAGGCGACCAGGCGGCGGTCATCCGGCGACACGGAATCACTCACCCAAAGCTCGCAGTTGTCGTCGCCGTGGATCCAGAAGGTGAAGTCGCCGGAGACCGGGACGTGAACCCAGCCGAAGACCCGGGAGCCGTAGTCTTCGGCAAAATCGGTCGGGGCCAGGAAGGACCCGAGGGTGCCGGTGATGTCCGGGTTTTCCGGATAGTCGGCGAGCCCGGTGAGGTCGGCGACCGCGGTGCCCCCGACACCGGTCCAGACGTGCCGGGTGATGCCGCCGGTCGGCGGGGCCGCGTGAAGCGAGGCTGCGGAAAGGAGGGCGAGCAGGAACAGGGATGACCTCATCTCACGGTCCCTACAACCGGATTGCGAACCTTTCCAAGGGAATCACTTGCTGCCGGACACTCCGGCGTAGGGGCTTTCGTATCCCTTGGTGTAGCCCCAGATGTAGTCCTGACGGTAGGCGGCGGGTGTCTCGTGGGGCTCGTTGATATGCGGGTTGTGGGCCTTGCCGGCCGCCCGGTCGGCGCTGCCGTCGCGAAAGCCCAGGTCGTAGGCGTCGCGGGCATCGTAGCCGGAAGCGGTGTAGACCTTCTCGGTGTAGGTCATGCAGGAGAACGTGCCGAGAGCTAGGATGCCGGCAGCCAAAGCGTAGAACGGTGACTTCATTTCAGTAGATGTTTAGCTTTTTTAAAACAATTGGTCCAGCCTTGATTCTCATGGCCTTCCACACGGTGCCGCTGGGCGCCGAGCATGGAGGCACCGAAGCTTTCAATCGCAATACCGGGCACTGGATTGGCATTTCCGGGACAAAAATCCGCAATGAGCAGGTCGAGGTGGCCTTCAGCCCCGATGGTTCCCGGCTGGTTTTCGAGCGCGAAACTCCCGGCGGCCGTGAGCTGGTGCCGGTCGATACCGACGGGGGCGAGGCCGGTCTGCCGATCGATCCCGGCGTGGAGTGGAAGTCGTTCCGCCTCGGGGAAGACGGAGCGCTGCTGCTGGAGACCGACGACGGCTGGCGGCGCTGGCGCGATGGGAAGGTGGGCGAGGCGCGGGCGCCGGAGAAGCGCGGCGAACGCCGGAAGGGGCGCGACGGGGCCCGGGATCACCGCGGATGGAGCTCGCCGGACGGCAGGCAGCGTCTGGAGGTTGACCAGGGGGCCTTGGTGCGGATCCAGGGGGACGAGCGGGTCGAGGTGATCGCCGCCGAGGAGGGCCTTGTCTTCCGGGACGAGCCGCTGTGGACTCCGGACTCGTCACGTTTCGCGATCTGGCGCACCCGCGACGTGGCGGAGCGGGAGGTGCATTACGTCGACTCGGCGCCGGACGACCAGCTTCAGCCGAAGCATTTCACCCGGACCTATCCGAAGCCGGGCGACGAGATCGACACCCGGGAACCATGGATCGGCTTCGCCGACGGACGCGAGGCGAACGGGCCGGGCCGGCGGCGGCTTCAGCATCCCTTCGAGTGCCGGCGCCTGGCGTGGCGCGGCGACGCGAAGCGCCTTACCTTCGAGTTCGTCGAGCGGGGCTTCGGAAAATACCGGGTGGTCGAGATCGACAGCGAGACGGGCGGGCAGCGGATCGTGGTGAACGAAGAGAGCGACACCTACATCTTCGTCTCGGGCGGGAGTTTCCGGCACGACCTCGACGATGGACGCGAGATCATCTGGATGTCGGAGCGCGACGGGTGGCGCCATCTCTACCTGCTCGACGGGCGCGACGGCTCGGTGAATCGTCAGCTCACCCGGGGCGAGTGGGTCGTGCGGCGGGTGGTCGATTTCGACGAGGAGGCGCGGGAACTGCTGATCGAGGTCGGCGGCTGCCACCGCGGGCAGGACCCTTACTTTATCCACTACGCCAAGGTCGGGATCGACGAGGGGAAGGTGACCATGCTGACCGAGGCCGACGGCACCCATGACCGCTTCGAGCGCTCGCCGGACGGCCGTTTCTTCACCTGTCGCTGGTCGCGGGTCGATCATCCGCCGGTGACCGAGTTGCGGCGGTGGTCCGACGGCAAGCTGGTGGCGACCCTCGCCGAGGCCGACGACCGGGCGCTCCGCAAGACCGGCTGGCCACTGCCGGAGCCCTTCGTCGCGAAGGATCGCGATGGAAGGTTCGACATCCACGGGATCATCATCCGGCCGCCGGATTTCGATCCCTCGAAGCGCTATCCGGTGATCGAGCACATCTATGCCGGACCGCACGACGCCTTCGTGCCGAAGTCATGGCGTCCGTGGAGAAGCCCGATGCACGAGATCGCGGTGCATGGCTTCATCGTGGTGATGATCGACGGCCGCGGCACCAACCACCGCTGCCGTGAGTTCTCCCATTTCTGCTACAAGAACCTCAAGGACTCCGGCTTGCCCGACCGCATCGCGTGGATGAAGGCCGCGGCGGAGAAGCATTCCCAGATGGATCTGTCGCGGGTCGGGATCTTCGGCGGCTCGGCCGGCGGACAGAGCGCGTTGGCGGCGCTGCTGTTCCACGGGGATTTCTACAAGGCCGCGGCGGCGGATTGCGGCTGCCACGACAACCGCATGGACAAGATCTGGTGGAACGAGCAGTGGATGGACTGGCCGGTCGGTCCGCACTACGCGGACAACTCGAACGCCACCCATGCGGAGAACCTGCAGGGGGCGCTGCTGCTCACCGTCGGCGAACTCGACACCAACGTCGATCCCTCATCGACCGACCAGGTGGTCGATGCGCTGATCAAGGCCGACAAGGACTTCGAGTATCTTCTCTTTCCCGGGGGCGGGCACGGCGTGGGCGAGTCGCGCTACGGCCAGCGCAAGCGGGTCGAGTTCTTCCAGCGCCACCTCGGCGCCGCGGTGGTTTCACACTGACAGTGGCATGACCGTCCCGGTCATGAACCCCGGAGGCGAGAATTGCCTTCAAGTGGATTCTTGACCGGCTCGGCCGGGAAAACGGCCTGTCGGATGGCGCGGACCCACCCGTTCATGACCGGGGCGGTCGTGCCACTGGCAGGCAACAGAACGGCGCCGATCAGTGGATCAACTCCGGCCAGTTCCCGTAGTGGAAGAACTCGCCCTCCGGCTTGTCGAGCCGCTCGTAGGTGTGGGCGCCGAAGAAGTCGCGCTGTGCCTGGAGCAGGTTGGCCGGCAGCCGCTTGGCCCGGTAGCTGTCGTAGTAGGCCAGCGAGCCGGCGAAGGACGGCACCGGGATGCCGTTGACGCAGGCGAGGGCGACGACCTCGCGCCAGTTCTCCTGGGCGGCGTTGAGGATCTCGGTGAAGAAGGGCGCCAGCATCAGGTTGGTCAGCTTCGGGTCGGCCTCGTAGGCCTCGGTGATGCGGTTGAGGAAACGGGCGCGGATGATGCAGCCGCCACGCCAGATGCGGGCGATCGCGCCGAGGTCGAGGTCCCAGCCCTTGTCGGCGCCGACCTTGGCGATGAGGTCGAGCCCCTGGGCGTAGGAGATGATCTTCGAGGCGTAGAGGGCGTCGCGCACCTTCTTGACCAGCTTCTTCTTCTTCAGGTCGATGTCCGCCTTCGGCCCCTTGAGGATCTTCGAGGCGGCGACCCGCTGGTCGCGCATGGAGGAGAGGATGCGGGCCTCGACCGAGGCGCCGATGCACGACAGCGGCACGGCCTGCTCGACGGCGTTCATCATCGTCCAGCGGCCGGTGCCCTTCTGGCCGGCCTTGTCGACGATCAGGTCGACGATGTCCTTGCCGGTTTCCGGATCCTTCTGCTGGAAGATGTGCGAGGTGATCTCGATGAGGAAGGATTCGAGGTCGCCCTGGTTCCAGTCGGTGAAGATCTCCGCGAGTTGCTCGTTCGAGAATCCGGCGGCCTTGAAGATGTTGTAGGCCTCGCAGATGAGCTGCATGTCGCCGTACTCGATGCCGTTGTGGACCATCTTGACGAAGTGGCCGGCGCCGCCGGGACCGATGTGGGTCACGCAGGGCACGCCGTCCACCTTGGCGGCGATGCTTTCGAAGATCGGCTTCATCACCTCCCAGGTGCTGGGCGGGCCGCCGGGCATGATCGACGGGCCCTTGCGCGCGCCCTCCTCGCCGCCGGACACGCCGGCGCCGATGAAGCGCAGCTTGTGTTCCTTGCACCAGGCATCGCGGCGCTCGGTGTCGGTGTAGAGCGAGTTGCCGCCGTCGATGATGATGTCGTCCTCCTCGAGCAGCGGGATCAGCGACTCGATCACCTTGTCCACCGGGCCGCCGGCCTTGACCATGATCATCACCTTGCGCGGCTTGGCCAGCGACTGGACGAATTCCTCCAGCGTCTTGAGGCCGACGATCTGCTTGTCCGGGTGGGCGGCGACGAATTCCTCCATGGTTTCCGTGGTGCGGTTGTAGACCGAGACCTTGAAGCCGCGGGACTCCACGTTGAGGACGAGGTTCTGGCCCATGACGGCCAGGCCGATGAGGCCGAAATCACTGTTACTCATAAGTCGGAAAGCTGTATGACAGCAGGCGCGGTGTAAGGAACTCCGGACCCGGGCGCAACCCCTTGTTGCCATGATCGCGCGCATTTCCCACAGTCCGCCCGTGAACCTGCCGAATGCCATCACCCTTTCGCGGTTGGTCCTCACCGCCGTCTTCGTGGTGGCGATGGGTTTCGACGGCCTCGGCGGGAAAATGACGGCGCTCGTCAGTTTTTCGGTCGCCGCCGCCACCGACTGGCTCGACGGCTACCTGGCGCGCCGGATGGGGCTGGTCACGCCGCTCGGGAAATTGCTCGACCCGCTGGCCGACAAGATCCTCGTCTGCGCGGCCTTCGTCTTCATGTCGGTCGAGGGCTTCGCCCCGGTGTGGGTGACCGCCGTCATCATCGGCCGCGAGTTTCTGGTCACCGGCCTGCGGCAGATCGCGATCGAGGCCGGGCAGGTGCTGGCTGCGGATCGCCTGGGCAAGTGGAAGACCGGTTTCCAGCTCACCTTCATCATCACCGCGCTGGTGTGGCTGGCCTTCTCCGAAATGTCCTCTCGTGGCATGATCGCGGAGTTCCTGTGGAAGCTCGCGGATCCGGAAGGCTGGCTGATGCCGGCATCGCTGTGGTTGGCCCTGGCGCTGACGGTGGTATCCGGCTGGAACTACCTGTGGAGCGGGAGGGGGCTGCTGAAGGCGGGCTGAGGAAACCCCAAAGGGGTTTTGCCGGTCAGCCCGGGGTTGACCCGACTTGTCGGGGCTACCCCGGGATGCTTGGGTGGAGAGGGAACAACCCCGACGGGGTTGCGTCCATGGACCCGTCTGTTGATCTCGCCATGCCCCAGTCCCTGTCCGCTGTCTTCATCCATCTCGTGTTTTCCACCAAGGAGCGCTATCCGTTTCTAACTGATCAGTCCCTGCGCGAGGGAGCCCATGCCTACATCGGAGAAATTTCCAAGCGGCTCGGTTGTTCGCCCCTCTGCATTGGTGGCGTGGCGGACCATGTTCACATCCTGGCGCGGCTCGGTCGCGAGGTTCGTCAGTCGGACTGGGTGAAGGAGCTGAAGCGGGTTTCGAATCCGTGGATCAATGAACACCTTTCGGTGAACGGAAAATTCGCATGGCAGTCCGGTTACGGGGCCTTTTCGGTGAGCCAGTCGAAAGTGGAGGAGGTGAGGGAATACATCAGGCGGCAAGAGGAGCATCACCAGAGGATGAGTTTTCAGGAGGAGTATAGGGAATTCATGAATCGACATGGGATCGAATGGGATGAGCGCTACGTTTGGGACTAGCGGCAGGGCGGAACCCCGTCGGGGTTCGGGGTATGTGGGCCCATAAACCCGGGGTAGCCCGGCAAGCCGGGACAACCCCGGGCTCATCGGTGAAACCCCGTTGGGGTTGTCACGAGGGTCAGGGGCATGCGGTTGGGCATTTTCCCCGCATGCCAGGGCTTTCACCCCACGCTCGTCTTCAAAGGTTCAACTCGCGCAACTCCGGCTTTTCGGTCATCTCCTGGATATCGCGGATCGCTTGGCGCACCGCCTCGGCCTTCTGGAGGCTCAGGTTTTTGGGAAAGTCCTCTTCCTCGTTTTCGAAATAATGGGCGACCTTCTCCAGGCGGGGAATGGCCCGTTGGGCATGGGCGCCGTAGCGCTTGAGCATGTCGAGGTGCCTCGGCACCTGCGCCTGGCTGCCGTGCTTCTTCATCAGCCGCAGGTAGTCGGCCAGCAGCTCGATTCCCTCGCTGACATGGTGCTTGCTGAACAGTTCGAGGCCCGCCGACTGGATCTGGCCGTCGAACATGATGCCGCTGGGCGCCGGTTCGACGATCGCCCGGTGGATCGCCGGCAGCAGCGGCTCCAGTTGATCAAACGGGAGATTCGCATACACGGTTCCGAAGGCACCCCGCGTTCGGCCGTCCTCGTTGCGGAGTCCGGCACGGACCGCCCTGAGAAGGAGCTCTTGATCGACGCCCTCCAGCGATCCCCGCAGCAGGCCCGTCCGACCGTGAAAGAGTGCCTGGGAGATGAAGCGTTGCTCCATGCCGCGCGGATCCGCGTCGGTCGGTCCCCGGGCGATGATTTGCAGCAGCTCGGGCACCGCGGCCATCGCTGGCTGGCCGATCCCGTTGAGTGCTTCCGCCGCCTGAATCCGCAACCAAAGGTCTTCCGCTTTCAGCGTTTCCAGCAGCTTGGGCACCGCGGGCTCGGCGCGGTTGCCGATCCGGGCGAGGGCCTGGCACGCCCCCAGCCGGGCGTGCAGGGACGGGGAATCGAGCAGCTCGATCAGGGGTTCGATCGGAAAGTCTTTCTGCCGCCCGAGCGCGATGGCCGCCCGGTCGCGGACGATGGGCGACCAGTTGCCGAGTCGCTCGATGAGCAGGTCGGGCGAAAGCTCGTTGTAGGCAAGTGCCGGGCCGATGGGACTGAAACCGCGTCCGTCGCCCACCACGGCACCCGCGGTTTCCTCATCCAGTGGCGGGCTCACCGATGGCTGGCTGCCCGTCAGCCGGATCGCCTTGCGCGGCATGGCGTAGGCGATTAGGTACATGCCGGTGGCGTCCCAGCCGCCATAGGCGTCGCGGCGTGACTGCGGCGGACCCTGGTGCGGGAAGCTGCCGTCGAAGCTGCGGGCGAGATCGAAATACCAACTGCCGAATTCCTCCATCCATGCGCCGGTGGCATGGGGTCCGCTGCGCGACACGCCGGGCATCGCCCAGGTCATGTTGAAGAAGTTGCCGGTGTGTCCGCAGTCGCGTTCACCGTTGTGAGCGGCGGTGCTCATCCTCGAGAAGAAGGTGGTGCCCTCCTCGTTCTTCAACTGGTCGAAGAGCACGGTGGCCATGCCGTTCTTTCCGTTGTCCTCATGCCCGTGCATGTAGGGCGCGTGGTCTCCGTAGGGGATGGAGCCCTTGCCGATGTAGAAACTCAGCAGCCGGTTGCTGCGCTCGATGGCGGTGGCCACTTCGGGATCGTCCACCCCCGCCTCGCGCGCCAGCACCAGGCCTATGGTCAGGGGTGCCCCCGGTGAATTCATCATCCCGTAGCCGGGAAGCCGGCCCTCGGCATTGGCGAACTTGTGGCCCCACGAGCCGACGACACTCTGTCCTTTGGATGCCTCCATCGCGATCCGACGCAGACCCGGCAATACCGAGTCGTCGCCGGTCGCCAGCACATACTCGGCGAGAAACACGGTCAGGTAGCCATACCACCACGTCGCCATGTGCTCGATGCGCTGGTCCGCCGCCCACTCGGCCTCCTTCTTGACGAGTGGGTGGTATTTCGGTTCGCCGCTGGCAAGCAGCCCGAGCCCGTTGAGTGAGCGGGTGATCGCGTTCCCCTTGTAATCCGGTTCCGCCATCCGCTTGGCGAGTGCCTCGCAGCTGTTCTCGAGGATCTTCGCGGACTTCGGGCAGTCGTAGGGCGCGGTCGGGCTGTATGTGCCGAGGACCGGCAACTTGAGGGCGATCTCTTCGCTCTTGCCCGCCCTCCAACGTGTCAACGCCAGCTTGCCGTCACCCGCCTCGGCTGCGGTCAGCGCCTTGCCCAGCTCCACCCGCGGATCATGCGAGAAAGGATTACCCGCGACCCCGAGCAGCACGTCGCCCACTTCCAGCAATCCCTCGGCCGGCGAGCCTGCCGCCACCTCGGTGATCCTGACCTGCCGCGCCTGGGTCGTTTCCAGTTGATGGCTGTGCATCCAGCCGCGCGCGCCGGTGGCACCCAGGTTCCAGTCCTTGGTCGCGCCCTCGGGAATGGTTTCACCCTTGGTGAAATCCGGATTGGGAAGGGGCTTCGGGGCGGCGGTGAGCGTGCCGGCAAGGAGCAGGCCGGCGCAGGCATGGCGGATCAGGGTGAACTTCATGGTTGGTTGGATTCCTCGCCGAGCAGTTTGCGGAGGGTGGGTTCCATCGCCTTCGCCCAGACGCGGTAGCCTTCCTCGTTGGGATGCAGGGCGTCGGGCATCAACTCGCGGTTCATGCGCCCTTCGCCGTCGAGAAAGACGTGGCCGATGTCGAGCCAGTGAACGGTCTTGCCGTCCACATACGTGCGGAGGATCGCATTGATTTCGTCGTTCCGCAGCCGACCCGGATCTTCGGGCGTGTCGCCGCGGGGAAAGATCGGCATCAGCAGGATCTTCGACTCCGGCAGCTTGGCGTGGATCTCCTTGAGCAGCGCGAGGATGCCGTAGGCGGTGTCGTGCCCGTGCAGCTCGGGAATGCCGCGGTTGTTGGTGCCGATCATCACCACGACCAGCTTCGGATTGCGGTCCTTCATCCCGTCGAGCCCGCCGTTCTGAAAGTGCCAGAGCATGTGGTAGGTGCGGTCGCCGCTGGAGCCGATGTTGACCGCCTTGCGCTGGCCGTAGAACTCGTCCCAGACCTTGTTTCCGACCCGCGACCAGCCGAAGACGATCGAGTCACCGACCATCAGCAGGTCGACTTCCTGCTCGGTGCACCAGCGCTTGCGGTCCTCGTGGTGTCGCAGCCAGGCGGTCCAGCTCTTGGGGTCTTCCTCCGGCCCGGGCCGGGACTCGGCCTGGGTGGCGCGGATGGTGGTTTCGTAGGCGGGGTTTTCCCATGGCATCGGGTCGGCGGTGGCCGGACAAAGCCCGGCAAGCAGGGCCGCCATGGAGAAGGCGGCAATCTTCGGGCGGTTTGGAAATGACGGGCTGATGCGTTTCATGAGTTCAAAGGACAGGATCATTCGTCGAGTAGGTTGATCATCTGGTTTCCGAGGCCGAGGCCGACGCGGAAATAGCTGCGGGCGTTTCCATTCCAATGGAAGCCTTGGTTGCGCGGGGACTTTTCGTGCGGCTCGAAGTAGGCGCGGGTGTCATCGGTCAGCACCTTCGCGGGTTTTTCCACGCCCGCGACCCAGAGCTGGGCCCGTTCCACCGGATGATAGTCCTCGTAGGGAGGCGCTGAGGTTCCGGTGTCGTAGCCCCTGCCGGTGGTGGCGATCACGAAAGGAGGATCCGGCTTTCCGAACTCGGCGCGGATCGAGGCGATGAAGTCGGGCAGGTTGTGTTGGTATTCCCCGGCCACCTTGTCGGGGCTCTTGTCGCTGGTGCCCTGGTGCCAGGCGAAACCGGCGATCCGGTATCCCCTGCCTTTCCATTCGGGAAACTCCTCGCCGAGCTTGAAGAGTACCTCCCGTGCATTGTCGAACATCTCAACGTAGGACGGACCGATCTCCCCGCCGCGCTTGGCGACCGCCATCGGCGAGCGGAACTGGCTGACCAGGTTGTGCCCGCCCCAGGCCGGCTTGATGAGGAGCACGTCGTCGTCCGTGAAATGGTCGCCGATGACCTGGCCGAAGCCGAATTCCGGGCCGAACCACCGGCCGTTGCTGGTGAGCGGGCCGAGGTCGCCCTTGAAGATGGTTCCGCCGTACTGGGCGTTGGCTCCGTTGCGCCACCAAAGCTTCACGTTGCCGCGCGTCTTCCACTTGCTGGTGCCGGGCTGGCTCGGATCCACCAGCAGCGAGCGGTATTCGTACTCCGGGTAGTCGTCGTCGTGAACGGCGAGGTATCTCAGCGTGCCGACACCGCCCACCTCGTTGTTCTGTCCTTCCTCGGTGTGCCCGTAGCCGACCATGTTCGACTGGCCGGCGAGGATGAACACCTTGATGCCTTTCGGGTCGTCGTCCCAGGTGCGCAACGTGGTCGCCGCCTCCACCAGCGGATGGTTGGCAAGGTCGGTGAGGTTGCGGGTCGTGATGGTGTAGGTGGTGTCCGGCTTGAGCGCCTGTCCGGTGGTCAGCGTGACCGAGCCGTTTTCCGGATCGAATGCGGCGGATTTCACGTCCAGTCCGCCGCCGCCATCCTGCGTGACCGTGTAGTTTCCCGCGGACAAGGAGGTGGTCGGGATCATCGGCTCGCTGAAGACCAGGCTGAGGGTGGTGCCGCTGCCCCAGACCCGTTCGATGGACGGCGGCGTGGAATCGGGCAGGCCGATCTCGAATTCCAATCCGCCATCTCCTTTGACCGGATTGTCGAAGGGGCCGAAAGCCGTGGTTCCCTTGGACTTGTCGGCCTCGACCGTCGCGGCGATGCAGGGCTTGTAGCCCCCGGCGTCGTGGGCGGCATACAAGCCATAGACCTCGCCCGGGTTGGACGACCATTCCAAATAGTAGCGGTCGCTCTTCGCGTCGTAGAGGCGCTTGGTGATCTTCACTTCCCGGCGTGGCGGAATGCTGCCGCTGATCACGCTCTTGAAGTCGGTGCCGATCCGGATCTCATCGATCGCGTTCTGGTTGAGGATGGTGCAGACGGTCAGCACGTCGAGCGTGTCCTCGTCGATGGCCGCGCTGCATGACGCGGCGTTTTGATCGAACGCTTCCTCGGTCATTTGCTGGTCTTCCGTGAAATGCCAGGTGCTCACCTTGTCGGTTTCCCCGAACTCGAACTTGAGGATGACGACGTTGTCTTTCTTGGAATCGATGTTGCTCCCGGGCGCGCTCGCCACCTCCTCGCCCTGGTTCCAGATCACCGGATTCAGGCGCTTGCGTTCCCGCATGTGGCGACCGTTGCCGGCCCCGATGGCGTCGGCCTTGCCGTCCATGGAAATCGCCCGCTCCTTGAAACCGCTGTCATCCGAGGCCAGCGCCAGGCCCACCGGTGCAAAATACGACTGGTTGGGCATGTGGAACACCCCGCTGAGCCACAGGACCCCGCCGTTGCCCTTCGCCATGGCACCCGCGCTGCGGGCCAGCCTGCGGGTGGAGTGGGGTGACCCGTTCCGGTCCCAATCCGAGTTGCCCATGTATCCGCCCATGGTGGACAGGTTGTCGACCAGGCCGTCCCAGTCGGGTCCGCCCTCGCCCCAGGCGCCGTCGTAGAGCTCTTCCGGGTTTCCAAGGCTGTCGTAAACGAAGGCATACCCCTTGGCCCCGGCGGTGTCCTTCCACGGTTCGGCGAACCCCTTGCCGCCATCACGCCCCTCCAACCGGCCGGCCACCTCGTGGTTGTGGGGCTGATAGTCGAAGGGCTCATAGACCAGCAGCTCGCCATGGCAGATCGCGCCCGTGGCCAACATGGAGAGGATGAGGGTGCGCGGGATCGTCAGGCTCGGATTCATCGTGTGCATGGTTGGATTCAACAGTCGCCGGAACGGAACGGCGAGGCAGGGAGCAATGGGGCGGCAATGATGAGCGGGATTCTACAGATCCAATTCGACCAGCTCCGGCTTGTCGGTGCGTTGCTTGATTTCCTCGATCGCCTCGCGGACCGCCTTGGCCTTCTTCTCGCTGGCCCATTTCGGGAAATCCTCCTCGGCGGTTTCGAAGTATTCCGCGGTTTCCTCCAACTGCGGAATCACCCGCTGGGCGTGCGCACCATACGGCTTGAGCATCTCCAGCAGCTTCGGCGTGTGCGATTCGCTACTGTGTTTCTTCTGATGGCGCACGTAGCCGGCGATCAGTTCGAGCCCTTCGCTCACGCGGTGACGGCTGAGAAGGTCTAGCCCCGCCGTCTGGATCTGGCCGTCGAACATGATGCCGCTGGGGGCCTTCTCGACGATCGCCCGGTGGATGGCGGGCAGGATGGGACGAAGCTGCTCCAGGGTCAGCTTCTGATAGACACCGCCCAACGCGCCCCGCGTCCTGCCATCCTGGTTGGCGAGTCCGGCCTTGACGGCTTCGAGCAGGAGATCCTGGTCCACGTCGTCGAGCGAGCGGGCAAGCATCCCGGTGCGGGAATGGAAGAGAATTTGGATGAGGAAGCGCTGCTCCATGCCCCGCGGATCCTCCGGGGTCGGCCCCTTGGCGATTCGCTTGAGCAAGTCCGGCACCGCCTTCATCGCCGGCTCACCGATCCCGTTGAGGGCCTCGACGGCCTGGACGCGCAACCAGAGATGATCCTCATCCAGTAGCTTCAGCAATTCCGGCACGGCGGGTTCCGCCTCCTTTCCGTAGCTGGCCAGTGCCTGGCACGCGCCGAGGCGGGCATCGAGCGAAGACGCATGGAGCATTTCGACGAGTTTCTCCACCGGGACGTTCTTCTTCTTCCCGATCACCGTGGCCGCGCGGTCGCGAACCGCCGGGGACCAACTGCGCAGGTGCGCAAGCAAGGCTTCCGTCGACAGGTCGTCGTAAGCGGTGAAGGGTTCGTGGCCGTTGGCTCCGCGGCCCTTCGCGATGAGCTTCCCGGAACTCTCCGCATCGAGCGTACCCAACACCGAGGGCAGGCTGCCGGTGATGCGAATAGCCTAGCTCTGCATGTCATACTAGATCAGATACACGCCCGTCGCGTCCCATTCCGCGTACGCATCATGCTTGTTCTGGGGCGGCCCCTGATGCGGGAAACTCCAGTCCCATGAGCGGGCGAGGTCGAAATACCATGCGCCGAACTCCTTCATCCATGCACCGGTGGCGTGGGGACCGCCGCGTGACACCCCGGGCATGGCCCAGGCCAGGTTGAAGAAGTTGCCGGTGTGGCCCTGGTCGCGCTCGCCGTAGTGGGACGCGGTGGACATTTTCGCGAAGAACTCGGCGCCATCCTCGTTTTCCAACTGGTCGAACAACACCGCGACCATGCCGTTCTTCCCGTTGTCCTCGTGGCCGAAGGTGTTGGGTTTGTGGTCACCGTAGGGAATCGCTCCCTTGTCGATGTAGAACGAGAGGAGGGTGTCGCTGCGTTCGATAGCCTTGGCGACCTCGGGATCGTCCACACCTGCCTCACGCGCCAGCACCATGCCGATCGTCAGCACCGCCCCCGGCGAGTTCATCATGCCGTAACCCGGAAGCCGTCCCTTCTCGTCGGCGAACTTGTGGCCCCAGGAACCGACCGCACTCTGTCCCTCGGCGGCCGACAGCACCATGCGGCGCAAGCCCGGCAGCACGGAGTCGTCACCGGTTGCCATGACATACTCGGAGAGAAAGGTGGCGAGGTATCCGAAATACCATGTCGCGAATCCCATGTTGTCATACGCCGCCGCCCACTCGGCCTCTCTCTTGAGCAGGGGATGGTATTTCGTGTCGCCGGTGGCCAGCAGGCCCAGCGCGTTCAGTGCGCGCGGGATGGAGTTCTGCTTCTCATACCCGTCCTGTTCCATGCGTTCCGCCAGTTTCTCGGCCGCCTGGTTGAGGATTCTCTCCGACTTCGGGCAGTCGTAGGGAGCGGTCGCGCTGTAGGTGCCGAGCACCGGCACCTTCACCTCGATCTTCTCGATCTGCCCCTCGCGCCAACGGATCAGGCCAAGTTTGCCGTCGTCGGCCTCGGCGGCGGTGATCGCCTGCCCAAACTGCTTGCGCGCATCCCCATCAAACGGCGCACCTGCCACCCCGAGCAGCACGTCTCCCTTCTCCAGCAGGCCGTCCGACGGCGATCCGGCCGCGACATCGGTGATGAAGATCTGGCGGGCCAATGCGGTGTGCAGCCGGATGCTGTACATCCAGCCGCGCGCACCGGTGGCGCCGAGCGTCCAGTCGTGCACCGCATTCTCCGGCAGCTTGTCGCCCCTGGTCAGATCGGGATTGGGGGAATCCCACTTGCCGAGCTTCTCCGGCTGGGGAGGAGGATCAAAAACCAGGGCGGCAAGCGGTTGCTCGTCCGGTTCCGGCTTCGATTCCTCGCCGGCACTGGCCGCTCCACCTGCCTGGGGGGTGGCCGGGGCCTGCGCCTCTCCGGGCTCCGGGGATCTTGTTTCGCTCGGGGCAACCCGCTCATCGCACCCCTGCAAGGCCAGCAGGGAAACGAGAGACAACCAGGCACTAATGTTGGAGATTCGGGATTTCATGATCTGATTCCAAATGGATTTGGTGAGGTTTGATCGGGGAGCCGATTGTGGATGAACGAAAGGTTCTTTTGGATTCGCGTTGGTGATACCTGAAAGGATCCATGCGGACCGTTTGTGAATCCGTCATCACTCTTGATTGACTTCGATATCGACGAAGACCCGGTCCGTCGCGGTTCCGGTGATCAAGGCGGTGACGGTGATTCTGCCATCCGCCGGCGTGCCCGGCGAGAAGGTCACGGTCGTCCCATCGGGGTCGCTTTGCCCGTCGTGGTGGAAGGTGACGAGATCCTTCGACCAGCGATAGGCGGCATTCACATCCTCCGGCGGATTCTCATTGAGCGGGTGAGTGAAGATGAAGGTGCCCGCAGCGGTGTCCACCACTCCGGGCAGCACTCCGGCCGTGAATTCGCCGGGATGCGTGCCGAACCAGCTCTCGATGCCGTTCGCAAGACCGTCTTTGTCGGGATCGTCCGCAAAGCCGGTTTGGTCGCCCAAGTCGAAGCCGCCAATCCAGGCCGCGAAGTTGTCGGCTGGCATGCTGCTTCCCCCGAACCGGAGCTCGGAGATGCCGATGTAGTTGGTCGATCCGAAGGTGGTGAGGTTCGTCAGGCGGATGTGGGTCACGCCGGTCTGCTCGGTGAAGGTGAGCGTCTGCACCGGTGCCGTTCCACCGGTGGGCCCGATGGTGAACTCGCCGAGGGTGGCAGCCGGGATGGTCACGGGGTAGGTGCCGCCACCATCGGTGGAGAACGAGATGTCGCAGGTCTTGAGGCCGCGGAGCCGTTCCGCGCGGATGTAGGGCCACAAGTGAAAGGCATTCACGTTGGACGGGGCGGCCAGGGCGAATGTCAGCACCTCGGTGGTGCTGCGGAAATTGGCGGCGTCATTGATGCTCGTCGAGGCGCTCAACCAATGGCCGGCACTGCCCGCGTAGGCTACGGTCTCGTTCAGGATGTCACCGCTGGTTCCACCGCCACTCAGGAGCGTCCCGTCGATCGCGGCATCCAGGGTCCGCGGGGCGCCGATCGTGGTCGTCGAGGTGGCCGACACCGGCGTGATGATGCCCGTTCCGGTCTGAGCGTTCCATTTCGCAAAAAGAGTGATGTCGGCGTCGTCCGTGTAGGTCCCACCGGCCGCATGGTTCGTGCCGCTGCCGTCGCCCGCCGTGTTCCATCCTCCGAAGGTGAAACCGGTCTTGGCGAGGTTGCCGCTGTTGCCGGCAAGGGTCAGGTCGACACCCGCGGTCTTGATCTGGTTCGCTGGAGCGGTGCCGCTGGTCTGGTTATTGCCGTTGTAAGTCACGGTATAGGTCACCGGAGCCTCATCGTCCGTGACATCGAGGGTGGCTTGGCCGTCGGCATGGCCGGCAGCGGAGGCGGTGATGGTCACGGTCCGGGTGCCGTCCAGGATCCCGTCATCGACGGCCGTGACCGGGAAGTCCGCCGACGTTTGCCCTGCCGGAATGCTTCCGGAGCCCACGGTCGCCTCGCTTTCATCACTCGAGACGAGGGTGACGGCGAGTGCGCCGGTCGTATCGGAGCTGCGCGTCACGGTCGCCGTGGCGCTGCCCCCGTTTTCAGAGATGCTGGACGGGGAAATGCTGACGCTGAGTGCCGGCCCGTCGGCGATCACGTTGCCGGAGATGGCGATGTCATCGAGCCTCAGGCGGGCGGTCTCGGAGGTCGTCTGGGCCAGGGTGAAGGTGGCGGTCTCGCCGGCTGCGAGAAAACGATCGGTGAGAATGCCGGTCAGGTCGAAGTCGTAGCCATGATTCACGCCGGTGTCATTGACCAGGGACTGGACACCGCCGGTGCCGGCCAGGTTTCCGCCGGCGTAGGCGATCGCCAACTGAAGGGCGGCGCCCGCATCGCGCTGCGCGCTGAAGTGAAGCGTTTCCAACTCGATGGCCTGGGTGCCCGCCGTGTTGTCGATGGTGAACTGAAGGGTCGTCGGGGCACTGATGGTCGCCACGTTGGTGGTGTTCAGGGTCACCGGAGTGGGGATGAGGGTGAGCGTGCCCCAGGTGCCCAATGATGCCTGATTGGCGAGGGTCCATTGGAACTCCTTGGCCATCGCGTCCGTGGTGGAGAGTGTCGCATCCACTCCCATGGCGACAGCCTCGGGGCCGCGGTGGGGATTGCTGAGCGTCTTGGTCGCTCCGGCCGTGGTGCTGGTGTTGTTGCCGTCGAATCCGGCGATCAGGTCGGTCTCCGTGCTCTCCCGCAGCGTCTCGTAGCTCCACGAATCGCCGAGGCCATCAAAGGACAAGTCGTTGGAGCTGGTGGTGAAGACCACCTCGAAGGGTGCCGACAGCGGAGTGATCTCCCTGCCCGTCACCGTCACTTCCTGCGGGGTGTCATGATCGGACGGAGTGAAGGTGAGCGTGGTTGGGCTGACCATTGCGACCGCCGGATCGGAAACGGTCACAGTCACGGTCACATCGGCCGTGGGCGGATTGAGAAACCGGATGGTCATGGTTTCCGCCGTGACGGTCGTGACCGAGGTCCGGGTTGCCGTCGAGGGCAGCACCTGGAAGCCCGGTGCCCGGGTGGTCAGGTGGGCCATCTGCCAAGCGGTTTCATAACCAAGCTTGCGGCAGTACCACTGTCGCCACTGGCTGGTCGTCTGGCTCGCGGGCTCCGCATCCACCGGACAGCGGCCGGAGAGCAGCGTGTACATGTAGGCTCCCACGGCGGCGTTGAGTTCGTTGCTCAGATGCCATGAATCGGCATAACCCGGGATCTCCGGCCGGAAGTGGTCGATCTTCGACCACATCAGGCGCACCGGGATTCCACGCACATCCAGTGGCACCTCTCCTTCCAGCACCATGCTGTGGGCGACCCCGAGGTCCGTCCCGTTCTCGAAGGCTCCCAAGGGTTCATAGCGCTTGTCGATGCCGTAGATCATGGTGGTTTCGCCCGTCGCGCCGTGATCGCCCATCGGAAAGCCGTGGACGCGACCAAACCTTGCGGGATCGACCTGGTATTGCTTCTCCGGCTCGAAGGCATCGCTGCCCCGGCTGTAGGACAGATCGACCGGGTTTCCGGAAGCGGGGGGATTCCTCCGGATGTTCGTGACCTTGGCGGCGGCATAGGCGGCCATCAGGCCACTCGCAAAACCTTCCTCGGTGCTGGTTCCGTATTCGTTCCAGTCCACCTGGCGACCGCGATGATACTTCATCTGGAAGGCGTTGGCCGTGGTGTGGGGGCCGCTGTACTGGGAAACCCCGGCATTGGCCAGAACCACCGCGTGCGCATAGTCGGCAAGGTTGGTGCCATCCGGCGGGTAGGTGTAACCGGAGCCGCTCGCGCTCCGGTTGTAGAGTTTGCTGTAGATCGCCGCGGCCGCGAGGTATTGCCCCTTGGGGGTCGGATGGGCGCTGCTCGTGTCCTTCGAACCGTAGCTGCTCCATGCCTTGCCGGCGGGCACCACCGTGAGCCCGGCCGAGTCGCCGATGCGGTGCGCGATTTCGTTGAATGCTTCGGCGGTGAAGGTCGATCCGCTCTCCGGCCACTGGGCCAGCAGGACGATCTGCGCGGGACTCGGGCTTTTCGCGACCTCGTCCTGGATCATCTTCACAGCCTCGGCAAACATGCCGGGGAAGTGCGCCATCACGTAGGCATCTTCGCAGAGGATGATGAAGTCCCAATCGTGGGCACCCTCCCCGCGCAGGTTGGCCATGCGGGCCGCCTTGCCATCCGGCCACATGAAATGCTGCATCAGGCTGTGGCAGCGGTAATCCTTGGTCACGATCGTCCCGCCACCGCCGACTGCGGTATCCACATCCTTGGTCTTGTGGATGTCCTCGAAGACCACGTTCACCGTCGGGGTGACTGCTGTGATCTCCGCATCCTGGGAGAGAATGCCGTGGAGGTGGGTCGCGATGCCCGTGGGGTCGAAGGGCTGTTCCGAGCTTTCCGAGAACGATTGGGTGGAGCCGATAATCAGAACATCGAGTTCCTGGGCAGAGGCAGGGTTGACGATGGCCAAGCCCAGAAGGACCAGCTGGCAGAATGTGGTTTTCATGACGGTGAGGTATCCCAAAGGCTTGGACGACACATTCAAACGGGCAACATCGAGGGCCTGGCCGGCGTTTCATCCGGCCAAGCCGGAACGGCATCGTCCCTCAAGGTGTCGGCGAGGGGTTGAACCAATGAGGGCATGTCAGCATCGGTTGGGTCGTGGAGATGACGAAACTTGCGCATCAGCCCGTGCAATCTAGGCCGGTTCTTGACCATTGGGTAGGGTGCGTCTGTCATCTCATCGTATCACACGGCAGGACCGGGCATTCGCCTGGAGGCGGATGAGGGGCACCCGGAGAGAACCCGAACCGGGACTGTGCCGGCTCCCCAACTCCATGCGAAATCGGAAACTCCGGTTTTCCACAGGTCCTTACCGGAAGCGGATGCGCGCGGAGCGGTCCCATCACGGGGCGGAAAGCAGGGTCACCATGTCGTCGCCCAGCGCCTTGCCGACGCGGAAGTAGCTGCGGGCGTTGCCGTTCCAGTGGAAACCCTGGGTCCGGGGAGAGACCGCGGCATCCTCCCAGAACCCGCGGGTGTCCGAGCTGAGGACGTGGGCGGGCTGTGGGCTTTCCGGGAAGACCCAGAGCTGGGCCCGCTCGACGTCGGTGTAGCCCGTGTAGGGCGAAGGCTCGACCCCGGCATCGGTCATGCCGGCCGTGGCGATGACGAAGGGCAGGTCCGGCTTGCCGAACTCCGCCCGGACATCGCTGATGAAATCGGGGAGGTTGTATTTGTATTCAAGGGCGCGTTCGACCGGGCTCTTGTCACTGGTGCCCTGGTGCCAGGCGAAGCCGACGATCTGATAGCCGCGACCGGCCCACTCGGGAAACTCGGTGCCGAGGTTGTCCAGTACCTGTCGGGCGTCGTCGAAGATCTCCAGGTAGGAGAGGCCCACCTCGCCGCCGCGTGCGGCCACCGCGCTCGGCGGGCGGAAGTTGCCGGCGAGGGTATGTCCGCCCCAGGCGGTCTTGATGATCAGGACGTCGTCCGATGCATAGTAGTCCCCGATGATCTGGCCGAAGCCATACTCCGGCCCGAACCACGCACCGTTGCTGGTCAAGGGGCCGAGATCCCCCTTGTAGATCGGCCCATCCAGATTGCCCGAGGCACCGTTCTTCCACCAGAGCTTCACCTTGCTGCGGGTTTTCCATGCACTGGTCGTGGGCTGGCTGGGATCGGCCAGGAGGGACGTGTAGTCGTATTCCGGATAGGTGGGGTTGTTGGCCGGTTGCGCGAAATAACGCAGCGTGCCGATGCCGCCGTCTCCGGTTTGGCCGGTTTCGGTGTGCCCGTAGCCGACCATGTTGGACTGCCCGGCGAGGATGAAGACCTTGATGCCGTTCGGGTCGTCGTCCCAGGTCTGGAACTGGGCGGTCGTGCCGTTGCCCAGCGGTTGGCCGACACCATTGGCGATGCGCTTGGCGGTGACGGTGAAGCTGCTGCCGATGTCGAGGGCCGAGGCCAGGGTGAGGGTGGCCGTCCTGCCGTCGCCGCTCAGGCTGGCTCCCGTCACGGAGACCGTGCCGCCGCCGGACTGTTCGATGGTGTAGTTGGTCGGATCGGCGGCCGAACTGCCCATCGCCTCGCTGAAGTTCACGGTCACCGTGGTGTTGGCCCCCCAGAGGCTGCTGATCACCGGTGGCGGGCCGAGGTCCTCCACGCTCATCTGCAGGAACAACCTGGGTTCGGTGAGCAAACCCGGATCGACGGTCACTTCCACGATCTCGATCCCGGCGATCGGCGCGCCGACCGACTCGTTGGCTCCGGACTCCCAGAACCAATCCGTCAGGTTGGTCGAGTACCACACCTTGTAGGTCATGCCGGTGAGCGATTGCGTGCGGCGGGTGTAGCTGAAGGTGCCCGCCGCCGGATCGAATGCCGCGGCGTACGGATTCGAGGAACCGGCGCTCAGCGGATTGAGCCCGAAGAGCCGCTCATACTCGTTGCTCAGACCGTCGGAATCATCGTCACCGGTCGGCCCACCCAGACCGGGATGGCTTCCGGCCCAGGTGTCGTAATCGCCCACGGACGCCGTCTGACCCAAGTAAAAGGTGTAACCGCCCGGGCTGCCGGTATCGGTGGCTTGTTCATGGCAGATCCAGCGCATGATCACGTAGCGGCCGGTCAGCTTGGCCCCGTCGAGCACGTATTCGTGGATGAGGCGGTCGCCGCGGTTCAGCGCCTTGCTGGCATCGGGCGTGGTGCCGAAGTAGGTGTTCGCAATCGCGGTCCAGTCCGACCCCGGATCGCTGTTGCTGACCCAGAAATCGATGGAGCCGACGGAGGAGAAATCGGACTCGTGTGCCTGGGCATGGATGAAACCGTCGAAGGTCACGATTTCGCCCATGTCGTAGATCACCGTTTGGGACTTCACGGCGTCGCCGGCGTAGCTGCCGGAGTCTTTGGGAGTCCAGCGGAATGAGGCACCCGTATTGGTGCTTGTGCCCACAAAACTCAGGCTCATGGAGGTGTCGAAGAGGTTGGTCAGTGTCCCCCCGGTCGCACTGGTGCTGGCCGCGACCGGAGCATCCAGCAGGGTGATCAACTGAGTGGCCCCCACCAGTGCGACCGGGGGGACACTG
>ERZ869936.850-NODE-850-length-25353-cov-7.240612_pt1 | contig 25353 bp, 33 predicted proteins | sample MGYA00520876_ERZ869936 | MGnify/ENA primary metagenome ERZ869936 (study PRJEB32218, sample SAMN09650985) | biofilter metagenome | isolation source: enrty point of leading RO module | place: Saudi Arabia: Thuwal, RO plant located on Red Sea | collected 2016-02-17 ... | reverse complement strand
AAATCCCAGACTATCAGAAATACTTCTATTGTCCCAAGGTGAGCAGAGCAGAAAGACACACAGGATTTGAAAAGACTGATGATCCAAAAGATTTATCACATCTTGATTTACCAGACTTTAGCAGAAAGAAAGATGAAAATGGCAACCCTGTAAAAGACAACAGCAGTTGGATGTATGATCCAGGCGGTGTTGATAAGATACAGACAGCAACTAAAAAAGGCAGTCTTGATCATATAGCAACTGGCAACAACATTAGTGATGGTGTGTATGAACCCGGAACAGCAGGCAACAACACCAAAAGCGTGGGCAACAATCATCCTACTGTAAAGCCTGTTGAACTGATGAAGTATTTGGTAAAACTTGTCACACCCAAAGGTGGCAAGGTGTTGGATCCCTTTAACGGTAGTGGTAGCACAGGTATGGCTGCCGTTGAACTGGGTTATGAATATGTGGGATGCGAACTTGATCCCAACTATGTTGAAATAGCAAACAAGCGTATTCGAGCTTGGTATGAACGCACACAGCCAGACAACAATTTCAATGAATTATTCGAAAAATAAAGATTGACTTTTATAATAACGATGTTATTATAAATACTATAAAGCAAGCGGGGTTTTGAGTTTATGATAACGCATTTCTCCAGAATGTTAGATTTACCCGCTTGTTTTATCTACCAAGCACACGAGTGCATTGTAGAATTTTTATTTTATATTGATTCGTTTATCTCCCCGCTGTATCTCTCCATTGATGCAGTGGGGTTTTTTTATGATAAATAGTCTTGTATATATATCAAGATTGACAATTGGTCAAGGCAGACGCAAACGTCCGTGAGACGGTAAAAACACAACTGATCAGACAGGAAACAACGATGTTATCATCAAAACAATTACAAAGAGTCCATAGCGGTTATGCGGAATATATCAACCGTTGGGAGTATTATATGCGTTCGTATATGGGTGCCGAGGAGTATCGAGACGGAGCATATTTACGCAAATATATTGGTGAAGACCAGGGCCCAGGCGACCAATATAAACAGCGACTATTGGACACAGCATTACACAATCACGCAAAGACCGTGGTTGATACTTACAGAAGTTTTATTTTTAGAAACCCTCCAACAAGAACAATGGGTGCATTGGTAGATAATGAATTTGCAATGCGTTTCGTGCAAGACGTGAATTTAGACGGTATGAATATGACACAATTTATGCGTGAAGTAAATGATATGGTGTCAATTTATGGCGGAGCTTGGATTGGTGTTGATAGACCAGCATACCAAGTTGAAACAGCCGCACAAGAAGAAGCATTGGATATCCGTGCATATGCAATGTTGTATGACCCAACGTGCATTATGGATTGGAGTTATGGCAAACAACCAAATGGTGCCCAGGTATTGGATTATGTAAAAGTAATCGAAGGCCAATATGATGATTATGATTGCATTAAGATTTGGACACCAGACACAATTGAAGAATATGTAGTAGCCAAAGACACACTAAACACAGCAAACAATATGTTGATGATTGGCAACAGCAGTTATGCAAGTGATGAAATGGTAGCCGCTTATGGCAAGATACTATCACACAATGAATATGCAAACCCATTGGGTTATGTTCCATTCCAACACGTGGCAGACACACGCAGTTTCCATAGAGGTATTGGCACAAGTGATATTGGCGATGTATGCGATATCCAGAGAACAATTTACAACAAGTTAAGTGAATTGTATCAGAATATCCGACTATCAAGTCATCCAAGTATTGTAGCAGAACCAAGTGCAGAAATAAATGGTGGTGCAGGTGCAATTATCTATGTTGATGAACAGACACAGATCCAACCATATCTATTACAACCAACTGGTGCAAGCATTGATGGTATTATTAGTGCAATCCAAATGGATGTTGATGCAATTGATAATATCACACACTTAAAAGCTGTTAAAGCAAAAACAGGTAGTCCAATGAGTGGTGTAGCAATGCAAACAGAAAAGCAATTGCTTAACGCTAAATTGGCTGATAGAGCCGCAATGCTTGAACGTGCAGAAAAACGTCTATGGCGTGATTGGTTTAACTGGCAGGGCACACAAGCACCAGAAGAGTTTGAAGTATATTATGAAAAGAGTTTTGATCTTCGCGATAAACACAGCGATTTAGAGTTGTATCGCAAAGCAATCGAAACCGTCCCTCACGATGCATTCGTGCATTATTTGCACGATCAAGTGGCAAGAATGATGATCGACGATGAAGAAGACTTGCAAATGGTTATTGAATCAATTGCAGAAGATCACAGGGAGATGATGATTGATGTTCCAAACACTATGGGAGACGACGAAGAATAAAGCGTCGTTATGGAGTAAAAAATTTACAGAAGCGTGGTTATCCTGTGCAACAATGATGGTGCAGGGTGATTTTACCGTTTTTACCGTAAAACACGCAATGACAGCAGCAGAAGTTGGTGCATTATCCGGTATAGGTGTTGTATTGACAAGCTTCGTTGCACGTTTAGACAACAAAATTACACTGGCTTGGATTACAGGTTTAGTGGTAATGGTTGCAGATATAATGATACATCCAACACACTTCGGTGATTGGTATGCAGAAGCTGTATGCACAGGTATTGGTGCAATGATTCTGTCGCTGTTGTTGGGTAAATTATATAGATAAATAACTATAATAACGCAGGATATGAATCCCCCAAATGCGTTATCCTTCGAAGGGAGATCGTTTAAGATGGACGAAAACACAAACATCGAGACAACAACTGAAGCACCAGAGACTGGCTCTGTTGCAACACCAGTGAAAGAAGAAAACCAGGCTGAAACCTCAAAGACATTTAGTCAAGAGGATGTAGATCGTATCGTGCAAAACAGACTAAAGCAAGTTGAAAAGAAATACGACGGTATTGATGTTGATGAGTATCAACAAATGAAAGCACAACAAGCAGAAGCTGAAAAAGCAAGTATGATCAAGCGTGAGCAATTCGAAGAACTATTGCAGAAGCAAAAAGCCGAGTATGACGCCAAAGTAAATGGGCTCCAAAGTGAATTACATAAGATCCAAGTTGATGGAGCATTATTGAATGCCGCCTCGAAAAATCGTGCAGTGAATCCTGCACATATCGCTGATCTTTTGAAGAACCAGGTGCGTTTGGGTGATACAGGCCAAGTTGAAGTATTGGATACTGACGGTAATGTTAGATACAATACAGAAACAGCGGCTCCGGTTAGTGTTGATGAAGCAGTTGCAGAATTTATGAACGCAAACCCTTACTTTCGTGCCGCACAACCAGCAGGTAGTGGCAGCACAAGTAATACTCAATCAGCCTCAAGAGAGGTCGAGTTAAAAGATCTTGATATGAATAATCCAGAGCATCGTAAAATTTACCGAGAACGCTTTGAAATTAACAAATCAAGAAATTTCAATATTTCGTAAGATAGGAAATAACAATGGCAATCGCAACAACAAATCAAGTGAATGCATTAGACACAGGTGCCGCATCAGGTCAGCTGTTTGAAAATGTATCACAAGCAGCACAATTTACTTTTAACGAGAACGCTCTACTTCGCAATCTCGTGACAGTTTATAATATGCAAGGCACACCTGGTCTAACAGCAAGTGTTCCAGTATATCCAAAAGCAACAGCAGTGTCAGCAATTACAGCTGGCCACGACATCACACAAGGTGATGATGTTGCACCAACAGCAGTTGATATCACAGCAGCTGAATATGCAACGATGGCAAAAATCCAAGACATCGTTGTTGAAGCATCACCATCAGCAGTAGCACAAGATACAGGTAGAGTATTAGGTGATGCAATTGCACAATCTATGGATGAACTAATTGTTGATCTATTCTCAAGTGCAACAACAGACGTAGGCCCAGGTGCGGGTGCAGAATTAACAGCAGACCACATCCTAAAAGCAGCGGCAACACTACGCAACAACAGCGTGCCAATGCAAGGTCTTGTAGGTGTTCTATCACCATTCCAAGCATACAACGTAAAGAAAACACTTGCAAACGCAGGTGGCACATTCGGCGAATCAGCAATGGCTGAACAAGTTGGTCGTGAATACTTTATCGGTCGTCTATTTGGTATTGATCTATATGAATCAGCATCAGCAGACGTAGATGCATCAGATGACGCAGTGGCAGCAGTCTTCCACCCAGCGGCAATTGGTATGGCAATGAAGCGTGATCTACGCATTGCTCTTGAACGTGATGAATCGTTCCGTGGTTTCGAAGTTGTAGCATCATCAGTATTTGGTGCAGCAATTCTTGACCAAAACAAGATTGTTAAGCTAACAGCTGACGCGGCTGTATAATAAGGGAGAGTAGGATATGGCATACGCAAACAATGAAGACTTGATGGAGTTGGTTGGCACAACGATTTTTGATCACGGTGTCGAAGACTTCGCAGACGAATTAGCAAAAGCTGAAGCAGATGTTAATCGTTATATTGAAGTGAATTGGTTTAACAAGACTTATGCAGCACGCAATAGACTTGTAGGCACAACCGTTGGGACAACGTTTGATGAAACAAAATTAACAGATGCTCAATGGACACACTCAACAATCTTCCTTGCAATGTATCGTTATATCCTGCCTCGTTTAAGCCCATTCCGTGGCGATGATGCTTTTACAAATCAGATTACGTTTTACCGCCAAAGGTTCAATGAAGAAATCAAAGAAGAAATGGCAAAAGGCGTTGAATATGACCAGAACGCAGATGGGACGGTCACTGAAGGCGAAAAGCATCAAATCAACAAGGATAGGGTTTATAGATGAGCAATCGAGAAACTATTGCAAAATATATTGTTGATCAATTGGGTGAGATTCGTTATATCAAAAGCATAACCAGAGAACCTCGCAGCATCGATGAACTGGCAAGCACAAGTTATCCACACGTGTTAATTGAAACCGCTGATGAAACACGCAGTGATTACACTATGGATGATGAAAGAACAGCAACGATTGAATTTTTAATCAATGTTGTAGTGCAAGGCAAAGACAGAGACAGCCAACGCAATTTAATCTTCGAAGCAATCGAAAGAAAGTTAGAAGAAGACAGAACGTTTGGTGGTGTTGTTTTTAACAGCGGTGTTGTTGAAGTTATCACACGTGAAATTGATAGTGCGGAACCTTACGCAACTGGTGCAATAGTATATAGTGCAACTTATCATTATGATAAATCGAAACCTTAATGCACGAGCGTTAAGCATAACAATCTCAACGAGAGGAACACACAATGGCTATTAACAAAGGTCTAAATGGTGTAGTATTGATGGGCACAGAAATTGCTGGATCGGCAGATCTAACAACAGGTGAAGCTCTATTACACGTGACAAGTTTTACACTTGAAGAAACAACAGAGATCCTTGATGTCACATCAATGGACTCTGCATCAAACAGCCGCGAAGTATTGGCGACATTCCTGTCATTTACAGGTAGTGTTGAAGGTTATTTTGATAGTGCAGACTCACAAACACAGCACACAGAATCAACTGATCCAATCATCAAAGCTGGTGAAAAAGTCACTTTCGAACTATATCCAGAAATTGATGCACACGACACAAGCGTATCAGGTAATTACCAATATTACCGCGGTAATGCAATCGTGACAAGCGTATCGAGAACACAATCTTTTGATGGTGCAACTCAATACACAATCAACTTCGACGGTAATGGTCCGCTTGACTATAAAGTGAAGACGGTAGCATAAGCTAATGAAGACACTTCGCTCGGCTAAAGAAATTGTTTTTGATATAGAACGTTTCTTCGGGCGAAGTGTTGATGCTGTCCGAGATGACATAAATAAATTAGCGAAAGCAAAAACCCCCGTAAGAACAGGGAGAGCACGTAGGGGCTGGACCCGTAGAGACAATTATAAAGTTGGAGCAAATAGGCCAACTATTGTTGAAAACAAAGTCCCTTATATTGGTATCCTGGATAAAAGAGTTAAAATTATCAATCCAAGTGCCGAACGTGCCGTATATATGAACAATAGGCGAACAAACAGATGACAAATTTAATTGATAAAGTCGAATCACACTTTGATAGTGTTATGGCTGGTGGCTTACAGGGCCCAATCAAAGTCCCAGAATGGGATGCAGAACTATATTGGATGGCTTCGACAACCCTTGCAGAAGAAAGTGTTGTTCTTGAATTAACACAATCAGGCAAAACAACAGAAGCGTTGGTTATGAGCCTTATCCTACGTGCAAGAGACAAAGACGGCAAACCAGTATTCGGCAAACAAGACAAGCTCAAGCTGATGCGTATGGCAGATCCAAAAGTTGTCCTGCGTGTTATCACAGAAATGAATGACGCTCAAGCAGATATTGATAACGCAATAAAAAACTAAAAGACTCCCCGGACAGATTATTCCAACACAAGTTAGCTCTCGAGTTGGGTATGACGGTCGAGGAGTTGATAAATACTATGAGCGTAGTAGAGTTCCAAAGTTGGGCAAAATACTTTGAATTCGTTGCCGAAGAACAAAGGAGAGCAAGCAAAGCAGCAAGTAATGGCCGCAGGAGATAATTGTTATGGCAACGACATATGAACTTATAGTAAAAGCAGTCGATCAGACAAGTAGCCCACTGGGTAAAGTGCAAGCAACACTGGTCGAGACTGACAACAAAACAAAAAAATTAGCAAAAAGCCTCAAGGGTTTAGGTGGTAGTGCAGTTAAAACAAGCCTAAAAGCCTTAACTGGAGGACTGAAATCAAGTGCAGCCGCCGCAACCGTAGCGGCTGTTGCCTTTACAGCATTGGCAAAACGCAACCTCAACGCCCTGGATGCAATTGGTAAAACAGCGGACAAGTTGGGTGTTAGCACACAATTCCTAACAGAATACGGCGAAGTAGCAGAACGTGCCGGATTATCAACAGAACAATTCCAAACAGGTTTGCAACGTTTTATTAGACGTTTAGGTCAAGCACAAGCCGGCACAGGTGAGCTGTTGAAACCATTGAAAGAAATGGGTATCAGCATCAAGAACTCCAGTGGTGGATTCCGTGATGGTGTTGATGTATTTGATGAATTTATCAATAAATTAGGCGAAACGTCCAATAAATCAAGGCAGTTAGCGTTAGCAATGGGTGCATTTGACACTGAAGGTGTTGCATTCGTTAATATTGCGGCTATGGGCACAAAACAGATCAATGCATTCCGTGAAGCGGCAAGACAAGCGGGTATTGTTATTGGACGAGACCTAACACAAGATGCAGCAAAGGCCAATGATGCAATCAGTCAATTGCTTGATGTTGCAAGAGGCTTCCAGTTGCAGTTCTTTGGTGCATTAGCAAAGCCAATACAAGAAGCAGTTGAAGCATTACGCAACAATATGATTATCCGTGTTGAAGCAGCTGGCGGTATGGAGCAATTTGCGAGAAGAATTGCAAGCAGCTTCTTGTCAGGTGTAGCAACACTGATTGAATCAACAGCCAAATTTATTGACAATTTGAAAAATGCATTTGCCGAATTTACCAATATAATGAAGCAGATTATTGTTGCAATCAGCAATATCCCTGGCATTGGATTTACCGCAGCCTTTGGAGACAAAGCAACAATAAGAGCTAATTTAGAGTTAGAAAAGGCTGAAGCACAAGCAAAGCTCGATAGTCTTGGTGAAGTTAATCCATTCGCAAAAATGACACGAGCTGGCCAGATATTGGCTTTAGCAATAGCCAAAGCACAAGCAGAAGTGATTCGAATTGATGAATCTATTACCGCGTTAGAAAGCGGCGATATGATCTTTTTTGAAAAAATGAGCACGGACAGCACAAGTGCAAGTGATGCTGTAAAAGGCTTGGTTGATAGAACAAGAACACTGGCAGATATTGTCGGTCAGCCAGCTGTTGAAACATATGCTGATCACGTGATGCGTATTGCACAAGCAAGTGAAGAAGCACGCAAAGCTGAAGAACAACGTCAAGCAGTTTTAAGAACACAACTCAATGAACTATTACCTAAAGCAAGTGCCGCTGTAAAAGCGTTGATGACTGACGAAGAAAAATTACAGAACCTTTACAACAGCAAGAAACAATTGTTGGGTGAAATCAACACTATGTTGGGCAGTGATGTAAAGATGACACAAGATCAGCGAACAGCATTGAATAATGCAGCTGATGCATTACAACGTGAAATCAATCTGTTGGGCGAACGTATCAAGATGGGTGCAACGGTTGCAGAAATATATCACTCAACAGAAAAAGCATTAAGAGCCAACACAACAGAACGTGGTGCATTGCAAAATGCAATTACACAGCTCACAGCACAGATGCAAAGCGAGCAGTTCCAAACAGAAAAGAACAAAGCGGTATTACAAGCCCTAAATGATGCATTGGATGAAAACGCTGCCGCAAGAAGAAGATTGTTGGGTATTCCATTAACTGATGAAGAATTAACAGCCAATTTAAGCGAACAACTCAAGTTGCGTGAAGATCAAATTGCACAAAACAACAGAGTGTTCCAACAAATGGTAGCTGAAAATGATTTGACAGCAAAACAGATTGAATTGTTAAGAACACTAACAGGTATTCCTAAACCAGACAAAGATCCTTTTGCATTAATGAGTGATCCAGCAGCCGCTGATTTAGCACAAAAGACATTTGAATTTAGACAAGCACAAGAAGCACAGAACCAACGTATTTTTGATCAGCTGTCGAAAGAATTAACACTCACAAAAGAACAGACTGAAGCATTGCGTGAGCAGTTGGGCTTGCAAACAGAAATGAGTGCATTGGATAACTTTAAAAAAGGTATCCTTGATCAACGCAAAGCATTTGATAGTCTTAATATTAGTGTCGAAGAACAGAAGCGATTAGCAGAAGAACTAAACGTGCCATACTTTAAGTTGCGTCAGCAAATGTTGCAAGCAACAGCAGGTATGGATATGTTTAAGAGTGAAGCACAACTCCTTGCAGAAGGTATTGAACAGCAGTTTTATAGAGTGAGCCAAACAATTGGACAGACATTGGCCGGTGCAATTGTTGAAGGACGTAATATGGGTGATGCTCTTAAGAATATATTTAAACAAACACTAACACAAATCCTTGGTATGATTATCCAGTCAGGTATCAACAGAGCAATTGCAGGATTGTTCGGCGGTATGGGCGGTATGGGCGGTGGCTCAATCTTTGGTATGCTGTTGGGTATCCCAGGACTGGCAGCTGGTGGTGTTGCATCAGGCGGACGTCCATATCTCGTTGGTGAAGAAGGTCCAGAGCTGTTTATGCCAGGCACAACTGGTCGTGTTGTTCCTAACGAGGAGACCGTGGGTGCAAACACAGGTGGTGCATTGACTATAAATATTAACGCAATAGACACCCAGAGTGGTGCAGAGTTTATCGTGAAGAATAAACGACAAATTGAAAGCGTAGTCCAAAACGCTTACAATAAAAGAGGTAAGAGAGGTATCGCATAATGCAAAGTATTTTTACGTATCCAAACAATGCAAGCACACATTATATTGATCCAGATTATGCTGGAGTGCCAAGCATAACATACACAACCAGTGATGTTCCATTGAACACACCAGTTATTATTAAAACCGTGGGCGACACAGACTATAGTAGTGCAAAACGTTTTAACTATTATGGTGCCAACAACACGGTGAGAACACGTAGTAAAATCGGTGGATGGACAGCCGCTGTTGGTAAGGTTGTAGTATGGGAGACACAACCAACAGGGACAGCAACATTTGAACCAGCAGAAGGTTTTTATAGACGTATTGCCGCTTATTTAGATGGCACATATGTTGAACACAACACAACGTATCCAACAACAAGCATTACCAGCACAATGGCTGCAATGAGTAAATTCCATAATTATTTGGATTTTAAGAACGCTGACTGGCGAGTTAGTATGAGAACACTATGGGATCATCCTTTACCAGTGTTCGAAGTTCGTGAAGGTGCATATGCAATCAACAATATTGGTGTTGAACTAAACAGCAACAGCAGAAGTGCATTGCGTATCAACACAACCAATGATGCTGAACACCTTTTAGAAGATGGTGATCAGGTGACATTTACAGACTTGGCTGATGTAGGATCACAAGAGTTTAGCAGACTGAATGGCAACACATATTATGTAAAAAGAATTGGTGTCCCAGGTGATGAAGTTGAATTGTATGATGATGCGGGTTTGACAACAGAAACAGAAATACAAACAATCAATGCAACACAAGATGATTGGCACGTGATTGAAGACAACTCGGGCACAATAGTATTTTTTGATACACCATTTGATGAAACGTATGTAGATAGCGATAGTGTTGTAGTAGCACAAGCAATGAGCAACGTCACTGGCACAATAAATCCAGCACAAGACTCAACGCTGTATCTTGATAAAATCAGCAATAATATTTACAAAGTCTATACAGACAGCGGATTGACAACAGACGCAACAATCACAAGCGAAACAAATTTTGGCACAGCATTAAGTGTTGATTTTACACCTGGTGCAAAAACACTCACAGGATTAACGGTTAGTGATAGTGGATTAAAAGCGTTTTTAGGTGATTACACAAACAAAAATATCCAGAGTGGATCAGAAGATGCTTGGGGCTTCTGTAGAGTAAAACACGAAGAAGTGGGCACAGGCACATACACAAACACCAGCGGTAAGGCAGCTCCAACAACAATTGATGACACACAGTATTACACTTGGTTTTATGATGTAAGTGAAGAACAAGTGACAATTTATGATGATTACAATGACAATGGTAGTCAAGGCAGCACCGTGCATGCCTTTACCGTAGGTGGCTCGGGTGCAGGCAATTACGTGACAATGACCATTGAATTTATTGATATGGCTGATCAAAGAGCACAAACAGAAGGCGGTAGTGGTGCGTGGTATAATCCATATCAAACAGCACAATCGTCAGGTAAGATTGGACTAAACGCAAACAGAATCAGCAACGCCTGGTGGTATGTATGCAAAAATCCAGACTTTTATAGTTATGGTAATGGTTTTAATGGCAAACAACAGACTGGTGCAAGCACATTCCAGTTTAACGTTGAATACAATGGTTATTACAAAGAAGGCGATACCACAAGACAATCACTGGGTGCAAACGAAGCATATCCAGATGATAGATGGACTGGTGATAGCAATTATAGACTAAATGGATACACAGCATTTACAGGTGAAACACAACGTGGTAGATTTCCAACAGATAACAGCATAGTGTTTAATCTAAACAGAACAGCTGACACATATAGTGCCCCAGCCACAAGCACAGCAGCAGCAGAAGACAACTTCGACACAGATGACGAATGGGGTGATACAGGATACAATCAAGGATACAAAGAGTGGCCTAAACCAGGCGACACACATTACAAAGGTCCTCGCAGCATTGAATGGCGTTTAGACACAAACAATGCATCAACAACTTCGCAATCAGGATTTACTTATGTCCGTGATAGTGGGCAACAACACCTGTATTTGGATGTTGAATATCCTCCATTGACAGAAGATCAATTCCAAGCAATGTATAGAGTTGTAGTTGCAGCACAAGGCACGTTTAATCCAATTTACTTTAACCTAAAAGGCAACAACAGCTTCCAACATTTAGCAGGCACAACAGGTAGAAATTTAAGTTATGCAGTCAGCACACTGGGATACACAAATGGACAAAAGATTGTTAATTTTGAAGGCTTTCCAAGCAATGAATCAAATGCATTCCTTGCAGGTGAGCCAGTTATTTTAGCTGACAACAAACCAGATGGTAATATAAAAACCGTTGTCAATACGGTTGATGCAAACGTGTTTGGTGAAGCAAGAGTTAGATTAGGCACACCGCTGAACAATATTGGTGCATTTAGAAGAGTATATAGAGATCCATATCATATTATTGTCACACTGGATGATGATGGATTTACTTACACACGTGGCTTGGATGGATACTATAGAGTGAGTTGCACATTTAAAGCAGACCAGTTTAGAGGAGCATAAAGATGAGCAAACGAGGTATAAACGGCACACTTGAAACGTCAAGCGAACGTGCCAGCAGTCAATATTTTGAATGCGTTAAGTTTGAATTACCTAACCAGACTTATAGAATCAGCAATGCACCTTTTGATATCCCAATTGGCTCGGACACTTACCAAGGTGTAGGTGTCCTTATGGCATTTGATGAAGTTGAAGATAACGCAACACTTGAAATACAAAAAATGAATATTACGGTTAGTGGTATTTTAGAATTTGAAAATGCAGATTTAGCACCAATTGAAGACTTTTTACAACTGGATTACACACACGCTCCAGTCACTATCAGCAGAGCATATGTTGAAGACGAAGGTGTAGTTGGCAATTTCGTGTTGTTTAAAGGCTATATCAGCAGTGCAAGTTTCCTGTTAAATACACAGGAGTCAGCAACGGTTAGCATCGAGGTGCAAAACCATTTAGGCGACTTCGAAAGAGAAGCTGGTAGATACACAAACGAAAGCAGTCAAGGCAGATACTATCCTGGTGATAGAGGATTACAATATGCTGGTGAAGTGCAAAAGGAGATCAAATGGAAAGTTTAATTAAAACAGCACAATTTTTAAGTGATAAACGCAACTCGTATTTTGCTTGGAGCAAAAACGATTGCACAACAATGGTGTTGGAGTTGCACGATAAATTGTATGGCACAGACACACTTGCGATACTATATGGCAAATACAGCAATCAACGTCAAGCATATAGATTAGCAAAAACCGTTGAAGTAAAAGAATTATTACAAGATATAGGGTATGAACAACGCAAGACACCCAAGTCAGGCGATGTTGTATTGATCAAACACAAGCACGGATATTACTCACACATTTATTTTGATGGCAACCTGTTTAGTATGGATGAGCAACAACACGCAACAGCAATTGCTTGGAAGGCAGTCAAAGATCATAATCCAATCATAATGAGGTATAGCAAATGAAGAACTGGGCGTCAATATTATTAACAGCAGCGAGTTTTATAGTTGTAGCTGAACCAGCATATGCTGTTAGCTTTATAGTTTCCGTGGCTACTAAAGCAATTGCAACTTATGGACTTACAGCTGTTATTGCAATCGGTGTTATTGGCTTTATTGCAGTCAAGAGCATTATGAAGAGCTTTAAAAAAGGTGCCAAACAACAAGCTCGCAACATTATGGTCAATAAACAATCAAACAATGACCCAATCCCAGTGTCATATGGACAAAGACGCTTGGGTGGTGTTCGTGTTATGGTTGATACAACACAGCAAAATGGTAGCGGTGGTGCAAATGAATATTTGACTATGGCTATTACACTATGCGAAGGCGAAATGGGCCAACTAAAAAAGGTAATGTTTAATGACAAGATCATATGGGATCACGATGATGGTGGCACATATGCAAGCGGGTCAGACACAACTGGTTATTTGCTTGGCGGATTTTTAACAACAGATCCCAACTTCGGTAGCGTGTCAAGAATCAAATACTTCGTGGGTCATCCAGATCAAACGGTTGATACTGATATCCTACAACCAAACAAAGGATCAGATGATTGGACAAACGATCACAGATTGCGTGGTATTGCATACCTTGCAGTAGAATGTAAATTTGACCAAGGTATTTTTGAAGGTGGTGTTCCAACGGTCACAGCAGAAATTGCAGGTAAAAAGATCACAGATACCAGCACACTATTGGGCAGTGTCAGCACAACAACCAGTGCAGATCAAAACCCAGTGGATGTAGTATATGATTATTTGACAGATACAATTTATGGTATGGGCATTGATCCTGGTCTTATCGACAATCAAAGTTTCGTTGATGCAAGAGACTATGCAAGCACACGCTGGAAGATCAATGGCTTTTTAGACACAGATGCAGCCTTGTTCGAAAATTTACAAGATATATTGAACAGCTTTAATGGTATGCTTATTTTTACCGGCGGTGAATATAGAATGCGTGTCAAAGGACAGCGAAGAACACCAACACAATACACATATGATGATGCAAAAGTAGCCTTTACCTTTGATGAAACAAACGTTATTGGTGATATAGTTGTAAAATTGACAGACGTCACAAAACGATTAAATAGAATGCAAGCTGGTTATGCAAACAAAGACCTTACAAGCGGAGATGCTTATGAAGGTTATAATGAAGATCAGCTGGTAGTGCCAAGTGCCCAAGCAGCCAACACACTGACGGCAAATAATTATTATGATATTGCATTGGTGGGTGATACTGATTGGCAGTCAATTGATGCTGATTACACAAGTGGTAAAACATACAGCAAAGGTGTTAGAATAAAAAAGAACAGCACAGCTGGATCAGGCACAGGCACAGCAACAATCGCAAACAATTTGCGAGAAGACCAAGACAGAGTTTTGGAATCAAGAATTGAAAACGACTTGATTACAGATAGTGCAACACTGGAGAAATTATTGCAATATCAAATCGACCAGAGCAGATATGGGACAATAGCAGAATTTAATGTTGCACACACTGGCGTGCAAGTAGAACCAGGAGACATCATCCAATTAACACATCCAATGGCAGGATGGACAAACAAAAAGTTTAGAGTGATGCAAATGGTTTTTGATGAGGACACGAGTATCAAGCTCGTTGCTCAAGAATATGTAGAGGAAATTGAAGTATGAGCACAATTAAATTAGACGGTGTTAGCACAATTACGGTGACAAACACAGCAGATATTGATTTAACAAGCATCAATATTGTTAATGATACAAGCCCGCAGTTGGGCGGCACATTGGATGCAAATGGTAATATTATTGATATGGGAACAAATAATATCACAGACACAAAAGTAGGCCAATGGGACACAGCATACGGTTGGGGAGATCACTCAACACAAGGTTATATCACAAGTGCAGACACATACACAGATGCAGAAGCAATTGCGGCTGTTGAAGGTGAAAGCACATTAGACCTTACAGGACAAGTCACTATTGATAATAGCAGCGAACCGCTTCGTATCACACGCAGTTCGGATGACCACAATAGTGTTGTAGCAATGTTTAAAGATGTAGAGTCTGGTGGTGATCTATCACGTAGAGTAGGCACATATCACGCAATAACAGATGGCACAACCACAAAGTATTTGGGTATAAACAACTGGAGTGATGATGCAACAAATGGCAAGCAATACAACATTGGCTGGCTAACTGATAATGGTGCAACAACCAACCTTGTATTGCAAGCAACAGAAAACAATGGATTGATTGTTTCGGATGATGTAGATATGCAAGTAAATAATATCAATGAAATCAGCAGTTTAAACCTTAACAATGCACACGGTGCATCAAGAGATACAGAAATACGCAGTGTCACAGGTGGAGCAGGTGGTTTGGTATTGACAACCATTGGCAGTGGTCAAGACGGACGTCCAAGCAGAATCTTCTTACAACAAAAGAATGGCGGTGGCACAGAACTGGGTGGAGTGGAGCAACGCTTTACGTATAACTCAACTGAAGCAAACAAGAAATTCGACGTGCGTGTATATTCGGATGATTATAGCAGCAACAAGGTAGTATATGAAGTGAATGGACTGGGTGATACAACAACCCTGCGTAGCAATAATATTAATTTACGCAATGCAGATGGTTCAGATATGTTTTTGGTGCGAGAAGATTCGGATCTCCCAGGTGGATCGTTCGTGAAAACACTGGGGCAGTTCCAAGCTGATCCACAAATTTCGGCAATCACAGCTGGTGATTTTGAAACAGGGCAAGACTATGAAATCCTAACAGCAGGTGATACTGATTTTACACTGATTGGTGCAGCAGACTCAAATGTAGGCACACAATTTACAGCAACAGGAGCAGGAAGCGGAACAGGCACAGCATTACCATTGGATGCAACCGTTTTGCAATTGCGTGCAGATTATGGCAGCAATAGTGTCCCAGATAATACTGAAACAAAATTTAGCATTGGTGTAAGAAACACAGCAGATGGTGCCACAACACTGGGTAGATTTAGTGGTGTTTATGATGATACAGCAGCTGATAGACACTTTAAATTGGGATCACCAAGTGGTGATAATAGTATGCGTTTTTATGACAGCAAAACAGAATTCGAAGGTGCCCCAGTTCGTTTTACAAGATTGACAACAACCGAAATCAATGCATTGACAGCAGAAGCAGGAATGGTAGTGTATAACAACACAACAAACAAATTGCAGTGTTATAACGGCACAAGCTGGAACGATTTATTTTAAATAAATACCATTGTAGCATTACCGCTGCGACAAGCTAACTGATACAACATATAGTCAATTAAGATGTCTTACGTGCATTTTTAGGACTATATGTTGTATGTAAAAAACATAGGTGTATAAATGATAGTCCCCCCACGCAAAGTGCAATTGATGAGAGGTAATTTTAGTTATCACTATCGTCACATTGACAAATGCACAACCTTCCTTGAAGTAAAACATATAAAAAGCGGATACGTGCCCGGTGAATATGCGGCAATGATATATGCTGGTAATAAAATTGTTATTGCAACGTCAGCAACCCCAGAAGAAATAAAACAATGGCCAGATTATAAATATTGCAAGTATATGGGCAGTTTGAATCACAGCGAAAGATTAGACAGAGATCCTGGTCCAGACAACAGCCAATACAAACAAGTATTTGGTAATACACCCAACTATCAAAGAGCAGATACAATACAACGTATGCTCAACGAAGGCAAGAGCAAAGCAGACATTGCAAGAGCGTTGAATTGCACAGGTGCAAATGTTAGTTATTATATAAAAAGATATCAAATGAGTTATTGACAACTGAACCAAGTTGTAGTATAAATATATATGTAGGTGTTTGGATAATTGATGCCTACCCTTTAAGATTAACGTCTAAAAGCAGTAATACTCTCGATGCATCATAGCATATCTCCTTTGAATACCAGTCCTGTAATGGACCCCTTGCGAGTTTTACTTTTTTTACCGAATCAGGTGGTTAAATTGACCATCGTGATAAATAAATATATAGAGCAAAGAGGATAATACAATGAAAGCAATAGATAAAACCCTATATCAGATTGACATCAAATGCAAATCAAGCAAACACGGCGGTGAAATGTATGAAATCACCTTCGTGGATACTGATGGCGAAGTTTATAAAACATATGCAGTCCCTGGTTATGAAAATTATATTGAACGCTGGAAGTTTATATGCGATAACCAAGATGATGCAGTCACTATCAAAAACGCAAGCCAGAAAACAAAGTATGGCAAACCTCAATACACAAAATACAACAATTACCCAATTATTGATTGCGACAGCGAAACACAAGCAGTTGCAGTGCAATCAATGAAGGCCCAGTTGAAAGAAATTTACAGCTGGTTTAAATAACCCCCCAGCAGGGATGGCAAATTGATGCTGTCCCTGTTTTTTTATTGGTCAAAATGTTGGCCACTATTTAAGTAATTAAGGAATATTAAGGAATATAAGGAATTTAATTAGGATATATGATAAAAGATTGACATCTTTTATTTCTAATAATATAGTAATGAAGTAATGAAGATATGTCCTTCGGACTTCTATGTGAGAAGGAGGACAGCAAGAACTGAAGCACACACAAGGAGAATACACAGATGAAGCAGTTTAAACAAAGCACAAAAACACAAGCACCAAGCAAAACACCAATGGCAAACAAGATCATTGATTTCGACGAAGTCAAGCAAATGCGAATTGCTGTTTATGACAACGCAACAGAAGGCAAGCCATATGTATGCGAAGTTGATTTCCATTTCGACACGCCGCAAGCCGCCTGGGGCAATGTCACAACATTAAAATTACGCAACAACCTTTACAAGCTGAATAATATTGCATACAAGATGCCAACTGGACACGAAGACTTCCAACCATTTTATGAACGTGCAATTGAAGAATGTAGAGCATTTAAAAAACACACAGGTGCAGACTTCCATAACAAATTGGGCAAAAGATACCCAGATAGATATTACACTATCCCAGGAGTGATGGTTAGTTATGATCCTGTCACAAAAAGCGGGCAGTTGCAGATCACACTGCCGGTTATCAACAAGTATAATGATGTTGATGTAGAAGAAAATTACCAATGTATCGATTTCGAAATGCAAGAAAACAATGGTAAAAATTTGGATTGGACCTGGATCGGATGAACGTCAGACTGAAATTGTTATTTGGACCATTTGGACCACACGCCGGCAAATGGGTATTCCTACACAACAAGCGTTGGCATTTTTATAGATGGGCCAGTAAAGCAGAGCTTTATGAAAGCCCCAGCACACGCACTATAAATATATAATATTACACATACAGGAGAAAACAAAATGAGGAATATGAGCAAACCAAGCCGACGATTTAAAAGTTGGTGGAGATATATGAAGACACGAGACAACAGCAAATATGAAATTGAACAATGGTTAAGATTTGCTTGCAAGACAATGAGCTTGCGTGGTGATCAAGATCAACAGAAGATTGTCTATACAATAACCAACAGATTTCGCCGATCAGAATACAAGAAGTTAAGCACACAAAACGCTTGGAAAGTGTTTAAGATGGTTAATCACAAGCAAGTGAATTTTAAAAGAGAAAAAGAAAAGATTTATAGATTGCTTAACCAATTGGAGCATCAAGCACACAAGCCCAGCACATTTACACGCAAAACAAAAACACGCAAGATTATCACAGGCGGAGGCGGCAATGTTGTATCTTGAATGTTATTGGTATGAAGAAGATCATCCCATTGATCCCAAACAAAAGAAGACATATGAATCAGAATGCGTGGGTGATTTGATACAGCAAGCCTTTTTAGAAAAGATGGCTCACACAGATTGGGTGGGTTATAGGATTTGGGATGGTAAAACAACCATTATTGAATCAAATTTTATTAGGAATAGTCAATTGAAGGATAGGTGGATTAAGGGGGGAAAGTAGCCAACCAGGCACCCCCATACCCAGCTGACTAACCATATTTATCAAATAGATAAATAAAACAAACGGGAGACACACAATGAGTGCAGGAATTTACAACATTATTATTGAACAACACGCAGATTATGAACAAATCCTGCAGGTCAAAGATAGTGGTAATTTAGACATCACAGGCTATAGTTTTGCAGGTAGCATACGTGAAAGATCACAATCAACAACAAGTGTTGATTTTACAACAACCATCACAGATGCATCACACGGTAAATTTAGTTTAACGCTAACAGACACACAAACAGCGGCTATGAAACCAGGTGATTATGAGTATGATGTAGTGATGACAGATACAGCTGGAACAAAAACAAGATTGATCCAGGGTATTGCAACCGTAGCAAGTGGTATGACACGATGACTTACACCATTATAGGAACAGATGATGAAAACCGTCGTGCAAAGGTAGAGTTGCACACACACGGACATTTGGTTATTACAATCCAACACAACCTTGATGTCAAGGTGCGTGAAAAAAAGTATGACACTATCGAAGTGCATGCAATAACAGAATAAAACCCCCCAACCCCCCATATGCTTGAAGAGAGGAGCAGTTAATTATGTCAGAGAAGACAGACAAAAACCCAAAAGGTGCAGGCAGAAAGAAGATACAGCTTGACGAGGACGTATTATTAAAGCTGGCGGAATTGCATTGCAATTACAAAGAGATTGCATATGTAATGGAGGTTAGTGTTGATACACTAAAACGTAATTATGCCGATTTAATCGACAAAGGACACGCACTGGGCAAAATCAAGTTGCGTAGAGCAATGTTAAGAAACGCAACAGAAAATGATAATGCAGCAGTGCAAATCTTTTTAGCCAAAAACCTGCTTGGGATGGAAAATGATCCTGGAGCAACCCGAGATGATGCATTAGTATTACCGTGGGAAACAGAAGGCGAATAACGAGAGGGAAACCATTATGGATACTCAACAAATGATTGGTGCAGTTTATGAATCAAACCTTAAAAAGCACATCAAAGATGCCATCGCCAACAAGTTAAGATCATGCAGTTGCGAAGAAGTTCGTGAATGGATGAATGAAGACGAAGATGGTGTCGAAGATGGCGACGAATAAACAAACCGAACAAAATACTGCGGATATTGCTGAAATAAAAAGTGATATTCGCAATATCAAGGACAACCATTTATATCATATCGAAAAGGATATGGAGAAACAATCAAAGATGATTGAAAAGATGGATGCACGTCTATGGTGGGTATTGGGTGTTCTCGTTATAGGTGTCGTAATCACAAATTTAGGAGGCTATTTAAATGGCTTATAAAACAAAAGGCTCAAAGAAGAAGCCAATGAAAAAGAAGAAGGGATATTAATCATGCCAGTATCAGGTGGTAATAGAGTCACAACACTACCTCCAGGATTGGAGTTAAGTGCAGACAGAATCGAAAAATTAAGTCTTATCGGACGCAACTCGGGCAACGGTGCAGTGGGTAGTGCATATGAAACGGTGCATAGTGTTGGCGGTATTCGCAGCACAATCAGCAGTGCAACAACGGTCACAGTAGTGTCATCAAGCGCAGATGATGACAATGGTGGCGGTTCTGGTTGTCGTCGTGTAAAGATCAAAGGCATTGACGAAAATGGTGAATTAGCAGAAGAAAACATCAACCTTGATGGCACAACACCAGTCACTAGTGTTAATCAATATATCAGCGTATATCATTGCATTGGCAACAAGAACAATGCAAATGTTGGTAATGTTGATGTTAAGAATGGCACAGATGTATTATTGCGTATGGAAGCAGGCACAATGCAAGCTGATGTAGGACACTTCCGTGTTCCAGTATCACAACGTGCATATCTAACCAGTTTCCTTGCAAGTGTCAAAGATGCAGCATATGTATCAATTTGGGCACGCCGCAATGATCCAGTCACAACACCTTGGGCTAAAAAGTTCGAGATTGTTGTATCGGATGCAACAGCAGTATATCAACTGCCAAATCCAATCCAACTGGATCCAGAAATGGAGTTTGAATTCCGTGCAAAGCGTGAAGGATCAACAGATGCAAACGTGCGTGTTGATTGGCAAATTATTCTGGAACAAGACTAATGCCTTACCGTCCTAATCAAGCAATGCGTGAAAACGCAAAGCGAGCTTTAGAATATCGTAAGACCCTGCCTCCAAGCAAAAGATTTGGGACGGCTGTAGGGCTGGCGAGAGCAAGGGACATTGCAAATGGTGTAGCGTTATCAAAAACAACAATACGTCGAATGCAAAGTTTCCTTGCTCGCCATCGAAAGAACTATGAAATGTATCGTGGTAAAAAAGAAAAAGGTGCCGGATACTGGAGTTATATGCTCTGGGGCGGCCCACAAGCAATTGCTTGGACCAATGACAAGATACGCCGTTATAAACGTGCAAATGAACTATAAAAAAAGGATAACCCCCAATGACAGATACAACAGGATTCGTTGATGAATCACAACTGCCAATCGAAGGATTGGTAAAACAACAATTGATCACATATGTAGTGAAAAATGGTAAAATGCGTAAAACAACCGTTGAACGCAAATATATGAAAGGTGCAGATTATCAGGATTGCACCACAACTGAAATATTGTATAGCGAGAATGGATGATGGATACCCGTAGCATTGAATGGGTTGAAATTGACAGCATTGAACCCTATCACAAAAACCCTAGAAAAAATGATAAAGCTGTTGCACGTGTTGCACAAAGCATTGACGAATTTGGTTTTAATCAGCCAATTGTAGTTGATGCTGATCGTGTTATTGTAGTAGGACACACACGACACAAGGCTGCAAAAGAATTGGGTATGACACAAGTGCCTATCCTGTTTATGCCAGAACACGTTGAAGCCGCAAAGGTTAGAGCATATCGTATTGCAGACAACAAGTTGAATGAATTGGCTGAATGGGATGAAGAAGTCCTGGTTGAAGAATTGCAAGACCTGGTAAAAGAATTACCCGAATTGGATTTAACAGGATACAATGAAGACAGCCTTGAACGTATGTTGCACGAAGTTGATGAACAATACACCAAGAAAGTGGATACACCAATTTACACCGTGCAAGGTGATGAACCAGAATTGCACACGTTGTATGATGATACAAAGACACGTGAGTTGATTGAAGAAATTGATCGCAGTGATGCACCAGAAGATATCAAAGAGTTTTTGCGATTAGCAAGTTATAGACACACGCAATTTAACTATGACCGTATTGCAGAGTATTATGCACACGCTGAAGCTGACACGCAACGATTGATTGAAAACAACGTATTGGTTATTATTGATTTCGAAAGTGCAATTGAAAAAGGATACACAACCCTGCGTGATGAAATTGCAGACCTTTATTTGGAGTCAAAAGATGCCCAGGAATGATTTTGCAGTTTTTATTTTATCACACGGTAGAGCAAATAGAGTCTATACACACAAGCTGTTGCAGAATTTTGGATACACAGGCAAATACTATATCGTCCTGGATGACCAAGACACAACAGCAGATGATTACCGCAAACGTTTTGGCGACCGGGTAGTTGTATTTGACAAGTTGAAAGCCGCTGAAATAACAGACACCATGGACAATGAACCACATCAAAGAGGTGTTGTATTTGCAAGAAATTATTGTTGGACTATTGCAAAAGAATTGGGGTTGGATTATTTTATGGTATTGGATGATGATTACACAAATATCCAACACATTACCAATGAAAGACACAACAGCCAAGACAAAACAATCCTATGCCGTAATTTGGATCGATTGTTTGAAGCAATGGTTGATTTCGTTGAAAACACTCCAGTGCATACCCTTGCGATGGGACAAGGTGGAGACTATGCTGGCGGACAAGGTTGGGAGAAACCCAAGCGTAAAGCAATGAACAGCTTCGTGTGTGCAACAGATAGACCATTTCGTTTTAATGGACGAATAAACGAGGACGTAAATGCATATGTCACTCTGGGATGCCAGGGTAAGATATTCCTATCACAAATGAAAACCAGCGTGGTGCAAAAGATTACACAAACAAACCCAGGTGGATTGACAGAGTTGTATTTGGATTCGGGCACATATGTAAAGAGTTTTTTTAGTGTTGTATGTCATCCCAGTGCGGTTAAGGTAAGCGTGTTGCGAGGACAAAGACACCAGCGATTGCACCATAGAGTTGATTGGAGCAAAACAGCACCCAAAATTATCAGTGAAGAATACCGTAAATGCCATTAACACAACCACAATTGAATATATTTGATGACCCTGCACGATTCCGTGTTGCTGTATGCGGACGTCGTTTTGGTAAAAGTTTCCTAGCAATATGGGAGATTGCACGAGCAGCACGTCAGCCTAATCAACGAGTGTTGTATATTGCACCCAGTTATAGACAAGCCAAATCAATTATTTTTGATCCATTGATTGAACAATTGACAAAACGCAATTGGGTTAAACGTGTTAATCAGAGTGAGTTAAGTATTACACTTATCAATGGTAGTAAAATTGAATTAAGGTCAGCTGATGCAGCAGATAGTATGAGAGGCTTGAGTGGTAGCTTTGCAGTTTTGGACGAAGTTGCATTTATGGATAAAACGGTATGGACTGATGTAGTGCGTCCATTGCTTTCGGACCAAGAAGGCGGTGCCCTGTTTATTACAACACCCCAAGGACAGAATTGGGTTTATGATTTATATTTGCAAGGTGAAACATTAGATGATTGGAGTAGTTATCAATACACGACCCTGGATGGAGGGCAAGTATCGGCTGAAGAAGTTGAAGCAGCAAAAAGGGATTTAGATGACAACACGTTTAGGACAGAATACCTTGCGGACTTTACAAGCACAAGTAGATTGATATATTATGCATTTGACAAAAAAGAAAACATACGTGCATTTGATGGCGAAATAAAACAAATATGGGTGGGAGCAGACTTTAACATTGATCCTGTTAGTGCGGTAATTGCAACGCCCCGAGGCAACACATTACACGTGTTTGACGAAATTGTTATGTATAATAGTAATACACACGAGTTGGCTGAAGAAATACGCAACAGATACGGTGTAGTGACAATTTATCCAGACCCTGCTGGAGCGGCTCGAAAAACCAGTAGCCGAGGTAAAAGCGATCACGATATTTTAAGAGAATTTGGACACATGGTCAAGTCGCCTCGTTCGCATAGCAAGGTAAAGGATAGAAACGCCGTGGTTAATAGTATGTTGAAGAACGCTGCAGGTGAGCGTAAATTGTTCGTGGATCCAAAATGCAAAAAGCTGATTGAAAGTTTGGCCAAGCATCAATACAAGAGTGATACTATGGTGCCGGACAAAGATAGTGGATATGATCACCTTACAGATAGTTTAGCATATATGGTTGATTACAATTATAGTATCCACAAAACAGATACACACAACAAGCCAACACGTTTTGGACAATGGTAGTGCAGTGCAACGCAAAACAAACCAAGACATTGATGAATTTATTGATGATTACAAGCAAGCCAACAACATACTGGATGAATTGGACCAACACAGGTTCGAAAGTGAATTAAGTTTAACACAACGACTTGAAAAATTAGAGCGTGAATTGATAAGAGATGCAATGTATGCACACAACAACAATAAATCACACGCCGCAAAGAGTTTGGGTATCAGTAGAGAGTTGTTGTATCACAAATTGAAGAAACACACCCTATAAAAATTTTTACCGAAAAAAAACGCGGTTTTTTTTGCCTTTAGACCATTCTTTTATTGACACTTATAAATATCAATGTAGTATTAATACTACCAAGAATTGGCAACGGAGAAACAAATGCAATTTACCATTAAACAAGGGATGAATCAGGACATCCTAAAATCATATCCTGACAACTATTTCGATAGTATAGTCACAGACCCCCCATACGGTATTGAATTTCTCGGCAAAGACTGGGATGCTAACACAGGTGCAATTGAAACCTGGCAAGAATGCCTGCGTGTGTTGAAACCTGGCGGACATCTATTGGCGTTTAGTGCAGCAAGAACATATCATCACTTGGCAACAAATATTGAATCAGTAGGGTTCGAAATCCGTGATCAGATTATGTGGATTTATGCCAGTGGATTTCCAAAAGCACAAGACATCGGCAAAGCAATTGACAAACGCAACGGCAAAAGATTGTCAATGACCGCAGACAATGAATGGGCAGGATGGAAAACATCACTAAAGCCAGCACACGAACCCATCGTTATGGCAAGAAAGCCTTTCAAGGGATCAACCATAGACAATGTATTAGAACACGGTGTAGGTGCCCTTAATATTGACGAAAGTAGAGTAGCTTGGGGCGATGATGATAATCCCGAAGCATATATTGAATGGATGAAAAAGTATCCAAATAGCACAGGTAGTAAAGCAGTGTTTCAAAACGCTCACGCTGACGCTAAAGGTATAGACTATGTGCAAGACA
>ERZ869936.849-NODE-849-length-25412-cov-10.177032_pt1 | contig 25412 bp, 6 predicted proteins | sample MGYA00520876_ERZ869936 | MGnify/ENA primary metagenome ERZ869936 (study PRJEB32218, sample SAMN09650985) | biofilter metagenome | isolation source: enrty point of leading RO module | place: Saudi Arabia: Thuwal, RO plant located on Red Sea | collected 2016-02-17 ... | reverse complement strand
ATATGGCATGTACATAATTTTAGCTTAGGTGTTGCGAAGGTCATGATACATTACGGTTCGTTGACACTCGTTTGTTTTTATTGAACACCCTGAAATATTTTTATTATTTTTTGTGACAAGGTGTGGGTATATTTTCTTACTAAAAGAGTGTTTTTTAATTTCGTGGTGTAACGATATTTTTGTTATCCACATTTATGAGTTCACGAGAACATCATTTTCTTTTTATAATGGTTGGGAATGAGTGGTGAGCTCGAAATAAACGGAAAACGTTTTATCTCGGCCAGACGTGCTGCCGAGATAACCAAATATTCCGCTGACTATGTCGGCCAACTTTGCCGTGGTGGAAAAGTAAATGCAAAGATGGTTGGGAGGTCCTGGTACGTTGAAGCGGACTCATTACTTGAATACCAAGATGCCATTGAAGCAGTTCGAGAAGAGCAGTTTCAATCACTCGCAAACAAACTCCACGCTCGCCAAGCACAAGTTGCTCTGCCTTCTTCAGAAGGAGTTCACCAGCATAATGTTTCTGGCCTCTACCAAAGCTTTGCAAGTGAGGAGGATGGACATCCCCTTATTCCACTTACAGAGAAAGATGTTACCGAGCCTTTATCTAAGGAATCTTCTCACTCTCAATCTAAGGAGAATAACCCTCCTCAAGAAGAAACATCACCATCTTCACATACACTTCTCTCCTCACCACTTCATCAAAAGGCACTTGCTGGAGCACTCTCGCTTTTAATGGTAGCCGGCGGTTTATGGATAAGTGATGCGTCTCGTATTACACGTGCCTCAACAATGGTCTTTGATTCAGTGCAATCACTTCCGCAAGCATTTGCAAAAAGATTTTTAAATGGAAAGGATCGAACAAAAACACTCCTATCCTCGATTAACCGAGATGTGGCTTTAATGAGTGCTTTCTCGGGAGAAGAATGGAGAGATGTCTTAGCATTTGCTACCGAACGCGTGCAGAGAAATTTCTCCACCAGGAAAAACTTCCTTACCACATTTATTAAAGAGGGTATTGATTCTGTCGAAACGGGAACCCGCGCAGTAGCAGTTTCTTTAAAAGGGGCAGGTTCTCAAATTGTGAATCAGTATCAAAGTGCGAATGTTTATGATGCACTTGAAAGCGGTTTTCGAAGTGTTCTAAAAAAGATTGTAGGGATTTTTACTCCTTCGAGTCAGGATACCGAAAAGTCCTTAGTAACTCTCCCTGAAGTCGAAACAAATAGTAAGGGACCTCCGGCTGTAGAAGAGAGAGGCGCACCAATAGACTCTCGCGTGGTGGTTATTGAACGAGAGGTTCCTGTTCGAGATCCAGCCCCCCCTTCCATATCAATCGTTGAGCGCATCCGTGAACCGATTGTTATCTCTGGAATCTCATCCGAAGAATTTGAACGCCGTTTCCAAGAACTTGGTAATGAGATTCGTTCAAGTATCTATACTATCGTCGATGCTTCCTCGAGTAATACCACAAGAATTTCTGGTCTCTCAAGAACCGTTACCTTAACGAATAAGATTGATCAGTTGAGTGGAATAGATATCAGTAATTCAGATATCACGGGAGGAACTATTTCGGGTGCAAGATTATCTAATATCAATTTTCCAAGCCTGGGAACAAGCGGGCTTTTAGATGTTTCTGGATCCGGAACTTCAACGATTGCGGGAGGTCTTGATCTTGGAACACTAAATACTACTAATCTAAATTCAACCTCAACATTCTCAGGAGGTTTGAGTGTGAGCGGAGGAATAAAAATTTCAACACTCAATTGTACCGGGTTTGGAAATGGAGGTGCGCTTTCAACTGATGCTAATGGAAATGTAATTTGCTCAGATGATGACAGTGGAGGTGGAGGTGGTGGCGGCTCCTCCTTCGGCAAAACCTTCGAACTCGGAACGGACAAATGGGGTGTCTCCGCATTGGCACCAACCACCACCGTACCACTCTTGGTAGAGAGCACCGCCACCTCAACCTTCTATGGAGGTATTGAAGTGGCAAACCTTGCCGTACCAGGATATGCCACCTTCGACACCTTCTCTGCAACCTCAACGACCGCTACATCAACGATTACCCACGGTCTCTTAGCCGGAGGACTCCGCTCTTCAAACGGCCTCACCATCTCAGGAGGTAACCTCCTCATCACCTCAAGCGCCACCTCAACCTCAAACAATGGATTCAACATTACCGCAGGTTGTTTCTCAGTCAACGGAACCTGTGTGACCGGAGGCGGTGGAGGCTCTGGCACCATTAACTCAGGCACCACCAACCGTCTCTCATACTACTCTGGTGCCACCACGCTTGACTCAGCAAGCTTCTTGGCAACGGATATTACGAATCGAAGATTTGGTATTTCCACCTCATCACCCTATGCCAAACTCTCTATTGGAAACAATGCGGTTACCGAAACACTCCTCGCACTCGATGCTCCCTCTGGACAAACCGCTTCCATTCTTGACGTAAAGATTGCATCCACCACTAAGTTTGTTATTGATTCGGGGGGTAGAGCGGGTGTTGGTACGACCTCGCCATGGGCTCTTCTTTCGGTAAACCCTGATGGTATAACCGGCCCGTCGTTTGCAGTTGGTTCATCAACAAAAACAGACTTCCTTGTCGCAAATAGTGGAAATGTGGGCGTCGGAACCGTGCACCCATTTTCTGGACTGCACGTATGGAACGATTTAGTCCTATCGGGTAATGCAAGTTATTTAAGTGCGGCACAGCTCGGTATTTATCCGCAGTCTCTGGCTACACGAGAGTATGTTTATTCGCGTGACGTTTCAAATGTGACCAATGGTAATCTCACGAGTGTTGACTCTGATGATCAGGGTGGCGAAGCACGAAATGTGTGGGGTGATGGAAAGTTTGTATATTTGGCAAATGGTACTGCAGGTTTACATGTGTATTCAGTTGATACGAATGGAAATCTCACTCACGTTGACTCCGATGATCAAGGGGGTATTGCTGAGGATGTGTGGGGTGATGGTAATTTTATCTATTTAGCGAATAATACGACCGGACTTCTGTCGTACTCGGTTGCAAGTTCTGGGGTGGTTACCCACATCGATACACTCGGCTCTGTTGGTACGGTTGAAAATGTATGGGGCGACGGGAAGTTTATTTACACCGCGAATAATTCTGATGGTCTCTATTCCTACTCAGTTGACGCCAACGGAAACCTATCCAATATCGACTCTGACGATCAAGGTGGAGAAGCACGAGATGTATGGGGCGACGGCGACTTTATCTATTTAGCTAATGGTACGCAAGGATTGCTTTCCTATTCAGTTGATGCCAACGGGAACTTAAGATATATCGACTCCGATGACCAAGGAGATCTTGCGCTAGGAGTTTGGGGTGATGGAGACTTTATTTACGTAACCAATGACACCGGTGGTCTGCGTACCTACTCGGTTGATAATGCTGGAAATCTAACCTATATCGACTCCGACGATCCGGGTGATTTTGCGTTCGGTGTTTGGGGCGATGGAAAATTCATTTATCTCGCAAACCATTCAGGTGGATTGCATACCTATTCCGTGGATGCTTCAGGAAATCTCACCCGCATCGACTCCGATGATCAAGGCGATCAAGCATGGGGTGTTTGGGGCGATGGGAAGTTTGTCTACCTTGCGAACTATACGGGAGGTCTTCGCACGTACTCAATCAATTATGCCTATGAACACCACAAAGGCCTCGCGCAACATCGGTTTACCGGCAACGTCGGCATCGGCACCACCACCCCCGGCACCATCCTCTCAGTCCAAGGAGTAGGCAACTTCACTACCGGCACCTCAACCTTCTATGGAGGTGTTACCGCCGGAGCTTTTAACGCAACCTCAACGACTGCCACCTCAACCTTTGCAGGTCTTGCCATTACGAGTGGTGGACTTAAAGTTGCAACGCTTGCAGGAAGCGAATCATGTCTTCAGGTAAACAGTGATGGTACGGTTACCACCAGTGGTGCTGGATGCGGCTCCTCCTTCGGCAAAACCTTCGAACTCGGAACGGACAAATGGGGTGTCTCCGCATTGGCACCAACCACCACCGTACCACTCTTGGTAGAGAGCACCGCCACCTCAACCTTCTATGGAGGTATTGAAGTGGCAAACCTTGCCGTACCAGGATATGCCACCTTCGACACCTTCTCTGCAACCTCAACGACCGCTACATCAACGATTACCCACGGTCTCTTAGCCGGAGGACTCCGCTCTTCAAACGGCCTCACCATCTCAGGAGGTAACCTCCTCATCACCTCAAGCGCCACCTCAACCTCAAACAATGGATTCAACATTACCGCAGGTTGTTTCTCAGTCAACGGAACCTGTGTGACCGGAGGCGGTGGAGGCTCTGGCACCATTAACTCAGGCACCACCAACCGTCTCTCATACTACTCTGGTGCCACCACGCTTGACTCAGCAAGCTTCTTGGCAACGGATATTACGAATAGCCGCCTTGGCATCGGCACCACCACCCCATATGCTCGGCTGTCAGTAAATGGCAACACCGCTCTTGATTCACGTGTGATTGACTTTGCTTCTTCTTCAGCTTCAACGCTCACCTTAAATTACCGAACTGCTGCAACCTCAACCATCCCACTCTCTCAAAAGTATGCCTACACCATTGCCACTTCAACCACCGCATCACCAATCTTTAGAATCGATACTTCGCTTACTAATACCAAAGCAACCTCATCATTCACCGGAGGATTCGAAATTGACAACGGTGCATTCCGCTACACCCACTCATCAGGTATCACCGCAATCGACAGTTTAGAGCTCGGCGCGCTTTCCTTTGATACAAACGCGGGTGTCGTGTCATGGGTTGATTTGCCGGTTACTTCAGCATCAGCATCAAGTACTCGACATAGCTATTCAGCACAAATTGACAACAACCCCATCTTAACGGTGTATGGCGAGTCAAATGGATCGGGTGGTACAGAACTTCGCCGCGTTGGTATCGGCACCACCACCCCAGGAGCAACCCTTAACGTTCTTGGTTCTCTCTGTGTGGATGACAATACTCCAACATGTGCTAACGCACCTCGCGCGGACGGTACTATTTATTCAGTGAGCGCGCTCTCTGCGACGCTTGACCTTGCGGAAAAATATGGAACCAAAGACGCCACACTTTCCGCCGGAGAGATTGTCTCACTCGATGGTGATAATAACTTCTTTGTCTCTCGTGCCGCGCGGAGTGCAACAGGAACGCCGATTATTGGTATCGTTTCTACCAAACCAGGTTTCTATCTTGGAGGTTATAATGATGAAATTTTTGAAGGAGAGCACACTCTTCCTATCGCGCTCTCCGGGCGTGTGCCTCTCCAAGTTAATCTCGATGGCGGCGAGATTCGTGTTGGGGACCGCATCGCGCTCTCAACCATTCCCGGCGTAGGAATGAAAGCAACAACTACAGGCTTATCAGTTGGTACGGCGCTCGAGGGCTTTAGCGCTACCTCAACGGTAGATCGGATTGAAGTGTTTGTTGATTTGAATCAGTATATTGCGCCACATCAATTTAGCATTGATTCACTTACTGGAAATGTTGGCATCGGCACCACCACGCCAAGCTACGAGCTTCATGTCGTAGGTGAGGTTGCCGCGAATGCGTTCATCAATGTCTCAACAAAATCTTCAAAGAAAGACATCACCTATTTCACCGAAGAAGATACACGCAGTATCACAGAGAAGATTCGTGATATTAAAGTGGCGAATTATCGCTATGTATCAGAAGGAGATAGTGGCCCGGAGCGCATCGGCCTTATTGCTGAAGATTCACCCGAAGAGATTCTTTCAGTTGATGGCAAGGGGGTTGATATTTATCAGCTTTCAACCTTAATCTTGGTTGGTGTGCAGGAGCACGAAATGCGTTTGGAAAATATTGAAGTGCGTCTTGCTGAGGTGGAAGAGCTCATTGCGCAAGGAAAAGGAGGTGGCTTAAACCTCAAGGCAACTCTTGAAGGGCTCGCATCACTCGGAGTAAAAATTTCAAACGGTGTTGCGGAAATGCGAAACCTTATGGCATCCGCGCTCACCGTTGGAACCAAAGAGAAGCCATCGGGCATTACCCTCTTTGATGAAGTTACTGGCGAGCCGTACTGTTTGAAAATCGTAAACGGAAATCCTCAAACCACTCCAGGATCATGCGCGAAAGCAGGATCTCCATCTGGTACCTCAGGTGAAGATACTGAAGCCCCCGTCATTACCATTAACGGAAAGAATCCTTCGCGCGTTGAAGTTGGGCAGTCATACACTGATCTCGGCGCCATGGTAACTGATAATGTAAATAATAATTTGGGAATTCAAACCACGGGAGCACATATTGATACCAGTATTCCAGGTGAGCATGTAGTTATCTATACCGCAACGGATCAAGCGGGGAATACCGCAACCAGCACGCGTCAGGTGATTGTCTTTGACCCGCGTGAAGAGAACGCGCTTCCTCCAAGTGATCCAGAAGGAGCAGTAATTGAAACCCCAGAGCCTGAAGCATCTACGGCAACCAGCACTGAATCGGGAGAGAGTGACCTAGAACCTATTCCTCAAGACGAACCAATTGATGCTACACTAGAGGATCCAGTAGTCGAAGAAGACAAAGATGAGATAGAGGTATTGAGAGAGACAGAAAAAGCAACAACTACGCCAGCCGATATTGAATAAGAGCTAATCTATATAACCACATGAAAGAGACATCAATGAAAAAAACATATCTACAAGCAATCATTACCACACTCTTTTTGGTGGTTGCAGGATATATGGTATTTCAGTTTGCCGAGGATCGTGTCGATCCAGAAGTCCCGCTTCATTTTGCTCCAGCATCTTCAGTACTTACTTCTCTTCCAGAGGTTTCTCCAGAACAACAGGCCACAGTTGAAGCTCGAAAGGAAGAGCGGGCGGTTACTCAAGATGAATTGATGCTTGAAGGGAAATATGAGCATGAGTATGGTTTTTCATTTCGCCACCCGATCAATTTTACAGCGACGAGTTTTGCTGAAGGAGAAGGGGAGAGTATTGTGGTGCAGGATACAAATAAAGGGAGTGGTTTTCAAGTGTATGTCGTGGGCTTTAGCGGCGAGGATACCAGTATCACTCCTCAACTCCTTGCGCGCGACATCCCCGATATGGAAGTAATTGACCCACAACCAATTTCTCTAGGGGGAGGCAATAGCGGTTTAGCATTTATTACTCCGCATGAAAATGGTGAGTATATTCGAGAGGTCTGGTTTATCTTGAATGGTTATCTGTATCAGATTTCAGGTTTTGCTGATTTGGATCCTCTGATAAGCGCTGTGCTTCAAAGTTTTAGATTTTTCTAAGCACGAACGATAAAAAATTGTTATGAAGCTTCACATGGAGATAATAAAAAAGCAGAGTATAAAAAATAGAGTTTTCTATGGCTTTCTTTTCATTTTCGCCTTCTCCCTTAGTTACCCAAGCGTGCTTCATGCAGGGACAATCAACTCACTTCAACGCCCTCCCAATAATGTAGGGCTTGTAGGGTACTGGACCTTCGACGGCAAAGACGATGGGAGAGACCAAAGTGGCCAAGGAAACCACGGGAAACTTTCTGGATCTGCCACCTCTTCAGTGGTGACCATTGGAAAAATTGGGCAGGCGTTTGAATTTGATGGAGCAGATGACGAGATCATCCTAGATGGTTATACTGATTTCGATTTTAGTCAAGAAAATTCATTTACGATTGCTGCGTGGGTATTACCCTCTACAACTGATCCAGATTTTGCAATTTTTTCTCGAGGAGGGGTGCATAGTTCAGCAAGTAATCACGTCTATTATCTTGCGAAACATACCTCAGATGGCAATCGATGGGAAGGAGAGATCTCTGATGGAACTAATTTGATTACCGTAAATGTTGCAGGAAGTGTTTCGCTAAATGAATGGCAGTATATGGTGTTAGCTTGGGATGGCACAACTTTGTCGTTATACAAAGATGGGGGACTCATTGGATCTAGTCAGAATACAAGCTTTACTGGAATCTGGAATAATTTCAGTGATACTTCTATTGGTGCAGACGCAAAAGGCGGACGTTATTATTTTAATGGGAGAATTGACGATGTGCGAGTGTACAGTCGAGGACTTTCAGCAGATGAGATTTTTCGCCTTTATAATGCAGGAGCCTCAAAGCTTGGTGTCTCAACGCGCCCTAAAGCAGACAGTCTTCATAATAATTTACTTGCTCACTGGACCTTCGACGGCAAGAACGGCTTTGCTGATGTCTCAGGAAATGGCAACAATCTAAGTTCTATCGGAGGCACGATCAGGCAAGTGATTGGAAAAATTGGGCAAGCTCGAAGCACCAATAGCCAGTGTATTCACGGGCTTCCAGGCTTTAGTCTAGGAGGAAAGTCTTTCACGATTACCGGATGGTGGTATCCAACTTCACTCTCTAATTCAAGTAATACATATTTAATGAGTAAAGGTAAGGGTGGTGTCGCGGGTATGGGGCTCTATGCTACCGCAGGAGAATTTAATTTTCTGATTAGCGATTCAAATGGACCTAATTATACTATTGATTGTGGTGGAACCGCGAATCAGTGGAATATGTTTACGGTTACTTTTGATCTTGATACACAAATACTTCGTTGCTATTTAAACACTAGTTTCCAAGATAGCGCCGACCTCTCAAGTGAAGCAACTAATTTTGACGATAGTTATCGATTTGCTTTTGGTGGAAGAAGCCTTTCAGGATCAAGCTGTGACCAACGCGCTAATAAAGAAACCCATGTTGACGATGTTCGAATCTATGACCGAGTATTAAGCGCGCAAGAAATAAAGCGTCTTCATAATATTGGAACCCCCACATCGTTTAATGGTACTGCTAAAGGAATGAGCAGTTTATCTGCCAATCTTATTGGGCACTGGACTTTCGATGGAAGCGATGGAGGGAGAGATCGAAGTAGTGAAGGAAATCATGGAGAGCTTACGGGTGTCGCCACTTCTTCGGCCGCGACGATTGGAAAAATGGGGCAGGCGTTTTCGTTTGATGGGGTCGATGATTATTTAGTGATCTCTTCGGGTCTTAACCTCACTCAATACCCAATCACCTTGAGTGTATGGACAAGCCTCACCTCTGAGGCTGGTGGAACCGCGTTTTGGGTTGGAGATGAGAGCCGTAATAATAGGTATTTCAGAGTTCAATCTTCCTCCTCCGGACATTCAGTCACGCTAAAATATAGCTCGCCTCAATCTACCATCTCGACGAGTGACACGGTAGAAGTTAATATCTGGCACCATATTGTTGCGGTATATCGAAGTAGTACGGATCGAGAATTATTTGTGGATGGAGTAAGTCGTAGTACCGCGACAAGTGAAGTTGATTTTCCAATACAAATCGATAAAACCGTAGTTGGAAGGCATGATGGTACGTCTTCAGGAGATTATTTTCCAGGAAAAGTTGACGATGTTCGAGTGTACAGTCGAGCGCTTTCCGCAGAAGAAATCAGGGGGCTCTATAATATAGGTAGATAATTTTGAAAAATGAAGACATGAAAGCAGGTCTAGGATTACAAAAAAGATATAAGGAATGTGTCGTGGCAATCTTATTGTTGCTTTCTTTTTATCCCGGGGTCTCATTTGCTGCTGGCACCTTAAACAAACTCCAACGCCCTCCCAATAACGTAGGGCTCGTGGGTTACTGGACCTTCGACGGCAACGACATGCCTGGAGGCACGGTGAATGATATTTCAGGAGAAGGAAATCATGGAAATATGTCTAATATGGCAACGAGCACCTCTCGAGTAGCGGGTAAGATTGGGCAAGCACTTAAATTTGATGGGGGGGATGATTCAATAGATATATCAGGAGCATTACAGTCTTCACTCCCCTTTACTTTTAGTGCTTGGGTTAAAACAAATAATGCAGGAGTCAATGCGATTCTGATTCAAGGTAATAATGCTAATGATACGAAAGTTGGTATTGAAGTTAATGGCACCAATGCTCATCTTAGATACCAAGGAACTTCTTCGAATGAAAATTTTGCTGGGACCTCGGTAATTAACGATTCAGAATGGCACCATATCGTTGGTGTATTTAAATCTGCTTCAGATCGTGAGTTGTTTGTAGATGGTGTTTCTGAAGCGACAAATACTAATACTTTAGCTTTACCTACATTTAATAACTTAAATATTGGTTTCCAAGAAGACCAATCACCAGGAAATTACTTTGATGGCTCTATAGACGATGTCCGCATCTACAACCGCGCGCTTTCCGCGGGTGAAATTGCGCGTATGTATAATGCAGGCGCTACATCACTCGGAGTATCAAAGCGTGCGAATAAAGGGTCGCTCCAGAATGGCCTCGTCGGCCACTGGACCTTTGATGGTAAAGACATGCCACTTGGTACTGTCAGGGATGTCTCAAGCCAAGGTAATCACGGGAGTATGGTAGATATGGCGACCTCAACCTCAAGGATTGCCGGGAAAGTGGGGCAAGGAATTAAATTTGATGGGATTGATGACTATATTAACATCCCTGATGGAGATACGTTGGATGGATTTACTAATACCACCGTTGCTTTGTGGATTAACCCTAGCAGTCTAAGTGGCTCTCAACAATTAGTTAATAAATATGAGCCTACTGGCGACCAAAGGAGTTATACGCTCGTTTTCGAAAACTCGGGAATTATCCGTTGGGCTTTTTCGAATGATGGGACCTCAGGAACTTTCGGAGATTGGGATACAGATTCAACGGTCATAACATCTACAGGTACTTGGTATCATGTGGTCATTACACATCAAGATGCGGCAAATAATGTTGATATTTATATCAATGGTTCAGAAGTAGCATCAACATTAAAGACTGGTTCAGTCACGTCTATTCATAGTGGTACAGCGGAATTATCTTTAGGTATTTATAAACCCACTCTTGTTAATCCCTTCAACGGTTATATGGATGATGTCCGTATTTACAACCGCGCGCTTTCAAGTGAAGAAGTAAGGCGTTTGTACGAGATAGGCGTTTCAGAAAAAGTATCGATCACACCACAGAGACGTGTAACAGAAGGTCTCGTGGGTCACTGGACCTTTGATGGCAAAGATATGCCCGGAGGCACGGTGAATGATATTTCAGGAGAGGGGAACCATGGAAGTATGAAGGGGATGGCCACTTCTACTTCGCGAGTAGCTGGAGTGCTCGGCCAAGGATTGTATTTTGATGGAGGGGATGACTATATCGATGCCGGAGATCCCACAACTACGGATGGTCTAGAGCAGTTTTCGGTGAGTGCGTGGGTATCGATTGATACCAACCTTTCCCTCATGATCGCGTCACGATATGAGACGACTGATTTAAGCAATAGCGCCTTTTATTTCTCAACTATTGTGGGAACCAGTAATCTAAGGTTGCGCATGTTAGTTCCGGCATCTAATGGAAATTTCGTACATTGGACTTCGGATGACGAGGTGTTGAGTATTGGTTCAATGGCGCATGTGGTGGCGGTGGTTGATGTGGCTTCTGATACGGCGACACTCTATGTAGACGGGAGTGCGGTTACGGCTCCAAAGGCTGATTCTGGAACGGGCGGACCGTCTGCGCTCAATACCGTCTCAACCCCTCTCTTGATTGGCGGGAGGCTATCGAGTGGTGCGCTTGACCTTCCGTGGGAGGGAGAAATTGATGATGTGCGGATGTATGGTAGATTGCTTTCCGCAGATGAAATTCAGGCACTTTATAATCTAGGAAGATAAGTGGTTATCAACAGGAGGACTTTTGTATGAAAAATATATTGACTACTATGAATAGGTATTTAGTTTTATCATTTTTATGAAGAAATTTTTTCTAACAGTACCCCTTTTGTTATTGTGTATCGTATTCTTTCTGCCAGGTAGTGTCTTTGCGCAGTTTAATAAATTAAAGCCAGGAGATCAGAGTGAGGAGGTAACATTTCTTCAAAGATTTTTAAATACCTTAGGGCAGACCGTAGGCAGTCATTCACAACCAGGTTCTCCTGGGAATGAGACAAGCTATTACGGAGACCTTACGACAAGTGCTGTTCAGGCGCTTCAGTGTGAGCACGGTATTGTCTGCAATGGAAATCCTGAGTCAACAGGTTGGGGAATGGTAGGGCCAAAAACGAGTGCACTGTTAAATAGCCTCTTCTCAAAGGTATCGGGCGTGTTCTCATTAAATCCAGAAACCCAGGTCGCGGCGCTTCAGGGCGCTGGTTCAGGACTTATTGGTTATTGGAAGTTTGATGAAGCTTCAGGCACGAGCGCTCAAGATGCTTCTGGTAATAACAACAATGGTGCATTGAAAAATGGGGCTACGTGGAATGAGGGAAAGGTGGGAGGTTCTCTGAGTTTTGACGGTACGGATGATTATGTTGATGTGGGGACGTTCTCGGTAAGTGGTAATGCGATGACAATCTCGGCATGGATCTATCCAGTTAAACACAGTCGAGATATGCGGATCATTTCAAAATCAACAGACATTTATCTTCAGAATTGGACGTTGCTGGTTGATGATGGAACTGATGATCTAGAATTTAGAGTTACGACAGGGAACGGACCAATGCAACAACTAGACGGGAATCGTAAAGTCCCGTTAAATCAGTGGAGCCATGTGGTCGCCACGTATGATGGAAACCGAATGAGACTCTACCAAAACCAAGAATTGATTGCTGAATCAGGAGTCGTGACGGGCAATATACAAACCGGCAATGAGCGGGTATTGATCGGAGATAACATGCCGCTTAAATCGCGTCCATTTTCAGGAAGGCTTGATGAGGTGAGGGTCTATAACCGAGCACTTTCATTAAATGAAATTCAATCATTATTTTCTCTCGGAGAGGAGGGTAGCGCCTCTCCGCTAAATGGGCAATGCGGGCAAACGGTCAATCAATGTATTCAGGGTTCATTGAGTGATAGTGCTGACTCAAATACTCACTATCTCTGGCAGTGTTTAGGTGAAGGGGGTGGAACAAATGCGTCTTGTAGTATTCCAATTCCGGTTACTCCCACCCCTTCTCCTACCACCTACTCTCTCACGGTCTCTAAATCAGGAACCGGACAAGGAACGATTACCGGATCAAACAGTACTATTAACTGTGGCACAGCTTGTAGTCAGTCAGGGATTACCTCTGGTACAAGTATTACCTTGACCCCCACCCCTCAAGCAGGTTCCACCTTCACCGGTTGGTCTGGTGGTGGATGTTCAGGAGCAGGTTCGTGCACCTTTACGTTGAATGCGAATACTACGGTTACCGCGGTGTTTTCTGTCGTGGTAGCAAGCCCTCCCCAAACAACAGGGACCCATTATGTTCGTGCCGGCGCCACCGGTAATGGAAGTGGTTCTGATTGGGTAAATGCTTATCCATCACTTCCGGAAAGCTTGTATCGAGGGCACACGTATTATATTGCAGATGGTGTTTATGGGAGCTATACGTTTGATGATCCAGTGGATGGAACTAGGGAAATTGTAATTAAAAAAGCAACTCTCAGTGATCATGGGACAAGTAATGGGTGGAATTCTGCTTATGGTGATGGGCAAGCAATTTTCACTAAAAGTATTGGCTTTGAAAGTGATCACTGGACGGTTGATGGGAATACCCCAATCGGAGTATATGGTTTTCGTGTTAAGGGAACAGAATCGACACCAAGTTATATGGTAAGTATGGGAACAAGTAAAAACCCACGTTCTCATTTGACCATTAAGGGTGTTGAATTGGACGGTGTTGATTTACCTCAGCGAGGTGTTAATGGTTTTAATTTTACAAACGGTAAAGCGCATTTTTATAATTGTTGGGTTCATCATGTGACTTCCGACCCGTTTGCTATTACGAATACCTCTGATGTTGTTATTGAGTACTCACATATTAGCGATAGAACACCATTGTCTGGCGCGCACGCAGATGCAATTGCGGTACAATCATCATCAAACAAGTTGATTATTCGTCATAACATTATTGATTGGAATGGCCAGCTGATATGGTTCGATGGTACAGGATCAGCAGTTTATGGAGATTCTGAAATATACGGTAATGTGTTTACGAACAGTGCTACCAACCAACCACCAGCAAGTAATACTGGGATCAAAGAGAGTTCTCAGGCCACCCTCGGAAAACTAATTGTTTATAACAATACTTTTGCAGGTATTTGGGCGGCTCATTCAGCAACCGGCGGCCCTGGTAGTGTGATTCGCAACAATATCTACTTTGATCTTAAAGCACGCGCTGGCGCTATCTCTTTTGGGTCTTCAAGCCATGATTATAACTGGTTTGACACCGCATTAGGTTCTTCATTTGGAGAGCCCCACGCGCAAGTGGGGAATAACCCATTTATTGATTACGTAAATACTGACTTTCGTCTCAAATCAGCCACACAGCTTGGAGAGGTTTTAGGTTCACCTTACAACAGCGACCGCGCGGGAAATATTCGTGGCGGTGACGGAAATTGGGATTTAGGAGCATACGAGTTTTCAGGAAGTTCACAACCTCTGCCACCACCCAATCCTGATAATCAATCAGATACGTGTACTAGTATTTCCCAAAGAGGGATTAAGTGGTTCTTTGATAAAAGCTATCCGTGTGGTCAATTTATCAATGGTGATTGGTGGGTGGTAGGGCCAGTTGTTGTTGAAAATATTACTCCAAAGGACCCTGATCCATCATCAGGTCCAGATCTGCACGGTTCAATGATAAGTGTTGATCCTGGAACAGATCAGGGGTTTGACAGCCGAATGTTTGAATATGACCCTTCGCTCAATGTGGCCAAGAGGCTTCCCCTTACTATTCAAAATGGGCGCTCATTACTATCTGCAGTTAGTTTGCTCAATGCGAATGAGGATCCGTGGACCAAAGAAGTAGCAGTTTTAACGGTTGTATCAACGCCCCCTCCTCAGAATGCGTTTCGACCGCCCCACTATGGTACCGGGGAGGCTTACGGTGGGAGTAAGCCGACATGGACTACTGATCAATTGCAATGGAATGTGCTTCGAAATCTAGCTCCAGTCGGTAACTTTCCTCATATTAGTTCCTTTAACCAGGAGTATGAGCAACCAACTACCGCTTTTCAGAATGGATGGAAAAATCAGAGGATGCAAACAAAAGAGAGTAACCCTCATTATGGAAGGGATTATGCGCGGTGGCTTGATGATGCACTCGCTGTGATCAACTTCAATTATTCTCAATCAGAAAAAAATGATTTGGTTATTAAGTTGGTTCAAATTGGTATTGATGAATGGGGTGCTATTGTTAATGGTAAATATTGGAGAGCCGATGGAGGACATAATCATGGCCGGCAAATCATGGTCGTCCTAGCAGGCGCCCTACTTGGTGATCCAACTATTTTAGCTAAAGGTAATGCTGATGCGGTGGTGTATCAAGAATCAGAACAGACCTTCTTTATCACCCAAGAGGATATTAATCGAAGTCATGAAGTTGCGCCAGGAAAAAGTTATACGCTCATTGAATACACTCAAAATCAACTTGGTTTGGCCGAATGGGGTATTCAGCATACGGGAAATCCTCAGTGGGATAACTGGAACTGGAATACAAGTTATCGATGGCCCCAAGCAGGAGAGGGAATTATGACGACGGGAATTCTGGCAAATATTATGGGGTTTGAAAACTATTTCAATCATCCACCTTTGTTTGCCTATTTAGAACAGCGAATATATCCAAATATTTTATTACAGAATACGAAACCAGGGGATCGCGCGTATCGATGGTTTAAACTCTACGACACTTACTATGATAAAAAAGTTGCTGGAGAACCAGCGCCAGTTCAGCCTACATTAATTAGTGCGCCAGTTATTAATCCCGGAGTGAGAAATTCATTGAGTCCTATCCAAGTATCAATAACCTCGCCTACCTCTGGCTCGACGGTCTATTACACGATCGATGGTTCTACTCCAACAGAAGGGAGCAGGCAATATATCGGAGCGTTTACGATCACTGCTGATACGATTGTCAGAGCTATTGCGTTTAAAGATGGAACTAAAAGTTCTATCACTTCAGCTGAGTTTGTGATTGGAGCTCCAGAACCAGACAATGGGTGGGAGAATTTTCCTCTCAGTTCGCCACAGCGGTCAAAGTTTATTGCTTCATATGAAGTGACCCCATTAGCATTAAATATTGATGGGGTATCTGGTTTGTCGGATGGCGAAGCGTATGCATATACTGATCTAGGCCCTATCGTTCGTTTTTCTCCTAGCGGTATCATTGATGCTCGAAACGGAGGAAGATATGAAGCGGATAACACGATTCAATACCGTACGGGTGTGACCTATACGGTATCCGTTACGATTGACGTAGATACGCATACGTATAGTGTGTCAGTTTCTTCGCAAGGTACCTCGTCGGTGCTTATTGCTGATAATTATTCATTTCGAAATGAACAGATTGGTGTAAGTCAGTTAAACAACCTCGGACTCTTCAATAGCTCGGGCGTAAATAAATGGAATGTTAAAAATTTCACGCACACATTGATTTCTGCGTCATCTGTTTCTGGTTTTGCTCAGAACGACCGTATTAAGGTGGAGACCGGCGATAGCTCAAAACTTAATGTAAGAGTTGCACCAAACACTTCGATTTTAGGGCAACAAGGAAATGGTGTTCAAGGCACGTTGATTACTGGTCCGGTATATTTAAATAATTTGTGGTGGTGGAATGTTGACTTTGATTCTGGAGAGGATGGTTGGGTTGCAGAAGATTATCTTCTTCTTTACGAGGAGGAGGTGCCCTCAGTCGATACTACCGCTCCAAGATTTCTAGAGTTATCGGTAAGTAATATTACCACAACCACAGCGACCGTAGACTGGAAGACTGATGAGAACGCAGATACGCAAATTGAATTTGGATTAGGAAATGGAGTGTCGAGTTTTACCAATTTAGATCAAACACTTTCAACTACACACGAGCAAATGCTTACGAACCTCACCCCAGGATCAACCTACTGGTTCCGCGTGAGGGGTAGGGATGCCGCAGGAAATCTTGCAGTCTCACAGAATGGGACGATTACGACGAGGTCCTTGCCTCCTGTTGATACACTAGCTCCGGTTCGGTCCTTCGGGAAGCCTGATAGCACGCTTCCTAATACCGCAACCTCGACGACACTCTCAGTGGTGACTGACGAAAGAGCAGTATGCCGATATAGTACCTCTTCTGGAAGTCTTTATGATTCAATGATCTCTTTTGCAAAGACTGATGATACAACACACACTGTTGAGATTTCAGATCTGAAACCAGATCAACAGTACCATTATGTAGTGCGTTGTAGGGATACTCACGGGAATGTTAATGCTTCCCCATACTCAATTAAGTTCTCAGTTATGGCACTTCCTCCAGAATTTTCTGATACTGACGATGACGGAGTTGAGGATGCAAAAGATTATTGTCCTCGCACTCCTTCCTCACTTCGCCTTCTGGTAAATAAGCATGGATGCCCTAAACCACACGCTGAAACCTTCGATATCAAACCAGATTTCCATTCAGAAGATCTGCGAAGTATTCGGGAGTTTACCCTTGGCAAAAGCACCGCCGGAACTATTACATGGCGCACCTCGCTTACTCTCTTACGGGACACCCTTGAGGATGAAGAAGTTCGGAAAAAGAATTTAGATTTTGATAGAAATATCATTATCACTCCTCGAAAAATAATTATTGATGAAATCGAATTACCAGAGCTGAACAAAGAAGCAACACTGACCTTCTTCGATGTTACGATGACGGACCCACGGATTATCCGGAATGGAGAAGAATGTCCAGAGACGGTCTGCTCAAACATTGTCTATGATGCTGAGTCGAACACGCTTACCTTTACCGTCAATGGCTTTTCAACCTATGAAGTTATTGAGGGGTATACACCACCACCCGAATCATCAAGTTCAGGTGGCGGTAGCGCTCCTGCTGGGGGTGGAGGCGGTGGGAGTGCCCCGTCGTCCTTCTCATCGGGTGGCGGTGGATCTTATTCATTACCACCAGATATTGGATCAACCGCAACGAGCCAGACCGGAGTCCCCGAAGCTCCATCAGTAGAGACCGGAGCGGCGGAGGGGAGTTGCCTTCTCAAGACTCCAAGCCGTAGTTCCTCACTCACTGCTTCTCAAGTTGAATCTATTATCAATTTATTGAGCACATTTAACACTGCTCAGGAAGTGGTTGAGAATGTCCATTGTGCGCTCCTCGGAATTGAGCCCGATATCCCAACCGGTTTAAGCGGATCTTCGGTTGCGCCTGATATTGTCTTTGATCGAGATTTAACATTAGGTGATGAAGGCCAAGACGTAAAAGCGCTTCAAGTTTTTCTTAACAATCAAGGATTTACGATTGCGGTTACCGGATTAGGATCTTCTGGCAATGAAAGTACTTATTTTGGCAATCTTACTCGAGACGCGCTCATCCGCTTCCAAGAGGCCTATCGCTCTGAAGTACTTACTCCTGGTGGTTTTGTAAGAGGTACTGGATACTTCGGTTCATTAACACGGAAAAAAATCAGCAGTCTTTTGGGTGGGAGTATCTCTCTACCAAGCGAAGGTTCTTCATCAGTGTCTGAAAGTTTTACTCGCGACCTTACCATTGGCTCTGAAGGCCAAGACGTAAAAGCGCTTCAAGTTTTCTTGAATAATAACGGGTTTGTCATTGCACCAAGTGGCCCAGGGTCAGAAGGAAATGAGACGACATTCTTCGGAAACCTTACTCGAGACGCGCTTATTCGCTTCCAAGAAGCCTATCGAGCTGAGGTGCTTACTCCCGTTGATCTCACTCAAGGCACGGGCTACTTTGGACCATCGACACGAATAAAAATTAATGCTCTGCTGCGATAGCAGAGCTTCTCATGATTTTTATTATTCTGGCGCATACAAGACGATAGCGTTATAATTGAGGCTGATTAGAAATATAATCGATTTTGTTGTTATGAAAAAAATTCGTGTGGGAATTAATGGTGCAGGAAGAATTGGACGTGCTTTCATGCGCATCGCGCATCGCCGAAAAGAAATTGAAATTGTCGCGGTAAATGATTTGGCTGACATTAACACCATTGCCTACCTTTTAAAGTACGATAGTGCGTACGGGGTGCTTGATCGAGAAATCTCAGTTACCTCTCCTCAGTCATTTCAGTTTGATGGAAATAGTATTCAATATCTGCAAGAGCGGGATCCGGAGAAGCTCCCCTGGAAAGATCTTGACATTGATGTGATTGTTGAAGCAACAGGGCATTTTACGAGTTTTGAAAAATCACAGGCGCACATTAATGCTGGCGCGAAGCGTGTGGTCATTACCGCACCGGTAAAAGAAGATCAGGGCGGCGCTACTGTTTTAATGGGAGTTAATCATGAGTTACTTGCCTCGTGTAAAATTAGCTCAAACGCTTCTTGCACCACGAATGCGGGAAGTCCGTTATTGAAAATTCTCGATCAAGGAATTGGGATTGAGAAAGCTGTTCTTAATACCGTGCACGGATATACGGCAAGCCAGTCTCTGGTTGATAGTCCGGTTGAGAAAGATATGCGTCGCGGAAGAGCAGCGGCCGTTAACATTATTCCTTCTTCCACAGGAGCCGCAATTGCAACCACGAAAGCGCTCACTTCTCTCGCGGGCAATTTTGACGGTGTTGCGCTCAGGGTTCCGGTGATTGCCGGTTCTATCGCGGACATCACATTTGTAAGTAAGCGTGATACCAGCGTTGAGGAGGTTAATAAACTCCTCTCGGACGCGGCTCAAGGTGAAGCGTGGAAGAATATTTTTTCAGTAACGGATGAGGCGCTTGTCTCATCAGATATTCTAGGGAAGCCATTTGCGGCAATTGCGGATCTTTCTTTTACGCGTGTGGTAGGAGGAAATTTGGTAAAGGTGCTCTCATGGTATGACAATGAAGCAGGGTATACCCATTCTCTTCTTCAGCATGTCGCGGAAGCGGGGAAATATACTGCGTAATAGTAAGTTTTATCCCCACCAGTATTTTGCTCGTTTATCCGGCTTTGGTTATGATAAGAGTTGTATATGAATAGTAATAAATCTGTTTTTCTTAAAGTAAGTGTCCTCGTGCTTGGTATTTTTTCAATCTTTTATCTCTCAAATCATAACGATCTGTTAATAAAGAACGGGTTGTGGAATTTTGCTTCTCCGGTTGTGCCTCAAGGTGCAAGTATTGTGCAAAGCTTTAAGACGGAAGAGCTTTTTGGCGTCTCTCACCCTGATCAGATCATTGACTTCGATTTAGCGCAGACCGCAAATCTCTCCGGAACCTACGGAATGGCAGGACCTGATGGAGTTAATGTTCCTTTTCAGCTTCTTGAGGGCGGTAAGAAGGTCGCGGTTCGTACTAATCTAGGTGCGAACGAAGAAAAACAATGGATTCTCTATACGGGTAATGGTGCAACACAACCGAGTGGTTCAAATGCAGTGGTGGTGAGTGATAATATAGATTACCACGAGATTACTAATGGTATTACCGGAGTACGAATTCCTACTGCAAGCGCAATTACTTCGGGAAATCTAAATGGAGCAACTCCCGCACCAGTGCAGGGAATACGTTATCGTGATGGTGTATGGACGGGAACGGGGAGTATATTGCGATACTATACTGGGAGTCAATCAGGGTACGAGTCGTTTCAGGTGGCGAACCATTCCGTAACTTTTCTTGAAAGAGGCCCACTTAAGACTGTTGTTCGAGTTCACTATGAGCGCTCTGGCGGAGGATACTATACCTCGTTAATAACGCTTGAGGCTGGGCAGCCATCAATTCTCTTTGAGGAAGATTCAACGCTTGACCTAGCTTATTCTATGGGAGTCTATGATGGTCTTGATCCTGATCAAGCGCGCTACCGAGGGCATCGATCGAGCTCTATTGAAAATGGATATAAGGTTGACGGTACTATTTATAATCCTATGCATGAGCGATCTGCCCAAGATGCGTTTGTTGATTTAACATTTACTTCTCCGCGTTCATATCCCCGCGTCTCCGTTTGGGATAGGTGGTCAACAGATACCGGTCCTTACTGGCAGTTTTATGATAAAGACGCGGGTAGTAGTAGCAATTTACTCGGTGTATTTTCAGGGCAAGCATCTCGAGCGCTCGGAGCAGCAAATAGTGGCATTGGAATTTCAACAGGTCCTTCAGGGATAAACGATCTCGATACGTTCGTTGGCATCAATGGAGTAACGCACGTAGTATATCGTGCTGGGAGTGAGCTGTGGTATCGGGCTTTTGGTGCTAACTTGACCGCGGGCAATCCAATTTTTATTGGAAGTGGTCTTTCTGCTCCAGATATTGCACAGTCATCGAATGGTACCGTGGTAGTCGCGGCATACGATAATAGTGCTCCCAACAAACTTATCATGGCGACCCTTTCAGGGGGGAGTTTTACTCGGGAGGAAGTCTCTTTCGCTGACGATCTTTCTGTTACTTATTTTGAAAATCGCCCATATCATGCTATCGCGGGGACTCGTCATTTTCTTATGATCCTTGCAGGCGATGGGCAAATAAAATTGTTCTCACGTGCATTAGGAGAAAATAATTTTGTGTTTGAACAAAATGTGGTTCCCCACTATAACCCGTCTGAAGGAAGGAAGCCGCAGTTTACCGCGCTTCAGGATGGCAGGGTTGCGCTGACATATACCGATAGCGGAGGGTATGCCGATGTAATGGTGATCGAAGCCGGAGCACGAAATTTTGCGCCCGGGCAACAGCGCCTCTTTTTCCATCTCTTAAACCGTATTATTGACGGAGTTAATTACGGAGGAAGCAATCTAAACTTCGGTACCGCAATTGATGGAAAGACAGGAAATATGTTTCTTGCAAACCATGCGGGGGATCTCATGCTTTTAGAGCCGAGTAGTACAGGGGCGCTTGCTCGCACTCCCTCGCTTACTGACTTAAGTGTTCCGGTTCAGCACCATGGCACCGGGCTTAATCGCCGAAGTATTGCAACAAATCAAGATGAAAGCGTGTTCTTGATTTCCCATGGTGACAGACTTTATATTTATGAGAATGGGGCATGGAGAGCGTTTTCTTCCGCAAACAACCTGGGGATTTCTGGAGAGCAGGTGGTATTTAGTGCTTCAGAGAATAAATTTGTCGTCTTTGGCAGGCACGAAGGAATCCTTAAGGTGTGGACATGGCAGGTTGGCGATAGCGCGTTGACCGAGCTTTCTTCCTTCTCTGATACAGAAAAGAAGTATTTAAACTTAAGCGTGGCTATCAATAAAACTTCTCCTGATGCGCGTAAATTTGATCGTGTACGATTCCAGTGGAGGTTCTTTGTGAGCACCAAGGCAGATCTCTCAAATCCACTCACCGTTCAACCGGTGGCAAAGCAAATGAATTTGCACGGCGGGATTAATCTCAATAAGATTCATCGATATGTACCTGATTTTCCTGATCCCGCATCAGGGTATGGAGGGCTCTATATGGACGCGAGCGTCGTTAGGAACCTAATCACGCAATTGCGTGCGGATACGGGAGGGCCTCACGGTGGAGGAATTCATGGGTATTTGTATAACAAAGAACCAAGTGCTCGAGGGCTTATCGATATGTGGGCTGATAGTAGTGGTGCTACCACCGAAAGAGAAGCTGACAAGATTCGTACTCTCGCGCAGAATATCCTCAATGCGTATGTAAACGGAGATGGTATTTATGATGAGAAGTATTCTTATTGGCATGGAGGTTTGCGAATGAATGAGAGCGCTGTCTTCATTGATGCAATTCTCGCAGACCCAACCGTTACCGCGAATGATAAAAAGACCATGAAAGGAGTTGCGTCATTATTTGGAAATATTCTTTGGGATGACGATTTTGTTCCGTTGTTTGTGGAGCATGGATTGAACCTTGGAACTGCAAACATGCCTATTCAACAAACAGGATACCGTGATTTCTATACCCTCTTCCTCCGGACGCATCCATTTATGACAGACAAGATAAGCGGTGTCGCAAGTCGCACCAGCGGGCGTATTGGAAATATTATTAATAGTTACGGTGCAGAGATTGGCTCGACACACTATATCAGCGCGAGTGTAACTGCAATGCTAAACAGCGCCCAGCAGATTCAACGAACCGGCATTGATCTTTTTGCCACTGAACCGAGACTTGCTAAATTTGCAGAATTCTACATGAATTTTGCTACTCCACCAGAACCTCGTTTTAATAATCTACGAAAACTTCCCGCGATTGGGGATGGGTCAACTGAGAGTGATGGAGGGATTCTTGGGCAATTAGCAACCGCGTTTAGGGTAAGCGATACCACCTTTTCAAAACGCTTGATGTGGGTATGGGAAGCAATGGGGAAAGCGCACCAAGGATTTTTTGGCACTACCATTGTAAAAATTAATGAGGCACTATCTAAGGAAGACCCTCGTTTGGGAGACGCTACGTTTCCTGGCTGGTACTCTGTGCTACGAAACGGATGGGAAACTCTATACGAGACCGCAATATGGATTGTAAATGGAGATTATTATAGCGACCACCGACATAGCGATCAGGGTAATGTGGTAATGTACGCATTAGGCGCGCCACTCTCTATTGACTGGGGTTCATTCTATACTCCGCATGTATACGGATCGTATATGCACAGTGTCGTGGTTCCTGAGTCTCGTATTGGTCATTCATGGAATCAAAATGGGTCAGAATTTATTTCAGGAGGAATTTCAACAAAATCAAAACAAGAATCTTTCTCTTCATTCGGACAAAGTTCTTTCTCATCATCTTCCTTTGATTTGGGAAATAGTTCCTCGTGGACTCGAAATGTCGCGAGTATTCATCCCAACGATGCTTTACCTGTAGTGTTAATCAGAGATACGTTTAGCGGAAGCAACGCAAACACTTCAAAAATATCAACATTGAATTTGATGGCTGATGGAGCAGTTCAAACTCCTGGAGGACCAGTTACTCCAACAAAAAATTCATATTATACGAGAATTACTCCAAATAAGAGCGAGAAACCTTCATCGGGCTCGGTCTTTAACGTTCCGGCGGGTTTGCAGAAGTTCTCATTTGTGGGACAAACATGGAATAAGCATCCAACCAAAGGTATTGATTGGGATTTATACACACTCTCAAATGAAAATCAACAGGCATTTATTGGTAATTGGGGGCATGATTGGCATGGTAGTAGCGAAATGAGTCAATTTCAAACCGCAAACGGTAGAGGATTTGAAGAACGCCAGCATATTTTACGCATTAAAGGGAATGGTCCTTTCCAAACCATCATTCTTCCGTATCGAAAAGGAGAAAAGCCAAGTGATCTTTCAGTAACCCAGAATGGAAATGATGTCGTGATTTCCCACGGCAGCGAAGTAACTCGAGTAAACCCATCTTTCTACGCATACACCAATGGGAATAAAAAGACCCTTACCACGTTTGGGGTTACGCAAGGAGCCGGAAATGGTATTACGGTGAGCGGTGGAGCTACCGAAGTGGTGATACAAGGTAGTACCGCGACCATCACACTGCATGGTGCGAGTGGTACCCGTACCATCACTCTTCCTTCGGGAACCTGGGGTACTCATACGCGACTCACGAAAACAGGGCCTACTACTTATCAAGCAAGTTACACTGCTGGAGTACCACTCATCATTACGCTTAATGGAAGTAATGTCGTTGAAGAGGATCCGACAGATGTGATTCCAGAAACAGGGGGTGACCCGGCGGCTGACCTTGATGGAGATGGTATTACTGACGATAAAGATATTTGCCCCAAAACCCCAGAGCATCTTGCTATTTATGTGAATGATCTTGGGTGCCCGCAGCCAATCACCGATACCTTCGATATCAAACCAGACTTTACGGGACGTAATCTCACTGATTTTACTAATTTTGAAATCGGACGTTCTGCTTTTGCACGAATTACTTTTACAGAGAGGGTGAAGCTAATCCGAGATAGTGGTTCAGCAGAATCACGGTTAAATCTTGATTCACACATCAAGCTCTCGAAACAGCGAGTTGAGATCAATACCACCGGTCTTCCTGAATTGAATAAAAAGGCCCGTATTACTATGTACAATGTTGACGTTGCCAATCCTCGTATTCTTCGGGATGGATTTCCATGTACCACCTGCACGATTACTTCATTCAACCGTACCTCAAAGACGCTTACCTTTACGGTTAATGGATTTTCCGTCTATTCTGTCGACGAGAGCCCGAGTGGAACCACGGTGATTACACCAGAAGAGGAAACTACTCCTCCACCAAGCACCGAGACTGAAACAGGAGACACTTCTTCAGACCTTGGAGATGGAACTGGCAATGATGTTGGTGATACACAAACAGAAGAACCGCAGTATGTTACCACCAACGAAAATCCAGATAATGAAGTATTTAATGATCTCGTGCTTGACCCAGCATTTCCACCATCTCCAATTGATGGATCGGTAGTCGGCGCGGGAGCTTCTTCATCAATTAACGCAAAGACATTCACCCGCGACCTTACCATTGGCTCTGAAGGCCAAGACGTCAAAGCGCTCCAAG
>ERZ869936.848-NODE-848-length-25422-cov-7.364016_pt1 | contig 25422 bp, 24 predicted proteins | sample MGYA00520876_ERZ869936 | MGnify/ENA primary metagenome ERZ869936 (study PRJEB32218, sample SAMN09650985) | biofilter metagenome | isolation source: enrty point of leading RO module | place: Saudi Arabia: Thuwal, RO plant located on Red Sea | collected 2016-02-17 ... | reverse complement strand
ACCCGTCCCCATTCCGAACACGGTAGTTAAGCTTTCAGAGCCGATGGTAGTACCAAAAGTGCGAGAGTAGGTATCGCCGGATTTTTTTCACGAAAGCCCCGTCGGATCCAATAGTGGTCCGGCGGGGTTTTTTGTTTGCGCCGGGTTGGCGGCACGCCGCCCGATCGCCCAACCAAAATTGTTCGCAGCGCATCACGTTCGCTCTCGTCTCCAGCCGCCGCCCAATTCAGGGCGGTACGCGGGCAACGTCGCAGTACGCGCCCGCTCCGCCGTCTCGATTCTGACGATCAAAGATCGTGACATTCGGCGGCTGGCTGCGTCCTAATACTGCAGGTGAACTGGGGGCCGAATCCGCGCGGGGCAACAATTTAGTGAAAAGGCGAAAGACAGGTCAACATCCGATGCCAGGACGCCGGATCGGGCTCATTCGGCGCCGGCGCTTGCGCGCCGCTTGGCTCTGCGAGCCTCTCGAGCGGCGGGACATGCTTGCCGCCGATTTGGCCTGCTGGGTCGAGCCCCCTTCGGACGAGATTGGCGATGTCGCCCAGCCGAACTTCGATGCGGCCAGCGCCGACCTCGTGCACGCCGCGGATGCCGGCTCCACGTTTTCCAGCGCGGTGGATCTCGGCCCGCTCGATGGAAGCAACCGCTACAACGGGTCCGTAGGTGGACACGACCGTTCCGACGTGATGAAGTTCACCATCACCGGCGAAGCGGATGTCACCGTCGCGCTGACTGGGCTCAGCAGCGATATCGACCTTTATCTGTACGACTCCAGCGGCCGGCGAATCGGCACGTCCAACGCATCGCGCAGCGCGTCCGAGTCGATCAGCCAAGCGTTGGACGCCGGCGACTACTATGTTCTGGTGGCCCCCTGGCGGTTTGCGCGCAGCAGGTATGTGTTGTCGATCGACGTCGTACCGACTGCGAACCCGCCGACCACAACCGACCCCGACGAACCTGCCGCGAGTCCTAGCGAGCCGACCGAACCAACCGGTCCGGTCACGGCCTATCCCGACGTGGCGTACTACGGCGGCAGCAACGACTGGAACCTGAACGCCATCAACGCGCCGGAAGTCTGGGCTCAAGGCTACACCGGCAGCGGCGTGACCGTCGCCGTCGTCGACACCGGCGTCGATTTGGATCACCCGGAGCTGACCAACCAGATCTGGGTCAACCCTGGCGAGATCGCCGGCAACGGCATCGACGATGACCAAAACGGCTACGTCGACGACGTGAACGGTTGGGACTTCGCATCCAACGACAACAGGCCGGACGACGGCAACGGGCATGGCACGCACGTGGCCGGGACAATCGCTGCCGATGCCAACGGAGTGGGTGCAACCGGTGTCGCGCCGGACGCCACGATCATGCCGGTCCGCGTGCTGAACAACAACGGCTCTGGCACGCTGTCCGCGGTGGCAGCCGGCATTCGTTACGCCGCCGCCAATGGCGCCGATATCATCAACCTGAGCCTGGGTGGGGGATTCAGCTCGGTGATCCACTCGGCTTTGCAATACGCCCAGCAGCTCGGCGTGCTGGTCGTGGCCGCCGCTGGCAACGAGTACTCGTCGACTCCCTCTTATCCAGCTCGCTTCAGCGCCGCGCTGAACAACGTGATCTCGGTCGGTGCCCACAATTCGTCGAACCGGATTGCCAATTTCAGCAACGACGTTGGCGGTAGCGGAGCCGTGCAAATCGACGCGCCAGGCGTCAGCGTCTACAGCGCGTACCATGGCAACCGTTATGCCCGGCTCAGCGGAACCAGCATGGCCACGCCGCACGTGGCAGCAATGGCCGCGTTGGCGCTGTCGGCCAACCCAAGCCTGACAGCCACACAGTTGCGCAGCGCGATTGTCAACGGCTCGGATCGCACCGTCAGCGGCTCGGACTCCAACGGCGGCATCAATGCCGCGCTGACCGTGGCCCTGGCGGCCGCTGGCGACGTATCGTCCGGCACGACGACCGCCTCCGACACCCAGACCCTGACGACATCGCAGTTCGCATTCTCGCGTTGGTCGGCCCGTTCGGTGGCCAACCCGGTCGATGCACCGACGTTGGCTTCGTTCAACACGTTCACGCCCCGCACCGCGCAGATTGAGTCTGCCAGAACAGCCGCCGCGCCCGCGGCGACCACCATCAGGCCGCCGGCCTCGTCCGCACTCCAGGCGTCAGCCATCGATGAGGCGATCGCCTCGCTGCTGCTTGCGCGCAGCAGTGACGGCGACGACGAAGCGGACGACACCGCGGGCGACCGCTGGTGCGCACGTGCCGATCATGACAGCGTCCTGAGTTTCGCGGACGTTTGAAGTCGATAGCCCCGCCCGATGCGCTGTTGGACCCAGCGGCAATTCTTTATTAGTTCGCGCTTGGCCCGCAATCCTCGCCGCCTCCGGCCGCGGCGATAGCATTCTTTCGAAAATCTGTTTGACATTTGCGGCGCCCATCCGATATGTTGGGGCCCTCGGAAACCCTCTTTCGCGGACCTCAATCTCCGTGCTAGTGCGCCGAACGCTCTCATCTCCATAAGCACGCGCTAGCCGGCCGGACCGCTACCACGCCTCGAACAGTCTTCTGTTGGCCGTTGCGCGCGCCTCGATAGATGATCCGTCAAGAATGCATTTCCTTGAAACTAGAGCTTCGCGCAATGAGAGGATTTCCCATGCAACCGACCACCATCACCATCGTCCGACGTCTTCGCCACGTTCTGACCGCACTGTTGCTTGGCTCCGTGGTCGTCTTGGCCAACGGCACCCTGGCAACCGCCGGCCCGTTCGATCCCTCGTACCGCGGCGACCCCAATACGGTCCATGCGATCTTCACTTGGGTCGATCAAGGCGAACCCTGGGAGTTGGAGCAATTCCAGGCGCAAATTGGGCAGTTCCCGCTCGACGACACGGAGCCGGAAGCCTTCGATGACGGGCTGAACACCACGATCATTCTGCCCAACTTCATCGACGAGCTGCCGATCAAGTTGATTCGCCTTCAGTTTCTCTTTGAGGCGCCGGTCGACGGCGCGCTGATCGGCATGCAGGTCGTCGCCCACGATCCGCTCGCGACCTTCGCCCAGGAGGTGGATCGCAGCGAAGGAGTCGCTTCGGCACATTTCATCGATTGGCAGGTGTTTCCCAACCCGGACTGGGAAGAGATGTTCGTGTTCGGCAATGCGGACGGCGGTGTCGTGCCAGGAAACCTCTTTCTGATCGAAATCGACACGATCTCGATGGTGCCCGAGCCCTCGACGCTGGCGCTGGCCGGTTGCGCGCTGGTTGGGTTAATCGCGCTGGCCCGACGGCGCCGCGCCTGACAAGCACCGCAACTCGGCGCAAGTAGTCCCGTCGCTAGCCGTGTTCGGGCAATGTTCCGGCGCAGCCGTCGGGTCGGATTGCGCGCTTGCTGGCACGTCGCGTCGAACCTCTAGTCGCGCCGGACCCATTCCGCTACACTTCGCGGCCCTTTTTCTTGGCCGATTGGCAAGTTTCCCGAACGCAGTGGAGGCGATTCGATGGCGCGCAATCTTTCCATGTGGCTGGTCGTTGGCGGACTGCTCATCAGTTGGCAAAGCCTGCTGTTGGCCGGCGAACCCAAGCCCCAACAGCCCCGCAAATTGGTCACCGCTGATTCTTCCGGCACGGCGGCTGTGACCGACGAGGCCGCGCGCGACGCCGCCCCGGCGCCGACGCGCGATTTCGACATCCGCGTCCGGCTCTCGCACGGTAAGACCGTCATCAACGCGCCGCGCGTCCGCACGCACGACGGCCAGCTCGCCACGATCGCTGACGAAACGCAGACCCCGTTCGTCATCGGTGAATCGATCGTCGACGGCGCCAAGAAGCTCGTCACCCACGTCGCCACCGAGGGCACGCAGGTCGACGTGCTGGCCCGCAGCGCCGCCGCGGCGGATTACGCGCTGCTTGAATTGACCGCCGAGTTTAAGCAGATCGTCGACGACGAATCGAACCAGTCCGGACCGTTCCAGACCGTGCAGGTCAAGTCGAACAAACGGCAAGTCATCCGCCGCGTGCGTCTTGGCAAGACGACGACCTTCGACTTCGACGATGTCCGCGTGGACGTCATCGTCACGGCAATTGAGTAGCAGAGCGGGGCCGGCGCCCAGCCGCGCTACCCCACCCGGGTCCACATGCCGATTTCCGAACGCCCGACGATCAAGCAATCGAGCGCGGAGACCTCGTCGTACAGCCGGTCGCGAAGTGTCGCGATGTCGACCTCAGCGGCCGTCGCCACGCCGAGTTCTTCCATCGTCGGAATCAGCGACTCGACCATATCACCCACGGCCGACAGCCACGGTCGGGCGTGCGGCGCAGTCGCGGCGAACGTGTGCATCCGCAGCGTTGGAGCCGGAAGGCCCGCGGCGGCAAACGCCGGGCCGATCTTATCGAGAAAACTCCACGACTGGCCGCTTCGCCGCGTCGTATCGATGATCCAACGACAGGCCCGATCGTACAGCGGCGCCGGCGGAAGCGAACGCACGCAGCAAAAGTCCGGCTCGTGAAAGACCAGCAGTCCGCCCGAATCCACGTGTCGCGCCAAGCCGCGAAGCATCGCCGAAGGATCGGATTGAAACGGCAGTACGTACCTGCCCACCACCGCGTCGAACCGGCCGTCGAACCGCATCTCCGCCGGGTTGCCTTGCAGGAAGCGGACGTTGTCCAGTCCGCGCTGCTCCGCGGCACTGCTGGCCGTGGCCACGGCGGTCGACACCGCATCGGTGCCAACCACTTCGCCCGACGCGCCGACCAGATCGGCCGCCAGAAACGCCACGTCGCCGGCTCCGCTGCCGACGTCCAGCACGCGCATGCCTTCGGCAATCCCTGCTTCCTGCAAAAACCGCCGCGTGACCGGTTCCAGGAAGATTGCTTGCGTCCGCAGACGCTCTAGCTCGCGGTCCGAGTGACCCAAAATGTATGGGCGACCCGATTCGTCCTTCGCGTGGTTCATCGTTGTTGCCTCGGTAGACCGACGGTGCGCACTGCCAGTGCCGGCCGGCCAAACCGATTCCGCGCCGGCCGATGTGCCGCTTGAGCGGTCCATCGGTTATGCAGGGCGGGTGCCGACTGGTCAAGCAAGCGGCCGGTCGACCGGCAACGGATCTCGTGGAGTTGGCCACGCCCTGGCGCAATGCACCAGGCACCGTGGCGGCCTGACTGCCGGGCGTGCTACGATGATGAAATGCCGCGTTGGTCCGCCGCGGCAATCACCGGCCGAAGAAAAGGCGCCGGCGATCACAGTCTGGCCGACAGCGCCGACGTCCGCACAGACTCCGGCCGCCGAGCCTAATCAACGAACCACCTGACCGCGCATGCAATGCACCCGTTGGCACCGCACGCATTCGACCCTCTCCGCGGCGCTCGTGGTATGCGCCCTGATGGCGCCTTGGACACCGGCCGCCGAGCCAGACGTCATGCTGCGGGCCGACTGGGTCCAGGACGATACGCACTCGATTCGGTTCGACCAGCTACCGCGCTTGCCCAGCCAACACGTCGTGATCAGCGACGTGCGCCAGTCGAACGGCGTGAACCAGCACAACTACCTGGCGCATCACGCCGGCCGGTATTGGATCATGTGGAGCGACGGGCCTGGCGTCGAAGATCGAGTGGGTCAACGAGTCAAGTATGCGACCAGCGCCGACGGATTGCGTTGGGGCCCGGCGAAATACTTGACGCCGGTCCCGCCTGGCTCGGGCCCCGGCTCCGCGCACTACGGAACCCGATCGGAACACGGCTTTCGCTGGATCGCCCGAGGGTTCTGGCAGCGCGAGGGCGAGTTGCTGGCCCTGGCCTCGTTGGACGAGGCGGCCGGATTCTTCGGGCCGAGCCTCGCCCTGCACGCCTTCGCGTACGACGCCGCGCGGGACCGGTGGCGAGACCTGGGCGTCATCGCCGACAACACCATCAACAACTTTCCACCTAAGCGGCTGGCCGATGGCCATTGGATGATGTCGCGCCGCAGTCATGACTACAAACGCACAGGCGTTCACTTTCTGATCGGTGGTGTGGACGGACTCGATCAATGGGAGTCCGTCCCGGTGCTCGGATCCAGCGACCAGCTCTCGGCCGAAGAGCCGCTCTGGTGGCGGCTGCCCAACGACGATCTGGTCGCGCTGTTTCGCGACAATCGCAAGAGCGGCTACCTGTATCGTTCGTTTTCCACCGACCAGGGACGCACGTGGAGCCAGCCGGTGCGGACCAACTTTCCGGACGCCACGTCGAAGCTGTACGGTCTGCGGCTGGCCGACGGACGGTATGTGTTGGTCTCGAACGCGAATCCGCGGAAGCGCGATCCGCTGGTGCTCTCGGTCAGCGACGATGGATGCGTGTTTCATACGATGGCGTACCTGGTGGGCGGGCGTCGCGTCGACTATCCACACGTGCTCGAGCACGACAGGCACCTGCTGGTGGCGTTTGCCGGGAACAAGCAGTCGATCGAATTGCTGAAAGTCGCGATCGACGATCTAGCGAAGATCGCCAACCAACCGGCCGCCAACGACCGGTAGGGCAGGGGGCTCCGCCGCGAGCACAGCATCCGGACTAACCGACCTACGGACAAGCAGCGCCGCGCGGCAGTCTGCGGATCAACAGACAGAACTGTCGCAAGTCGTGGCAACTCGGCCGCCGGGTGTGCTACGATGGCATGCGCGATGCCGGGACGGCGCGCGAAAGTTCGCGATGGTTCTGTTGTGAATAAGGTGCTGGCCATGGGTTTCTACTCGCGCGTCATCTTTCCGCGACTTTGCGAATTCTCACTCAACAGTAAGCACGTCGCGCGGCATCGCAAGCAGTTGCTTGCCAGAGCGTCGGGCGACGTGCTGGAAATCGGCATCGGCACCGGATTGAACCTGCCGCACTATCCCGAAACCGTCCGCCGCATCACGGCCATCGACCCCAATCCAGGCATGCACGCCAAGGCCCTGCGGCGGATCGAAGCCAGCAGCGTGGAGGTCGACAAGCATGTGCTGGGTGGCGAGTCACTGCCGTTCGACGATGGTTCGTTCGACTGCGTGGTGAGCACATTCACGCTGTGCAGCATTGGCGAGGTCGACCAGGCCATGTCCGAGTTCTTTCGCGTGTTGCGGCCGGGCGGAAAGTTCCTTTTTCTCGAGCACGGGCTCAGCCGCGAGGCCAGCGTGCAAAAATGGCAGCATCGGCTCAACGGATTGCAGCGGATCGTAGGCGACAACTGCCATCTAAATCGGGACATTCGCCAAATCGTCGATCGGCAGCCGCACGAGTCGACCGAGTGCGACGAGTTCTATATGGAAAAAACGCCTCGCTTGTTCGGCTATATGTATTCCGGGGCGGCCGTGCGGTAGCGCGGCGCGCGTGACGCGTCGCACAGTAACTCCTCGCGGCATGCCGCCGCCTCGGCCGTTGCGGCAAACCGCGCATCGGCGTGCCGGTGCCTGTATAATCGGCGCATCGGACCATCGGCGCCGGACCCGTGCGTCGGCCTTCTCGCCATGCAACCCCCTCCGAATCCCATGATGTTGAACGTTCGACGACCCAACTTAGGTTTCTGCATTCTGCTCGCCGTGTGCATCGCAGTCGCATGCGGCGGCATGCTGCGCGGCAGCGCGGTCCTGGCTGCCGACGATGCCGGCCGCGACAACGCGGACGACGCCGGGCGATATCTCGTCGGCTGCGGCACTGCCGATATCACCGGCTCGCCGGTCGGCATCAAGATGCTGGGCTACGTGCGACCGGATCAGATCACCGAAGGGCTCCATTTGCGGCAATTCGCCCGCACATTCGTCATTGCCCAGGCCGACAGCCAGCGCCGTTTAGCCATCGTGACCACGGACCTGCAAAGCGTCACGCACTCGCTTGTGTTGTCGGTGCTGGAGAGGCTGCACGAAGCATTGGACGACACGTATCGGTTGGACAACGTCGTGATCGCCGCGACGCACACGCACGCCGTGCCCGGCGGCTACTGGCATTACGCCGCGGACACGCCGGTGGGCATGCCGTTCAATCCCGAATACTACGACGCCATTGTCGACGGGATCGTCGCCTCGATCGTGCAAGCGCACCAGGATCTGCGACCCGGCCGAATTCGGATCGGCACGGGCGAGACGGTCAGGGCAGGGGCGCAGCGCTCGCGGTTGGCGTATCTAAAAAACCCCGAGCAGGAGCGCAACGCGTATCCGGCCGATATCGACACCGGCATGACACTGTTGCGGTTCGAGGTCGACGATCATCCGATTGGCATTCTAAACTGGCACGCCGTACACCCCACGTCGATGAGCTTCAACAACAAGCTCATCTCGTCGGACAACAAGGGCTACGCGGCCTACGCATTCGAGCGCACACAGCAGGCCGCCCAAGCAGACGGACACCGCTTCGTGGCCGCTTTCGCGCAGAGCAACTGCGGCGACGTCACGCCGAACCTGAACCTCAAAGGCGCGGGCCCTGGGGCCGACGAATTCGAAAGTACGCGGATTATCGGTCAGCGGATGGCCGACGCGGCCCAGCAGATTTTCGCCTCGGCCAGTGAGGAACTACGCGGGCCGATCGACTTTCGCCACGCCTATGTCGACATGGGCAACGTTACGGTCGACGCCGTCCTGACCCACGACGGTCCGCAAAAAACCGTGCCGCCGGCCTACGGCTATTCGTTTGCCGCCGGATCGACCGAAGACGGCGGCGGCCAGCCGATGTTTCGTGAAGGGATGCTCAAGACCGACTTGTTAATCGAAGGAATGGCTCGCACGCTGGTGCCCTTGCCGGAGCCATCCGAGGAAATGCGGCGCGGCCATCAGCCCAAGCCGATTCTGCTGGCCGTCGGTGCTGCCGAGCCCTCGGCTGTGCCGCGCGTGTTGCCGATCGGCGTTGCCCGGATCGGGCAATTGGCGCTGGTCATCGGTCCGGCGGAATACACCACGATGAGCGGTCGGCGGTTTCGTCGGGCGATCAAGAAGGTACTGCCCGACGTATCGCACGTCGTCGTGGCGGGTTACGCCGGGGACTACTGCGGATACGTAGCGACTTACGAGGAGTACCAAGCGCAGCACTACGAGGGCGCGTCGACCTTGTTCGGTCCGTGGACGCAAGCGGCTTATCAACAGGAGTTCGCCCGACTGGCGGCCGACATGGCCGCGGGCCGCCCCAGCACGTCGCACGCCCCACCGCTCGACGTGCGCGGCATGGTGCGCCCGACGTCGCTGGGCACCGAATACGACCTGCCGCCGGAGGACAGCCAGTTCGGCGATGTCGTGCGCGACGCCGAAACGTCGTACGCCCGGGGCGATCGAGCCGAGGTGGCGTTCTGGACCGGCAATCCGCAAAACGGCTTTCGGCCCCAGCGCCGCTACGCCGCGATCGAGCGCCAGGGCGGCTCAGGCTGGCACGAGGTCGCGCGCGACGGCGATTGGGAAGTGCGCTGCCGCTGGTCGCAGCCAAAAACCAACGCTCGGGGACGCGATCGCCGGCTGGCCGCGCATCAGTTTGCCGTGCGGTGGGACATTCCCGCCGATGCCGAACCGGGCTCGTATCGCGTCCGACATTTTGGCGTTTACCGGGCGAAGGCCGATGGCGAACTGCACGCGATTGAAACCGAGTCGCGCACATTCGAGGTAGACTAATGGGAGCTACCAGGCCGCAGCGTACGTACGCAACGGCTCGATCATGCGCCGCAGGGCGCTGCGGCATCGAATACCGCGAGCGCAACGTGCTCGTGGCGACACGTCTCACCAAGCAATTAAGTGTTTGCGGAGTAATCGAAGGATGTCCGCCAACTACGTAGCACGAAGACCTTGGGCCGTTCGGTTGTTCGCGACCTGGATCGCCTGTTGCGCGATGTTCTGCGCTGGCGCCGACGCCGACGAGCCAGCGGCGCCGAGCAAGTCGACCGATGCAGCGGCGGACGGTCCGGCCGCGAACCTCAAGCTGCTGACGTGGAACATTCAGATGTTGCCCACGGCCCTGAGCTTTGCCAGCGACAGCCTGAAGAAGGGGCAGGCCATGCGGGCCCCGTGGATCGTCGAATACTTAAACGCCCGTGACTACGACATCGTCGTGCTGCAGGAGGTCATCGACCGCCCGATCACCGACCAGCTCAAGGCCGGATTGAAGAAAAGCTACCCACATCAGGTGGCCTTCGAGGGCCGTGGCGGCGTTGCCGGGTGTGGGGGCGGCATTTTGTTTGCCAGCCGCATTCCGCTCAAGTACGTTGCACATATCGTGTACGAACACATTACGGGCGTCGACAAGCTGGCAGAAAAAGGCTGCCTATTGGTCGAGGCCGAATGCAGCGGCGTGACGATTCAAATCGCCGGCACGCATTTGCAGGCCGGCGACGACGCCACCCGCGACCAACAGTTCGTCGAAATGGGCGAAAAGATCATCGCACCGTATCGGCGCGACGGCGTGCCACAGTTGTTGGTGGGCGACATGAACGTCGCCACGACCGAGGAGTCGTTTCCGCTCTTGTTAACAGCGACCGAGATGACGGCCTTTTCGTTGGACGACGCGGATCCATTCACCGTCGACGGCCACAACAGTTGGAACCAGCCGGGCAAACGGGCCAAACACATTGACCACGTGCTGCTCAACCCGCGCGGCACGAACAGCACGATTCTGTGCCAGACGGTCCAACGGGCCCGCCGCAAGCACGAAGGACGAACCGTCGACTATGCCGACCACTATGGAGTGATTGCCGAAATCCGCATCGCCAAGTAAACCCTCGTCTCGGCCGTGCCGGGCGTGGCGTCATGCCGCTGCCGGCGGTGCGGCCGTTTCTCGAACAACTCGATCTCCAGAATCCATTGCCAAGGTGAACCATGCACGCCCCACGACGAACGATTGCCGTATTCGCACTCTTCCTACTTTTGGCGGCGCCGGTTGCGACCGCGCAGCGCGAGAACACGTTCACTCCCTCCGACGATATCGACTTCCGCACCGCGACCATCATGAGCGAGGGTACGCGGATGGCGGCCGAAGTCTACGCGCCCAAATCGGCCGGCGACAAGAAACTGCCGACGATCGTAATGGCGCACGGTTGGGGCGGCGTCGCCGCGCATCTGCGGCCCGACGCGGTTAAGTTCGCCCGCGCCGGCTACCTCGTTGTTACATTCGACTATCGCGGTTGGGGTGCCAGTGATTCGCGCGTCATTCTCACCGATCCGCAGCCGCCGCGCAGCGCCGGCCGAACGTTCACGGCCGAAGTGGAAGAAGTGCGCGAAGTCGTCGATCCGATTGATCAGACGACCGACCTGATGAACGCCGTCAGTTGGGTCTACGGCGAGCCGCAGTGTGACCAGGAGCGGATCGGGTTGTGGGGCTCGAGCTACTCCGGAGGCCACGTCGTATACGTCGCGGCCCGCGATCCGCGCGTCAAAGCGACGGTGAGCCAGGTTCCGGCGTTCGACTCACGGTTTGTCGTCCTCGGCCCCGAGGAAACCAAGCAAACGTTCGATGAGGGTGTCGCCCGAACGCACGGCGAATTGGGCTATCCCGAACCGGGAGCCCGTGCCGTCGGCAACCTGCGCGGAGCGCCGATTCGCGAGAAGCTGATGCAGTACGCGCCCGTGGAAGACGCGCATCGTGCCCCGCAGTGCGCCATGCTGTTCGTGCTGGCCGAGAACGAGGAACTGTTCGACAACAAAGATCACGGGATCAAGGCCCACGAGCGGGCCACCGGCCCCAAGAAACTCGTCATCGTGCCAGACATCAAGCACTACGGCATCTACATGCAGGCCCGCGACAAAGCGCAGCAGATGGCGATCGCCTGGTACGACGAACACCTCATGGGTGCCGACAAGTAACACGTTGTGCCGCAAGCGACTGTGCGAATGAACGCGCCGGAGTGCGCGCTGCGCGCGAAATCGGTCCGACAACTCGCCGGCCGGTCGCCTTAGTGCACTACCGTTTTGGAAAACGCGTTGACAATCACCACGCCGGCCACGATCAGGGCCATCCCGATGATCGCCGGCAGATCAGGCACTTGTCGATAGACGACAGCGCCGGCAATCGCCACCAGCACGATGCCCATGCCGGCCCAGATCGCGTACGTCACGCCGACCGGAATCGTCTCCAAGACCAGCGACAAACAAAGAAACGCCACGCCGTATCCCACGACCACGATCGCGCTGGGGCCCAGTTTGGTAAAGCCCATGGTGGCCTTAAGTGCCGTGGTGGCAATCACTTCCGCGACTATGGCGATCGTCAAATAGACGTAGCTCATGGATTGGTCCTTGGCTGAGTGGTCCACAACCGACGGCGTCGAACCGTGCACGGCTCAAACGTGATCGAGTTCGCACACGCGGCTGCTCCCGGCGATCATCGCCTCGCTGAGCGTGCCGTCCCACGCCAGCGGTTTGATCATCGTAATCTCGGTGGCGCGCGGCGCGAATTGGAAAAACTTTCGGGCCGCGCGGCTCTCGGGCATCCACCCGCCAACACGTTCGATGCCCGCCCTTTGCGCCGCCGCACACAGGGCCGCATAGAACGACTCGGCCAGCACGTCCGTCGGATCGACAAGTGCGTAGTCGACGATGTGCCAGTCCTTGCCACGGCATCCAATCAGAACGTAGCCGCGCCAATTGCCGTCGTCCGCTTGCAGGGCGTAGAACTGGTCGTCCGCAAACTTCTCAAGCATCATCGTCCAGTAGGCATCGTCTCGCGCGATCGACAGCGGCAGCGTGCCGTAGTCATTCGAGTACAGCGTCTTGACCGTCGCCAAATGCTGGTCGACCGCAAACGCAACCAACCGATGTGGCGATGGCGGCACCGGCTCGCGCGCGTCGCGCCAGCCTTCCCACGACGGACAAAGCACGTAACCCTGGCGCGCGTAATAGTCCGGCTTGACGTCCGAGTAAAGCATGGACAGTCCGGTGCCGCGCCGCCGATGTTGGTCTTCGACCCAGGCAATCAGCCGAGGCGCATGGCCGCGCCCGCGAGCTTCGGCGATCGTATAGACCGAGCCGATCGCGATGCCCGAGTGGTCCTGACCGAGTATCCGAAACCCGACCGGGTGGGCGGCCAGCGACGTTACCACGCGCCCTTCGAGACAGCCCACGTACCACTCGGCACGTCGATGCGTGGGCGATTCGAGCCGGTGGCGGACGTGGTTTTCGAGGTTCCGCCCTTTGCTCCAAATGTCGTGGACATTGCGGTGCGCGGCAACGATTTCGTCGGACGATGCCGCGTGAATATCCAATGCGTCGGTCATGATCTTGGCGGCAGCGGCCACCGCGTGGGTTTCGTGCGAGGCACTAGCGCGGCGCGGACGGCCGCGCGTTCGTCCCGCGATTGTAGCCGAGAATTGGCCGCCGAATAGTCGCTGCGGCCGGATCGTGCTGAGCCGCTCGCGCCGCTACCAGATTCCGCGGAACAGCCGATACGGCGTCTGCTTGCAGTAGTCGCGATACGCGTCGCCGTGTGACTTGCGCAATAGCGACTCCTCCACCGGAATGAACCCGATGAACGTGACGCCAAGCATCGCGGTCCACAGGAGCTGGCTGGCATTCGGATGATAGATCAATCCGGCCACGCCCATCAGTACCACGGCCCGATACATCGGATGGCGCACCTGTGCGTATTGCCCGGTGGTGTGCAGGGGCACTTGCTCATCGTGCGCGTAGCGCACCTCGGTCCCGGGCACGCCAAGTAGTCCGTCGATCGCCTCGAGGGTCATGCCTTGAAAGAAGAGCAGCATCGACCACAAGAAACCGATCAGCGCTGCGAAACGAATCGCCGCCGGCACGTCGATCGCTCCGCCCGACACCGGCCGGTGCAGCCAGAACACAATGAGCCACGACACGATCGTAATCGCGATATAGAACTGCCGCTCGCGCACTGTGCCTGCGAGTCTGCCCCAGACCGATTCCTTCACTTCGGCCTGGGTCAGCATCAAGTGCGGCGCAATGAAGGCCGAATAGAGCAGGATGTTGACCGGGTAGTTCAGCCAACTCGCCTCGCCGTTGTACCGAAAACCCCACACGAGCGTCGCAATGAGCGACATGAGCCCGAAATACGAAAACACACGGTAGCCTGTCCGCATCGCGAACCGACTGACGACTTGCGACTCGGCGAGGTCCGTAGAATCTGTCGCGGCCATCGAGAGGTCACCTCAGTTCGAGAAGAAGCTCGGGCGGACGGCGGCGCGGCCCTCAGCCGGCACGCCGCCCGATACGCGACACGTATGTGCGCACAGTCTCTCTCGGATCGACACGACGTGTCAAGCTCGACCGTCTTGGGCCGTGTGCGCGCTGGGACGAGCGGCGGGCGCTAGCACCGCTCTGGTTACTTCTTGAGATACTGATCGAAGAACTCGAACGAGGCGTCGAGCGTTCGATCGACCTCGTCGCCCAACCATCCGTGCTGGGCTCCAACCAGCAACTCGATGCGGCCAGGAACGCCGGCCTCGGTCATCGCCTCGGAAATCTCGTAGGCCTGATCGGGCGTTACGAGCGTGTCCTTGGTGCCGAAGAAACAGAGCATCGGCGCGTCGCCGTTGTTGACATAGTTCAACGGCGACGCCCGCCGGCAATCGGCCTGCTTGTTGTGTGGATTGCCGCCGAAGAAGTCAGACAGGGTCGCCTTTTGTGCGTCGGTGTAAGTGGTGCGCACAAGATTCACCGGACCGACGAAACTTACCACCGCCTGCACCTTGCTCGCTTCGTCCGGATGACCGCCTTCGCCTTCCATCCCGTCCGGAGAATCAAGCGTGCCGAGCATCATCGCCAGATGCGCGCCGGCCGAGCTGCCGATGGCGCCGATCCGCTGGGGGTCGATATTCAACTTGTCGGCATTGGCGCGCAGATAGCGCACCGCGCATTTCGCGTCCTCGATCTGCGCCGGGAATCGGTGCTTCGGCGCAAGGCGATAGCTAATGGTGCACGCGACGTAGCCATGTGCGGCGGCCCGCTTCATGATGGCTGTCACGTCTTGCCGCTTGCCCTGTCTCCACCCGCCGCCATGAATGACGACGATCGCCGGCACCGGATGGTCCAACCCTTTGGGCGACGCGATGTCCAGCATCAGCGGCTCGCCCGCGCCGGTGCCGTATTCAATGTCGGTTTGGATTTCCAGTTCAGGCTTTTCCGCCGCATGCACAGCGCCAGCCAGACCGAATACAGCAAGCGCAACACAGACCAGTCTTGGCCAGGTGAATCGACAGTGGGTCATGACAACGATCTCCTCGGCAACGGAAAAGATTGCCGGCGTGAGCCTGCCAGCGCACACCGACAAACCAGCGCCCCTTATTGTACTCCGAACGCAAGCTGCATGGGGCCAGTGCGGCACGGTTCTTCGTCGGCTGCCGGACCACTGGACAGATCAATCTGGTTTGATGCCTGGCGCAAGACGTGTGCTTCTTATTGCAAATGCCAGCGAGTTTTGCCTCCGGTTGGTCGCTCGACAACGACGACCGGCGACCGCTCGTCGCGTGCCGATCGAATAGCGCCGCGGCGACTGGCTACCGAGGCCAACAAGCGCTGATCCGGATCTGCCCACTGGCGCCGAATCGCTGCGCGAAACGTGCCGTGGTGCGTGCGGGCCCGATGGGCAAACTATGACAACAGCACGTTGTCGTTCGTGCGCGATCGCAGTCGCGCCGCGTCCGCCGATCATGCCATTGATCGCGCGCGACCGGGAAGCGGGACCAACAATCGCACCTTACTCCAGTTGCCACGAGGCCCGTGCCAGCAAAGAATTCCCGGTGAGGTCGCAAGTGCGCCGCTGGCGGCAGCACAAAGCGCGGGTGGAGGCGGCCGATCAGTCGACCATCGGGCTGCCTTGGGCAGTCGCAGAACGACCGTCGTGCCGCGCATGTCGCTTGACGGCCTAAGCCGACTCGGAGAGACTGCCTAGCTGCATTCACGTTACGCATGGACCCGATCGTCGGCGGCGAGCGAAGCGCGACATGCGCTGTCGTCCTCGCGCTATTGCCCCGGCCGGCGGAAAAACTGCCCGGCACAGAACCACCGTGAGCGTCCTGTCATGTCGATCCTAGAAAAACTCGTGTTGCCGGAAATCCGCGAGCTGATTCGGGCCAAGGACCTGCCCACCTTGCGCGAGATCCTGAGTGAATGGCTGGCGCCCGACCTGGCGGCGCTTATTTCCGACCTCGAGCCGGACGAGCAAGCCGTGGTGTTTCGGGCGCTGGAAATGTCGGCCGCCGCCGACGCATTCGGGCACCTGGAGTTCAACGTTCAGGAACAACTGGCCGAGTCGCTACCGGTCGGCGAATTCGTAAAGATTCTCAATGGGATGGCGCCAGACGATCGGACGCGGTTCCTCGAGGATCTGCCGCCCGATCGGATGCACCGCCTGCTGTCGCTCTTGTCGCCCGAGGAGCGCAAGATTGCCGAGACCCTGCTGGCCTATCCCGAGGAGAGTGTCGGCCGGCTGATGACTCCAGACTATATCGCCGTCCGCGAGCATTGGACCGTCGAGCACGTGTTGGACTTCGTCCGCACGTACGGTAAGGACAGCGAAACGCTTAACGCCATTTACGTCACCGATGAACGCGGCCATTTGATCGACGACATTCGCATGCGCGAGGTCCTGTTGGCCTCGTTGCACGCCACCGTGCGCGACCTGATGGATCGGACCTTCGTTTGCCTGAAGGTGATGGACTCGAAGGCCGCCGCGGTCGATATCATTCGCAAGTACGACCGCACTGCGATGCCCGTGGTCAACGACGAAGGCATCCTGGTCGGGATCGTCACGGTCGACGACGTGCTCGACGTGGCCGATGAACAGGCCACCCGCGAAATGCAGCAGATGGGCGGTGTGGAAGCACTCGAAGATCCGTACATTGAAACGCCCCTGTTGACCATGGTCCGCAAACGGGCCACGTGGCTGGTCGTGCTGTTCTTGGGCGAAGTGCTGACCACCAACGCCATGGGTTTCTACGAAGTGCAATTGCAACAGGCCATGATCCTGATGCTGTTCGTGCCATTGATCATCTCCAGCGGCGGCAATTCCGGTTCGCAAGCGTCGACGCTGATCGTGCGCGCTCTGGCGCTTGGCGAGGTGCGCAGCCAACACTGGCTGCGCGTGCTGGGGCGCGAAGTTGCCTCGGGCCTGATGCTCGGGCTCATCCTGGGCACGATCGGATTTGCGCGTGTCGCCGCCTGGCACGCGTTCTCCGACGAACCGATGCAGTACTGGCCGCAAGTCGGAATGACCGTCTCTGTCGCGCTGGTCGGCGTCGTGCTGTGGGGAACCATCACGGGATCGATGTTGCCGCTAATCCTCAAAAAGGTCGGGCTCGACCCAGCCACATCGTCTGCGCCCTTCGTGGCGACGCTGGTCGACGTCACCGGTTTGATCATCTACTTCACCGCCGCCACGGTGCTACTCAAAGGTACGTTGCTCGATTGATACGGCCGATTTGGGATTACGCACCGGGCCGCGACAAGTAGAATACGGCCTGTCGCTTCCGGCACTGTGGCAATCCGCCGGCAGTCGCGCGGGATCCCGGCCCTTGCATTGAATCGCCGTTTGTTTGCCTTAGTCTCATGCCATTCGGTATCGACGGTTTTCTCGGCACGCGTGCTTCGTTCATGCTCGACGTCGTGGCACTGGCCATGTTCGTCCTGCTGCCCGCTTTGGCCTGGAGCGTCTATCTGGTTAAGTACCGGCACAAATACGCGCTGCACAAGACCATTCAACTCACGCTGGGCGCCGTGCTGCTCGTGACGGTAAGTCTGTTCGAGGTCGACATGCGCATCGGCGGATGGCGCCATCGGGCCGAAGCCTCTCCGTTTGTCAGCCCGGCCAGCGAAACGAATTGGGTCTACGTGGCGCTGGCCATCCACTTGTGCTTTGCGGTGACCGCGGCGCTGTTGTGGATCGTAGTCATTGCCCGAGCGTTGCGCCAATTTCCCTCGCCGCCGGTCCCCGGGCCCCACAGCGTGTGGCATCGGCGCTTCGGAATGGCGGCGGCGATTGACATGGCTTGCACCGCGGTTACCGGGCTGGCGTTCTACTACCTGGCGTTTGTGGCCTGATGCGCAGCACGCGCAAGAAAAAAGCGCGAGGCCGCCAGTTCGGCCCCGCGCTTGATTGTGCCGTTGGAAGGTAGTGGCCGGACGTGGTCACACGGTCGCCTGCACGCTCGGTTCCACGGAGTCTTTGAGCACCGTGACCCGATTCACGGCATTCAGAAACGCCAGCGCGCTAGCTTCCAGGCTGTCGGTCGAAACGCCGCGACCTCGCTGCAACCGTCCGCCGTACTCGAGTTCGACGTTGACTTCCGCCTGGGCATCTTTGCCCACAGTGACGGCCTGTACGCGAAAGTCCTTGCAGACGGTCGTCACTCCGGTGATCTTCTCGATGGCCAGAAACATAGCGTCGACCGGTCCGTCGCCAGCGGTCATCGTCTCGGTCACATCGCGTTCGCCATGGCGCAGCGTCAACGTGACCGACGGCGCCTGGCCCATCGTCGCCGCGACCTGATACCCGACCAGCGACCACGACTCGAGCGAGTCGTCGCGGATTTGCTGATCGATCAGGGCGGCAATGTCGTCGTCGTACACTTCCTTCTTTTTGTCGGCCAGCACCTTGAACGCTTCGAACACGGTTTGAAGCTGCTCCCGCGACAAGGTGTAGCCCATCGCCTTCACGCGATCGGCCAGCGCGGCCCGACCGCTGTGCTTGCCCAGTACGAGATCGGTCTTCGCGAAGCCTACGTCGGCGGGTCGCATGATCTCGTAGGTCCGCGGCTCTTTAAGCATGCCGTCTTGATGGATGCCGGCTTCGTGCGCGAAAGCGTTGCGGCCGACGATCGCCTTGTTGCGCGGCACCTGAATTCCCGTGATGTTGGACACCAGCCGGCTAGTGGGAACCAAGCGCTGGCTGTTGATGTTGGTATCGGCCTGATAGTAGTCGCCGCGCGTGCGGAGCGCCATGACGACTTCTTCGAGCGAACAATTGCCGGCCCGTTCGCCGATGCCGTTGATCGTACATTCGATCTGGCCGGCTCCCGCCTCGACGCCGATCAGGCTGTTGGCCACGGCCAATCCAAGATCGTCGTGACAGTGCATGCTCACGACGGCCTTGTCGATATTGGGCACTTTTTCGCGCAGCGTTCGGATCACCTTGCCCATGTGATCCGGAGTGGCGTAGCCGACCGTGTCGGGAATGTTCACGGTCGTGGCGCCCGCGTCGATGGCCGCTTCGATCACTTCGCAAAGGAATTCGAGCTCGGTGCGCGAGGCGTCCTCGGGCGAGAACTCGATGTCACTGCAATAGCTGGCCGCGCGTTCCACGCCGCGGACCGCGCGCTGGATGATATAGTCCTAGTCCATCTTGAGATTGAACTCACAATAGATCGCGATGGTCGACAGAAAGACGTGAATCCGGGCCGCTTCAGCATCTTGCAGCGCTTCCCAAGCACGGTCGATATCTTCGTCGTTCGATCGCGCCAGCCCGCAGATCACGGAACCCCGGATGTTCTGAGCGATCTCGCGGACCGCTTCGAAATCGCCGGGCGAGGCGATCGGAAAACCGGCTTCGATGATGTCCACGCCCAGATCAACGAGCGCCTGGGCCACTTCCATTTTTTCGGCCAGGTTCATGCTCGCGCCGGGCGACTGCTCGCCGTCACGCAGAGTCGTGTCAAAGATCTTGATGATTCGGTTGGACATGGTCTTGTCTCTTATCGCTGAGGAGGCTTTCGATTGGTTACCACACAAAGTCCGTTGCCGCTGGCCGACCCGAAGTCGGCCCGGGCAACACCAACCGCGCCCTCGCACCGCGGAATGGTTCCGCGCGTTGTCTGTCTCGGCGATTCATGTCCAGTCCTCGTCGCTCTCCGCCGCAAAGCGTCGAACCCGCATCAACAAAAAAACCCCAAGGCTTGCAAGCCTCGGGGTCCGTCATGGTCTTGTTCGTGCCGGTGTATACGAACCCCTACGGCGTGCGCTCGCAAAGCGCCAAAAGTAGCAACCGTAGCAGATTCAACGTGGCCATCGAATTCTTCCCGAAAAGGGGCCGGCAGTGACAGCATGACGCTGCCAGCGAACAGCTCGCTTTGCACTCTACCGCACCAAGGAGCCTCGGTCAAGCTGCAAGGTTCGCGGGTGCATCGCGGCGTTTTGGACCGGTCGCCCCGATCGGCGGCCAAATGTCGACCAGCCACATCCGCCGGAAAAAATGCCCGCCCAGACCGATCATCGCGCCCGACTGCGTCTTGAGCCGCTGCGGCCTTTCCCGTACGATTCCGCCGCCACGGCGCTCGCCCGGGGCACAGCACGGCTGCCAGCACGTTCGCCGAAGCGGCTGCGCGCCTTGCGTTGTTCGGTATTGCATGCGGTCGAGGAGTCGATGATCGACTACGAACTCCAACGCTGTTCGCGTCATTGCGCCGCCACCCAGCGCGAGCTGCAGCCGGGTGAGACTTTTTTTTCGACGCTCACATCCGAGGGCTCTGAGTTGATCCGCCGTGACTACGCCATCGAAGCGTGGCAGGGCCCGCCGCCCGGAGTGCTGGGGTGGTGGAAGTCAAAAATGCCGGAGCGCGACGCGCGCAAACCGCGATTCGCTCCGAACGACGTCATGCTCGACCTGCTCGAGTCACTCGAAGAGCGCGACGACATGCGGGACATGCGCTACGTGTTGGCCTTGCTGTTGATTCGCCGCCGCGTCGTGCGATTGGAAGACACCGAACAGGACGAATCGGGCCGACAGGTCTCGCGACTGTATTGCCCACGACGCGAGGCGACCTACGTCGTGCCGGTCGTCTTGCCGGGGCCGGAACGGGTCAAAGAGATTCAAGAAGAACTGTCGCGACTGCTGTTCGCCGATGCCGAGACAGAATCCCCGTAGGAACACGCGTGAGCCACCATCGAATCCGACGAACAACCGAGCCGGCAAATACCGTGTCGCTTCGCGGTCACGCGGCGCGGGCCGTATGCGGGCTGCTGGTGCTGGTCGCGTGTAGCGGGGCAGGGTGCCCGCGTGTCGTCCAACAATACATCCAGCCAATTCCACGGGCACTGCCCCCGTCGCCGTCGCTCGATCAAGTGGTCGACGTGGTCAACGACAACAGCTCGCGTGTCGTCTCGCTTTCGGCGCCGCAGGCGACCATCACCGTGCCGGGTTTTCCCTCCCTCGACGCGAACATCGCGTTCCAACGTCCGCGCTCCTTCCGGCTGATCGGCCAGAAGTTTCTCGGCCGGGAAATCGACCTGGGCAGCAACGACGAATTATTGTGGTTCTGGATGCGCCGTGCGCAACCGCCGGCGCTCTACTTCGCCCGGCACGACCAATTTGGCAACAGTGCGGCGCGGCAAATCCTGCCGGTCGAGCCTGAATGGCTTATCGAAGCGCTGGGCATCATCACGTTCGACCGCGCGGCGCAGATCGAAGGCCCCACGCCGGTCGGCAGCGGCCGTGTCCAGATCAAGACGCGCACCAACACGCCCAATGGCCCCATATCGCGGATTGTCGTCATCGACGACTCGCGCGGCATCGTGTTGGAGGATCACGTCTACAACGGACAAGGCGTGCGCCTTGCCTCGGCAATTCTCTCTAACCACGTCCGCGACTCGGCCGCCGGTGTAACGTTGCCGCGCCACGTCGAGATCCAATGGCCGCCGGCCGGAATTAATCTCTCGCTCGAACTGGGTGATGTGCTGATCAATCAGCTCACGGCCACGCCGCAGGAACTCTTCTCCAAGCCGGTCTACAGCGGCTACACCGAAATCGACTTGGCGCAGCCCGGCGGGCTGGTGCCGGCCGCACAGCCCTCGGCTGCCGGCAGCGCGCAGCTTCGCGCTCCGCCGAGTGTCCGCTATCAGTGAGTCGCCCAGGTACAGGCTAGCCGAGAATTGCCGACGGACGGCCGCAGATCGGCTGTCAGGGGCAGGGCAGGGGGGGCGCCCCGGTGCACGTGTCGGCAACATGCTGCGGTCTCGCGACGGCCTGCCCGCCGTAGTCGCTTACTTGCCGATCAGCATTCCCCCGTCGACCACTAGGCACTGGCCGGTGACCATGGGCGAACCAGTCACCAGGCTCATGATCGCCGCGGCCACGTCCTCGGGATCGCAGACCTTTTCCAACGGCGAGGTCTGTTCGAGTGTCTCCTTCATCGGTTCATACGCCGGACCGAGACCCTGCTGCAGCCAGCGGCCCGTGATGAAGCCCGGCGCCACGGCATTGACGCGAATCTTGGGTGCCAACACGCGGGCCAACGCGATCGTCAAGTTGTTCAGCGCGCCCTTCGACGCCGCATACGGAATCGAGCTGCCGCGTCCGGCAATCGCGGCCACGCTCGAAACGTTGACGATCTGACCGCCGCCCCCGGCCAACATGATGTCTTTCACGGCCCGGGCACAATGAAACGGACCGAGGACGTTGACCGCGAAGATCCGCTGCCAGTCTTCGTCTTTCACATTATCGAGGTCAGCGGCCAGGACGAACTTCGTCGTGCCGGCGTTGTTGATCAGCAAATCGATTCGCTGAAACGCCTTCGCCGCCGCGTCGACCATTCCGCGACACGCCTCGTCGTCGGCCACGTCGGCCTGAAAGGCAATCGCCGACGAGCCCATCTCTTCGATTTCGGCGACGGTTTGCTCCGCCTCCTCGCGCGAGCGCGAGTAGTTGATCAACACCGAACAGCCTTCGCTGGCCAATTTCAGTGCCGTGGCGCGACCGACGCCAGTTCCGCCACCAGTAACGATTGCCGCCTTGCCCACCAGTTGCATGGTCGTGGTTCCGCGCTGGACCGAAATGGAGTGCCAACGCGATTATCTTAGCGGACGCGGGCGCCGGGAGAAACCGTTTGCACCGGCAAAGCAACCGCCAAACGAAGAAGTGCCTCGGGCCGCCCGGCCCTCGCAACGTCGCTACCGTACGCGACAGTGGAAGCGGACCAGCCCGCCGTGACCGACCGGCAAAGGATCCTTGAACTCCCACTTCAGCAACAGCGACTCGCCCTGGTTCTCTTCCACGGAGAAATCGGCAGGGCGGCTACTCTGGGCGCTTCCCGCGACGTACTCCAGCCGCGTCGTCAGGTTGTCGACCAGCACCACCTTGTCGATCGCCTGGTCGCCCAAGTTGTCGAAGCGAATCGTAAAGTCGACGATGTCGCCGGGTTTGGCCACCTTGGTCGATGCCACCTTGATCACCCGCAAGCACGGATGGTTGGGCACGTCGATCCGAAACGTTGCCTGGGCCTTTTGTTCGCCCGAGATGCTGACCGCTTCCTTGCCGTCGAGCATGACTTGCATGGCCAGATCGTGGGTCCACGTAATGGCTGCGTCAACCGCTTCGGCCACCTGAGCCCGCTCCGATTCGCGAATTACGCCAGTGCGCATGATCAGGAAGTCTTCGTGTGGGGAGAATCCGCCTTCGAAGGCGGCAATCGGTTGCAGCGTCTCGGCCGAGATGGCGTATTCGCCCACGCGTTCGATGTTCAACAGTTTACGCCCAATCTCGCCGACGGGCTGTTCCGGCTGAATCGCGGTGGTCGCCAACTGGTCGTCCTGATAGCCTTCCGGCACGACGGGCCGCTCGACACCGATCGGTTGGTCCGTCTGCTCACTCTGCACGACGCCACGCACTTGCCGCACGGCCGCGAAACGCGGAGCGTACAAACAAACGCGATTGCTAGGCTCGATCTTGGTCTCGCCGTCGACCGTTTCATAAACCGCGACCGTGTCCTCCAATTCCAAGCCTTGGAGTTCGCGATCGCGGCCAACATTGACCTGAATCTCGCTGTCGCCGCCGTCACAAAGATACTCGTCGCGTGGCCAGGGACACGCCAGTCCCGGAGGTGCGCAGTGCGAACCGCCGCACATCGGAAGCGGAGCGCCGGCGTCGGCCACACACTCGACCGGCACGTGCGGTTGCCATTGCGGCTTCTGCGGCTCCGCGTCAGACGCGTACGCGGCCTGGACGACGGGATAGTCCCGCTGTCGCTTTTCGGCGCGGGCCACCTTGTCGGGCACGGAGCGCCGAATCAGCGTCGCTTCGCTGGGCGGCTGCAGCTCGGTCGCGGCGCTGGGAATCGGCTGCATCGACGGCACCGAACGACACGAACACGCCACCACCGGAATGCACGCCAGCAGCGTAGCAATTAGCGCGCGCCCCGAACAACTTCGGCTCTGCGACCATTCAGCGTGACGTGTCATCGTGAACTGGCTCCTCGAAAGATCGGCACCCGGCGCAGCGGGGCGGTTCGACGCGGCGCGGCTGGCATGTCACTGACTTCGAAGCTGGGGCCTTCGGGCGTACCGTACCAGGTTGCCTTGGACCGCCAGCGGAGCAGGGCAGGGGAGCCGTACATGAACGCGTCATCCGGCCCACCGGCATCCGGCACGCGGGCTCCCATCCGCAGGATCGCCATCGGCCGGCCGAGGATGTCGGCCATGTCGATCGGGCTTTCGCCTTCGCCAACTTCGAAATACGACTGCTCGCCCGGCTGTTGGGCTGCCGGAATCGACGATTCAGGTTGTTCCAGGTAGATGACCCGTGTGACAAACTTGCCGTCGAGCGCCATCTCCAATTCTTCTTGGGTTAGCTCAATCGGAATCGGAAACGTGAACTCCATTCCGCAGGGCGGATAGAGTCGGTCGATCACTTCGATCGTGGGAAAAACTTCCATGCCCGGATTATGCGGGATTCCCGTGACGCGCAACCGGTAGACCATCCCGATCAACAACCCCAGCTTCATCGGCGCCGCCTGGGGGCTGACGAACTGTCCGCCCTCGGCCGTGGCGATGATCGTCCCTTGTGGCGCGGAGATCTCGACCGGCTGAAAGTATCCTGGCAATGGTCCGCCCCGCTCGAGTCGCTGGCTTCCAATCGCTCCCGGGATCATGACCCCTGCGTGATTGAAGTGTACCGGCGGTGGTTCGGCTGACAGCGAAGCTGCCAACCCCACCCACACCAGCAGCACTAACATCCCGCTGCCGGCGACTCGTGCCGGACCTTTCGTCCGGCTGCGGAGCTTGCGGACCATTGTCATGGATACTTGCAAAATGCGTTCTGACAAAACCTGTCGAGGTTCGCGATCACAGTCGGCAATCGGCCATGAAACACCAATTGCACTCGCGGGCCCCACGATTTTGTTCGGTTGCACTAAGTCCAACCCGTCGTGAAACTCCCCCCGCGTTCGGCGGCCACACGACGTTGCACGCCGAACGCGACATCTGGTAAACCACTGCCCGACCGACTATTCGCAGTCGGTGGCGTCAGGCACGTCGTAGTCGAAGTCGTGCTTGTCGCCAATCGGGCGATGGAACAAAACCGGCGGCATGTGCTTCTTCTCGGTGATCCGCACGTGCTTGACCGGCTCCGGATAGCTGAAGCCCGGCTTTTCACGCACGTCGATCTTGAATTTTCGCACTGGCGACGGAATGTGCATCTTCGTGTGGTTGGCAATCACGTGCCGCTTCAAGCCCGCGGGCACGCCCAACGGAATGTGCGGCGGACCGGGCAGTCCGATCGGCAT
>ERZ869936.847-NODE-847-length-25460-cov-19.724621_pt1 | contig 25460 bp, 19 predicted proteins | sample MGYA00520876_ERZ869936 | MGnify/ENA primary metagenome ERZ869936 (study PRJEB32218, sample SAMN09650985) | biofilter metagenome | isolation source: enrty point of leading RO module | place: Saudi Arabia: Thuwal, RO plant located on Red Sea | collected 2016-02-17 ... | reverse complement strand
GTGAATCTCGTGTCCGGGACCATCATACCTCCTGAAAAGCCCGTGTCGGCGTCGTCGGAAAGCGTCCGGCCGGTTGCCGTTGTTGACGTGGGCACCAGTTCGATTCGGATGGCGATCGCCGAAGTCGACGATTCCGGACGGGTGCGCCCGCTGGAAACGCTCTCCCAGGGAGTCAGTCTCGGAAAAGACACCTTTACGAAGGGCTCGATCGAGAGCGAGACGATCGAAGAATGCGTGCGGGTTCTGCAAGCCTACCGTGACAAATTGGTGGAGTACGCGATCGACCGGCCGGAACAGATTCGCGTGGTGGCGACGAGCGCCGTGCGCGAAGCGGCCAACCAGCTTGCGTTTCTCGACCGCATCTACATCGCCACCGGCCTGACGGTGCAGCCGGTCGATGAGGCCGAAGTGCATCGCATCACGTATCGCAGCATTCAGCCGCTGCTGAAGGCCGAACCGCAGTTCGCGAACGCCACCACGATCATCTGCGAGGTCGGAGGCGGGAGCACGGAACTGCTTGTCGTCGAGCGGGGAAACGTGAAGTACTCGCATTCGTTCCGGCTCGGATCGCTGAGGCTGCGGCAAACGCTGCAGGCGCTCCGCGCGTCGCAGGCGAAGCTCCGCGAGATCATGGAGCTGGAAATCCAGCAGACGCTGGAAGACCTGCCGCATCACGTTTCCTCGGACCTGCCGGTGCGGTTGCTGGCGCTCGGCGGCGACATCCGCTTCGCCGCGGATCGGCTCGTTCCACACTGGGAAGAGGAAAATCTGGGGACGATCAGCCTGCCTGACCTGGAGCGGCTGTGCGACGACGTGATTCCCCTCTCCGACGACGCGATCGTCCGCGAGTTTCATCTCACGCTCCCCGAGGCGGAGACGCTGGGACCGGCGCTGCTGGTGTACGTCGGACTGGCGCGGATCCTTGGCCTGGACGAGGTGAAAGTCACCGGGGCCAATCTCCGCGACGGCCTGCTCCGCGAGATGGGGGACGAGTCGATCTGGACTGAAGATTTTCGCAACCAGATTATTCGGTCCGCGCTGGAGTTGGGGCGCAAATGCCAGTTCGACGAGGCCCACGCCGTTCATGTGGCCAACCTCAGCCGCGACCTGTTCATCGCGCTTCGTGAGGAACACGGTCTCGATGAACGGGCCGAACTGATTCTCTATCTCGCGGCCCTGCTGCACGAGATCGGGAATTTCGTAAGCCACACGAGCATGCACAAACACTCGATGTATCTGATCCAGAACAGTGAACTGTTCGGACTCAGCCCCTCCGACGTATTGCTGGTGGCGCTGGTGGCCCGCTATCACCGTCGCGCTTCGCCGAAGCCGACGCACCAGGGGTTCAATACCCTCGACCGCGATCAGCGCGTGGCCGTTTCCAAGCTGGCGGCGATGCTGCGGATCGCCATCGCGCTCGATGCGTCGCGAAACCAGCGGATCAACGGCATCGAATGCACGCGGGAACGGAAACGGCTGATTATCACGGTTCCCCACCGTGACGACGTCTCAGTGGAACAGTTGGCTCTGCGGAACGGACGCTCGCTCTTCGAGGAAATCTACGGGAGGGAAGTGATGCTTCGCACCCGCATCGGGGAGGGCTTGAAGGGACCCAGTTCCCAGTTGTAAGCTGACCGCCGCGCACCGCAGGCGCCTCACGGTTCGGCTGCCAACCTCTCGTCTGCATGAATCTCGGCCCCAACTCGCCGTCCGGGGCGCGTTTGCGATCAAAGTACGGAAGTCGACGGCTGCTGGTTCGCCGGCGTCCGGCCGCAATTCACCCCAGACTCTCACCCAACCTCGCCATGACCGACCTCCACGATCTCACGCGGCGGCTGCAGAAATCGAACGATTCAAGAATCGTGCTCCTGGTTGCGGACGGATTGGGAGGGTTGCCCCTTGAGCCGGGCGGGAAGACCGAACTTGAAACAGCCCGCACACCGCACCTCGACGCGTTGGCCGCCCGCGGCTCGCTCGGGTTAAGCATTCCGGTCCTGCCGGGCATTACACCTGGAAGCGGGCCCGGCCATCTGGGACTGTTTGGCTACGACCCGCTCAGATATCAGATCGGACGCGGCGTGCTCGAGGGTCTGGGCATCGACTTCGATCTCGGACCGGACGACGTTGCGATCCGCGGAAACTTCTGCACGCTCGACGAAGCCGGCAACATCGCCGATCGCCGCGCCGGTCGCATTTCCACCGAGATCGCCAGACCGCTGTGCGAGAAGCTGGATCAGATTGAAATCCCGGGCGTCGAAGTGTTCGTCCGTTGCGTCAAGGAATACCGGCTCGTGGTCGTCTTCCGCGCCCCGGACCTCGGCGGCGAGGTCGACGACACCGATCCGCAGCGCACAGGCGTGCCTCCACTCGATCCGCATCCGCGCGACGATGCGTCGAAACGAACAGCCGAAGTGGCGGCTGAGTTCTTGCGACAGGCCCGCGAACGGCTGGCGGAAGACGCCCCGGCGAATTTCCTGACAATGCGGGGAATCGCCAAACGGCCGGCGATCCCGACCTGCGAAGAGGTCTACGGCCTCCGTTCCGCCGCGATCGCCGTGTATCCCATGTATCGAGGGCTCGCCCGCCTGGTCGGGATGGACGTCCTGGACGCGGGGCAGACGCTGGACGATCAATGCGCACGGCTCAAAGCCGCCTGGAACGACCACGACTTCTTCTTCATGCACTTCAAGTACACCGATTCCACCGGGGAGGACGGGAACTTCGAGAAGAAGGTGCAGAAGATCGAAGAAGTCGATGCGGCTCTGCCGCAGATCACGAATCTGAACCCGACCGTCTTGATCGTCACCGGTGACCACAGCACCCCGGCGAAGATGCGCTCGCACAGTTGGCATCCGGTTCCCACGCTGCTCGCGGCCGAGAATTGCCGGTTCGACCGCGTTGACGCGTTTGGAGAGGCGCAATGTAAGACCGGGAGCCTCGGGCGATTCGAAGCCAAGTACCTCATGTCGCTCGCGTTGGCCCACGCCGGCCGGCTCGAGAAATTCGGAGCGTAAACAGGTGACCCGAATATCGGCGTGATCCAACAACGCAACCTCGGCGTTTCAGGTGGCAACGGGCGTCGGGGAGCGGCGCGGCGTGAGCCCGCCGATTCGTCCTCCCACCGGAAAGCTCGCACGGTCCGAAGCACTGCCTCGTTCGAGCAAATTGCTCTACCATGTGTCCGCATCGAGCGGTTTTCGGACTGCAATCGCCGAGATTCCGCGAGACAGGACGTCAACACTCATTCGCAAACCGCCCAATCCATGTGACACAAATCGCGACGGCCTCAGTCGCTGGTCGTGAATCAGGCCGGATCACCCGGAAGGAATTTCCCATGTCCGAAGCAGCGCCCTCTCCAACGGAAGACGCCCCGGTCGCGCCGGGGCAGGAAACAGACCGCGTGATTCTGATTTCCTATCCCAAGATCGTGTTCTTGTGGCCGTCGTTTCTAACGGGCTTGATTGCCGGCGTCTTCATGCTCTTCGCGGGTGAGAGTCCTTCCGCCGACTCGGCCCCGGCCGCTCAGGTCGCCGCCGACGTCGCCGAAGAGGCCGCCGACCCGGAGCCGCGGCCGACGATGGAGGGACGCGCGGTTGTCGGCTGGCTGTTCCTCGTTGTGCTGACCGTGAATCTCGTTGTCCTGTCTTTCGACTTTCCCCGCGCCACGTCGCTGATCATTTTCTTCGTCATTGTGGCGATCGTGCTCGGCGTCTGGCTGATGGCCGTCAAATTCCCCAATGTCCTTCCGGCCCTGGGAAGCTTCATCTCGGCCATCAAACCGATTGCCAACGCAACGTTCTATTTCTTCTTTGCGATCGTCCTCGGGCTGATCTATCTGGGCGTCTGGATCAACACGCGGTTCGATTACTGGGAGGTTCGTCCCAACGAACTGCTGCATCATCACGGCGTGTTGAGCGATCTGGAGCGGTTCTCTGCGCCGCACCTGCGGATCGACAAGGAAATCAACGACATTTTCGAGTACATCCTCCTCGGTTCGGGGCGTCTGATTCTGCATCCGAGCAACGAGCGTCGATCGATCGTGCTCGACAACGTGTTCTGGATCAGTCAAAAAGAGAAAGCGATCACCAAGATGCTCGGCGCGCTCCAGGTCCAGGTCCGCACGGACGGCAATTGAGCGGAGCGGCCGCCCGGCGAGCAGGCGCTACGAGTCCGTCGCCGAAGCGATCAATGGGCGTCGCGCAAAGAAAAACGGCCTCCGGGTTTCCCCGAAGGCCGCGAATCAGTCACTTAGTGTCTTCCGGACGGACGCATCCTTCCGGAGGATGCCACGCTCAGTTGATGAGGCTGAACAGACCACGCAGGCTGAACTTCCTGGACGTCTGCTGCGGGAGCTGACGGGGGAAGTAGGCCTTGGTGTCTTTCGGCGGGACCGGGGCCGGAGCCTCGCCCTCACCGCTGTCCATCTGCATCGGATCGGCGCTGGGGCTGTAGGGAGCACAACCGGGGGCACAGCCGGGAGCGCAACCGACGTCGCAGCACTCGAGTTCGCAGCAGTCGACGATTTCGTATCCGCACTCTTCGATCGCTTCTTCGGCTTGATCAACCACGCCGTCGTCGCAATCGGCCAGGGCGCAGGTCAGGGCGTCGAGGACGCACTGGTTGCACAGGCAGGGATGGTCTTCCAGGGCGTCGCCGATTTCGTCAGCCGCCTGTTCGCGGACTTCGGGATCGGCGTCGTTGAGGGCGTACAGGAAGGCCGCCATGATCTCGGGGTAACAGACGGCGCTGTAGCTGCCGAGTTCATCGATGGCGTCTTCGCGATCGCCGGGGTCGCAGGCGGTCTGCGACTCGTAAATCAGGTGCGCGACCTCGCAGGCCTGCTCGCACATCTCCGGGCAGCAGTCGCAGCCCATGTCGCAGCAGCCGGTCGGGCAGCAGGCGTTGCCCGGGCAGCAAACGCCGTCCTGACCGCAGGCATTGTCCTGGCAGCAGGCGTTGTCCTGCACGCAGTTGCACGAGCCGTTGCAGTTGCACGGGTTCGGGCAGCAGGCGCCCGGTCCGCACTGGGCGTCACAGCACGCGCTGTCATCGGTGCAGCAGGACGGGCTGCAGTAACCGTCGCACCAGGCGGTGTCCGGATCGCACATCGGCGGCTTCAGGCAGGAAATCTGCCGCTGGTACGTGTAGACGTTCTTGTGGCAGGGCCGGACGATGACCGGCTGGCAGCACTCTGGTTCGCAGGTCGGCGCACAATCACAGCATTTGGATGCATCGCATCCACCGCAACCGCCGGCCGACTTGCCGGTAAAGCAGTCGAACAGGCCGGCTTGAGCGTAGCTGCTCATGCCGAACACCACGACCACGGTCGCAAGAGTTCGAATGGACTTCATAGCGCAGCGTCTCCTTCCCTTGGGGACTGAATCTGGGCCGTCTGCACCGCTTGGTCGACGGAGTTTCCTCCGTCCTGAGCCTGGCATCGCGGTGACTGATTCTGGGGACCGTTCCGCGGCAACGCGCTGCAGAAGCGTTCCAGTGACGGCTGTACCGTGTCAATGTTTCTTGTGACTCATTCGTGAGTCGCCTCCCGGATTCGGCGACGGCTGTGAAGGCCACCTGACCCAGCGCATCCGAGGATTCCGCAGGGCCCTCTTTCCGGGACTGGAGAGATTCATCGACCTGCTTCCGACCGGCCCTTGAATCTCTCAAGTCGTTATCAGCGATATTACTTGCGTCGAATTCCGGCCCGGTCGTAACGCGCATTCCGGTTAGCTAAGATGCGGCCGACTCTCCGGCGTCCTCCCGCCTCCGGACGCGGTTGATCCGCGATAAGATGGGAAGGCTGCAGCGTCTTCGAGAAGACAGACGCAACGTTCCGACCTGTGTCAATTCTGCCGTTGGTTCCCCGCAGTGAACCGGTTCGCACGATGCCGGCGACTCTTTCCACACGGCTTTGACGTTTCAACAGACCTCCAAATCGCCGGCTGAGACAGCGCCATGAGAATTCGCGAGATTCGCATCCACCGGCTGATTGGCGCAACCGTCGATGGCGGTTGGCCCGACGGGCATATCCCGGAAGACGACTTGCACGCGCTGCTGGAGGTCGTCTCCGATCAGGGCCTGTCGGGATGGGGCAGCGTGTTTACTTCGTCCGGTTTGACCGCCGCAGGTGTCGAACAGTTACGGCCGCACTGGGACGGCGAATCGGCGCTGGAACCCGAACGGGTCTCTGAGAGATTGCGTCAGTCTTCCTTCTGGCAGGGTCGGGGCGGGACGCTCGAACACGTCATCTCCGGAATCGATATCGCCCTCTGGGATCTGTTCGGAAAAGTATGCGGTCAGCCAGTTTCCCGGCTGCTCGGAGGCTGTTACCGGTCGCAGATCAAGCCTTATGCGTCGCTCCTCTTTGACGAGCCCGACGTGCTTCGTGATCGGCTGCAACAGACGGTCAGCAAAGGCTTTCGCGCCATCAAACTCGGTTGGCGGCCGTTCGGCCGCCGCAGCCACACGTTTGATGAAACGCTCGTCCGCACCGCCAGAGAGACGCTCGGGCCTGACGTCGACTTGCTCGTTGACGCCGGGGGAAGCGAACAGTTCTGGCCGCACGGCTACAAGTGGGCTTTGCGCACGTCACAGATGCTGGCGGAATACGACGTCGGCTGGTTTGAGGAAGCGCTCCCCCCGGACGACATCGAGGGCTTCATCCGCCTCCGGGAGCATTCACCCGTGCCCGTCACGGGAGGAGAAGTCCTCACGCGACGTCAATCGTTCCTGCCGTGGATTGAGCGCGGCGCGCTCGACATCGTGCAACCGGACGCAACCAAGTGTGGAGGAATCTCAGAGGCGCGAAGGATCGCCTGGGCGGCCTATGACCACAACATCGGGTTCGTCAGCCACGGCTGGAATACCGCCATCGGACTCGCCGCCGACCTCCACCTCGCCGCGGCCCTTCCCGTCGCGAAGTACGTCGAGTATCTGACGCCCGCGGCTTACATCGACGAGATTCTCACCACTCCGTTCCAACTCGATGACCAGGGCCTGCTGACGGTCCCCGACGGTCCCGGACTTGGGGTGGAAGTCGAACCGGACGCCCTGGCGCGTTTCTCCGGGCGCTGAATCAGCTCGCGTTCCGAGTGCCCATCTGCCGCCTGGTTGGCTCTGCGAGGCAGTGTCGATGGCGAAGCGGGGCGTCACCCTTTATTGTGAAAGCCGCATCGCATTCCCCCCGAGTTCGCTCAGGCCCGGTAAGGAACAGACTCCATGTGCAATCAAAGGCTGACCCGCTCGTTTTCCGCAGTAGTGCTCCTGTTTTTCCCCGTTATGGCGGCCCAGGCCCATTACTTGTGGGTGGACGTCGACCCCGACGACGGCAAACACGGCACGGCCAACCTCTACTTTGAAGAAGGCCCGGCGCCGGGTGACGGGGGGTATCTGGACCCGTTCGTGGAACGAGGACGGATGTGGGTCCGCACACTCGAGACCGGCGACCCGGCAGATCTCGAGATGACCGAAGCCACTGCGCCGAAGAAAAGATGGCTGCAAGCGCCGCTGCCGCAGTCCACCTCCCGCAGCGTTGAAAGCTACGGAAAGTTCGGAGTCTATCGATACGGCGAGACCGACGTGTTGCTGCACTACTACGCCAAGTGCCTGCAGGTCGCCGATCATGATGAACTGCACGAATTGGGACGCGCTGAGGAACTCGAACTCGACATCGTCCCGCACGACGTGTCCGGAGGAGTGGAACTGACCGTGCTCTGGCGGGGCGAACCGGCGCCCGATCGGCCGGTGTCGGTCCGGGGGCCTGGCGGGTTGAAACAGAATCTCAAGACGGACGAAGACGGCCGCGTCGAGATCGCCGTCGAGAAACCGGGCCGGTATACGTTTCGCACCAGCGTGGAAGAGCCGGACAAATCGGGCGTCGACGACGACGGCAAGGAATACGATCTCACGCGGCATCACTCGACGCTCGTGATCGAACTTCCGCTGGGCGCGATCGAATGAGGCGAGCCGCCGTCGATCATCTGAGGTTCCTGCGCGAGTACTTCAAAACGTTCGAGACGACCGGCGCCATCGCTCCCAGCAGTCGTTTCGTGGCGCGGGCGCTCACCCGGCCGCTTCGCGAGCGGACCGGTCCGGTCCGGGTGCTCGAAGCCGGTCCCGGAACGGGCGCGGTGACGCGGGAGATCATCCGGCACATCAAGCCGGAGGACCGGCTGGACGTCGTCGAGATCAACAGCCGCTTCGCTGCTGCGCTCCAGCAGCGATTCGAGTCCGATCCGAACTACAGAGCGGTCGCGGATCGATCCGAAGTACACGTCTGTCCGCTGCAGGAATTCAAAGCCGACGCACCGTATGATGCGATCATCTGCGGCCTGCCGTTCAATAACTTTCCATCGCAGCTCGTCGAAGAGCTGTTCGACACCTGCCTGGGGCTGCTGCACGCGGGCGGGACAATGTCTTTTTTCGAATACATGTATGTTCGCCCCGTACGAGGGCTCGTCGGCGGGTCGCGCGAGCGAACCAGACTGCGCGAGATATCTCGCGTCATGGAGCAACGGTTCACCGACCATCACTTCCGGACCGACTGGATTCTCGTCAATCTCCCGCCTGCCTGGGTGCAGCACCTGCGTCTTTATGGGGAAACGGCTCGTTCAACCCCGTCGAGCTGAGATCGTGACTCCAGCACCGCTGCTTTGCATCATCAGTGTGCAATCGATCGCCGCCGCACCGGAGAGCAGTCCGGGCCGAGTCAGCAATCACTCCACGTTCAGGGTGCCCGTCACATTCCCGGACGCATCGAACAGAAGAATCTGGGGGTCTTCGCTTGAGCCGCACGCAATCGTCCCGCCGTCCTGGCTGACAGCGATCGAATCGACCCGTTCCAGATCCACCGGAAAGGAGACAACCTCCTCCGCCGCGACATTCCACAAGTCAACGCCCATTTTCCGAATACCGACCAACCGGCCCGATGCCGTGTATCGCACCTCCTTCAAAAACCCCGGTTCGGGATTTTCGAGCGTGATGCCGGGCTGGGGCTGGTCGCCTTCCCAGATCAGGATTGGCCCGTTTCGCGTGGCAACCACGAGTTGGACGCCCCCCGGGTCGTAGGCCAGCGACGTGACCGGCGACCCGCCTGGAACCACTATCTCGCGGAGCATTTCAGGCGACGCCGATGACAGGCCGACTTCGTACACTTCTCCCGCTCCCGCCGCGACGGCCAGACGCGCGCCGTCGTTGCTCACCGCGATCGCTGAAATGTCGTCTCGATCAAAACTGAAACTCCCTTCGACCGCGCCGGATTCGAGATTCCACACCAGCAGCCGGCCGTCGGCGCTGCTCGCCACGACGTGGGATCCGGCGCTGCTTGCGGAAAGCGCCCGGCTCCCGGCTTCCTCGGCGAGAATTGTCTCTGTTTCGAGATCGTACAGGACGGTTCGCTGGTTGGTGGCCGCCAGCATGCGTGTTCCCGCCGGATTCAAGACGATCCTTTCGCCCGCGATCTGTGTGATCTGATCGTCCAGTTCCTGATCCGCGACGTCCCACAACTCGACCAGGCCGAAAGATCGGCCGGCTGCGAGCTTCCCGCCGTCGTCGCTGAAGGACAGGCTGGTCACGGTCCCACGCACAATCGCGTGGTCGCCGGCCATCATCCCCGGAATGGCCCACACTCCCACGCCGCCGGCAATCACCGACACGATGAGCACGGCCGCTGCGATCGTTTGGGCTTGCGATGGGAGACCAAGCAGAAAAGACGGCATCAGGTCGTAGCGCGAAAACTCCGTATTCCGCAAACGGGTCAGCGGCGAAGACGCCTTCACCCGCGGCCGCTTCGGCTTCTTCGGTTTTTCCGGCTTCGGTTCAACCCTGGCTTGCGGCTGGGGAGACTCCGGAACGTCCGCCTCTTCGTCGTCCGCTGGAATGGTTTCCGCCTTCGACTTTTCCGGCGCCTCCAACTGCGCCTGTTTTCGCGTCCGGCGCCACCATCGTTTCTGCTTCGGCCCCTCGGAGACGGCAGGCGGCTTCGACAGTTCCTCTTCACTGCGCGTGTCTCCCAGGTCGCGCAGCGCCTTGAGAGCGCTCCGTTTGACGATCGGTTCTCCGGAACGGAACATCGTTTCCAGAAACGGGATCATCGCCGCGTCTTCGGTTCGCGCGAACGCCTGCGCGACGTAGCAACGGTCCAGCGGGGACTCGCTTGTCATCTGCCGGATCAGCAATTCCCGCGCGTGCGTGCCCGGGATGCCGCCCAGTGCGAGGATCGCTTTCAGACGCAGCGGCTCCGGTTGGTCCAGCGCGTAAGCGATCGCCATCAACACCGACGCATCCTTGAACCGCGACATCGCGGTCACCATGACGATCCGGACCTCCTCCGACGATTCCTCTCGCAGCCGGCGATAGAGCGGACCCACCGAGATCGGGTCCGTCAGACGTCCCAACGCCTGCACAGCCAGCTTCCGCACCCGCTCGTCTTCGTGTTCCAGCAGGGGAAGGAGCGGTGCGGCGTCCCCATCAGCCAACGCCTGATGGACCTGTTCGACGACCGCCGGCCGCTGACCGGCCACCGAACGAACCTCAAGTCCCGCCTCCTGCGCCTCCTGCAGCACTTCGTTCAACAGGTCACGACCCCGCGGACTGTTCGTCAGCGGTGCAGCCGGCCTAGGCGGCTGAGAGGCATGCCCGGACGAAGCGTGCCCGGATGACGCAGAGGTCATCGTCCCATTCGGCCGCTTCGGCGCAGGAGTGGCCGCCGCGTCGTCCCGCTTGAGGACCGCTCCGCACGTTCGGCAGCGCGCCATCGCAGCCCGCACCTCGACCCCGCATTCCGGACAGTGCACTGTTGTCAGCATCATTCGGCGACTCCCACAAACGGGCTCCGCAATCCGAACTCATTATGACTGCGCGTCCCGGTGACCCGCTGATACAGAAAGCCGGACGGGCGTGTTCCCCGTCCGGCTCCTGAACTCAATACGTCAGGTCGTCACTCTCACTCTGCCTGACGTCGCCTCCTCGCGGAGGCGGATCCGACCATTACTCGAAACGTCCCTTCGTCGCCGCACGGCCGATCGTCGGACCGCAATAGACGTTGAACGGGTCGAGTTCGCAGACGTTGTCGAGATAACCGTCGTTGTTGTCGGCGGTTGCAGGATCCATCGGAAAGCCCGGATTCAGATAGCCGTCTCCGTTGGTGTCCCGCACGTTCTTCACGCTGCCGTCGGCCATCAGGATGTTGCAGGTCTCGCTGTGGACGGCGAACCAGTCGCGCGTGTCCTGCAGCCAGAGCAGGCCGTCCGGACCGCCGTTGGCGGTGTTTCCAGCACCGCCGACCGGCGCCGGGAATGTGCTCGTCGGCAGAATGTCGCCTTCAAACGCGGGATTCGCCGAACTGGCCGGCCCGGGCAGAATGATGTCCGTCCCGTCGACCAGGTCGACGTTGTCGGAAGTGGCGTCGTAGTGGGCCGGACCGTCGTTGAACGACTCCACCAGACGCTCGCCGGCCGTGAGGTAGCCGGGAATCGTGTTCGACAACACAGCCTCGTGAATATCGCCCGGTCCGGCGCATCCCAGCAGCGGAACGTTGCTCGAGGCGATCTTGCTGGTTGTGATCAGCGAGAGGTCAATTGGGCCGGTCGTTCCGCCGAGCCCCTTGGCGTCGGTGAAGTCGATCGTGCCGTCACCGTCGGAGTCGGTCCCCGCGACCAGCAGGTTGTTGCTCGCGTCGTTGGCATACTTGATGTCGCCGCGGACCATGAACCAGCTCGACGCATAGTTCGTCGCGTATCCTTCCGCCATGAAGGCCCGGGCGACGTACGCCGCGCGGGCTGCGGTGTTGACGGCGGTGCCGTCGAAGCTCCCGTTGGAAGTATTGCAGGCCCCGTCAGCGAGGCGAGGAAGCAAGTCGAACGGAATCTTGCCCGATGACGACGTGTCCTTGCCCAGCAGGTCGTTCAGCTTCTCGGACCCGGTCAGCGGGTTCGAGGGACACAGCATTTCCTGGGGCAGGCCCGCTCCGATGTTGACGATGTCGGCGCACCAGCCCCAGGTGTCGGAGCAGCCGTCGCGGCTGTAGTCGTAAGCGCCGGTGCAGAGGCGCTGTTGCGGATCGGAATCGGCGAACACGAACATGGCGACGCCGAACTGACGCAGGTTGCTCTTGCACTGCGCGTTCCGCGCGGCTTCACGAGCCTTTTGAACGGCCGGAATCAGCAGCGCGGCCAGAATGGCGATGATCGCAATCACCACCAGAAGTTCGATTAACGTAAAACCCTGACGAGTCGGGCTGGTCCGACGGATGCTCGGACGATGCATAGGGTGGTCTCCTGAAAGTCTTCGGGTAGGGCCGGCGGACCGGCCGGGAACAACAAGGCAACCGATTCCGGACCGCAGAGCCGGCCCTTCGATCGCCGCTTCGCGCCAACTGCGACGCATACGACAACTGCGATTCGTCTAACGCTTGACTGGTAACTCCCCCCTTCCTTCGTTTTCCTGGATTCCCGCGTACTCCGACTCCCACACACCGACATCGGACGGACGAGTCGATTGACCGCCCCGAACGAGAACGACCCAATGCTACGGCCGGAATGTGAAGGAATCGTGAATGAGGTTTGAATTGCGGCCGAATCTCGAAGTGCAATCTCCCGCGCAACCAGTTCCCTCGTTCCGACGTCCGCAAGACACGCTTCGTACGTCTTGACCGGCCCGGTAGCCGAAGCCGTGAGACTTCTGACGACCCCGTGCTGGCCCGTCTGCGGTCCTGGGTTGCGTGCGCAGTCCGCCCCGGAAAAGATGGGCGCACCGCGCACGGCAGTCGGGCCCGCTGCGCGGACCCCGTACATGAAGCAGCCGCGATCCTGACATGCACCCCTTCCGATACAGCCTGAATTCCAGCACGATCAAACCCACCCCGATTCTGGAGAAGATCCGCATCGCGGCGGAGGTCGGCTACGAGGCGATCGAACTCTGGCACGACGACGTCGAACTCCATCTCTCCGGCGGCGGAACAGTCGAAGAAATCCGCGCTGCCGTAGACGACCACGGCCTCGCCGTTCCGACCACGATCTACCTCAAGGGATGGTGGGATCCGAACGCGCCCGATTACGCCCAGGCCATGGACGAAATCCGCCGCAGGCTGGACCAGGCCGCCGCCCTCGGCGCGCCGTTCTCGGTGGCCAGCCCCCCGCCCTGGAAAGACGTCGACTACGATCTGACCGCACAGCAGTACCGCGACCTGATCGAACTCGGGCTGGCGCGAGGCGTGCGGCCGGCCTTCGAGTACCTCGGCTTCGCCGACGAAGTGAACAGCATCGCCAAGGCGCTGCGCGTCATCGCAGGATCGGAGCATCCGCAGGCCGCGATCGTGATCGATCCGTTCCACGATTTTCGCGGCGGCGCCGGGCACGACGACATCGCCCGGCTCAGGGCCGATCAGATCGCCGTCAGCCACTTCAACGACGCCCCGGCCTCTCCGCCCTGGAACGAACAGCACGACCCCGACCGCGTGATGCCGGGGGACGGCATCATCGACTTGCCGCACTATCTGTCGCTGCTGGCTGCGACGGGCTACGACCGGTTCCTCTCACTGGAACTCTTCCGGGAAGACCTCTGGGCCCGCGACCCGGAGGAAGTCGCCCGCGAAGGCCTCGAAAAGATGAAAGCGGTCTGCGAAGCAGCCTGAATCAACGATGTCGGGCACATCGACGCGTCACTCGCTCGCCGCAACGAATTCCGCCAGCGTGAGAATGTTGCGAATGAACGTTTGTGACTCGATCACCTCGCGCGTCGGATCGTCGTCGCCGTGGTAACGCAGCCGACCCGGTTCCACCCACGCCCCGCGAGCGTCAAGCGCATGGATCACCGCTGAGGCTTGCTTGCGAAGTTGCGCGGTCATTCTCGGTCTTCGGCGTGCTGGTTTGTCACGCCGGTCCGGACCGTCCGCGACCAGTCGTCCGTACTCCGCCTCAATCCGGTCCAACTGCGACCCGACGATAAACCCATAGTGCGTCGGCATGTCGCCATCGTCATAGGTCAGCGTGTAATCGCGCGTGAAGTAGAGCGGCCGGTTGGTGTGCAGTTCGTAGAACCGGGCCAGTCGGCCGTCTTCGCGAAGCGACGCCCTGTAATAGTCGAGCGCTTTCGGGATCGGCGTCAGGTATTTGTCCTGGCCGGTTCGCCGATAGAGCAGCAGCAGCGCTCGCATCACGCCCTGCGATTCCCCGCCCGTGATTGATGCGGGCTCGAACTTTCGTGCCCAGGCGGGGTGCATCTCCCGGTTGTACTGCTGGGCCCACCCCGGTTGCGGGTCGGGCATTTGTGCCAGCAGAAAAAAGTCTCCGCCCTTCATGGCCGCATCCAGATATCGCTGATCGCCGTACACATCGTAAGCGTCCAGCAGCGTGACAATCAGGTCTCGGATCGTGTTGTCATTCAGCGTGTAGTACTCCCGGTAGTCCTCGTCCGGCCAACTCCGGGGCCACGATTCCGGGTACGCCGCCGCCATCACGGGGAACTCGTCCGGATCGGGAAATTCACTGTACCGCTGAGGCCACGCCCCATTGGGATACTGTGACTCCAGCACCGCATTCAGAGCGAACTGGGCCGACTCGTGGAGGGCGCGATTCTTGAACTCCAGCGCCTCGTCCAGCCTCACCAGAAACCGGATCGCCGACTGGGACTTGTCGTCGTCGAAGGTGGTCGTGTTTCTCAGTCGATCCGGTGATTCGCGGCGGTCGACCCGGTAGGCGTAACGCATCCGCTCCTGCGGATCAAATGTGATGTGATTGTCCCACCCGCCGGACTCGAGTTGACCGTTGACCAGCGCCATTGCGGTTTCCACAGCCGCGTCGAGCAGTTCTTTGCTCCCCGTCAGTTCGTAGGCGTCGAGATACGCCTCCCCGACGCTCGGGGTTCCCGGCGGCTGCAGCCAGGCGGTCATCTCGTCGACGCGGCCTTCCCCCTCACGTTTGGTCAGGTCGCCGCTCCAGCGATAGACATACCCACCACCCGCAGCGCACTCATTGCGGAAGAATGCCGTCGAGCGATGCAGCGCCCGGATCGCGTCGCGACGATCCGGCGCGTCGTCCGCTCGTGACTCCGTCGCGCTCGCCAGCAGAAGAAGCGCAACGACCGTCGCCCGCACTCGGCTACGTCGGATCAACATCAGGTCGCCTTCCGTGCCGCGACTTCACCGCCAAACCACTGCGGCACTGCTCGTTGTGTCAGTTGGCCGCAGCCTGTCCCGCATCCAGTCCCGGCGCCGCCACCCAGTTCAGAATCGTCTGCGCGTCCTCGATGTTCCAGATGCGAATCTCGCCGTCGTAACTTCCGCTGGCAAGCCGCCCCGATTCCGCATGAACGGTGAGCGAATAGACCCAGTCGGTGTGTCCGGAGAAGGTCTTCACCGCGGCGCCGTCGGCAGCGTTATGCAGTCGCGCTGTCTTGTCGGCGCTGCAACTGAAGAGCCGGTTGTCCGCGAGCACTTCGACTTGCAGCACCTCATTGCCGAATCCGCCGATTTTCCGCACCTCTTTCGCATCGGCGGTCTGCCAGATGCGAACCTGTTTGTCCCGTCCGCCGGTGGCGATCTGGTTTCCGTCCGCCAGAAACGCCGCGCTATAGACCGGTTCTCCGTGACCGTTAAACGTCGTCAACGCGTCGCCGGTGGAGGCGTCAAACACCTTGGCCGTCTTGTCGCGGCTGGCAGTGACGAGTCTTGTTCCGTCAGGCGACCAGGCGACGTCCATCACCCAGTCTGCATGGTCTTCAACGTGAATCTGTTCCTCACCCGTCGCCACGTCGAACACGCGCAGCGAGCGGTCCGCCCCGCACGCAGCCAGCCGCGCGCCGTCGGGACTGAAGGCCACACCGAACATGGCGTCCTCGACCGTCACCAGGTCGGCCAGCAACGCCCCGTCGGCGATGTTGAAGATCTTGACCTCTCCCGTCTGCCCCGGCGTCCCCGACGCAATCGCGATACGCTGCCCGTCCCCGTGAAACTCCACATCGTAGACGCGTTCGGCCACGTTCCAGATTCGCCGGATCACCTGATGGTCGGCCGGATTCCACAGAATCAATTCATGATAGCCGGAACTGGCCAGCACCTGTCCGTCCGGGCTGAAATCCAGCGCCGTAACCGGAATCGCCACCGGGTAGGCTTCCGGCGGGTCCGGCTGCGGAAACTTCGGCATGATCTCCAGCAGCGGAGCTTCGGGCGAAACTCCGGCGTCCAGCTTCGCACCGAGCGCGACCCACTTCTTGATCACAGCGATCTGTTCCGCCGTAAGCGGGTCGGCGTCCTTCGGCATCGAACCGTCCTCGATCTGCAGGCACAGATTGGAGAATTCCCCGTCTCCCGGTTCGACGGCCGGGCCCGACTCGCCCCCCTTCATGATCGCGGCGTAGGACTCCATGTTGAACCGGCCCTTCGCCATCCGGGCGTTATGACACGCCAGGCATCGGTCGTAGAAAATCGGGGCCACTTCTCTGCGGAACGACACCCACAGCCCCCCCTGTTGCAAGGTCTCTTCGACGGCCCGCGCTTTGGCCAACCAGTCGGCCGTAACAGCCGCGAGTGCCTCACTGGCCTGGTTCAGTTCGGTCTGCACTGCAGCGACCTGCTCATTGGCCTGAGTCATGCCGGCTTCAGTCTCGGTAATCGTCTGCCTGGCGGCGGCGATCGCCTCCTGCGTGGTTTTGACTTCAGCGGCTGCGGTGTCCGCGGCCTTGGTCGCGGTTTCGGCGTTCGCCTTCGCCTCGTCAGCCTTCTTCTGGGCTTCGGCCAGTGCTTTCGCCGCGTCTTCTGCCGCCTTATCGGCGGCCTGTTTGTCGGCCGCGGCCTTCTGCGCCGCCTCCTGCTGCTTCGGAAGGGCCTCTTCCGATTGTTTCAGCTGGTTTTGCGCCTGCTGCAAGTCCCGTTGCAGTTTGAGCAGCATCTGCTGCAACTCGGTGACCTTGGATTCGGCGCTCTGGACCCGCTCCTCCGCCTGTTGCTTCGCGGCGGCGGCCTGATCGGCCGTGGTCTTCAGTTCAGCCGCCTTTTGCGTCGCCTCCTCCGGTGTCAATGCCGGCGTCGCGGCCGGGTCTTCGGGAGTCTCCTGGGCACTGACTGGCATCGCCGAGAGAGAGATCAGAGCAACCGCGATGACCAGGATCGAAGCGCGTTTCATGGCGGACCTTGAGTGAAACTGAGATTCTTGAGGCAGGTGACGCTTCGTCCCGGCTCATCCGGGGAAGCCGTCGTTCAGGGCGCCGAACCGCAGGGGAACGGGCCTCGGGAGGGAAACTGGCGACGCATCCATGCCCGCTGATGTCCAGCATCACTGACGATCACGCAAGTGTCAAGAGGCACGTGAGTTTCGCTCCACTCGAACAACGTTCCAACGACCTTACCAGCCGTGTCCATCCTCGGTCGGCAGACTTGCGAGACCCGCGACGAACCGGAATCATGCGGTCTTGAGCAGGGTGAGTCCGCCCGCTGCGGATTCTCGCCCGTTTCCGAACTCGGTCAGGAGGGGGAATCTCCGTAATGCTCGCAATCCGCCGCGCCGTCTTGATGGCGGCCATCCCGTTATGCGCGCTCCCATCGCAACGGCTCCGCGCCGCTCCCCCCAGGTCGGATTCCGGCGAGCCGCCACGGCCGCCGGCGGTTCGGTTCGATCCGGTGGAACGCGAGATCGAGGGCTGGAAGGTTCACATCGAACCGTCGCTGATCGAAGACGACGCTTCGGGAGCAGGGAGCCGGGCGTTGCGCATGCTGGCCGATCATCTCAACCGGATCGCCATCCTGATGCCTGAAGAGCGCCTGCAGGAACTCCGTACGCTCGAAATCTGGATCGAGCGCGATCATCCCGTCCTTAAGGCGATGCAGTACCATCCCAGCCGCGCCTGGCTCGAACAGCACGGACACGATCCGCGACTGGTCCGGAAAGTCCACATTCCGCAAGCGGCCGCGTTGCTCGACCGACGGCAGTTGCTCAAACACCCCATGGTCGTCCTGCACGAACTGGCACACAGTTATCACGACCAGTTCCTCAGCTTTGACAATCCCCGGATCATCGAGGTGTACGAGGCCGCCCGCGACTCCGGGTCGTACGACGAAGTCTTGCTCTTCACCGGCGATTACGTACGGCATTACGCCATGACGAATCACAAGGAATACTTTGCGGAAGCGACCGAAGCTTACTTCTATCGCAACGATTTCTACCCGTTCGTCCGCGCGGAACTCGCCGAGCACGATCCCGCGCTGCACGATCTGCTCGTCGAAATCTGGGGGCCCCTGCAGTCGCAATGATCGGATGCATCGGCGGAATCCGGTTGGGTGGTTCGTCGCCGTGGTCCAATCAGCGTCGATGCGGCGTCACAGCAGTGATTCCAGCAGCATCCGCATCTTTCGCAGTTCGAGCTGTCGGTCCACTCCTCCCATCAGATCGGGAAACAACTCGATCGAGAGCGCGCGGTTGTAATTGTGCCGCGACAGTTGGGAAACCAGCCGGCCGTATTCGACCTCGCCGAGGCCGACCTGCACCTGGACCGAGTCCGCCGTCGAGTCCCGCAGCAGCACGTGGATCGCGTGTGGAATCATCAGATCCATCGAACGTTCCGGCGCCTCGTCCTGCAGGACATACGTTGGATCGAGAGCCAGCCCGAGTCCCGACACCGCCTGGCAGAGTTCGACCGCAGTATGCGGGTCGGCTGTCAGCGCGCCCGTTGCGTTGCGAATCGCAAGCCTGACCCCGTCGGCGCTCGCCCGCCGCGCCAGCTCCTGCAGCCGTTCAATCTCTGCGTTGAACGGAGTTCCAATCTCCGAGGCCGGCAGGGTGATCTGTGTGATCTTGAGATTCTTTGCCGCCGTGACCAGACGAGAGAAGACGTCCGGCGGCACGTCGTGGGCGAGTGTGATCGCGGTGGGAAGCAGCCGCGTCCGGTCCCGGAAACGCGCGGCAAAACCGTCGGGGTCTGCGGCAATCTCTGCGGTCTTCAGCAGCGTCCCCTGATCATCGACCCAGAGATCAACGCGGTCGAATCCAAGATCGGTGATTTGTGCCAGAGCCTCTTCAAACGGCAAATCGGAGAGACTCCGGGTCGAGATCGCGACAAACACTCCGCGCACTCCATTGTCAGCCAGTCAACAGGCGCAACATGTTGCGCCAGAGCAGATTCCGCTCACCGGGTGAACGGGCGGCTCCTCAAAACCGTCCTGTAATTTACGTGGGTTGCATCGCTCGTGCAAGATCGGTCGAGTCTGCGGCCGGGACGGGATGTACGTTTCTCAAGGATTGTTCGCGTTTTGCCGCTCTCCGTGCCGATACACAGTTTGAGCGGCCGATGTCATCGCCCGCCGATTGCCCGTCTCCATCGACGGAAATCGGCAAGCATGTCGTCACTCACTGGCCGACACCATGCGCACACGGTCTGAAACAACACAGCGGATCATTGGGGTTTCATGATGAACACACGCGTTCACATCACGATGGTGGCCGCCGGATGCCTGGCCGCGACAATGACCGGCTGCGGCACGGCGCCGACAGTCTTTCGCGCCCAGGAACCTGCTCCAGAACCGCTGGTGGAACAAACCGCATTCGGCACACAGCCAAAGCCCGCCGAGGCGATCCACGACCACTACAAGTACAACGAAGTGCTCCACTACGGCAACGCGAACGGCGAAACCGCCGCCGAAATCCGGGCCCGGAACGCCGCCGCCAAGAGCCACTACACCTCGCACTCGCACCACGCCGCCGCCTGCCCGGCCTGCGAAGACTGCCCGCACTGCAAAGGCTGTCCGCCACAAGGCCAGTCTTGTCCGTTCTGCCAACAGGGACTCGGCGGCGACCATGACCACGACTCCGGCCATCGGACGCTCAACAAGTACCCCGACCACCACTTCACCTATTCCTATCACCGGCCGAAGAACCTCCTCTATCCGCCGCCGCAGGTGCCCGGTGGCGCAGTCGTCTGGCCCTACTACACGCTCAAAGGCCCCAGCGACTTCTTCCGCACAGAGTAAACGAACGTCCGGCGCATACAGAGATCCTCCAGCAGTCCTTCCTCGTTCCTTGCAACGACCCGATCGCCGCAACCGGCCATCGGGTCGTTGCGTTTTGCGCGTGCAGTCGAAGCCGCAAACACTCCCGAAGTCTGTAGGGCGTCCCGCCCGGTCTTGCATGCCCGAGGTTCGCCCGCGACGACCATTACTCCCGATTCCGGGCGCTGCGTAATCGCTTCACGAAGCGGGCCAAGTCGTCCGGAAGGTCGGTCTCAAACGTGAGCCGCTCCCCGCTCTGCGGGTGATCGAAGGCCAGTCGCGCGGCGTGCAACGCCAGCCGAGGCGCGCCGCTGGTGTCTTTGATCGGCGATTGCTTCATTCGCTTGCGGTAGAGCGGATCGCCGCACACGAGGTGCCCGCGTTCCGCCAGGTGCACACGGATCTGATGCGTGCGTCCCGTTTCCAGCCGGCACTCCACCCGGGAATAGTCGCCGAGCGACTCCAGCACGCGGACGTGGGTCACGGCGTGCTGCCCCGCATTCGGATCGGTCGTGCTCCCCCGCAGGCCGTCGCCCCGGTCGCGGATGATCCTCGTTTCAATCGTGCCGTCCTCCGGGCGGCCCAGAACGATCGCCTGATAGACGCGATCGTTCGTATGCCGCTTGAACTGGCGGATCAAGTCCTGACTCGCGGGCGGCGTGCGGGCGAACACCATCACTCCGCTCGTATCCCGGTCAAGCCGGTGGACCGCATAGACCTGCGGCATCCTTGAGTGACGAGAACGCCCGCGCCGCCCGCTCCTGTTTGCCTTTCGTCGGCGGCCGTGTGCGGACGACCGGCCGGCTGAAACAGACCCCTGTAGGATCTCCGGCAGCACTTCTTCGAGCGTCGGTTGCCGGTTTCTGCGGGACTTCGACCAGTTCCGCTCTTCGCGGTGGCGTTGGGTCGTCATCAGCGCCGGCTTGACGACGACCACGACGCTGGCGTCGCTGTAGAGCACTTCGACGTCGGCTGCGGTCGGTTGCGGCGTTCGCGGAGTCTCGAAGACATGCACGACGTCGCCCGCACCGACCCGCCGCGCCGCGTCGAGACACATCGCGCCGTTGATCGAGACGCGCCGCGCCGCCAGCAACTTCTTTCCGGCCGACCACGTCAAGTCGGAATGCCAGCATCGGAGCGCCGCGACGATTGACTGGCCGTCGATCGCTGCATCGACGTGGAACACTCGTCTGTCCCCGCCTCCCGCCGTCATTATTCCGCCGGCCTCTGCCAGGGGACCGCGCCGTAACGCTGGATTTCACGCCGCAGCGCGTCGGCCAGTTGGTTGAACACATCGGGCCGCTCTTCGGCGAGGTTTCGCGTCTCGCCGGGGTCCTCGGCCAGGTTGTACAACTCCAGCGGCCTGAACGGGCTGTTCTGCAGCAGTTTCCAGTCGCCGCGGATGACCGCCTCGATCGTCTTCCCGCCGTACCGGTTGCCCCCCTCGCGGCGGCGGAAGAACCAGTCTTCCCGCAAGGGGGCCTGTTCCTCACCGCGCAGCGTCGGCAGGAAGCTCACGCCGTTGATCTCGTGCGGGCAGGTCGCCCCCGCCGCCTCGAGCACGGTGGGAAAGATGTCCATCGACATCGCTTGCAATTCGGCTTCTGTATCGGGAGTGATCCGGCCGGGCCATCGTGCCATCGCCGCCACCCGCAGGCCGCCTTCGTACATGCTCTGCTTGCCGTCGCGCCAACTGCCGTTATTCGCTCCGACTCCCAGTTGCCCGCCGTTATCCGAACTGAAGATCACCAGCGTCTTTTGAGCGATGCCGCGGTCTTCCAGGCAGTCGAGAACGCGCCCGATTCCCTCGTCCATGTGCTCGATCAGCGCGACGAGACGAGTTCGGCGCTCGTCCATTTCCGGTTCACGCTCTCTGACTTTCGCCACCCACTCATCAGGAGGTTGAATCGGAGTGTGCGGCGCGTTGTATGCCAGATAGAGAAAGAACGGCTCACTCTCCTCCGCGCGCTGCTGCACGTATTCGCAGGCCCAGTCCGTGAACAGGTCGGTCGCGTGCCCCTCGGGGTCGATCTCCTCCTCGTTCAGCCGCATGTAGTTGATTTCGTGGCGGCGATGATCGTAATAGTCGTCCATCATGTCGCCGAGAAATCCGTGGAAGTGGTCGAACCCCCGTTCGTTCGGCCGGTTCGGGGACTCCAGACCGAGATGCCACTTGCCGACGATGGCGGTGTGATAGCCCGCCTCCTTGAGCAGCACCGGCAGCAGCACGGCATCCGGGGACAGGTAGCCCCAGTTGTTGTGGGCGTGCGTCCGAATGACGCCGGGAACACCGACGAGGTCCTGATAACGTCCGGAGAGGAGTGCGGCGCGCGTGGGAGAACAGACCGGACAATTCGCGTAGAAGTTCGTGAATCGCATCCCCTCAGCCGCAAGCCGATCGAGGTGCGGCGTGCGAATGTCGCGGCCGCCGTAGCAGCTCAGGTCGCCGTACCCGAGATCGTCCGCCAGGATGACGAGAATGTTGGGCGGCGTGACCTCAGCCCGCGCCGGGGAGCAGAATGCGAATACGGCCGGCAGCAGAAACGCGGCGAACACCAGGCGATGCATCATGTCGCGGCCTGCAACTCGCTCCGAGACCCGCTGCCGGCGTCATCCGGGGTTTCGGACTTGAGCAGCTCAAATCGGCTGCGATATCGCCGCCGTTCCCACCAGTTTGCCTTCCGCAGGTTCGGGTCGGCTTGCGAGACGGTATGCGTCTTCCCGCGACGGGTCTTCAACACCAGCCGCCCGCCTGGAAGAACTCCCGTGACGATCCAGAACTTGTCGACTGTGTAACAGTAATCGTCGCCGTGTTCGGCCGGGAGCACGTTCTCGGCGCGCGGGCCGGGAACCGGACTGTGTTTCGTCTTTCGATAGATGACCCAGTCACCAACGGCGAATGTCACGGCTGTCATTGTTCGATCCCTCGCGAAAATCGATTCGAAGACCTGCCCCTTGGAATCCCTTCTGCCGTTCAGGCACGATAAGATAGCGAACCCTGCCTCACCAACGCATCCTCAGCTTCTAAGAACGAACAAGTGCCCTGTCAGGGCTGTTCTTTCGGAGTTGGCCGGACTGCAGATCCGCACGAAACCCTGCGGGATTCGTGCTCCGGTGAGAACCCCTCAATCCAAGAACCTGAATTGACGAACCACAAGTAATGGACACCGACAGTCTAGCAAAACTGGTATTCGGGATCATCGGCGGTCTTGGAATTTTCCTGCTCGGCATGAAGAACATGTCGGAGGGCATGCAGGCCGTCGCAGGCGCCGGCCTGCGACGGATGATCGGTCTTGCGACAGACAATCGCTTTCTCGCCGCGGGAGTCGGCACGATCGTCACAACGGTGATTCAGTCGAGTTCGATCACGACGGTCATGGTCGTCGGTTTTGTCAACAGCGGAGTCATGACGCTCAATCAGGCGATCGGCGTCATTATGGGCGCCAACATCGGGACGACGATTACCGGGTGGATCGTGACGCTGCCGATCGGCAAGTATGGTCTCCCGCTGCTCGGGTCCGCGGCGTTGATTTATCTGTTCGCCAAAGGAGACCGCTGGCGCTACTGGGCCATGTTCTTCATGGGCGTCGGGATGGTCTTCTTCGGTCTCGTATTGATGAAAGACGCGTGCAAACTCATCCGGGACGTCCCGGAATTCGAAGCATGGTTCCATCGCTTCAACGCAGACGGATATGCAGGCGTCATCATGTGTCAACTGGTCGGCTGCCTCCTCACGATGCTGGTCCAGTCCTCCTCGGCGACGCTCACGATCACCATCTCTCTCGCGACCCAGGGGGTCATTCCCTATGAGACGGCGGCAGCGCTGGTTCTCGGAGAGAATCTGGGCACAACGGTCACCGCCTATCTCGCATCCCTCGGCGCAACAACCGTCGCACGGCGCGCCGCGTACTTCCACGTGATCTTCAACCTGCTCGGCGTCTGCTGGATCACGATCGTTTTTCCCTGGTACACCGACTTCGTCCAGTCGATCGTCACCGAGGGAATCGATCGCCAGATCGCCGCCACGCACACCATGTTCAACGTCGCCAACACGTTAGTCTTCGTGTCGTTTGTGCCGATGTTCGGGAACCTGCTGGAACGGCTCGTCCCCGCCAAGGGATTCAAGGAGAAGCCGAAACTGACCAATCTCGATGTGCACATCCTCGATACGCCCGCTCTGGCAATCGAACAGTCGCGCTACGAAATCCTCAAAATGGCCGAGGGATGTTCCAAGATGATGGCCTGGCTGAACGAACTGATCGGTCAGAGAGATCAAGATCGCGCGCTGTCGGAACGTCTCCGTCACCGGGAAAAAGTTCTCGACTCCGTTCAGGATGAAATCACGCATTTTGTGACCGACCTGCTGGCCGGCAACGTGCCTCACTCAGTCGCCGAGGAGGCGCGTCAGCAGTTGCGGCTCGCCGACGAATACGAATCAATCAGCGACTACATCGACAGTATTCTGAAGGCCGACCAGCGACTGCGAAAAGACGAATTGAGGCTTACGGAAAAACAGCGCCTCGGTTTACGGGAACTTCATCGCGGAGTGGCGGAATACCTGGACGAGATCAACCAGGCCTATCGCGACCAGAATCCGAACGTCCATACGAAACTCGACGCTGCGAGCAAGGGAATTCGCCGACTGATCAAACGGCTCCGCCGTGAGCACCTGGACGACCTCTCCACAGAAACGATTCCCCCCCAGGTCAGTGTGGCATTCCTGGCCGCGCTGAACGCCTACTCGCGGGTGCGCGACCATGCTCAGAATATCGGGGAGGTCATCGCCGGTGAAAAATAACGAGGCGCGGCATTACCGCGCAAAGTGCCGGTCTGCGAAGTCCAGATACTGCTCCCAGTCGAATCGGGTCACGTCGTGCCGGCCCGAGCGAATGTGATAGCCGATCGTTCCGGTATCGACCGGCGCGTCGATCTCGGGCATGTCGTCCGTTTCGCGATCGAGACCTTTCGCACCCAGCAGGCGATACACCGGATCGGCGAAGTATCCTGAGAGAAACTCGCCGCGCGGATCGGCCCACCGGTCCTCGGCGGCGCTGGCGATGTACACCGGACGGGGAGCGATCAGCGCGATCAATTGATGTTGATCGACCGGCAGCTCGTCTTCCCGGCCGTTGTAGCGCGTAAAGTTGTCGCAAAACCAGTGCGGGAACGAGGCGTTGATCCGCTGCACGGTCTCGCCGAACGCGCGCCGGCTCAGCGCCGCGCCGCCGCAGCCCGAGTTATTCGAGATCACCAGGGCGAACCGCTCATCCTGAGCCCCGGCCCACAGCGCCGTCTTCCCCAGCCGGGAATGACCCAGCACGGCAACATGTTCCGCGTCGACGTCTTCGTCGTGCTCCAGATAATCCATTGCCCGGCTGAGTCCCCATGCCCAGGCGGCGATCGAGCCCCAGGCGTCCCCGGGCCGTTCGCCTTCCGACTTCTCGTCGAAGAGCGGATGAATACCGTTCTCAAAGCCGTCGTCGTAATC
>ERZ869936.846-NODE-846-length-25494-cov-11.506702_pt1 | contig 25494 bp, 36 predicted proteins | sample MGYA00520876_ERZ869936 | MGnify/ENA primary metagenome ERZ869936 (study PRJEB32218, sample SAMN09650985) | biofilter metagenome | isolation source: enrty point of leading RO module | place: Saudi Arabia: Thuwal, RO plant located on Red Sea | collected 2016-02-17 ... | reverse complement strand
ATCGCAACCTTCGATGCTTTTGGTCGCTGGTAAGAACCTACTCATAGCCTAGTTATCCTTCTTACTTCCTTGTCCATCTCTCTCTTATAGTTATTCTTTACTACACCTGTAGCAATCTTGAAAAAATCTAAAAACTTTCTGTGTTTAATGAAAGGCTTGGCTACTGCTAATAACTTCTTGCCTGACTTTTCACGTTTCCATAAAGCATTGTTATGAAAGAAAACCTTTTGTGGTGAGTCTGCTTTGTTATTCTTCAGGCCAATAATGTTACCAAACTTATTTAATCTTTCACCACCTGCTGATGTTACTGGTGCAAATATACTAGACTTCTTAGCTCTTTCAATACCACCTTCATATACATACTTGAGATACTTAGCTGCTATATCTTTAACAAATATAAGTGCTGATAAGTCTCTTGGTTTAGCTCTAAACTTAGGTGGCATATCTACTGACTTAATAGTAAATGGTGTAGGTCTATCTAAACGTTTCTGTATCTGAGCCCTCTGTGCATTAACTACCTTTGCACCTACATTATTTATTGCATTAGCAGTCGCTTGTGGTAAGTGCTTACGTTGAAACAATCCTACCTGTTTTTTAAATTGTTTCTCGTTTGTATCTATTTTAATTGTTACTGTCATAGTTCTTCATAGTATGTTATTAACTTATTAATATACCACTTTGCTTTATTTAAATCTTCTATGTTGCTGTCCTTGTAACGATTTCTATGTACATAACGTATTATTTGTCCCTCAAGATAGTAAGGAAAGTGCTGACCTAATTGCTGTTGTATGTAGTCTATACACTCTACTTTACCCTTCTTGTAATGTGGTGGATTTATCTTGTCCATCTTTCTTCTCCTTCTTTTTGTTTTTGAATATCTTATCCCAATTGTCTCTGTATGACTTATGGTCTTTAGTTCTGTCTTTATCGCCTTTGCTCATATTTAATGCTCTCAAAATTAACTTCGCCTAACTTTCTAGTAAGTAGTGCTTTGTAGTCCATGTATTCACTAGGTATACATCTAAATAATTCTTCTATACTAAAAAACAATACATCCTTGTCGTTCTTATGTTTAGCTATCATGTTTTCTTTCTCATAGTCATAGTCACAAATAAGTGCAACATGTTTACCAAACTTAAATGACTTTACATTAACTTCTAATGGCTTGTAGCCTAACTTAAGTAGTTCTGTCTCTAGTGCATCATATGCTCTGTACATCATATCTAACATTTTTTGTTTCTTAACATAGTCACCACTAATTAATGCATTTCTAAATAACATCAATGCTTTGCTAAATTTTATTTCTGTCTCTGTACTAACTAACTTATACACTCTTTTTAAAGTTCCATACTTGATTGTAAATCGTTTCTCAAAATCTCTATACTTATCAAGTTTCAATCTAAATTCTTTATCACCTCTCATCTTTGGTTGGTCGGATAAAATCATGCAAAACTCTTGGTTGGTTGGTTGGTTGTTTTAGAAAAACAAACCAACCGACCTAACCTAAGTCTGTTTTCGACCCAAAAAACCGACCAAAATCCGACCAAAATCCGACCTAATTTAATATGGCTCATTTTCGTTCCATTTTTTAGACTGATAACCTAAGTCACACTTGGTTATTAGTTCGTTTTCTATTAATTGATTTAATCTACCTGTTACAGCAGATTTACCTATATCATGTGCTGCACATATCTCTGTATGTGTTAAATGTACGCTATCAGGATTATCTTTATCTGCTTTTTCTTGCAAACTTTCTATGATCTCTAATGTTTCGTACATTTTGCTATCCTTTTTAGTCATAACCTTAAATAATTCTTCTGTTGGTGCTAAAACTCCAGATGTCACATTTTCAAAGCCAATCATTTCAATTTCTTTAAATTTAAGATTCATACTATCTATTGGCGTACCATCTTTAACTAATTTTTGTTCTAACTGCACAAGCATAGCTTTAGGGTCACTACTTTTATCTCTTTTAACCTGAAATTCGTAATCTAAAGCAGCAGGTAGTACAGAAGACCCTCTAGCCCTTCCTGACGACACATGGCCAGTATGATGTACTATTACCATAGTTGCACCAAACTCTTCTTTTAGCTCATCTACGCGTTGTATAAACAGATTCATGTCTTCTGTGCTATTTTCATTGAGTCCGTAGTTTCTAGCAAGAGTGTCTATAACTATCATGCCTATTTGTCCGTGTTCTTCTTTAACGTCTCTACATAAATCTTGCAACATAGCAAATTCATCATCGTCACCAATTCTTGAACCTCTATTTGTAATAAGTAATGGTGCATCGCTTAATTTAACGTCAAAAAATGTCTCGTAACTTTTGCATCTCCTAGCAATTCCAGTAAAACCTTCACCTGCTAAATAAATAACAGCAGATTTTTTAGTTTTATAGTCATAAAAATCAGTACCTGTAGCAACAGCACAAGACATGGCAATAGTAATAAAAGATTTACCACTTTTAGGCTCTCCAAATACACTTAAAACAGTACCAGACTCAGCAATTCTATCTATAACCCAATCAGGCTCAGTAATGTTAGACATAATCTCATTAACTGTCTGCACATATAAAGAACCTCTTGGTTTCTTAATAGGATTATTCTTAATATAGTTAACTAAATCATCAGATGTAGCAAAATAACCCTTTTCGTATGCATCCCATAAATCATCTTTTTCTGCAAAATCTTTAGGTGGATTAGCAACAGTTACTTTACAACCATTACTTTTTAAGTGCTTTTGTATTTCTAATGCACATTTTTTACCTGCTTCATCATTGTCAGGAAATATATATACTTCTTTGCCATATATAGGAGACCAATCACATTTACTCCATCCATTAGTCCCGCCATGCCATGTTACTGCATCTCCTTCATAGATTTTTGCACATCCCTTACACGCTTTCTCTCCCTCATTAATAATTACTGGTAAATCTAAACGTTTAGCTTGGTAATATATAGGCATTAGTCCTGCAGGTCTCTTATTAGACCAAGTGCCATCAGCATTTTTACTAAATGGTGCACCTTTTGCTTTTATTCTATGTGTAGCATTAAATCTCATTACTACAAAATTGTCAGAATATTTTAGTGCCAAAATAGACTCTTCTAAAAGTCTTTGCATTTCAGCTTTCGTATACGACTTAGCACCCCCTGAAGTAGGAGTAAGGGGAATCATATTAGACTCAGGGGATGCCTTGTCATAACCGAATTGTTTTAAAACTTGTCTTGTATCTAGGTCATAGTGTTTTAATAAATCTACTACACCACCACCTATACCTTCTTCGTGATCGTACCATTGACCTGTTAGTAGATTTAAAGATTTAGAGCCATGACGACCCCACCTCAACTCATGTGATGTAGTCTTAGTAGGTTCGCCAAATAGCTTTTTTGCAATGTCAGGTGCAATTCGCACCCAATCTGCATCAGAAAGGAATGTCATCTTCTGTGAGTCCTTTAGATTCAGTTTCTTGCACTCCGACATCTACATTAGATGCCCATTCTGGTATCACAAATTCAGGTTTTCTTGGTTTCCAATCAACAAATTCAATTTCTATTTCTGCTGATCTACCTTTACCAACTTGTATATGTGTAGCACCTTTAAATGCTACTGTTGGTAAACCTTCTTTGCCTTCTTTATCATGCCAAAATAGACCTAACATTTTGTTAAAAGCAGAAGACTCAGAATAACTAAATCTTTGCCATAACAAAGGTCTATCTACAGCATCAGTAAAGACCCATGCTGAAAAAGCTCTTTTAAAATCATCAGCAGGTTTTTCACCGACTACAGTAAATTTATCATCCCAGACAAATTCATATCCTGAGCCAGTATTATATCTACCCCAACCTGATTGAAATGTAGCAGGGTCCAATTGGATGTATTTAACATCCAATGCTTCCTCGCCTACATAAAATCGCTTATCAGCAGCTTTAAATGCAAGAAATGAACTAGTAGGTGTACCACTAGACATTCCTCCTAAGATATCAACCATATTTTTCTCCTTCTTAATGTATAGATAAATACTCTATACTTGTTAAATATTTAACTTCAAGGTGAGCATGGTTTCTCTCCTTGTAGTCTTCAAATGTATCGTCATTTACTATCCCTAGCATTTCCAATACAACCCTCATTTTGTCGTATTGTTCACGACAAAAATTCTCAAAATCTTCTTCATTTATTGAATTCACTTGCTTTCTTTAATATAGACTTATAATCTTTGCACAGTCCTCTTAGACTACACATATAAGTAACTTGGTTATCTTTTGGAACATTGTCACTTACAAGCCAAGCAGGTACTACACAATATATTTCTTTTCTATCAAACTTATAAACCAATATAGGAATATATTTATCTCTTGCAGCTACTAAGACTTGTTCCCACCATGCTTGTTTATACATGTTAGTGCTTGTTTGTCCGTATCTTTTACACTCAATAGCAAAGTTGTCCCAATAGATATCTGCTTGTCCTTTATATTGTGTTTGATCTAAGTTTCTTTTGACTAATTTAGTACCGCCTTTTGCAGTAATAAAATCATTAATCATCTTTACAATTAGTCTCTCGAAATTATGTCCTTTAGTTCTGCTGTTTGTCATTTGTGTTTTTATGTTCTATTAAACCTAACTTTACTAAAAGTTCTGTTGCTTTGCCAATATCTAATTTATTTATAGCTGCAAATACACTCAATTCGTGGTGCATATCTTCGCTAACCCATAGTGCTTTTTTATTTTCCATTTTTTGACTCTCCATTATCAATATTATGCTTTATTTAGTTTATAATCAAGTTAAGGGCAACTGGCGAAACTCTCCTTCTGTCTAATACTCTCATTTGCTAGTTCGCCCTTCTTTATATCTCTAACTCAACAACATTAGGACTATTATAGATAGATAAAGGTTTACCCTTCTTATACTCTTTATATTCATTCAAATACCTCTCAACTGTATGCCATGCATAATCCATATGCTCTTGTGTAATTCTAAATACTTTAGCTGCATAAGGATGTACCTTTTCTTGTGCTACAAATACAAATTCTTTAACTTTATAACCTGCAGCTTCTACACCTCTTCTATAAAATGCAGCTTGTAAATCATAGCCATACTTTCTAACTGAATATCCAAACTGTCGTGGGTCGCATGATTGTGTAGTTTTATAATCAACTATAACTATCTCATTATCAGAATGTGGTTTATCAATAGGTGGGCATAAAACATCAGGCCTACATTTACAAATAACATCATCTTCATACCAATAAATACTAGACTCAGCTATTTTGCCTTTTGCATTTATATAAGCATTGCCTTCATAAATCATATTGTCCTTCATGCCTTGTATGATCTCCATATCAGACTCTTTTAAAACAATAAGACCATTTGCTTCATACTCTTCTTTAAGTTCTTTATTAGCTTTCGTATAAGGTGAGCCAGTCATAATTACTACGTCACGCTTAAATGCTTCTTCTCCTTCTAATAGATAACTATGTGCTGCAGTTCCAAATTTAAGTGTAGGACTAGATTCTAGTTTTTGTTCTACAGCATGAAGTTGTGATTCTCCAAACCTTCTAATGCTACTACTACTGATACCTAGTCCTGCATGGTAGACATCATTAGGTAAGTCTCTAACTATTATTGCATTACCTACCTTTTTAAAGTCGTATTTTTCTAAATCTTTTATATTCACGATTTACTCATTTGGTCTTGTATTTCTCTACGCGAATCTCTAACCTCAAATCTCTCGCCATTAACTTCTACAATATTATGACCAGACATAAAATCTTTATAAAAGTCTCCTATATTTCTAGGCGGTATATATAAAGTACCACCACCAACTAAATTAAATCTTATATTTCTATTTGTTCTCATTTATCTCTCCTTTTTTTTGATAATTATTAAATTCTTCCCAAATGTAGGGTTTCATTGTTTTAGAATTATATGGTTTTAATCTTAAGAATGCTTTATATGCTTCTTTTTCAGTAATTGTGTATTTATTATTAAATATAACTATCTCTGTTTTCTTCATTTATCTCTCCTTATAACAAACCTTTATTTATAGCATTCTCTAAAGCTTTTATTGGAAATATAATTCTTCCCTGATACCTTTTGCTTGGTAATTCACCTTTCTTAGCAAGTTGACGAACCTTAGTAGCTGATATGCCTAAAGCTTTTGCAGTTTCATTAACTGAATACGCTAATTTGTTCATTTATCTCTCCTTTTATCTATCATATCGTTATGCATATTTAACCAGTCTATATCGTCACTACGATCAAACAGATTCATAAACATAACAATACATTTATTAATAAACTCTTTCATCTTCTGTCATTCAACATTAAAGCTACACCGTATAAACAGATAGCCATAAAAACCAAAAATGGTAATAATTGCCAATCAATCATAACTAACCAACCTTACACTATGCTTTTGTTTAGATAATCTACAATATTTATCTAAAGCTTTTGTAAAGCTAGGTGTCTTGAATGCAGTCCACCATCCTATTGGTAATTTTACTTTTACTATGTATGTCATAATCCTCTCCTATAAAAATATCATTATATACATAAAAATATATATATGTAAAGCTATTTTATTACTGGATTTAAGACTGGCACTTGACTAAGTGCATCAAGAGTTTCTTGTAGAGATCTAATCTCCATGTCAGGTTTGATTATCTTTTTATCAAAAGTGTAGTAGGTTTGCGAAGAAGTATTTGGCTTGAAGAGAATTCGTTTATGTTCTTGATTAACGAAAACAAAAGCAAGAATGTCACAATGATAATTTTTATAAACATCAGACATTGACCTTGACGTTTCAGTTGCGAATACATATTTGCCTTCTTTAGTTTCTCTCCTAGCTTTTACTTGTACAGTATATTTGCAGTTTGATACTTCAGCAAGAATATCTGCTGGGTGCTTATCCTGAGTAGGATAAACAAAGTCACAAAATTCAAGCAAGAAAGTTTGCACTAGGGATTCGCCTAATGCACCCAGTCTTGAATTAGCTTGATGTTCCTCGCTTGATTTTCTGGCCATGACACAATGCTAGTTGCCTAGAATTATATGCTGCTCTGTTAGGTGTCTGTATACTGTACTTAGAATCTAAAATCTCTTCACTAGCTTCTAGCCACATACCCATTTGCATAAGAGCTATAGTTTTTCTAAATCCTAAGAATCCTGTAATACCCATTTGGAATGTCATATCGATGCATACCATTCTTGCTCTTTTAGGCATACATCTCCACATCTTAAATGACTTATCTAAACTCTCTATAACTCTCTTTATGTCATTGTCTAATAAATAGTGTGCTTCATCTTCAGATATGCCTATCTTTGCTAAACAACGACCTACGCCTATTGTTTCGTATCCTAAACTATCTTTATAAAGGTTACACACTAAACCCTCATGCTTTATAAGCATATCTTTTATTTCTGTTTCAAAGCTCATTTGTTTTGTATTCTCCTCTGTAAATAAAGAAAGCAGATAATAAACCAGCACCAATTCCTGTTGCCAATGCTTCAGACCACCATGCATAGAAATGTGTAGGATGTACTAATAAATCAGCCACGAATGTACATACACCTAAAATAATTGCTGGTGAATATTTAAACTTTTTAAATTCTTGATACCAATGCTTTTTGCTTAGTGTAGCTATGGTTGCTGCAATTAAACCAGTAACATTAGCTTTCCAAAAGTGTGTAAAAGTTAATGCAGATAAATCACCTTGCACCATCATTGGATAACATATAGAAAATGCTTGTATCCAGTTTTTAAAAAAATCTGTATTCTTAATTTTTTCAATCATTTGCCCACCCCCTGGACGCGTTCATAAGTCCTTAAACCACCTAGCCCTAACATACCCATTAATACTGGTAGCATAGTTGATGTATCTGCTTGTGGTATATCTATTCCAAATGGTGCAGCTAGTGGACTTATTAAAAAATTAATAGCAAAGCCACAAACACAAATCCAAGCTGTAGCTGGTCGCCATCCTGATTGAAACCAATTACCTTTTGCTTCTTCTTTGTTTACTTCTATTTGTGCTTTAGCTATCTCATGTATATGTCTTTGCGACATAGTAGCTATTTCATGTGCTAGTTTTTGTTTTAAATCTTTGTCAGCAATAAATTTATCTAAAATATTACTAACTGGCTCTATAAGCTTGTCTATCATATAGATTTGACTATAAGAGTAATTAATGCAGTCACAATTGTCGTAAGACCACCTAAAAGCCAAAGCTTGATACTATCTACTGACTCCTGCAGAGAATCAGTCTTTTTATATATAGTTTTCCACCTTTCTTCGCACATTTTTTCATGCACTTGAAGTTGTGTATGTACCTCAGCAGCAGTCTTACGACTTGACATTATTCTTCCTCTTTTTTTTCCTCTAGTGTAGCAGAAAAGTTTTCTATTTGTACATCTCTTAATTTAGATATAAGTATATATTCTTCATAAGCTTCTTGTAGTTTTTGTAAAGCTCTTTGTGCTACATTTAATTCAGCAACAATACTTAATTGCTCATCTGATAATTCTTCTTTGGTAAATTTTCTACCATTAAATTCAATTAGTGCTTTTTCTTCTGTCATTTTACTCTCCTATAGTTTTTGTTTCTGACGTTGGATTTATTTTATCATTTATTTGTGCATCTAAATTTGATTTTAAATTAGCTACTTCTTCTTCTCCCATGATTCCTTCAACCCAACCAGTCACGATTGTGTTTGTTAAATCTGCAAATGGGATAAAGTCTGAACCTATATCATCAAGAGATAAAGATTGTGTTCCATAAACTGTAGCTGTATATGGTACATCTTCTCCATCAACTTCATGTGTTTCGCTGCTTTCAGCGTTTAATCTCCAATGGACGTTGTACACCACATCGGATTCTGACTCGTAATCGGGATATACGTCAACTGTTTTGCAATCCCATGTATATGTATTTGCCATTAGTATTCTCCTATAAAGTTGCTATTATAAATGCTAAAAGTTCATTATACCTAACTCCTAGCCTTGTTTGTTCATTACCTTCTTCATCAGTCCAAGTGTTAGATATGAACATACCATAGTCACTTGCATCTAATCCTTCAGCAGTAAAAGCATCTTGTAAGTCTTGAGCAATAATACCAAAGTGGTATCTAGCATCATCGCCTTTTTCTTCTACCGCACTATTAAACTTATATCTTCTTATTAATCCTTTACAAGCTACAGCCACTCTTTGCTCTGCATCTGATAGTTCTTGTATGTCTTGTTTTTCGCTTCTATCAGAGGTTTGTATAGTGCCATTAGTTGCATATACATCATCAAATCTAACACTTGATGAACCAAGATCCACAGCATTGTCATAAGATGAACCATCGCCTCTACATGGTGATACGCTGGTAGCACCTGTGACTGATATAAATTTTAAACCGGTACCAGTAGAGCTAGAATTTCCTGATGCAAAGTAAGTGACAAAACCAACAGCAGAATCAGTTATACCTATTTGACCTGAAGTGGTAGTACCTCTTCTAAGTTGCATGATAACGCCATCACTAACAGTTCTATTTAATATAACACAAGGATTACCTGCTCTAACAATAGACATAAATTTATTGCCGCCATCTATTCTTATTCCTGTATCTGTATTATTAGCTGAAGTTTTTCCTATAAGAAAATTGCCGTCGCTTATTATTCTGCTTTTCTCACTATTATCAATTTGAAATTCTATAGTTGAAGAACCTATCTGATTATTGTCATCCGATTGTATTACTAAACGACCATCAAGATATGTTATTTTGCCTGTGTTAGTAAGAGTATCAGTATCAGTAAATCTAATTTCAGGACTAGCTGACTGTATGTGCAATTCTGCTGATGCTGCACCACCTATACCTAAATTACCATCTATCTGTGCATTATTATCAACTTGCAAATCGCCGTCTGCTGTAATGTCTCCATTAGCTATAACATCGCCTGAAAGATAGAGGTGTTTAAATTTATATGTACTTGAACCCAAATCAACTGAACTAGAAGTTAAAGTATTAGCTTCCATTGGTGATATAACACCATTAGTACCATTATCGCTAAAATATAAACCTGCATGATTAGCTGCTTTTGCACCTATATAAAGATTGTTAGATGCAGCAACACCAATACTTCCAATTGTTGTGTTATCTTTTCTGTACTGTGCTATATCTCCATCAGTAGTTTCACGATTTAAAACAGAAACTACAGCACCACCTCTTGTAGCAACTAAAAGACCATTATTTCTTGCTTCAATGCCTGTATTAGTTACTGCTGTAGAAGTCTTCCCAACTAACAGATCACCTGTGTGATTTAATCTTGCTTTCTCACTAGCATCAACCCTAAAAGCAATTACAGAGTTAGCAACCTCGTTTCCTTCATCTGAACTTATTATTAGACCATTATTTCCAGCAGTATTATAAGATATTCTAGCTTCTGAACCATCGTTTGAATCTTCTAATCTAATATCTGGTAAAGCAGACCTTAAATGTAAATCAGCATTTGGTGAAACAGTCCCAATTCCAACATTGCCACCATTATCAATGGTAAATCTAACGTTAGTGCCTAAAGAAGAAGCACTTTGTGTTATGTTAAATTTATCTCCACTTGCTCTATTACCAATTCTCCAAGAATTACCACCGCCTTCTTTAAATACAACTGCTGAATCTGTACCATCTACATCAACATAAAAATCTGATGCATTCGAAACGTGTAATTCACCTGATGCTGAGCTTGTCCCAATTCCCAATCTCTCAGCACTAGCATCCCAAAATAGTTTAGCTGTAGTTCCTGTATCTTCGTAGAAGGAGATGTCTCCGCCATTAGCTATTCTAAAAGCATTAATACTGTTAGCTTGAATAGTATAATTACGACCAGCATTTATAGTATCAAAGTCAGTCGTTATATTACCGTTTGTATTAGAAATAGTTGCAGGGTTTGAACCGTTGTCAAATGTAAGAAGTGAGCTATTACCATCAACAGTCAAACCATCAGCAGTAACTGTTCCTGTTACATCTATCCCTGTTGATGTCGTAGATATTCTAGTAGAACCTTGTCTTTTAATTACTAAATCACCACTACCAGTATCAATTTCTCCACCAGTACCAAATGATATTAGTCTTAGATCATAGTCATCTGTATTTGGACTTTTAAGATCAATGTAAGCACCTGAAACGCCACCTACTTCTATAAACCCATATCCTGAAGAATTAACATTAATAGACTGACTTGTGACAGTATTGCTTGAAGTTATATTACCAGTCACACTTACTGGGTGTGAAAAATTAAAAGTATCGTTTGCTGTAGTCCAAAGAATAGTTGCATCTGTTGTAGAATTGACAGCATCTTGAATAGTGATACCAGCACCATTGGCAGTCGCAGAAGAATCACCTGTTGAATAATTAAGTGTAATGTTTTTGTCTTTTACGTTTAGGTCATTTGTGTTTACAGTTGTTGTAGTGCCATTAACTGTTAAGTCACCGCTAATAATTACATTATCAGAAAAAGTATGATCGCCAGTAATAGTAGAATCAAGATTTAATGTCACCGAACCTGAAGTGCCGCCACCATTTAGGTTAGTTCCTGCTACAACAGCAGTTATATCACCTGCAGCAGTATTTATAGAATTTCCATTCCAATACAAAGTACCAGCAACGTTATAAAGTTTATTTGTAGTGTCACTAGGGGTGTTAGAATCAAATCTAATATGTCCATCATCAATAAATAACTCACCTCTTGAGGTTGCACCATCTACAAAAATTGCAGCATTCTCAAATTGACCTGTCCCGCCATTTACGATAAAGCCATTATCATATTCAACAATTTCAGCAAAATTAGCTTTATTTAAAAACTTTAGCCAATTTCCAGTCTTACCACTTACAACACCATAAGCTTCAACTGTAGATAAAGTAACACCATCTATCTCTACTTCAGTAGTTTTAACTGGGTCATCAGCAATAGTAAATGTTTTAGTGACTGGCTCTGATTCAACACCTAAAGTATTAAAAGAAGTAATACTTGCTTCATAGTTAGATGCTTTAGGTAAGAAAGATAAATCTACAGATGGTGTATCTACTATCTTACTAAATACATTATTATCTGAACTATCTACTACATCTACTCTAAACTCTTTAACATCAAAATCATCAGGCTCAGTCCATGTAAGTGTAGGCCTGTTAATAGCTGATGCATCTGTATCTGTAAAAACTATTGTCCCAATATCAGGTGGGTTTATTGCACCTTTAGTTGGTAGTTTAGTTAATTTTCTTGTATCTTCTTCTGCTGGTACTTCCCATGTATAAACATCAAAGTATTCAATTAAAGATACGTTTACTAGTCCATTTGATTGTAATTCTAATGACTCTACTCTACATATTTTTCCACTAAATCCTAAACCAGCATATGTTACGTCAACTATATCTCCTACATTTAGTTTATACATCTCAGGAGTTCCTAGAAACTGTAAGCTTATTTGGTTTCTACTTCTAGTTAAAATAGCTTTACCCATGTTATAAGCTATGTAAGCATCAGTTACTAATGGAAACTGTGCTTTTATTTCTAATATTTCACCATCGTCTGAATAATAATTAGGTGTAGCATCATGCAAGACTGTAGCTGTATCTAATTCATAATTTAGTTGTGAATTGTAAAACTCTATAACAACTTTATTTGCTTTCTTGTCTTTATTCCCATAATCAACTGAAATACCTTCGTCTGCAATGATATGGTCTTCTGTTATGCTAAATGTAGATGAACCTGTATCTTCTATTTGTAATTCATATTTGCCATTAATATAAGTAAAGATACCTCGCATATTTGCAAGTAGTTCTTTAGCGTTGTCCATAACGTTTCTGTTAGTATCAATAAGACCATTACAATGAAACCTTTTTACTTTGGCTCTAAAACTACCAGCTTCGTTTGTATAATCAGATGATAAAGTGCCATCTATAAAAACTTTGTTGACTTGCGAATCATCATAAAACTGATGTCTTTGTACACCTTTAATTCCTGTGCCAGAAAATACATTAGTGCCACCATTGTCTCTTATGTCTACTACTTCATCTGTTTTATTTTGATACCAGTCTGTATTGCTTCCTATCAATACAAAATCATCTCCACTTGTACCTGACCAAGTAATATTCTGATATGCACCATTGTAATATGGTTGGTCTACCAAAACATCGCAAGTATCAGCAGCAGTTTCAAAAGTAGACATGTTTATATCAGCTTCAGCTAAACCTTTACCATATTCATCATTAGTAATGTAATCTAAATAACAAAGTGCTGGATTGCTTGACCACTCATAAGTTGATGCATCTCCAAAAGTATGTCCTGACTCTCTTGGGTCATATACTTTTTTACCTTTTACTTGAACTGTAATATTTGGTATGCCTTGAAATACGCCTGTTTTACTATAATGAAAATGTGCAGCTATGTAACATATACCATTTAATTTATGGTCGCTTGTCCAGTCACTTGGTATAGATGCTGTAAGCATTGGGTCTGCTGTTTGACTATCAGCACCATGATGTAAATTAAAAACAAACTGATATCTTTTTGTTGGGTCTGTACCTAGACCACCACCTACACCAGCATTAGTATCTCCATTTTGATCTGCTGTACATAATGAACCGGCACCTGTAGTTATTTTGTCAGAACCTACATAACCACCTTTTTTAAATATTTTTTCATCTAAAATAGAATTACCATCTATTTCTATAGTTTTACCTAGTATTTCTTCACATTCGCCAACTGATAAAGCATAAACTACATACAAGTCTCTATTTTTTTTACCAAAAGTATTTAAGTATACAATTTGTGTACCTACTCTTCTTGTTCCATAAATAACTGGTATCTTGCCACCTGCAGCTCTTTTGTTGGCCATAATAGCTTGACCTTGATTTAACATTTCTCGCATTTGCAAGAAACCTTTTACACCAGTAGTCCAAAAAGCAATAGTTCCAATAAATTTTAAAGCTTTAAATGCTTTTGTTGCTTTTACAGCACTAGTAAACCATTTAGCTTTACCTAATAATCCTAAATTTAACATTTATCCACCCCACCTTACATCAGCACGATTTTGTGAAGCAAACTCAAGACCTTTATCGCCACTATGTGCTAATTGTTGTGATTCATCACTAAAGTGTCTTCCTTTTGTTAAATTCCAATTTGCCCAATGTGAAGCTACTGTTAAAGATAAGGTAGTATCATCTATATCTTCTTGTATAGATACATTTCTTATTTTGCCAGTAAAGTAATTTACTGCACCTACAATAGATTCATCAGCATCAAAATATGCTATATATATTTCTACTTTTTTATCTGTAAATTCACCGCTTTCTACTAATGATCTTACTTGGTCTGTTACATTAGAAAATAATACATTTATTTCATTAACTTCTAATTGGCCAGTTTCAGTTGTTGAATCAACTTGTAAGAAAGAACCACCAGCTTCGTATGATTCTGAGTTATAAGTTACATCTCTATAATAATCAGTAAGTCTTATGACTGAAGATAAATTTAGCTCTACTAAGAAAGCTATCTTGGTTTGTTGTGCTGATACTTGTGTTTGTAAGTCGCTTGATAAACTTCTTGGCATTATGTAATAACCTCTCTAACATCAAATGAAATGCTGTATAAACCACTAGCATCTGTAGTATATGTTATCTCATCACTTTCAAGATATACAGTAAAACTTGGTTTATTTACAGTTACAGCTTCATTATCTGCTAGAGCAGCTACTAAATTTGGTGATATGGTAACTGTTGCAGCACCACCAGATGCATCTACATCTGATTCAACCATGTAAACTTTAGAATGACCAGCAAACTTAATTAAGTCACCAGCTTTTAAAGCATCTGTTGTTTGTGAAAATCCATCTATAGCTATTGTGTTGTCACTAACTGCATGTACACCATTTACAACTATGTCAGTTTCATCTTTACTAGCACCTAAATTATCTAAAGGTGCAGCTATAGTAAAATTCTCGTAACCACCTTTTTGTTTTTGTAAAAAAGCAAATATTTCTTGTGCCTTAGTTTGTTTCATTGGTGGCATTTGTACTGTAAAAGAAAAATATTGTGAACCTATTTGTCTTGCTGATTTTTTGCCAGACAATGTTTGATTTAATAATATAGGTCTATTATCTTTAAATTGTAATGATCTAAAATTTGGGTCTGTTGGAAAAGCACCTGACATTATACTATCCCCATTTTGCCTTGATTATTCATGGCGTTGTTTACTATTTGTGTTATTAGCCCTTTTCTTGATGTTAGCAATTGGTCAAATCCTGATGCATCTACTGTTGATATATTAAAATTAACTGTAGGACTTGCACCAGATATGCTTTGTGTAGCACCACTAACTGCGTTTAATGAATTGTAGGCACTTTCTGCTGCACTTATACCAGTTGTTTCACCTGTAGAAAATGAATCAGTAAATGCTGTGATGCTACCTTGTACCATACCTACTAATTTTTTAACTATAAATATTTGTATAAGTTCATTAATGACTGCTCTTGCAACATTAGTAGCTAGGTTTTTAAAATCTAAAAATTCTTTATTTGCGAAGTCAAAGAAGTCTGTAAATGCATTTGTTAATTGACCTTCTATAGTATCTGTAAATTGTTTTACTACTGTTATGTTGTCTGTAACTGTTTTAGCTATATTTGTACTAGCATCTTTTATTTCAGTAAATGTTGCTGTATATTTTTTTCTTCTATTATCTTCTTCTTCCTGCTCTTTTTTCTTTGCTGCAATTAATTTATTAAGCTCATCTATTTCTGCTTGTAAATTTGCTTTTCTTTGTTTTGCTGCTCTTGCACCTTGCCCTAATGAACCCTGATCTAATTGCTCTTGTATTTTTTGTAATCTTATTTGTGCTTTTTCTAGATCATATGTTAATAAAGTAAGTGTTTTTGTCTCAGCACTTATAAGACCCATAGCATCTAAGAAGTCTAAAAAGCTATTTGCAACATCAATAATTTTGCCTTGTAATGGTGTTAAGATTTCTCTTTTAAGTCTTAACATAGTGTCATTAAACCTTTCTGCTTGTCTTATAGTTTCTTCAGGTATGACACCAGTTGCAGATTGCATTAAAGAATCTAATGCTTCTGAGCCTTCACCTAATGTTGAAACTAAACTAACACCTTCTGAATCAAAGAATTTAAAAGCAAGTCTTACTTTTTCACCGCTATCAGCAGTATTAGCCAAACCATCTGATACATCTGCTAATACATCTTCTATAGATCTAGCATTACCTTCAGAATCATTTAATGCTATACCTAATTGTTCTAAAGCTGCTTTTGCTTCACCTGTACCATTTCTTGCTTCTGCAACCCTTCTTGTGAATCTTTGTAAACCCATATTAAGAGTATTAGTAGCTATGCCAGTTTGCTCTGCAGCAAATTGCATTCTTTGTAAAAAGTCTGTTGTCAAACCTAATTTATCAGCAGTTTTACCAACTTCATCTGCTAATCTCATAGATTCGTTTGTAAACTGTACTAATTGTCTAACAGCAAAAACACCTGCAAAAGAAGCTGCAAGTTTTTTCATAGCGACTTGTGTGCTATTTACACTTTTATTTACTGAATTAAATGCAGTTTTAGTTTTATCTTGTGCGGTAATTCGAAATTTATAATCAGTTGCCATGTTTTATTTGCCTATTCTTTTCTTCTAAGTATGCCATCCATCCAGTAAATTCAGATAAGGACATTTTATTTTCTAGTTCTTCAACTGTAACATGTAAAAGTTCAGCTAAATAATATTTTGCAAATAATTCCTTATCTTCAGCTACTTTTTTCTTTGCTCATCCACAGTTGGTGTAGACATGATCTCAGTAGCTAATCTAGCTAATACATCTTTATCTACATTGTTCATTAAAGTTTGTTTATCAGATAAATCAAATACCTTATTGCCTTCTTCGTCAAGTGCTTTGTAAATTAAGCAATAAGCCATTAATGCAACATCATCATCTTTTGCAAATTTTTGCAATTTAGACATTTCTGCTAACGTTAATGGCTTTGCGTAAATTTTAACCACTTCATTCTCATCACTCCATTCAGGAACTTCAATACATTTAATTTCTAAAGTATTAAAGTGTTCTTTTGCTTTATCAATGAGTTTCATAGTTATACTGTTGTGCTAGTAATGCCACCTGTAAATTGTACATTAATGGTTGCTTCTACAAGACCATCGAAACTCGCAGTTCTTGTTATACCTGTAACTAAAGCAGTACCTGTATAATAAGTATCACCAGTATCAGCACCTTCAGGATAAAATTTAACAGTAACACTTGCACCAATAGTTAATGCATTTTGTGCTGTATCAGTTTCGTCCCAGTAAACATCAATAGTACCTGTACCATCTGTTAAAGATGATTCATAAGTTCTAGCTGAATCTCCCATAGTAGTAGATTCAATAGTAGCAGCACTTTGTTCGACTGAGTATGATCTAATTTCAGCTATAGCATCAGTACCTACATGTACAGTACCTTCACTTCCTTTATGTATCGCCATTTTCTACCTCTTTTTTAGATTTTTTAGAAGAAGATTTAGACTTAGGTGCTTCTTCTTTCCACCCTTTACTTAAATAATACTCAACCTGTGTAGGGTGAGCAATTACAGTAATCTTACCATTTGGACTAATTAATTTCATAATTATCTCCTATTAAACCGCCACATCAGGATTAGTTTCCTGTACATAGTAGTTAGTTAAAAAAGTTAGTCTAACATAGCCTACTGGCTGTTCGCCTTCACCAGTAAACTCAATTTCTGTTGACTCAATATAAGTATCTTTAGCTAGACCACCTAATGTTCTATCAGCAGCTATAGCTTCTTCAACTTCTACACTAATTGTATCAATAGTATCATCAAAGTTGCTAATAGCTTTGCAATAACCCTCTACTACAACAGACAATTCTCTGCTCATTGTTCTGTCAGTACCTATAACTATAGGCTCAGATACTTCTGATTTAGTATAAATTACTAGTGAGGGTAATGTGTCTTCTTGCAGTGTATAAACTCTTGACTCATAAACATTAGAGCCAGTTGTAGTTAGACCTGTCAAAGTAGTACCAAAATACTCTCTTATTTGTTGTCTAACATGTGCCATTATTGAACCTCAAGAATTAGTCTAGTTAAACCTAGGTTGTCATGCTCATAGTTTATAACTTTGTAATTTGTAGCAGCTTTAATTGTAGTGCCATCTAGATTAGTTTTAGCTGGTACAGCTATAGCATCACCAAAAGCTATATTTAGTATATCTGTGGTTTTTGCGTATGCAACTGGCGTAGAGCCTTGTACTGATAGAGAACCAGTATCAATATCAACATATTCTTCATCTAACTGTACCTTAATAGATATTGAAGTACCACCTGTTGGTGTATAAGTTACTGATATACCAGTACCACCATGGTCAGGACTAAAATAACCATCAAAGTCTCTGTCAAACTCCATTGCCATTATTTTTTAGCTCTTTTTTTTACTGGTGCAGTTTTAGATTTCTTTAAACCAACACTTCTATTCGCTTTTTTTGGTTTTGCAGTTTCTTTATAAAGTTCTGCTTTTTTATTTGACACAAGTGCATAACCTTGTGCAGCATCTAACTCTACAATATCGCCTACATAGACTTTTTGTTGATTAGCAATAGTGTCTCTCAATATTAAATATTTATGCATCTTATTAGAGGTGGGGTTTTTCACCCCACCATTTTTTGTAGTTAACATTACGGAGTATCGTTACCTAGACAGAATGAAACTGCATTTCTAACAGCTACATCTATCATTTGAATACCTACCACTCTAACTGTTCCAGAAGAAGAGTTAGTGTAAGGGTCTACGATGATGTCTAAACCGCCGAAGAATCCTACTAGTAAGTCTGAGAAGTTACCGAAGTAATGATCGCCTGATGTTGGTTGGTTAGAAACAACTACGTTATAGTTATTTACTCTACCATCTCTATCAACAACAAACTGAGCAGTACCAGTAGCTTTTTCAGTTGTTTTTAATGTTCCATAGTCATCTGCTCTCATAATGTAAGAGAGATTTCCTAATAAAGCATTATCTACAGCTACTTGGCTTTCCATATTTACTGTTTCTGCCCAAGTTGGGTTAGCAGCAGCAAATGTTACAGTATTAATACCTGAAGTATTTTTAATACCTGTTGGATTGCCTGATGCACCAGAACCTTCTAAAGCACCATCATCAATAGCTAAAGCCATGCTTTGTGCTATGTCATTTCTAATTAAGTTTTCAACATCTAATGAAGACTGAACTAAAAGTTGTCTTGTTACGTCTGTAAAGCAACCTAAAGTTTTAGGTGACATTGTTACGCTTCCAATAGTCATTTCTGACTCAGCAACAGCAGTTCCTTCGCTTGATACGAAAGCAGCAGTAGAAGAACCAGTTTTCTTTGGAATCTTAACATCGCCTTGTAGTCCTCTTAGTAATGTTGCACCTGCAGCCATTACAGAAGATGAATTTGTTAATGCATCAATAAAGTCTCCACCTCTAAAGTCTTGACCTACTAAACCTGCATCATCTGATGTGTTTAGGTCTCTTTGTGACCAATCAGCTAATACTTCAGGTGGTAGCATAAGACCTTGTGTGCTTCTACCATATGCTTCAGCAGCAGCAGCAGAACACTCAAATTCAAAAGCAGCATCTGCTTGTGCTTTTCTATCTGATGGATTTGCTAATGCATTAATACCTCTTACTAAAGAAAATCTCTTTAGTTCTTTTTTGCTTAAACCAATGTCATTTGGAGTTTCTAGTGGCTTACTAGCAATAGTTTCTAGTAATTCACCTCTGAACTCTTCAATAGTTTTGTGTTCAGCAATAGCTTTTGCAGCTAATTCTTTTTGATTGTGTCTTTCAGCTAATTTGTAGATCTCTTGTGAGTTTCTTTTTAATTCAGCTTTGACTTCTTCAGCAGATTTAGCTTTAACTTCGTCTAAATTGACTTCGTTATCCATTTTAATCTCCTTAAAAGATTGAGAACGACCAACTCCAACAAGTCTGCTTTGATCTGCTGGTACAGACACGCTAGATACTTCCATTGGTGTCCAAGCAGCTCTATACGCTATCTCTTTAGAGTCTTTCATTCTCATAAGTTTATTTACACGATATCCGACACTTATATTCATGCGAATACCATCCTTTACATCTTCAAACACTTCAGAAGCCAGACGACTTTTACCAAATCGTACTACTGCAATTGTCCTTTTAGCAGTTTCGTCAAGTTTGAATTCTTCAATTACACCGATTTGCTTTGTCATATCATGATCTAAAAGCAATGGCGCACGGCCAGAATTTATAAACTCCATGTTTATATCTTCAGCCTTATGACTTAATATTTCTAAACCAAATGATCTCTCAACTGGTTCTTCAGAAGAAACACCAATTCTTACTGTTCTTGTTTCCTCATCAATAAATTTAGCTTTTGAGAAATCTATGTTTCTATATCTAATTGGCATATCAACAACCTTTCTCTCTTCATCTTCATCATCATGATAAGGTCTTGCATCTTCAGTTTCTTCGATGTTTTCAACTTCTTCTATTTCTTCTTCTTTTTCATGTTTTGCAAACTCAACAACTACTGTTTCATCAGTTTCTGTTACGTTTACTACATGTCTATCTTCTTTATTATCCATAGATTTTTCCTCATTCATTTTTTCTACTAGTCTTTTAGACCAGCTATATCCAGCATCACCACCCCATAATGCCCATGCTATACGACCATTACTAGGGTAGCCATCTTCACCAGCGTTAAAACCTTCTGCTTGTTTATCAACTTCATGCCTACTAAAAAAACTATACATTCTTTTAACAGTATCATCAGATAAGTTTTCACCAGCTACTATTTGTCTTGCTCTTATAGCACCAACTCTAGTACCACCTCTTCCAAATTCTTCTCGCCATTCTAAGCCTTTTTGGGCTTCAGATTTCATGCCATCATTAGGTCTAGGCATCGTCTTCACCACCTTCAACAATAGGCTCTATAGGTGCTTTAGTAGCACCAAAAGGCTGATAAGCTAATTCTATATTATATTCTTTAGCTAATTCTACCTCTTTTTGATGTTGTTCAAATAATTCCTCAACGTCTCTGCCATAATTAGCAGATATATCGCTATAAGTAACTGTTCCATTTTGCAATCCTACTACATTAGCGTTCATTTCTTTTAGTGGGTCAATCCAAGCAAAGTTTCTTGGTATATATGTTACTGATGACTTGAATTTATCTACTTTTTCTATAGGTAATGATAAATAACCAGCAGATATAGACATTTCTAACCATTCGTTGAATATGGGTTGTATCATGTGTTCAATTATGAACTGTTGCCATATTTGATATGTACTTCTATCTTCTAATGCACCTTGTCTTATCGAGGAATAATTAACCGATGTCAAATCATTAGATAGTGCATGATAAGATATGTTTAAACCTGATGCTATGCTTCTTAAAACATTAGAAGTAAAACTATCAAATGCACTTGTTGGGTGTTGTGGGTCAAATGATTGAAACGTAACACCTGCTGGTAATTGTTCAAACTGTCCTGCAGCAGCAGTAGATACTGGATTATATGTATCTTCGTATTCTCCATCACCTACATAGCCATCTCCATCTTGACTTGTGAAAAAGCCCATTTTACTACTTGCAACTCTTGCAGCGACTATTTCTGCTTCTAGATAAGCATTTAATTGTTTAACATTAGCCATAACAGTAGCAATACTGCTGACTCCTCTAGTTTGTTCTGCTCTTGATGGCATATATAGATGTATTATCTCATCTGCTGGTACTCTTATATGCTCATTTTCGTTTAAATAGGTTTTATCAAATGGATGTCTTTTATATATGTGATAAGCAACTGGTTTATCGTATTCATCTACCTCAACACCCATTTTAATTTCATTGCCAGTACCCTTATATACTTTATTTAGGTCTTCATCTAAATGATCTGCTTCTAGAAACTGTATTTGAAAACCAAATGGTGAATCAGGTTTATTAAGTTTTCTAATTAGCACTTCTCCGTCTCTTGCTAAAGATTCAATTGCTATTTTTTGACAATCTAAGAATGATAATCTTCCATTAGCAGTACAATTGCCTTTTTTTGTCCATTCTTTCCATGCTGTTTCTATTTGTTTATTAGCTAAAATATCTAATTTACCTGAATTTACCTGGTCATCTAGTCTTACTTTAGAACTTACTCTTATACCAGCTTTACCAATAACATTAGATATCATTAAGTTTAGATATCTTGCTATATGTGAGTCATTTCTAGCTAATTCTCTCGCTCTATCTCTTAAAACTCTTAAATTATCTTTAATTTCTGCATCTGCTGATGCTGAACTTGTTATAAAGTCTGCAAAAAGTCTGCCAGTATTAGCACCAGCATAACTTCTTTGTTTCTTAAATTTTCTTTTTACTGTTGGCTTTGAACCAAAGTTAAATATTCTGTTGTACCATGCCATTTTATGTGTAACTTGTTGGATTTATTGACTTGCCTGAGCCAAATTGTATTTTAATTGTATTGCCTGAGCCTTTTTTGTTTCTAATTCGCGATAATTTTACTTCTTTAAGGTATTCAGCTCTATATCTGTCTCTGAACGTCATTAATTCATCTACTGACATTCTTGAAAGTGATCTTCCACCTAAAGAGAATGATGATTGATCTATTGTTGCTCTACCTTCTATTACAGCTTCTATAGCATCAAGCACTTTTTTAGCATGACTTCTTAAATCAGCATTAGTATCTAATTCACCTAGTACAAATTTAGTTATACCATGATCTATTGTTATTCTTTCGCTATCAGATGTTCTAATTGCGTAAAGTTGCCATTGCCAATCACCAGCAGTTAATGATGCTGTTTCTGTTGCAGGTTTTTCAAAGTAGTAGTTATCATCAGCTTCAGTTGCAGATAAAGTAAAGTGATGTGTACCACCACCCCCACTATCTTCTGAGAAGTGATATGTCATAGTGTAATCAGCTAATGGATAATCATTAACTAAATCTGGTCTTTGCCATGCAAAAAAGTCACCAGTCACTAAAGAATCAGGTTCTTGGGTGGGATAGTTGTTTCTATCAAATAAATTGCTCAATTAAACCTCGCGAAATAGATTAATCTTATCTTAATGTACTCGTTGTTGTGCAAATTTGCAACATGTTAGAGTAAATTACTTGTATTTCCATGAAGTAGCGAAATTTTCGCGTTTTTGTGCTTTTTTTGGTTTTTTTGTGTAATTTTGTTTAGGTTGCTCTATAGGTTGTGACAAAAGTCGCTGATCTAGCACATCAAAGTTAGGATTTAGTATATATGCAGCAGCTAAAGCATAACAAATCGTGTCAAGTGCTTCGTTACGTTCTCGTATTTGTTTCCAGTATAAAGTTTTTCTACCTTTTACAAATTTAACAAATCTTTGTTCAGCAGTTAGCATTTTAAAATAATCTTCGTCAACTGTATGCGGAAAGTGTAATGTAGAATATCCATATTCAGTCGCAAGTCTTGAATATATAACTTCTTTTGCAGTATCACTTCCTACTGGATATAAAATGTTATTTTCTTTACCTACTTTGCTTGGTCTTCCTACAACACTTTTTCCAGCTTGTGATTGACCTTTAACAGCAAAAATACGTCTACCTCTTTTGTTTCTTGTAAATGCATATACTTGTTGTGTCTGGAAACCTGAATCTATAGCAGTACATGCTATTGTCATTGTTCTACCAGAATGTGTTTTAAATTTTGTCATAAGATATTTATCAAACTCATCCCATACTTGCATTTGACCTGTTTGACCATGTATAACCTTATATTCAACAACCCACATCTCATAGTTGTGCGAAAATGCAACAACTTGACACTCTATGCGATTTTTTTGTATATCAACCCCACAAGTAAGTACTAATGCTTCATCAGGTATAGTTTCTGCATCATAGCTTTCTCTTCTTTGCATTAAACCATCAGCTTCTACTCTTTCTTCAGGTTCTGGTTCCCAAGTTTCAGCTAAAGAAGTATTTATAAAGGTTTTTAGCATTTCAGGTTGTTTTTTAGATTCCAAGAAGTTTTCTGCCATAGATGCCCATGTAGAAAACACAGAATAAAGTTCGTTTAAATGAAATCCTGCAGTCTTTTTAGTTTCTGATGTTGCTCTCCATTCTCCATTCTTTAGCATCCAGTATTTCTTTGATTCTTCTATGACACAACCATTTTCACATGTATATATTGCAGTTTCAGGTTTATCTTCTTCCCAAACTACATTTGACCATTTTAAAGTTTGCATAGTATGACATTCAGGACATGGCACATAGTAATAACGTTTATCACTTTCTTCAAAAGCAGCTTCAATTCTAGATAATCCCTTTATTGTTGGTGTACTACATAAATATATCTTTCTGTTAAAAAAAGTTTGTGTACGCTTAGATGCTAATAATACTGGATCTCCTTCACTTCCTACACTTGCTTCCATTCTGTCAACTTCATCAATACAAAGTATTCTTACTGCTCTACTAGCTACAGAAGCTGCAGAATTAGAACCAACCATGTTAAGTGTAGTTCCACCTTCAAACTTCTTAGAAAGTACAGTATTGCTACTATCTTTGCTTTTTACCTCATTTAATCTTGCTTTTAAAACTGGTGTGTCTCTAAGCATGTTTGCTAGTTTTTCTTTACTGTATGCTTGTGCCATCTGTAAAGTTGGTTGCATAACCAATATTGGACTAGGTTGCATGTGTATGTAAAAACCTATTACATTATTAAGAATCTCAGTTGCACCTACCTGTGCAGACTTCATCCATACAATACGTTCTATATTAGGCTCATTAAATGCATCCATAATCTCTCTTTGGTATGGTGCATAGTCTGTTCTGTATTTTCCGCTTATTGCTGATGATTCAGGTGATAGATACCTGTATTCATCCGCCCATTCACTTATTTTCAGTTGTGTCGGTGGTTTCCACAGTTTTTGTACTCGTTTCAGCACGTTCTGCATATTCTGCTGGTATTCCATCTTCAGATAACTCCTCTAATGCTTCGTATATACTTTTTTTAATTAATTCTTCCGCTTCTACAAAATTCTCTACTGCTAACACTTGATGTGCTAGATTTGTAGGTATGTTTAAAAACTTAGCATGTGCATTTGCAACTAATGTAGACCAAGTTGCTCTAACTAGTTCTGCAGGTATTAATTTACCTTCTAGTTGATTTACTTCTAATTCTGCTTTATCTGCTTGAAACTTTTTAAGTCTTGTTGACTCTTCTACTATGTCTCCGCTATTACCACTCTTTTTAAAGTGATTAGCACTTTTTCTTAGGTGATTTATATACTCTATTCTGCAAACATCTAAATCTACTGGTGATCTACCTTTTTTTATTGTAAATATGCCCTTTTTAACGAGTTCTCCTACAGATTGAGGACTCATGCCCAAATGTTCAGCTAATTCCTTCTGCGTAGCCATACGTTAGCCTGAATAAGGTTGTTTTTTAAGAGGTCGTGCTAGAAAAATAAAAAAATCGCAACC
>ERZ869936.845-NODE-845-length-25500-cov-35.220043_pt1 | contig 25500 bp, 17 predicted proteins | sample MGYA00520876_ERZ869936 | MGnify/ENA primary metagenome ERZ869936 (study PRJEB32218, sample SAMN09650985) | biofilter metagenome | isolation source: enrty point of leading RO module | place: Saudi Arabia: Thuwal, RO plant located on Red Sea | collected 2016-02-17 ... | reverse complement strand
ATAGCACATCAACGAACGGTGACATTCGAAGAATTGCTCGGCATCCTGCGGCAAAAGCTGCATCGTTATAATCTTCCATGCCGTACAAACGCGGACTTACATCAGTTGCCAAGCCGGTAGAATCGATATTGGCAAACAAGCCCACTCTGGTAACGGATGACAAATGCCTGCGAACCTTCTCCACATTGTCGAATCAACCACGCTCGATGCTGACGACATTGCGGCTCGCACGAAGCGAATTCACGCCCTCCTGTTGAGCAAATCGAAGTACATCGACAAACCCAACTTCACCAAGATTCATCCCACCGATTTGGCGTTGCTGTTCGCTGAATACGACAGGCAGTTCTTCGATGGACAGATTAAGAACACGCTGGGCACCATCCCGTTGCACTTCGGTCTCTCGAAGCGGATGACGAGTTCCGGTGGCAAGACGGTCCACTACATCGGCAAAAAGAACGAAAAAGAGTGCTACGAGATTAGTGTCTCGACAGCCATTCTATTTGGGTGTTTTGACGGAAAAGATCATCGTCCCATCTCTGGCAGTGGCATAGTCTGCCGTGATCGCCTGGATGCACTCCAACGGATCATGGAACACGAACTTGTCCACCTGATCGAGATGGTGGTGTGGGAGAAATCAAGCTGCTCAAAGCCTCGCTTTCACTCGATCACTCGTCGATTCTTCGGCCATACGGAGAACAAGCATCAACTCATCACACCGAAGGAAAAGGCGCTGGTTCAATTTGGCATCAAGCCAGGGATGGTGGTGCGATTCCGATTCGATGGAGAGGAGCACACGGGCGTCGTCAACAGAATTAACAAGCGGGCTACGGTGCTAGTCGAAGACCGCCGAGGCCAGCGGTACTCGGATGGGAAACATTACGCCAAGTTTTACGTGCCGGTGCAGGTGTTGGAGGCGGTGGAGTGATTAATAGGCGTTAGCGCCGCCAGCTTCATCGACAGGCATCAAGATCGCCGCGACACGGAAGGCCGTCGAATGGTGGTCAAGAACGGCAGCCTGCCGGAGAGAGATCCTCACCGGCGCTGGCAGGCTGAAGGTCCAACAGGGCCGGGTCCGCGACAACTCGCCGAACCCGAGCGATCGCGTGCAGTTCACGCCCAGTGTGCTGCCCGCCTACCTGCGGCGCGCCGACGCGATCGAAGAGTCGATCCCCTGGCTGTACCTCAAAGGCGTCTCGACGGGCGACTCTCAAGAAGCCTTGCAAGCGATCGTAGGTGAGAAGGCCGTCGGCCTCAGCGCCAACGTCGTCGTGTGTCTCAAACAGCAGTGGGCCGACGAATACGACGAGTGGTGCCGACGCGACTTGAGCGAGAAGCAGTACGTCTACGTCTGGGCCGACGGCATCCATGTCAAAGTGCGATTGGAGGACGATGCCAATAAAAAGCAGAGTATTCTGGTCGTGATGGGAGCCACCGCCGATGGCCGCAAGGAGCTGATCGCCGGGGTGGAGAACCCATTACCTTTCTCCAGGAGTCTTTTCATGTCGCAACAGAATCTCCTGGGCCTCGTAGAACGAGAGCGTTCTAAACCAAGCGACGGTTCAAACGTAGCGACGGCACAATTAGCTTGACGACGGGGATCCCAAACTCCCGCCGAGTCAGGTCGCACCGCAAAACGGGACCATGACCGCAGCGGTGCAGCTCCGCCACCAGCCAATCGAATTCCTGCTTCAAATCGTCCGAGGGTTGGCGGGCCCGGGCCAGCAAATCGAGCCAATTTGTGGTGCATTTCAAATCGCGAAAGTACTGATAGGCACGACTCGACCGGACGCCGCTTCGCCCGTAGACCGGCTTGTTGATGATGTCCTCCCGAGCACCCTGGACTGCGGTTAGCCGCGACTGAACCGACTCTGTGACAGCGCGGGCCGCGGCAACCTCGAGGTTCGCGTGCGTTCCCAGTCCAATGTTCAGGCTCGTGACGGCGCAACTCGAATCGTGATTCAGCAAGACCGCCCAGAAGGTATGCACCGGAATCTGGCTGGGAAGATACATCAGAATGAGCCGATTGTCGGCCGTTTGGATCTTGTCGAGGATCTCTGCCAGGGTGGTATTGTCAACGGTTGTCGTGTCGATGGCCTGGCAACGCTCGGCGATCTTTAGTCGTCCGTTCTCGACGATGCCGGCGAGGACATCGCGTTCCAACAATTCGTAGAGCGCGTGCAGGGAGGCCTCAACCGGGTGATTGCCGCTGGCCAAGCCGTTCGTCGTGATCGAGTGAACGGTCGGATCGTCGCAAAGGTACACGGCCGCGGCGGGCACCCAGACACTTTCGCCACCCGGGATTGCCTCTGCCATCGTCCACTGGATGCGAAAGTCATGCGTGTAGAAGCCGGCGCGGAAACCGTCGGCCCGCATAGGCTCCAAAATCCGCCGTCCGGCGTCGATCATTTCGTTGCGACTCGCGCGGCAAAGCCGTTCCTCGGCCGGAGACTCCGCGTGATGGACTTCGATCGCCTCCATGAGCGCGGATGCCTTTGCGGCTGCTACAGAAATCCCCTTGCCGTTGGAGACCTGCAGCCACCGAGCGCCAGGTCGAATGGCACAGTAAGTCGGCACGCCCATGTCGGTATCGAGTCGCGTGACATCCGCGCAACGCGTAATCCCGATTGCCTCGAGGTGCGGCGAGATGCGCCGGAGTGTCCGCTCCGGGCAGACCAGTCGCTGCGTTCCGGTTCGATATTGCGCGACAAGGGACATCGGTCTGGCCTTACTTCACAACGCGCATGGATTGAATGCGTTGAGGGCACGCGGGAGCGGGCCGCGATCATCTCGAACAGGAACGGTTTGCATGTCGAAGTTCTGGGTTCTCGGAAGTGGCCTGATCGGCGAAGCCTGGGTTTGGACTGGGCGTTCGGGTCGGCGAGATCTTCTCGGCGTTCGCCGTGGTCGACGTCAGTTCTCTTCTCGTCGCCTCGCCGCTGACTCGGGGTGAGTGAGCCTCAGCCATTCCTGAAACTCGGGATGGGGCCACTCCACCTGATCACACGTCAGATCGGACTCCTTGGCCAAGGCCCGGATCGTTTCGTACCGATAGCCGCAACATGACGGATAGTGCCACGCTTCGCCTAGGTGGTCGTGCTCGGCGGGCTGGAACGTGGCGAAAAACTGCCCCCCCGACGACAGGCAAGCGCTCACCTCTCGCAGGCACTGGCGGATCTGCCCCATCGTGGCGTGCGTAAAGATCGAGTGGGCAATCACAAACTCGAATGTCACCCTGAATCGAGACACCTGAAAGTCTTCGCCGTGGTAGAAGACGGGGCGCTTGATGCGCACCAGATCTTCTCCGCACTCTTTCTCGACACCCTCTTGAATCAACCACTCGTTGGGCTCGATACCGAAGTAGTTGCCAGGCAGCAGGAAGGGCATGAGGACACGACCCAGCCGCAGACTCCCGCAGCCGATGTCACACACGCGGTGATGCTCTCTCAAACCGTAGCTGGTCAGCAGGCCAAATTGCTGTCCTGTAAGCACGTCGTAACGGGACGGGTGTCCGACATAGGCACGGTAGTGCTTGTCGCCGGGGTGCAATCCCAGCCCTCGATCGTCGTCGTTCATCAAGTCACCTTGCCCCAGGTCTTCCGAGTTTGCAAGTCTCACACGCATTCTATCTGCCTCCGGGCGTTTCGCAGAATAACGTCCGCTGCAGGTTTCGGGTCCGGCACGGCAAGAGAAGGAGCAACACGTGCGCCTTCTCCAACCCGACCCTGCGTGGCAGCTGAATCACCGGTAGCCCGGGACCCGGAGGCTTGTCTTGAGTGCCCACGTTTCGGCTCAATCATCGGAACTCGGCAGCCAGGATTCCAGCGGGGACAGAAATCGCTCGTAGTTTTTCCAGCGGTCAATGGAGGACGTGTAGATAGGCTGTCGGACCTGGACGCGACTCCCGGTGCGAACCGTCCCTTCTCGCTTGAAAAAGTCACGGCATTGATCGTCCCAGGGTAGTTCACAGAAATCGAGCAAGCGGCGAGTGCCCGCATCCGGATTCCTCACCAAATCCTCGTAGCGAAGCTCCAGGCAGCGCAGCGGCAACACAGCCCGCCAGTGACGCATCAGTCGCTGATATTCTCGGTAGACCACTCCGATGTCCTGGAGCCGTGAGGCCCAGTGGATGGAACCGAAGCTGCAAAAATAGCAAGACAAACAGACGTCCTTGGGGTCACGCTGGCAGTGAATTACACGTGCCTGCGGAAACAGAATATGAATCAAGCCCAAGTAAATAAAATTCATGATCATCTTGTCGACGACCCTCTCGGCGCCACTACGACCCCAACCAAGACGGTCCAGGTATCGATGGGCGGCCGCTTGAATGGTTTGCCGATCGCAATCGGACAGACACTGCGGATAGGGGCGGTTCGATTTGGCGATGTGGGAGAGATCACTGGCAATCCGCGCGATCTCCGGTGACTCACCGGCGCCCGCAGCATGTGGATGGGCGGCCAGGATCTGTTCGACGAGCGAGGTACCACTGCGTGGCATGCCGATGACAAACACCGGAGTTTGTGAAGGGTCTCCCCAAGCACTCAGCTCATGCACGACGTCGGCCGTGAAATACTGGATATTCGCATCGACGAAACCACAAAACGGTTCGGCGTCGAATCGCAACCCTGCCTTCTGGAAGAGCGTCCGCTGAAGCTGATTTGCACGTTGGTACTGAGAAAAAGCTTCGGCATGGTGTTCCTGCGTTTCGAGAATTACCGCATGGGCAAACGCAAGCACACAGGCATCTTCCTGCGAGGTGCGTCTGTCCTCGATCAGCTCCACGATGCGGTCGAGCTCGCCGCGGCTGAACGAGTACAGACGCTGCGAAGCCAGGTCGGCCAGCATTTTGAATGCGGCCACTGAATCTGGATGATGATTCAAAACGGCTCTTAGATGGCGCAGCGCTTCGTCGAAGTGTCCCAGGTCGATGCATGACGACGCCAAGTGATTCCGCAGACCCGCGTGCCGGGAATCGAGACACAAGCCTCGCTGCGCGAGCTCCCGACTCCGCGTGAACTCACCGAGACTCTCGGCCGTTTCCGCCAGCGTGAGGTAATCCTCGGGGTCGGTTAATACGAGGCCCGCCGCAGCTTCCATTTGATGAATGGCCTGCTCACGATCTCCCTGACGGTCAAGAAGCTGGCAAAGCAGTGCCACGGCCTCCAAGTCATCGGGATTCTGTTGCAGGTGCGCACGACAGTCCGCCAAGGCTTTGGGCGCAGGGCCCAAGGCATTCAGCTGAAACACGTTGCGGAGCGGTCCGACCACCATGGTCAAGATTCCCGGAGCGATGGGAGCGAGTCCCTAATGCAGCCAGTCATCGAAGCGCATTTTGGGGATGATGATTTTGACAACGGGAATGTCGAGTTTCGGTTTCGTCAGATCGAAGCGTAGCACATGCTGGTATCCAGCGGCCGCCAGGGCGGCAAGCGTTTCCGTCGCGACGACGTCCAGACGGTCCGCCCCGAGCGCGGGCAGGCTTTGAAGCTGCTGCCAGGTGAGCTGCGGTTCGAGCTCGAGAAAAAAGGACACCACCTTCCGCCGCGCGGGGTAAGCGCCGTTGGGGGCTTTCACTCCGAACTCCTCGCGGGATGACTGGATGTGGGCCAAACGAGTCTGCGCCGCTTCCGTGACCGCGCGGCAAGCGGCGACTTCGAGGCTGGCATGCGATCCTGACCCGCTATGGAGAGGAGGACTCCCGTGGGGGTCCAGAATGATCGCCCAAAAGGTGTGGACAGGAATGGGGCTTTGCCGCCACAAGAGCACAAGTGTCGCGCCAGCCCGCGTGATACGGCCAATGAGATCTTGCAGATCTTCACTGTCAACCGAACCGAGGTCGACGCGGGCACAAGTCTCCCGCACTTGCAACCGACCGTTGACCGATACGCCGCTCATGGCTTCTCGTTCAACGATCTCAAAGAGGGCATGAAGCATCGCTTCCACAGGGTGATTGCCGCTTGCCAAACCGTTCGTCGTGGTCCAGGTAAGGGCCGGCTCCTGGCAATAGACGGAGCTGGCGGGAACGAACACTTCTTCATGTGCGAGCAGGTCCCAGCCCTTGACCCAAGGCAAACGCCTGCGGCTCGACGCCATCACCCCCCCTGGGTAGTTCGAGCGGGAACCGCCACTCCCGTCGAGGTGTCCCGGAAGCTCCGCGGCTGAAAACGTGCGGTAACCACGGGCACCAAGTTCGTCCCGACTGGCGTCGTGGAGGTCCTCCGGTTCGGGCGTCTCGGCGTGGTAGACCTCAATGCCCTCCATCAAGGCCGATGCCTTGGCGGCTGCTGTCGACAGACCTTTTCCCATCGAAGACTGTCGTAACTGCCCACCGGGTCGGACCGCGGAATAGGTGGGGATTCCTAGCGTGTCGAGCTGTGTCAGGTCGGCCAGGCGAGTTATGCCGCAGCGGCGCCAATGAGGCTCGATCCTCTCCAGGGTTTCCTGGGGACAGCAGAGCCTCTGCGTACCTTTCGAGAAACGTGGGACCAGCGCCGGCAAGCTAATCTCCTTGTACCAATTCCCTCACCAGGGAGGGCAGTTCTCCAGCGAATCGCAGCTCGTTCGCCACCGCTCCGTCCTCGCCCCAATGAACGTATCCGAAGTAAGACGGCCCTCGATGGAGCAGCCATTCGTAAAGCGCACCGTCCGCAAGCAGATCCTCCGGAACTTCGTTAGCGAGTGCTGAAGACCGCGACTGCCATTTGGACAGCGTTCGCTGGTAGCCCGGGTCTTCGTGCGCGGCTTGCCGGTTGATGCCACTATCTTCTGCCCAGGCCAGGAGAAAGGGGAGCGAGCGCAGGTGAACGTCAAAGGTCCCCTCGCAGGCCGGCTGGTCCACTTCTCGGATGCCGTGGAGTCTGCGGCGAAGCGTGCCGGCCCGGGGTACCTTTGATAGATCGCTACTTGGCGAGAGGGGACCCGCTGGCAGGTCGAACCGCGCCGGCCCCTGCTCGAGAATCCACGTCTCCAAGGCGCGCTGGCGCATTTCCTGCGAGAATTCGGCGGCCCTCAAGCCATTGTTGCGAAGCCAGTTGTCCAGCGAACCCTCGATCATCGTTTCCAGCCAGCGGGCCTGGAAGTCATCCTCCATGGCTGGCGGGCACGTTACCTTGCGGCGCTTGGCCCAGTCCCGCAAATAGAAGCGTCGTCGCGCCGTACTGACCATCCGAAATACGTGACGTGATCGCGGGCGTAGTCGGCGGAGAATGTCCTCCACACACACAATGGTTCCACTGTCTTCGGAGTACAGTCCGCGCCGCACCTGCGTAAACGGAAAGAGATGCGTCTCCGTTCTTGAATTTGCGAGCGCTCGTGGGGGCGCGGATGGCGATTCACGTTGCAGCCACGCCTTGGCAAATTTCAAGGCACTCAACGCGTCCTCTGCCTTCAGGCTGGCTGGTTTCGGGCCCGTAAAATCAGCCAGCGCTTCGGCCGTGGCTGTTTGATCTTGAGCACGCAGCGTTTCATACACCAACTGCCACGTTCGATCGCCGAAGTAGACGGACTTGAGCACGCCGATCACTTCATCCGCAAGCGCGGCCTCGACAATTCCCGCTGCCACAGCCCGCTGCAACTGGTAGCGGATGTCGACGAGTGGGACCGACATGCCGCGATAGTCCAGCGATTCGTCGATGTGCAACAAGGCGACTTCATCATCGCCATCGATCACTCCCTCGCGATACCACTCAAAGATCTGACCATGACCGATCATGCCATGTGGGTACAACTCGGCGGCACGCAGCGCGCCCATACTGGACGCACCAACGATCGTCACGCCCATCTCCAACGCCTCGAGTAGTTCGCGCTGCCAAACCGCAAGGTGCTGATGAAAGACTCCATCAATGAGAACGATCAGCTCGACACCTGCGCCCAGCAGGCGATAGATATCCCCCATTCTCGCGGGCGGGTAGAAATTGGCATCCAGGATGTCGCGGGCATCTGCTTTCGACAGAGAAGGCCCGATGAACACCGACGCCGGCCGGTCAGGATCGTAAGCAAAGGAAGTCGTCGCGTCGTACATCGACCGTGCTGCGTCGCTGGGGATCAGGAAGCCGGCTCGACAGGACTCGCCACCGCTGTCGCTGGAGATCGGCGAGGCCGTTGCGGTCCCGTAAGCACAGGATCATCCGCTCGGAACCGGGGAAGCCATGTGTGCTAGGGCCGAGACAAGACACGGAATCATCCCGGAACCATGTTACCACGCTGCTGCCGACGTGGCGATCAGCGCAGCCCTCTCCGAGAATTGTCGCCGAGGCGTTCTGGTCGAACCCAGAGCGACAAGATAGGCATCGCGTCCGGCGATGACCATCCTTCCCCCCAGATGATCCGTCAACTCGAGCGCTCGCTCTCGCGGATCGCGGGGCCGCGGGGCCCAGTTAACGGGGCCCAATTAACTACCGAAAGCCACCCTTGCTCGGCCCCCCGCCACGGCGTCCGAGAATGGACTTGTAGACAAAGCAGCCAGAGTCCGCGGCCAGAAAGTACCCGCCGCCGGCCACTTGTTCCAGCTGTTCTTCGGATAACTCGACGTCGCCTCCGGACTGGGCCTGTTCCTGAAAGTAGCTCTTAGCTGTGTCCTCATCGAACGAGAAACCGGACTGCTTGCCGAGCGCCACGAGATCGGAGACGGACTTCACCTTTCGCACTTCTTCCTGCAGCGCGGCGTCCGATTCAACTTTGTCTAGGAAAGCCGTTAACTGTTCTTCGTTGGACATGATTCTCGAACTCCTATGGATATTCTCGCTGTGGGGGGCGAACGCGGCGCTTGCCCCTTGCCTCAGCTTCGCAGACCTGCCGACTCACGGACGCCGGGAAACCGGCGCTCGAAGAGCGATGGGCCATCAGCGCTTGCTGGCCTTGCCCAGTCTGCCGCCGCCGTCGCCGCCGCCGCGACGGCCGAGGATGGACTTGTAGATAAAGTTGCCGGAATCCGCAGCGTAGATCAAACCGCCGGCCACCTTCTCCAGTTCTTCCTCGGAGAGTTCTTGGTTTTCCTCAGAGGGTGCCAGCTCGGTTTCGAAGTACGACTTGACTTCGTCCTCGGTTACCTCGAAACCTGCCTCCGATGCCAGGGCCACGAGTTCGTCAACCGATTTGACGTTCTTGACACGTTCCAAGAGCTGCTCGTCGGATTCCAGCTTCACGAAGAACGCCGCCACTTGTTCGTTACTCGACATCAACCCATCTCCCGTGCTCAAGACCATGTTGGCAATCGACAAGATGCCGCATCGTACCTCACCGGCAGGCGGGAAGTCAACCAATCGCCGGAAAAATGGCTTTCGCCATCTGGACGACGAAGACGACAAATACCGGAAGCCACCTGAAGCGGTTACGGCGACACCCTTGTTCGTCGCCTCCGACCGTGGCAAGATCATCAGGACGTAGTCTTTGGGTTGCTCTGTTTGGTGGCGAACTTCGGATCTCTTCTCGCCGCCGTACTGGAATGTCTCCCTACACCCGCATCGCCCCCACGACGGCGCTGGATGCTTGCCATGAGCGACGCCCGATCACCTCGGCCACATCGCTATCGGGCCTTGGTTGGCATCCCCAGCTACGATGGCACGCTGGTCGGGGGAGCCGCCTTTGGAGCCTGCCTCTGGGCCACGCGCTATGAAGATGTTGAGCTCGTGAGCACGGATCCGGCGCCGGGCGGCCGCACGGGTCAGCTCGGCCGCGGCGAGGTGACGGTCCGGATCTCGCAGGGATCGTTAATCGGGGCCACGTTCAACGCGCTTTGGTGCGCTGCGTGTGATGCGTACGAGCGGGACGAGTGCGATTACTTCGCGATGTTGCACGCCGATGTAACGCCTGGACCGGAGTGGCTCGATACGCTCGTCGACGAACTTGTCCGCCTGGATGCCGACCTCGTGGCCTGCTGCGTGCCGATCAAATCGGACGAGGGCCTGACGAGCACCGCGATCGCCGACGTCGACGACCCCTGGAACATCGAAGGCAAATTGAATTTCGACGAACTGCGAGATCTGCCGCCGACGTTTTCGATTCGAGATACCCCCTGGCGCGGCGATCCAAAGAAATGCCTGTTGGTCAACACGGGCTGCTTTGTCGTCGATTTGGCGAAGGCCTGGACTCGCGAAACCGACGAGGATGGCATCGCCCGCTTTCGGTTTTCCGTCGAAGATCGGATTCGCGTTGTGGTCGATCCGAAGACGGGCCGATCGCAACGACAGGCCCAAGTTTGCAGCGAGGCCTGGGCCATGAGTCGGTACCTAGCCAAGATCGGTGCCCGGGTGTTCGCCACGACGAAAGTGGCGATCACCCATTGCGGCGATCACGCCTGGACCCTGGATCGGTCTGCGCACGCCGCTGCCAATCGCGAGGCATCCAGGTGAAGTACGAACATAGCGCCCCGCGGGATCCGCGATGATGTCCGGTCGCGGTGTGGGGACGATCCGCCACAAACGATGGCACGCATGATGAATAGCAAGCTCGACATCGGCGTCCTCGACCAATCGCCGATCCGTTGCGACGGCACCGCGGCTGAAGCCCTGCACGAATCGGTTCGCCTAGCCAAGCTTGCGGAAGAACTGGGCTACACGAGGTATTGGGTCGCCGAGCATCACAACGCGCAGGCACTGGCCTGCACGTCGCCGGAGATTCTGCTGGGGCAGATCGCCGCGCGGACTTCCACGATTCGCGTCGGCAGTGGCGGCGTGATGCTCTCGAACTACTCGGCGCTCAAGGTGGCTGAGCAGTTTCGCGTGCTCGACGCCCTGCATCCCGGCCGCGTCGAGCTGGGAATCGGTCGCGCCGCCGGAACCAATCCCGCGACTGCCAAGGCGCTGGCCCACCCGCGGCCTGTCAATGACGCGGACCGATTTCCCGAGATGGTGTCCGACTTACTGCGGCTTTTGCACGGCGAGTCGTGTGAGAAAGGAGCGCTGGCCGGGATCCGCTCCCAGCCTGGTCCGTGCCCCAGCAAGGTGCCGGAGGTTTGGCTGCTGGGCGCGACCGATTTCAGCGGAGAACTCGCCGCGCGGCTCGGCTTGCCGTTTGCGTTCGCGGATTTCTTCGGCAACACGCCGGTGTCAGGCCCTGAGGTCGCCCGTTCGTATCGCCAGCGATTCCAGCCCTCGAGCTATCATTCCACACCCCGAATCCGTGTCGCCTTGCAGGTGCTCTGCGCCCCGTCGGAAGCAGAAGCCCGCTTCCTCGCGTCGAGTCGGAATCTCAACACGGCGCGACGCTTCATCGAGCTGGGCGATGGACTGCGGTCGCCGGACGAGGCCGTTCGGTATCCGCTGCCCGACAAGGCCCGCAAGTACGTCGACCAGGTTGCCTCGACGTTCATCGACGGCGATCCGCGGCAGGTTCGCGATCGCATCATCGAGGTGGCCGATCGCTACCAGACGTGCGAGATCCTCGTCGTCACGAACTGCTACGACTTCGAACATCGCAGGCGCTCGTATGAATTGGTGGCCGAGGCGTGCGGACTGCGGGCCAGCCCGGGCCCCAATGCCGGTGTGACCTCGACGGCCGGTACGCCGTAATCTGGTCACTCCGTGTCGCCACCGCTTGTCGCATTGCTCGTTCCCACGTCGAGGTGGCCACCACCGCTCAAGGCACGCGTTTCGTGATCCGCGCGACGCGGATCCGACGACGGGAGGCGTCGGGCGAGCTCGCCATGCAAGAGGCCCGCCTCCACGGACATCTCCATCCCTTCGGCGGTGATTTGGCCGCGGCTCCAAGCCTTGATGGCGCTGCCGCGCCGGCCCGCGAGCCAGCGCTCGCGTCCCCGGCACAAGAGGGCCAGAGGACGGCCCAGCGGAAACGTGTGGGCATAGCGATCGAGCGCGGCACACGCGCGGCTGGCCTGTTGGCGGAGTGCGTCCGTTTTGTCCGCATCCGCCTGTTCCCACAAGAAGAGGAACACCGCGGCGACGTTGGCATACCCGTTCAAAGAGTAATATCCCGTCGGAGACCCCAGCTCGTCGGCCAATTCGAGACCGGCGGCTGCCGCCTGGTGGGCCGCGTCCCGTTTGCCCAGGCGGGCCTGTGCCACCGCCAACAGACCGTAGGAGCCGAACTTGGAGATCCGATCGACGTTGTTGGCGAAGATGCGCAAGGCCGTCTCCAGCAGTTCCACCGCTTGCTCGGCCCGCGCCGTTCCACCGCGGCGCAGGTTGGCCTCGGCCATTCCATTGCATCCCCAGGCCTGCTGAAGTTCGTCGCCCCGTTGCTGCGAGTCGTCGTGCAGCTGGCTCCACAGTGCCTCGCCTTCATCGAGCGGACCTTGAAAGTACGCCGCCTGGGCCATCGCCGCGACGCATTCCCCCTGGTGTTGCCGGTCGCCGAGTTGGCGATAGATGTCGATCGCTTGCTGGAGGGCCTCGCGGGAGCGGGGCAGGCGCCCCATACCCAGGTGGCGAATCCCCTCGACCTGAACCACCCAGGCGGTCGCGGAGGGATCGTCAACGAGTCGTGCGGTCGTCGCACCCGCCTGGGCGTAGTGACGGGCGACGCGATCGAGCCGTGCCAATCCGGCCGAGAAACTGGCATTGGCATAGGCCCGGGCGAGTTCCGCCGAAGGCCCCGCCTTCTCCGCCAGGTTGAGCGTGGCCAACAGCGACTGGACAAGGCGCGGCTTGTCATTGGCCAGGTAGAACACCTCGGCCAGCCGCTCGTAGGCTCGTGCCGCCTCGAGCGCTCGCGACAACGAGGCCGGCAACGGTTCTTCCACGGCTCGTCGCTGTCGTCGAAATACGCGACGGACGGTTTGCCGCAGCAGTTGACCTGCCACGTTGGCGAAGATGCCCAGTTGCGTGTGCGGGACACGGTGATCGAGCAGCGTCAATGCCTCCTCCAACTGCTGCTGGCCGGCGGCCAGCTTGCCCAGGCCGAGGTGCGCCTCGCCCCGTTGTCGCTGCCAGATCGCGCGGCGGAGGCGATCGTCCGACGTCTCTGGGGGAGCGGAAAGCTCGATACACGCGGTGAGGAACTCGGCCGCCTCGGCGTAGGCGCCATTGCGGAGGGCCGCCCGGCCGGCCGCCTCGTAGTGCACGACCGCCTTCTCCGCCTCCCCCGCCCGTTGCCAGTGCGTGGCGAGCGCCGCGTCACTCACCATGACGCCCTGTTCCCGCTGGGCTTGATGCCACTCGGCCAGGGTGCGGTGCAGTTGTCGACGCTGGTCGAACAGCAAGAGGTCGTAAGCCACCTGCTGGGTGATGACGTGCTGGAAGCGGTACGTCACCGGCGGCTCTGGCACGTCGACCTCGATCAGATCGGCATTCAGGCCCGCCACGAGATGCTCGCGCAAGTGCAAGCGGCTGTCAGAAATGGGAAAATTCGCCTCCAGTGCGTGATAGGGGAAGTGCCGTCCTATGACGCTGGCCACCTTGATCGCCAGTTGCGACGACGGTTCGAGTCGATCGATGCGACTGGTCACCGCCCCGTGCAAGGAATCGGGAAACTGGACGTTGCCAACGTCCGCCAGGCGGGTGCTGGCGGCAACATCCTCGCCGCCCTCCGCCTCCAGGATCGTCTCGCGGAGCACTTCCGCCAACTGTTCGGTGAAGAGCGGGTTGCCCTCGGCCTTGGTCTGAATCGCCTCGACTAATCTGTCGGGCACACTCTCGACACCCAGGCGCAGACAGAGGATGCGGCGCGTGTCCTCGGCTTGGAGCGGGCCCAGTTCCAGATGAACGGTCCGCGGAAGCTCGACCAGATAACGGTAGCGGTCGGGCGCACTCTCGGCCAAGGGCCGACTCACCAAGACCAACAGCAGGGAGTCGAGGTCCCGGCTGAGTTCCTCGACGAGCGCCCAAGAGGCCGAATCGATCCAATGAATGTCGTCCAGCACGATCAGGGTCGGCTGCCGCTCGGCGGCCCGCCCGATAAGTTGATGGAGCAACCAGCGCGTATTCTCGCCGCGGCTGCGGCCGGTCATGTGTCGCGTGTGCTCGTTATCGGCGAGCTCGACGGCCAAGACCTCCCCAAGCAACGGTCCGAATCGCGCCGCCTCCGAGTCCGCGCCCAGCACCGCGGCAAGGCGGTCGTCGAGCACGGCAGGGAGATCGCTGCTCAGATCGTACGCCAATAGCTGGGCGACGACGGGCCGCCAAACGTGGTAGAGGGTCGACGTCTCCAGAGAATCGGCACTGCCGAGGTAGGCAGGCACTTGTCGTTGCAAGGCGAGCCGCAGTAGTTCGGCGATCAGGCGACTCTTGCCGATGCCCGCCTGGCCCTCCATCAACACGACCGGAACGGCCTCCGGCGGCTGGGCCACTTCCTCGTCGGCAGCATGACGCTGCAGGAGCGCGTCGAGGCTCCGCGCGAGCGTCTCGCACTGCGACTCGCGGCCGACCAGTTCCGATTTGGTCACGCTGGCGATCCCCCGTCGCCCGGTCGGCGAGTAGACGGCCACCGGCTCTCGCTTGCCCTTGATGTTGATGTCGGCCAAGCGCCGAAACTCGACGTGCTCGGCGGCCAGATTCGTGGTCAACACGTCGCAGTGAATCTCGCCCAGCGCGGTCTGCATCAGCCGGGCCGAGAGATTGACCACGTCGCCCATGATCGTGTACTCCCGCCGCTGCCGACTGCCCACCGACCCGCAAAACACCCGCCCGGTGGCGATGCCGATTGAACTGCGCAGTCCCAACTCCAACAGCCGGCGCTGCATCGACATAGCCGCCAGCACGGCGCGCCGCGCATCGTCCTCGTGGGCCAGCGGCGGCAAGCCCAACGCCGCCAACAGGGACGTGCCCTTGTCGTCCACGTTCAGCTTGTTGATGCTCCCCTCGAACCGGTACAGTTCGAGCTGCAAGTACCGCATGATCGTCTGGGCCCGATCCAGCGGCGTGGCGTAGTTCAATTCCGGCAGATTGACGAACACGACGGTCACCACCCGCAGCTCCCCGATCCAGCCTTCCTGGCCGGCGGAGAGCCGGGCCGTCACGGTCCCGGGCACGTAGGCGGCGACGCGCTCGAACTCCAGACCATCGCAGGCGTCCGATTCCTCGAGTTCGTCGAGCGCGGTCGGCTGCGGCACCTGGTCGGTCGCGTCGCGCTCCAGTCGCACCGAGCCCATCTGCAACGGCGTGCCCTCCAGCTCCGCGTCGATGTGCGACCAGGTCTGCAGCGAGACCACCACCTCGCCCGCCTGGGCCTGGTCGAGGGCGGCGAAGGCCTGCACGAAGGCCAGTCCCGTGATCAGAATCTCCCAGCGTTGGAACTCGCCGCCCAGATGCATGGCCGCGAAGTCGCCGCAACCGATGCCAATCTTGATCGCCAGCGGCATGCCTGTGTCGGTCTTGTAGTCGTGCAGGTCACGCTGCAACGCGAGCGCGCAACGGGCGGTGGCCCGGGCGGTGTCGGGCAGTGCTTCGGAATCGTGCGCGGTCCAGACGGCCAGAATGGCGTCCCCGGCGAACCGCACAATGTCCCCGCCATGGGCCTCGATGCGGGCAATGATGCGCCCGAAATAGTCGTTCAGCAGGCGCGTGAGCTCCTCGGCGCCGACCGCCCCCTGCTCCGCCAGTTGCTCGGTGATCGTCGTGAAGCCGGAGACGTCGGCAATCAGAACCGAACCGCGGAACGGGTCCGCGATCGGTTGCTTTGTCTCGGGCGTTTCCTCGTGCAGTCTCTGCAGGACCAAACGGGGCACGTAACTGGCCACGGTCGAGACAAGCGCGTCGCTCTTCATGACGCTTATTATGTCAGAACGCACCGTGGCTGCCACGTAGCGATGGTAACGATTGTACCGGTTTGGCGGCGAGCGGCGGCGAAACAAACAGGCAAACCGCCGTCGCGTGCCGCTGATAACGGTGGCAGCGACCGTTCGCTGCCCGTCTTTCTTGACGCCCCGAAAATCGGCATCGAGAATAAAACCGGGTGGGTAGCTCGGCCGGCTGGCATGGTGGCCAGCTATCGTCGACCTGCGCGGCGGGGCGCGCGGAAAGCCAGCGCGACCGTCGCAGGCCGGAGGCGGATCACGGATCACAGTCTCGAGGGAGTTCACCAAGTCATGCGACGGGTCCTCTATATCCTGTCAATGCTGAGCGACGAAGACGTCGACTGGATGGTCAGCGCGGGCGAGAAGCAGGAGATCGCCGCCAACGAGGCGATCATTTCCGAAGGCGAGTCGCTCAATGCCATCTTTGTCGTGATCGGCGGTAGTTTTGCCGTGCGGGTCGGCGAGGAGCAACGCGCCGTGGAAACCCTCGGTTCCGGCGAAATGGTGGGTGAGATTTCGCTGCTCGACTCGCGACCCCCAACGGCCTCGGTGGTGGCGACCGAGCCAGGCACCGTCCTGCGGATCGCGCGCTCGGCCTTGAATGCCAAGCTGGCGATCGATCCGTCCTTCGCGGCGCGATTCTACAAGGCGCTGGCCACATTTCTGGCCCAGCGGCTGCGGAACAGCGTAGCGACGCTCGGCTACGGGGGCGATCTCGACGAAGAACTGGCCGCCCGCGATGAAATCGATCCGGAGCTGCTGGACTCCATCTCGATCGCCGGCGCCCGGTACAACGTGATACTTGACCGTTTGCGAAACCGCTAAGCCGCCCTTGTCGGCGAGTCACCCATGGCCGCTAAACAGATTTTTCGCCAGGAAGCCCTCGATCGCCTGCAGTCGCCGGACGAGCTGGATCGGCTGCTGGTCGTCGTAAATCGCAAATCGTGGTTGATGCTGCTGACCCTGTTGGCGCTCTGCGGCGCGGGACTCGCCTGGGCCATCCTGGGACGAATTCCGATCACGGTCGACGGCTTTGGCGTGCTCGTGAATCCGGGCAAGGTCCGTGGTCTGCAATCGCCGGCCAGTGGTCAGATCACCCGCGTGCAGGTTCGTGTCGGGCAGGAGGTAACGCGGGGCGATGTGTTGGCCCTGGTCGACCAGCCCGAACTCCGCAAGGAGCTGGAGCAACTGCGCGCCAGGCGTGCCGATACGGCGGCCTTTCAGGCCACGGCCGCGGCGATGGACGAGCAGCGGCGACAACTGGAGACCGCCTCCTATGAAAAGCAACGCGCCTTTATCGTCGACGAAATCGAGAAGACGACCGATCTGTCGCAGCGGCTGGACCGTCGCGGACAAGCGTTCAACGAAGAACAGCGCAAGAACATCGAGGAAACACGTCGCATGACGCAGGCCCTCAACGAATCGCTCAAGAAGCGACTGGCCACACTGCGGCAGCTGCGGCTGGAGGGTCTCAGTTCCCAGGATCTGGTGCTCAGCGCTGAAACGAGCGTCACCGACAGCGAGGTCCGGCTGGCCGACCTGGATGTGCAGTTGCAGCAACTGCAACTCAACGAGATTCAACGCGAACGGGCTCAATTGGAACAACGCAACCGGCTCTCGGACTTGGCCATGCAACTGACCCAGCTCGACATCGCCGCGCAACGTCTCGCTCAGGAACTGACGCAGAACCGCGAGAACCGCGAGAACGAGATCCAAGAACTCGACAATGCGATCGCGCGGCTGGAGATCCGCCTGGAGCGGGAGAGCCGTATCGTGTCCGACGCGGACGGCACCATTCTGGAAGTGACGGTGCAGCCCGGTCAGATCGTCGGCCTGGGGAGCCGCGTTGGGACGCTTCAATTGAGCGATCCCGAAGCGAAGCTGACCAACCTTTCCTACTTCAGCGTCAGCGACGGCAAGCGGATTTCGGTAGGCGACCCGGCCCGCGTGACGCCGTCGACGGTCCAGCGGGAGCGCGAGGGGAGTATCGTCGGCACGGTGCGCGAGGTTTCCGTGTTCCCCATCACGCAGGAAAGCGTCATCAACGAAGTCGGCAGCGCCGAGGTCGCGCAGATGCTGATGCAACAGGGCGGCGCCATCGAAGTGGAAATCGAACTCGAAGTCGACCCGGATTCGTTCAGCGGCTATCGCTGGACTTCGAGCGGACCGCAGAAGAAGTTCTCGGCCGGCACGACCAGCACGGTTCGCGTGACGATCGCCGAGCGAGCCCCGATCACCTATCTGTTGCCCATCTTGCGTACCTGGTTCTTCGGAGAGAAAGACACCCAGACGCCCACCTATTGAGCCCTTTCCCGCTGACGGGACCCTCGTCCCCACGTCGGTCCCCACCTCGCTTTCCAATTCTGTCGAGTCGACACCTTGAAATCCGCGTCGCGAAAACACACGCCCACGCTGCTACAAATGGAAGCCGTCGAGTGCGGCGCCGCGGCGCTGGGGATCGTTCTGGGCTATTTCGGCCGCTTCGTACCGCTGGCCGAGTTGCGCGAAAAATGCGGGGTTTCGCGTGACGGCAGCAAGGCCTCCAACGTGGTCAAAGCCGCCCGACTCTACGGGATGGAGGCCAAGGGCTTCAGCAAGACCCTCGAATCGGTCCGCGAGATGGCGACGCCCTTTATCGCTTTCTGGCAATTCAACCACTTTCTGGTCGTCGAGGGCCACGATCGCAAGAACGTCTATCTGAACGACCCGGCCTCGGGCCATCGAACCGTTTCCTGGGACGACTTCAACGCCTCGTTCACCGGCGTTGTCCTGGCGATGAGTCCTGGAAAAGACTTCCAACAGGCCGGTCGTCCGCCCGGCATCACGGGCCGACTCTGGCGGCGGATGCAAGGCAACCTGGCCACGCTGCTGTTCATCGCCATCGCCGGGCTGGCGATGATCCTGCCCGGCCTGGCCATTCCCGCCTTCTCCCGGGTCTTCATCGATTCGGTGATCGTCGACGCGCGCTTCGATTGGTATCGCCCGCTGTTGATCGCCATGGCCGGCACGGTGGCGATCAAGGTCCTGCTGGAAGCGGTGCAGCAGTTTCACGTCCGCCGGCTGCGTTTGAGCATGGCGGCCCGGATGAATAGCCAGTTTTTCCGGCACCTGTTGCGACTTCCCGTGAGTTTCTACACGCAGCGCTTTCCCGGCGAAATCGTCTCGCGGATGGAGCTCAACGACAAGCTGGCCTCGGTCGTCGCCGGACAACTCGCCTCGATTGTCATCAACCTGTTCACGATGATCGTCTATGGGGCAGTCCTGCTGTTGATCCATTGGCCGTTGACGCTGATCGCGACCGGCTTCGCCCTGGCGAATCTGGTTTACTTGCGGTGGGTGGGCCGACATCGCATCGAGGCCAATCTGCGCTACTCCCAGGAAGCCGGCAAGGCGAGCGGATTCGTGATCGCCGGGATCCAGTCGATCGAAACGATGAAGGCCTCCGGCATGGAGGACGACTTTTTCGGCAAGTGGATGGGGTACTACGCCAAGAGTTCCAACGCCGGTCAGGAGTTGCAGTACTCCGCCTTGCCAACGGGGAGCCTGCCGATCCTCGTCGATTCGCTGACCACGGTTCTGGTGCTCATCATCGGTGGCTATAGCGTCATCCAAGGGAACATGACGATCGGTACGCTGGTCGCGTTTCAGGGACTGATGGCCACCTATCTCGCCCCCGTGGCCAGCTTGACAGAGATGGGATCGACCCTGCAGGAGCTGCGGGGCGATCTGATGCGACTCGACGATGTGCTGGCAAACCCGACCAAGCCGACCACGAGACCCGCCGCCGGGCCGGACGGGAACGGGCGCGATGCTCGGGAGGACGCCGGGCAGCTCTCGAAGCACGTGGACGGCCAAGCGGACGGCGCTCTGCCTGCCAAGTTGCGGCTCGACGGACAGGTGGAACTGAGAAACGTCACCTTCGGCTACAGCCCGCTGGAACCGCCCTTGATCCAGGATCTCAGCCTCGTCATCCGACCGGGCGAGCGCGTTGCCCTGGTCGGCGGCAGTGGCTCCGGCAAATCGACCGTCGCCAAGCTCGTCTGCGGCCTCTACCAGCCGTGGTCGGGCGAAGTCCTCTTCGACGGCCAGCCGCGCGACACCCTAGCGCCCCACGTCCTCTCCCAGTCGCTGGCCCTGGTCGAACAGGACATCATGATGTTCGAGGCCTCGATTCGCGACAACCTGACCCTCTGGGACGCCACGGTCAAGGAAGCGAGTCTGGAGCGGGCCTGCGAGGATGCGCACATTCACGACGTCGTCGCCAATCTGCCCGGTACCTTCGCCGCAAAGCTTCAGGAGGGCGGCGCGAACTTGAGCGGCGGTCAGCGGCAGCGCCTGGAGATCGCCCGCGCACTGGTGAATGACCCCTCGATCCTGGTCATGGACGAAGGCACCAGCGCCCTCGATGCAGAGACGGAGGCAATCATCGACACGAATCTGCGCCGCCGCGGCTGTACCTGCGTGATCGTCGCGCACCGCTTGAGCACGATTCGCGACGCCAACGAGATTATCGTTCTCGAACGAGGCGCCGTCGTGGAGCGAGGGACCCACGAGCAACTCTGGGATTCCGGGGGCCACTACGCCGCGCTCTTGAAGCATCATGACGAGGTAGCCACAGCATCCTAGCGCAGCGCCATGGCATCCACATCCGACTACCCGACGAAACTCCACGATGTTCGGGGCAACATCACGTTGCTGCTGAGCGATCCGGACGTGGCCTGGAAGGTTCACGCGGGCAGCGTGGCGGTGTTCGCAGTGCGGACCACGAACGGCGTTCCCACCGGCGCGCGCCGGTACTTGTTCAGCTGCAACGAGGGGGACTTGTTGTTCGGCTGCCGGCCCGATGCCCGCGAGGGCGGGTTCGCGTTCCTGGTCGTGGGGCTGGAAGACTCGCAGCTCGCCGAATGTCCTCTGCGAACCCTGGCGGCGTCGAGCGAATATGCGGTCGACGAAGTCCGCACGCGCGCAGAAACCTGGATCCGTCGGCTGGGCGACCTGTTGGGCGACGCCGAACGGGCCGTGCATGCGGAGCGGGCGTCGACCGCCGGCCCCATTCCGCTGGCCGCCGAGCAGCACATCAAGGCCCCCGCCGACACGGTGCTGTGGCTCGAGGTCCTCGAAGGCCAACTCACGGTGGCGGGCATCGAAGCGCCGCGCATTGACGCCGGCTCACCGTCGCTTCCCGTGAGCGACGCCGTGCGACTGACCGCCACCCGCGAAAGCAAGGTCGTATTTCGCAGCGGCGACACCTTCAGCTCGCCGTCGGAAATGCTCGAAGGACTCGACCGGCTGCACCGGCTCTGCATGCGGCGGTTCGCCGAGCTCGAGCAGCGCGAAGTGGAGGAAGACCGCCAGCGACTCGAGCAGCGAACCCACCTCCAGGCCACCGACACCACGGAGGCCATGGATGAACTGAGCGAGGTATTGGATCGGCGCCCGGCCGGCGTCGAGGAAGCCGACGACTTGATGGGCGCCCTCAAGGCGATCGGCAAACGCCTGGGGATCACCTTTCGGCGACCCGCTCCGGGCATCGATCTCGGCCGCCTCGACGATCCACTCCAGGCGATCGCCCGGGCTTCGAGGGTGCGGGCACGCTTCGTCTTGTTGCGCGGCAAGTGGTGGCATGAGGACGCCGGCCCGATTCTCGGTGTCCTGGAAGAGGAAGAACGGGCCGTGGCGCTGTTACCGGAGCGCGGCGGTTACATCATGTTCGACGCCACTGATGGATCGAAACGGCGCGTCAACGAGCAGGTTGACGGTCGGCTGCTGCGCTCGGCGACCACGTTTGTCCGACCGCTGCCCGATCGAGCCAACTCGCTGGTGACGCTGGGTCGCTTCGCGCTGCAACCGATCCGCACCGACATATTGATCGTCGTCTTTCTGGCGCTGGCGGTCACGCTGCTGGGCATGTTGGTTCCCATCTCCACACGCCTGGTCATCGATCAGGCGATCCCGGACGCCAATCTGACGTTGTTGTATCAACTCGCTGCGGGCCTGTTGGCCATGGCCTTCGGCCAGGCCGCACTCACTTTTTCCCAGAACAATGTCCTGCTGCGGGCAGATGTTGGCACCACCGCCGGGCTGCAGGCGGCGGTCATCGATCGACTGATGCGTTTGCCGGCCCGCTTCTTCCGCAATTATTCCAGTGGCGACCTGCAGAATCGCGCGATGATGGTGACCGAAATCAGCCAGAACGTCGGGCATGCCGCCATCGGCGGAATCTTGGGGGGCGGCCTGGCCACGTTGAACTTGGTGCTGTGCTTCTTCTACAGCCCGTACCTGGCGATCATCGCCCTCGTCTCGGCGTTGGTCATCGCCGCGTACACCGCCGGACTGTCGATGACGATTCGCAACACGGCGCGGCGACTGGGGATCAGTCAGGGACGGCTGTTCGGGTTTCAGGTCCAGTTGATCTCGGGCGTGTCCAAGCTGCACGTCGCCGGGGCCGAACAGCGGGCCTTCAATCACTGGGCCCGTCAGCAAGCCAAGCAGCTACGCATGATCAGCACCATTCAACGGATCGAGCAGTGGGGCGAGGTGGTGAACACGGCCTTGCAATCGGCGAGCACGATCGTGCTGTATTTCTTTGCCGCCACCATGCTGGCCGCGGTCGCCTCGCCGGGCGGCGGCCTCCGCCCGGCGGCGCCGACATTGCTGACGATCGGCACGTTTCTCGCCTTCTACGCGGCGTTCCAGGCCTTGATCGGCGGCATGACCGGTTTCAGCGAGACGTTTGTCGAGGTGATGGACAGTCTCGCCAAGCGGAAAATGATCACCCCGCTGCTGGAGGCCAAACCGGAAAATGACGACACCAAGGTCGACCCTGGCCCTTTGCAGGGCGCAATCTCGGTCAACGAGGTTTCGTTTCGCTACCGCAATGACGGTCCGCAGATTCTCAGCGGGGTTAGCTGCCACGCCAATCCCGGCGAGTTCATCGCGCTCGTCGGCCCGTCCGGCTGTGGCAAGTCGACCTTGCTGCGCCTGATTCTGGGGTTCGAAACCCCGCGATCGGGATCCGTCTGCTTCGACGGACAGGATCTAGCTGGTCTGGACGGGACCGCGGTCCGTCGCCAGATCGGCGTCGTCCTGCAGTCCGGAGTCGTCAGCAGCGGTTCCATTTTCGACAACATCGCCGGCGCAGCCCGCATCAGTTTGGAGGAGGCCTGGGAGGCGGCCGAGGCGGCGGGATTGTCGGACGACATCCACCAGATGCCGATGGGTATGCACACCTATCTGAGCGAAGGGGGAGGCACCCTCTCCGGCGGTCAGCGGCAACGCCTGTTGATCGCGCGGGCCCTGTCCACGAAACCCAAGATCCTGATCTTCGACGAAGCAACCAGCGCCCTGGACAACCGCACCCAACAAATCGTCAGCGAGAGTATCGATCGGCTGCGGGTGACGCGGCTCGTGGTGGCCCATCGCTTGAGCACGATTCGTGACGCAAATCGAATCTATGTGTTGGAAGCCGGCAAGCTGACCCAGTCCGGATCGTTCGCCGAACTGGCCGCCGCGGAGGGACTCTTTCGCCGCATGATTGCCCGGCAGTTGGCCTGAGCCGTGCCGCGCCCTTGTAACGTGGCTATCGAGGGCCGAATGGAGCGGCTGCCGCCGGCGGCAGAGGCAATTCGCCCGGAGGGAGCGGTTCGGGGGTCAGACCCGGCCCGGCCGGATACTCGGTGGGGGGCGGCCCGTCGGCGCCCTGGTAGGGATTCCAATGCACCTGCCCGTAGCCGAGCATGGCCCCGGCTGCCAGGGCCAGATCGACCTTGGCCGTCTCGTAGTCCGTGATCGCCTGAACCGCTTGGGCCTGGGCATCGGCCAGGTTCGTCAGTGCGATGAAGACTTCGGTGCTGGTGCGTTGACCTGCCTGGTTCAGCCGCGACTCGCCCAGAAAGGTTTGTTCGGCCGCGATCGCCGCCGCGCGGGTGGCCAGAATTCGCTGCCAGTTCTGTTCGATGCGGTCGATCGCGTCGTAGACTTCCTGCACGATGGCGACGTCGAGCTGCTTCTGCTGGATCTGGGTCTGGATGCGGCGGAGCTCGGCCTCCCGCAAGCGGGCCGTCGCCGCCACGTTGCCCGCCAGGGGGACTTCCAGGGAGAGCCCCACCAGCCGATCCCCAAATTCCCCTTCCAACAGATTGTCGAGCGAACGGCGATAGGCACGGTCCTGGCCCAAGACGTCGATCTCCGCCGTCAGATCCAGGCGTGGCAGCTTGGAATTCTTCTCAACCAGGATCTCGATGTCGTTGCTCAACAGCTGCAGTCGGAGCTGCAGCGCCTCCATGCGGTTCTCCACGGCCCGCGCGGCCAGATTTTGGCGATCAAACCGTAGGCCCACCGGACGTGGCGACGTGACGACGATGATCTTGGTGATGCTCTCGACCGGCAGGTCGGGCCGCTGCATGATCCGCTTCAACTCGCGCTGGACCAAGCGAACATTCGTTTCGGCCGCGATGGCGGCATCCCTTCGCGCCAGCACGCCTGCCTGGGCGCGCAGCACCTCGACGTTGGAGAAGCGGCCCGCCTGGACCAAACGCTCGGCGGCCTCGAGTTGCCCCTTGGCCAGTTCGAGCTGCTGCTGCGCAATGTCGTAGAGCCGCTGCGCCGCGAACAGATTCCAGTACGCCGTCTCGACCTCGGCCAGCACGCGGATCGCCGTCAGCTTCGACTGGGCGTCGGCAATGCCGCTGTTCGCCCGCGCAATCTGAATTCCTGCCGTGTTGACCCGATAGCCGAAGTCCCGCAACAGAGGATGGGAAAACTCGACGCCCAAATCCGTGCCCGTGATGTTGGGAAGACCCGGAACGTGGATGTCCGACTTGGTGACGTCGTGCAGCAGACGATACACACCGCCGGTCGAAAGCGGCTGCGTGAAGGCCAGATCGAGATCGTCGAAGGTGGTGTCGGGAACCCCGCCCGCAGCAACCCCCGGCGGTGGATCCAAGCGACGGCGCTCGATCGAGGCGTTGAAGGTCGACTCGAAACGCGCCGCCTCCGCGGAAATTCCCTGGCGGGCGATGAGCGGATTCAACAACTCCACGCCAATGTCGAGGTTGGCGACCAAGGCCGCCGCCCGGGCTTCGCCGAGCGAGAGCGGTAGCTCAGCAGGCGGCTCCCGAGGCGGTTCCGCCTCGGGCTGGTAGCCGTTTTGCCCGTTCTCGGCGATCGCCTCTTCAAGCGGGACGGGCGCGATGACCGACTCCTGTTCGAGCACAATCCCGTCGATGGTGCGCAGCTCACGGCAATAGTCCGTGGAGGTCAACAGGGGCGGCGCGTCGTACCAGGGCAGCGGACAACCGGCGAGTAACGGCGCGCAGAGCCACACCGCCAGACAGACGGCTTTCACACCGACCGGGCTACGGACGTATCGATGGACGGGACGCGAGACCATCCGGCTGTGCTTGTCGAGACGTTGCGGACCAGGGAAGAGAAGTGGTGGTCACGGTTCGCGCGGCATCACGACGCAGTGCGAAGCACACGACTTCGCACCGCGATCGGGAACTCCGCGCTGACCACCCCCCTGTGCAAGCAGCCTGCATCCCATCGCTGAATTAAATCTACCGATTCGTCTTCGAACTTCGGCGCAAAACGCCTGCTTTCGTGAGTAATTTCTTCCCCCGCGGGCAACTTGCCGCGGTGCTGTCGCCAACCGGGCGTGATCAGACGCCCAAACCGGGCGAGCAGCCCGCGCCATCCCTCCCATTGTGACGAGGTTTGCGCACTCCCCACGCCCTCCCAAGCTTGGCTGGGCGTTTGCCACTCGCTCCCGCGACATCCCTACTGCAGGCAGCGCTAGCGGTTTGCCGCCACGGGCG
>ERZ869936.844-NODE-844-length-25502-cov-5.287303_pt1 | contig 25502 bp, 26 predicted proteins | sample MGYA00520876_ERZ869936 | MGnify/ENA primary metagenome ERZ869936 (study PRJEB32218, sample SAMN09650985) | biofilter metagenome | isolation source: enrty point of leading RO module | place: Saudi Arabia: Thuwal, RO plant located on Red Sea | collected 2016-02-17 ... | reverse complement strand
CATTACAAAGCCTAAAAGAAGCCGTAGCTGCTGACCCTGAAAATCCGGGATTATACGCCATACAAGGTAGTGTGTTAGAAAACTTAGGAGAAACCGCACAAGCTGAAACGGCTTACAAAAAAGCCCTGGAATTAGAACCTGAGAATTTTGATGCCAATTATAACTTAGGAGCGATGTATTTCAATAAAGGTGTAGAATACAACAATGAGGCAAACAATTACTCTATGAAAGAAATGAGTAAGATAGATGCCGCACAAGCCAAAGCCTTAGAAGAATTTAAAAAAGCACAACCGTATTTGGAAAAAGCCAATCAGTTAAGCCCAACGGATGTAACTGCTATTGAGCCATTGCTAAAGATTTATGCAATGACTAACCAAAACGATAAGTACAAAGCTTTAAAAGCTACCTTACAGAATTAAAATAGAAGAGGGTGAGTATTCAGTTATTCACCCTTTAATTATTAAATTACTATTTAACATAATATTAATTATAGGACAAAACGCATTTATCATTTTAAGCCAAACGCTCTGATGTTTTTTTTTCCTATAATGTAATATTATGTCTCCGCTATCGCTTCGGGCTACGCCTAAATAGAGTTTCCCGCAATGCCGCCTCACTTTTTCTAAGCGGTCATTTTGTCCTATAATTAGTCGTTATGTGTAAATAGCCGCACGCTCACGCTATTTGTTTCCAAATTCTTTTGGTTTGAATAACCAAAAAATTTGCGCACAAATCCAGCCTCTGCTACCACCCTTTTTAGAAATTTATTCTTTCCCACAGCACATTAAAAAAAATAATTTTAGCCAACCCACATTGGTACATTATGTTACAAAATTGAGCTGACTATTTCAATTTGACTGACAGAACAATGAAAGTTTAAATTTTAACCCTACGCACTTTTGTTTTCTTATGACTAATTTGGATGATGTAAATCATCTCAAATAGTTTAAAACCTTAGACCAAGTACCAATGATGCACTCAATCCTAAGAATTCTGCATCTGGCACATCAGTGACATTTTGGCTGTTCAGGGTTTTCCAACTTGACTCTATAGTATAGTTATAGCCTGTTCTTACCCCTAAATTAAATGACGTCCACTTTTTAAACGGTGATGCAAGAAGCATTAGATTAAAAGCTCCACCAATCCCATCATTGTTAATTTCTTCCATATTACCGTTTCCTAAATAAGATGGATAACTAACCGGTGATGTTGAACTAATAGAGGTCTTTAAAGATACTCTATACGCATTTAGTGCTATGGAAGGGATAATTTTCAGGTTTTCATCTTCAGAAAAACTGAATGAATAGCCAAAACTTATAGAACTACCAATTACATTCAGCGATACTGTATTACCAGACATTGACTTCTGACCATTATAGCCATACATTTCAACCGTATTAAATATTTTCCCTGTCTCCTTAAAGACTGCAAAGCCTCCTGAAAAGTAATTATCGGGCAGTTTTGAATATCCGCTATTCTCAAAAAACGCATTCATTTCGTTAAGTTGTGGCATTTGCAGTCCACCGTACACAAAAAAGCCTATTCCGCTTTTGCTTTCTTCTTCCTGACTGTAAGCAAAGAATGGTAACGATAAGCAAAGTAATATGACAACTGAAAGTCTCATAAAGATTTTTTATAAAGATTTATAGCAAAGTTAAGAAACTTTTCAACAAATTATAACAATTCCATAAGCAAAATTGTTTAGATTTGCAACACTAATCAAAAAAACAAATACTATGGAAACAAACAACAATTGCCAGCCGACTTGCTGCTGCCCTTCAAACGAAGAAATATTTATGCTTTTCAAAAACGCAGCAGAGCTTCACAATGAAGACTTACTTTTTATTGCTACGCTCCAAAATTATCTTGACCTGAACTTCTCAAAAGCATTTCAGGCATCTTTGGAATTTTCTAAAAACGCATACCCTACAATTAATGTTCAAAGCATTATAACTGAAGCAGATGCTCAATTCTATTTTGATAAAATTGTAGCCTCATCAGTAGATGACAAGTGGGCGGAATTTGCCGATTTTCTGAAAGACCAAGGTCTTTTGACAAATGCTCAGTGGCAGTTTTACAAACAGATAATAAACACCATACTTGCAAAACAAGATTCCAATCCAAGGTTGATAGTATCAGCAATGATTGGGTTACAAAATTCAATGTTGTCTCGTACCGATTTAAGTGCTAATGAACTATCAGGCATGTATGCATTGAGTAATGGAGCGGTAGCTATATTCCAGTTTTGGGCAGATGCACTATTAAGGTCAGATAATCCTTGGCATAAAGCAGCACAAGGAAGCAATCTACCTAACTGGCTTAGCAAAGGACTCCGAGATTTAGGTGGGTTTATAGTTGGGGCTCTTGTGGGTACAGCCATTGGTGGTCCTGCAGTTGGAGCAGCAGGAGGAACACTTGTAGGTGGGGCTTGTTCGGGCACCAAATAAAGGCACATCATTTTGAGTTGTGTGTTTCTTGCAAAAAATCTCACAGATGCCTTGTGGGGTTATATGTCATTTTCAAAAACAATACTCTTATCTTTTTTCATTATATTTTCCTGCTGTGCTTTTGCACAGCAGGAAAATAATGAGTTGGATAGCCTTTTGCTTCTTGTATCGCAAACTGCTGACAGTTCAACCAAGAAAGTGGATTTGCTGAATGATTTAGCTTATGCTCATTATTTAAAAGCCGAATATAAAACATCTATAGAATGTTTGAAAACTGCCATAAATTTGAGTGAAAAATATGGCAATAAAAGAGGTTTGGCTCGTAGTAGTGGCAACTTAGCTAATGTATATACTGACGTTGGTAATGTAAATCTAATAGTAGAGTTGAAACTTCGTTCATTGAAACTTTACGAAGAATTAAATGACACTACTAATATAATTATTGCTCTTACAGGCTTAGGAAACCGCTATTTAGAGCAGGGTTTATTAGAAAAAGCTATTGAATATCAAAATAGGGCACTTTCACTGTGTGAATTATCTAAAAACACGGAAGAGAAGGCTAGTGTTTTATCAAATATTGCAAATTATTATTCAAAAAAAAAGGAAGATGACCGTGCGTTACATTATTACAATGAATCATTGACTTTGTGGCAATACTTGAAAAATGAAAGACAAGTTGCTCGGACTCTCAATAATATAGGGGAAATTTATTTCAAATTAGGCTTGTATGTTAAGGCATTGGAGTTTTATACCGAATCCTATAACCTAAACAAGAAGTACAGCGACAAAAGGTCAATGGCAATTACGCTCATTAACCTTGCCGAACTGTATGCAAAAAAAGGTGATTTGAGCAATGCACTTTTATATGCTAAGGAAAGCCTTGCACTCTCACAAGAAATAAATTTTCTATCAAATATTTCTGATGCACACCATACACTTTCCAGTATCTATGCTGCTAAAGGAAACACAAAGGAAGAATTAAAACATTTTAAACTTTACGTTCAAACTAAGGATAGTTTACTAAATGAAAACACAATTAAGCAGACTGCAATAATGTCTGCGATTTACGAAACAGAAAAAAAAGAAAAAGAGATAGAAATACTCAATAAAGAAAAGGAAAGACAAGCGGCAATAGCATACGAACAGAATAAGCGAAAAAATTTAATAATAGGTACTGTAGTTATAGGTCTATTTATAGTTGTCATATTTTCAGGCTTTCTTTTCAATCGGTTTACCGTTACACGTAAACAAAAAGTCATTATTGAAGAAAAACAGAAAGAAATTACTGACAGCATTAACTTTGCTAAACGAATACAAACAGCTATACTTCCACCCGAAAATTACTGGAAAAAACATTTACCCCAAAGTTTTATAATGTATGAACCAAAAGACATTGTAAGTGGAGATTTTTATTGGTTAGAAAACAGAAATGAACTTGTTTTGTTTGCTGCTGCTGATTGCACAGGACATGGAGTTTCGGGAGCAATGGTAAGTGTGGTTTGTTCAAACGCATTAAACCGAACGGTAAAAGAGTTTGGCATTACAAACCCTAGAAAAATATTAGACAAGACAAGAGAACTCGTTTTAGAAACCTTTGCCAAAAGCGAAAGCGACATCAAAGACGGTATGGATATTTCTTTATGTGCGTTAAACACAAAAACAAATGAATTGCAATGGTCTGGGGCAAATAACCCTTTATGGTGCATATCAGCCAACACCCTAACCGAAATAAAAGGCGACAAGCAACCTATAGGAAAAACAGATAACTTTAAGCCATTTTCAACGCATAGCATTCAATTACAAAAAGGCGACACCATCTATATTTTCACAGACGGCTACGCAGACCAATTTGGCGGAGAAAAGAACAAAAAATTTATGTATAAGCCTCTAAAGAATTTATTGACGGAAATACATAAAGAACCTCTTGAAATTCAGAAGGAAGTTTTACAACAGAAATTTACAAGTTGGAAAGGCGACACTGAACAAACAGATGATGTTTTAATTATTGGATTAAGAATTTAAAAACAAAAAGTTCCATACACTATAAAATTTAAAATTATAGAATAGCAAATCTGAATGACAACAACTTAAATGTATAATGACACGAGACAGAGCATAATTACTATCCACATAACTCGAAATTGCAAAAGAGCTTTACACTCTCCTATCCGATAAAATTATTTTTTTAAATCCCCTACTCTTCTGAAAGAATAAATTTCTAAACCAAAGCTATTTAACATAACGCAAGTACATTATAAGACAGTAGTGGAGATTTGAATATGTTTAGTAATATCAGTGTTTATGGGCAATTTAGTTAATTTCAGGCAACTCTCCAATTCGTTTACACTTCCTTTATGTTAGATTATAGTTCACCAAACTAAGTTGACACTTCCTCTGATTAACTTTTGGGTACTCCCAATTAAGTTTATAGTTCTCCAAACTAAGTTTGAGGTTCACCTAATTAAGTTTTGGGTTCCTTCAACTAAGTTTACAGTACCTCTAATTAAGTTTGAGGTTCCCTGAATTAAGTTTATAGTACCTCTAATTAAGTTTACAGTACCTCCAACTAAGTTTAGGGTTCCCAAAAGTGACATTTTGTCAGTAAAAACAGGCTTTTTCGTTAAAAAAATGCTAAAAAGTGTTAAAAATAGGGGTTTTTATGCAAAAAATAGCTCTACAACACAACACACGCCTATGTTTTAGCGTTTAAATAAGTGGTTATAGAAATTTAGGCTCACCTCCCTAAATAAAAAGAAAGACCGAAAAGGAGGTATTTACAATGTCACGAATGAAAAGAACTTCAGCAGTAATGGAAAAGGCTCTTCAACGAATAGCCGGGATAAAATCCATTTCGCCTACGGAAAACCTGGGAAACGGAATGACGGTAGCGGCTTTTCAAAAAGAGATAAACGATACTGCCGATGCGTTAGAAGCTTACAATACGCTACTTTCTAAGGTAGATGACGCACTTAACCGGTTGGAAGAACTGGAAAACAAGCTAAACGACACTACCGTACGTATGCTGGAAGCGGTTTCTGTAAAGTATGGCAGAGACAGCACCGAATACGAAATGGCGGGTGGTACCCGTTTAAGCGAGCGTAAAAAGCCAAAACCTCAAAATGGCAACGATAATGCAACATAGCGCTTTAGCTGTTATTTTAGGCTAGCAACCCCAATCAGTTTATGGTTGGGTTTTTTGCATTATTCCTAATCTTCCTTACTCCAGCTTTTGTTTGATTTACGTAATCTTGTATAATTGAATAGATGATGGAGAGACTCGTTGATTAGAAATTAAAATAAGGATACTAGCACTTAATAGCAGAAATAACTTTATTTATTATTTCCTCAAGCTTAGCTGTATTAATAATTTCCCCATGTTTGCTTAAAACCTTTTTACTTGCATATGTGAAAACTTTATTAGTCCGTATCTCACATTCCTTTGGTAATGATCTCGAAAGGTCTTTATTATCAATAATAACAGAAAAAGAAGTAAGTCTAATAGTCGAAGTTATTGGACAAACTAATATATCTCCATCAATTCCATTAGACGATTTATTTGAAATAACGAGACATGGTCTAGGTTTACTTCCAGATTTTTTATCAATGTATTGAAAATCAATATATACGATATCTCCCTGGTTATATTTCTTCACCTTAAGAAGTAGCTATAGAATTATTGTAAAAATTATCCCACACATCCCCATCTTCTTCCCATACAGATGCTAATGAGTTTTCACTTAAATGCCCACAAGACTTTGTAAGAATATGATTTTGAATTTCCCTTAGCTTACTTAAAATTTTATGGTTAACGTCATTAAATTCGCTGAATTCATTAGAAAAATTAATTATATCATAGTAAATTGGTGACGATGAATCTGTTTCAGCCTTTAGTTTATTTATGCTATTGAATACATAATCAATCATTGGATTATATAAGTAAAACGCGTTAATTGAGTTCTCAATATTCTCCAAATGATTAATATCATAACCATCAAAATCATTAATACCTTCTAATACTTCAATACCATAATTCCTCACCTTTTTGATTGACTTTACAGCCATAGAGATATTCTTTTTAGTCATTTTCTCCCAAAACAACGTAGTAATTTGGGCAAGTTGTATAAATGGACTACTAGCTTCTTTTGATTTTATTAAGGTATTCATAATTCTAATTTACCTAACTATACTAGATTTTTGAAAATTTCGTGCAAAACTATTACTTTTTTGCTACAATAACATACGTAAATTTAAAAGAATTGTTATGCCTAACAAAAATTATTAACTAAATTTAACATAACAATAATTTTAAAATTTTAATAAACTTACGGAAGTATTGCCTTTTAGCAATACTAATTTGTTGATTACTAAAGACATCATTTTTACGATTATATTAATTATAGGGTAAAAGTGCATAATTGAGTAAGTTTACTAATATCAATGCCTAAATACAATTCAGCTTATTTTGTCCAACTCCTCAAATCTGTTCTGGTTTTAATGTATTTAGAGTTCGGTTAGGTTTTGAAACTTTCAAACTATAATAAGAAAAGCATAAATAAAGTATTTGAAAAGTTTAACTTACTCATTCGGATATGGGTCTTCAGGGGCATCGCCTTGGCCGGTTAGGTTTCTCCAGCACTTTTTTACGTGTTCCACTTCGGTATTATTACAAGGTGGTAACGAGCTGCTTGAGCCCATAGTTATTACTTTACCACAATCTTGGCACTCAAACGTACCTGCCGATACGTCAGAGCCATAAGGTATACAATCTTTATCCATAACTTATTTATTTTTTAATTCTACATCAATGCTATAACCTGAGGTTAAGATAAGAAAATCATTGTCAGTTCGAGTAATTTTAGATAGAAAATTGTATCGAGAACAGATGATTTTCCTTCAAAAAGCTATTCTCGATATAAAATACTTACAGCATTTCACTCGAATGGACACTTTTTAATTGTCCCGCTTCTCATACCCCTAAAATACAAAATTATGGAAAAATTGGAATGCTTTACTACACAATTAACTTTTCTTGTTGGGCAGAAACTTTTTCGCTGGCCAGGTATTCTTCATAGGTCAGGGCTTTATCGATACAGCCATTTGGAGTAAGCTCTACTATTCTATTAGCAATGGTGTTCACAAACTCATAATCATGAGAAGTAAACAAGATGGTTCCTTTAAAATCTTTTAGTGCATTGTTAAAAGCCGTTATCGATTCTAAGTCTAAATGGTTGGTAGGTTCGTCTAAGATTAACAAGTTGGCTTCGGCTAACATCATCTTAGAAATCATGCACCTTACCTTTTCACCTCCTGATAATACATTTGATTTTTTAAAGACTTCTTCTCCCGAAAACAACATCTTCCCTAAGAATCCTCTGATAAATATTTCGGTTTTATCGTCTTCCGAAAACTGTCTTAGCCAATCCATAAGGTTGTCTTCTCCATTAAAGAAGTGATCGTTTTCGGTAGGTAAATAAGCCGTGCTAATAGTTTGTCCGTAATGAAACTCACCGCCATCCGCTTTCATTTCATCTTGCAATATTTTAAACAAGGCTGTTGAAGCCATACCGTTCTTGCCCACAAAAGCAATTTTATCTCCTCTGGTTACATTTAGGTTTAAGCCTTTAAACAATCCTTCTTTTTCAAGATTGGTAATGTGTAGTATTTGGTCGCCTGCTTCACGCTTTTGGTTAAATACAATAGCGGGATATCTTCTGGAAGAAGGTTTTATTTCTTCAAAGTTTAATTTCTCCAACATCTTCTTTCTTCCGGTAGCTTGCTTAGATTTAGAAGCATTGGCACTAAATCGGGCAATGAATTCTTGTAGTTCTTTCTTTTTGTCTTCTGACTTTTTGTTGGCAGCTAGTTTCTGACGTAACGCCAACTGACTGGATTCATACCAAAAGGTATAGTTTCCGCTAAAGGCATTAATCTTTCCAAAATCGATATCGGCAATGTGTGTACATACTACATCTAAAAAGTGTCTGTCATGCGATACTACTATTACCGTATTTTTAAAATCAATTAAAAATTGTTCCAGCCAGTTAATAGTGTGTATGTCTAGGTCGTTGGTAGGCTCATCCAGAATTAAAATATCAGGATTACCAAAAATAGCTTGTGCAAGTAACACTCTTACTTTTAAGTTTCCGCTAATGTCTTTCATGAGTTTATCATGATTCTCCTCACCTATTCCCAATCCGCTTAGCATAGCCGCAGCATCAGACTCTGCATTCCAGCCTTCCATTTCTCCAAACTTGGTTTCCAGTTCGGAAGCTTTTATGCCGTCTTCATCAGAAAAATCGGGTTTGGCATAAATGGCATTTCTTGCTTGCATTATTTCCCACAGCTTAGTGTGTCCCATCATTACGGTATTCAACACCGTTTCTTCGTTAAACTTAAAGTGGTCTTGGCTAAGTACGGCCATTCGTTTACCGGGTTCAATGGTAACACTGCCTGAGTTAGGAGTAATTTCTCCTGATAATATTTTTAAAAAGGTAGATTTTCCTGCTCCGTTGGCGCCTATTACACCGTAGCAATTCCCTTCTGTAAACTTAATGTTTACTTCATCAAACAAAACTCTTTTACCGTATTGCAACGATACATTATTAGCCGAAAGCATATTCTAAAATTTGTGCAAAGGTATCAATTACTTAGGTCTTTAAGGCTATTCCACAGAAATTTAAGGAATATTTATAGCCTGACCAATGATGTAAACAGAACCATAAGTGGATTCTTTCCAAATTTTTCCTTTACTATCTACACCGTAAAAGTTGTCGAGATAGTTATATATCCACACATACTTTGAAGTTTTGGGCGTCTCCTTCTTCCCTATTATAATTGGGTTTCCCTGATTGTTGTACCAAATGATGTTATCTTTTTCATCAACAAAATAAATATTGTCATCTCCGGTAAATGTGCATTTATAAATAAACTTAATAGATGACTGCATTGAAGTTGAATCCTTAGTGGTAAAGGCAGTAGTATTTTTTAAATTCTTAGCTTCATTCCAACCTTCTTTTATTGCCTGAATTCTTGCATTTTTGGGTGGATGTTTGGTAGTATCCATTTCATGCCCTATGGCGCTTAATGCGGCAATAGCATCGGTTAGCGTTGCACCCATTTGATGTAATATAAATCCTGAAAATTTATCGGCAATTAATTCATTTCCGGGAGATTGTTCTCTGAGCAAGGTATGACCTGATAAATGATGACCAATTTCATGTGCTAACACGCTTACCGCTGCCCAGTTGGTGTTGGTTTTATCATTCAATTTCTGAATAAAAGCAGGATTATAGGCAATGTACCTTTTGGTATTCTTTAAATAAGCTTGAGCGGTGGAGATGTCTTTATCCACTACTACTATAAAGTTGGGCGTTAATCCTGTGTATTTTAAAATTTTGCTAACGGCTTCTTTAGCTATTCTGTCAGGTTCGTACTCATAGTTTTCATTAGAAAGGCTATCTAAAGTTTGTGAAAACGAACTTAATGAAATAACTAGTGTTGTTATGAATAGCAGTAACTTCATTTCAATTATTATATACTTTTACTTCTCAGCCTCAATGCATTTGTAATTACAGATACGGAGCTAAAACTCATGGCCAAGGCTGCTATCATGGGCGATAATAATATTCCAAAAAACGGGAACAACACACCTGCTGCTACAGGTACTCCAATAGAATTATATATGAGCGCAAAGAATAAGTTTTGCTTAATATTTCTCATTACTAAAGCACTCAATTTTCTGGCTTTTACAATGCCGTGCAAATCTCCTTTAACTAATGTAATGGCTGCACTTTCTATGGCTACATCTGTTCCTGTTCCCATGGCAATTCCCACATCTGCCAAGGCAAGTGCAGGCGCATCATTTATGCCGTCTCCCGCCATTGCAATAATATGTCCTTCGGATTGCATCTTTTTAACTTCATTCAATTTGTCTTCGGGTAAACAGTCAGCCCTAAAATCAGTCAACTTTAGTTCATCTGCAACCGCTTTTGCGGTATATTGATTGTCTCCCGTCATCATAATAACGTTAATACCTATTTCTTTTAACTCTGCAATTGCATTACGACTAGTCTCTTTAATAGCATCGGAAATAACTATAAATCCAACCACTTTTCCATTTATTGATAGATAAGGAACTGTTTTACCTAACTCTTGTTGCGCTTTTGCTTTTTCTCTTAACTCATCAGAAAGGCTAGCTCTCTCCTGCTCCATTAAAGCCATGTTACCTAAAAACACTTGCTCATCATTTACATTGGCTTTTACACCTTTCCCTGTAATAGATTCAAATTTATCGGCTTTTAGAGCGCCTACACTCTTTTGTTTTGCATATTTTACGGTAGCCTCCGCCAAAGGATGCTCACTATACTGATTGATAGAATAGATATATTGTAATACTTTATCTTCATCCCATTCAGCACTTCCAACCACTTTTTCTACAGAAGGTTTTCCTTCTGTTACTGTTCCTGTTTTATCAATAATTAGTGTGTCAATTTTATTCATCTTTTCCAATGCTTCCGCATTTTTTACCAACACACCTGATTGAGCCCCCTTTCCCACTCCTACCATTACAGAAACAGGCGTTGCTAGTCCTAAAGCGCACGGACAAGCAATAATAAGTACGGCAATGGCATTCACAAAAGCATAAACATAAATTGGTTCTGGTCCAAAAATTACCCAAACAATAAACGTGATAACAGAAATAGCTATTACAATAGGCACGAAATAACCGGAGATTTTATCTGCTAACTTTTGAATGGGCGCCTTACTTCTACTGGCATTGTTTACCATGTGAATAATTTGTGAAAGCAAGGTATCACTGCCTACTTTTTCGGCTTTCATCACAAAAGATTGTTTGCCATTTATTGTTCCGGAAGAAACCTTATCTCCTTTTTCTTTAGTCACAGGCAAAGGCTCACCCGTTATCATAGATTCATCAATGGAAGTATCGCCTTCTTCAATTATTCCATCCACAGGAATTTTGTCACCCGGCTTTACTCTTAATAAATCACCAACTTTTATCTCATTAATACTAATTGACTTTTCTTCTCCGTTTTCAATTCGTATGGCTTTGTTGGGTGCTAACTTTAAAAGTTCTTTTACAGCATTATTTGTTTTACTGTGCGCCCTGGCTTCTAAAACCTGACCAAGCAAAACAAGCGTAAGAATTACTGTTGCAGCTTCAAAATAAACATGAACGGTTCCGCCATGTGTTTTGAATTGTGAAGGAAAAACATCAGGAAAAAGCATTCCTGCCAAACTAAATAACCATGCCACTCCTGCACCAATTCCAATGAGTGTAAACATGTTTAAATTCTTTCTTACAATAGAAGAGTAAGCTCTTTGGAAAAACATCCAGGTAGCATAAAACACAACAGGGATAGATAATGCAAACTGTACCCAATTCCAATATTTTAAAGGCATCAGCTTATAGATAGGATTGTTAGGAATCATCTCTGACATGGCAATAAGAAAAATAGGTAGCGTAAATGCTCCTGCAATCCAAAGCTTTTTAACTAATATCTGATACGTTTTATTCTCTTCAGAATCGGATTCTGAACCGGGCTGTTCTACTAAATCCATACCACACACCGGACAATCTCCCGGCTTATCGTAGGTTTTCTCTCCTTCGCAATGCATAGGACAATAGTAAACTCCATTCCCCTTTTCCTTTTCTTCTTTTGGCTTTTCTTCTTTAATTTCATCATCAGGGTGATGTATAGAGTAGTTTCCACCTGATTCTTTAAGTGCCTCTTGAAATGTTGAAAGCGAAACATGCTTATCCATTTCGACAATTGCCGACTTATCCTCCAAACTAACTTCTACTTGAGTTACTCCTTCAACTTCACTAAGGGCTTTTTCAACATGGCTTCTACAGCCATTACAGCTCATTCCTGATATTTTATAATTATGTTTCATTATCCCGAACTTTTTAATTCACTTACTTCTATACCATAATCTCTTTGCAAATCTTCATGCAGGTTTAACATAATCTTTTTAGCCTTTTTCAACTGATTTTCAAAGATGTTTATCAGCACAACATTGCCTTCCATAGATGGTTTCATTTCTTTCAGTTTCCTACAAAAATAAATGAGTAACTCCACTTCTGTTTCTTTGTGGTTTGTATATCTATTGTATTTATTAATGTTTCGCAAAATCTTTCTAATGCTCTTTTTTATAAAATAATAACTGCTTTTATTGATGGTGTCAAATTGCTCATCAATTTCTTGTTTTATAGCATTAATATAAGCCGTTTCATTGTCAGATTCAAATAATAGATAGGTAAGTAATTCCTTGTTCTCTTTTTTAAATCTAGCCAAGCGAAGACAAAGTTCAACTAGCTCTTTGTGTGTTCTAAGTTTTAACTCTGTACTTATTTCTTTAGAACTTGCCGATTTCACTTCTTCTTTTTCTTTTTTGATTGATGGCTATCTAACTCCTCTACCAATGATTGCCAGTTATCTAATCCGCCTGAAGTTTTTACAGTGGTTTGGTATTCATACTTACTGATGTCTATTCTTTTAATCGGCTTTCCTAATCTTTTCTCAATAGCATTTAACTGTTCTTGCTCATCTTCACTACAAAAAGTTACGGCATTTCCTTTGTTCTTTGCCCTACCCGTTCTTCCAACTCTGTGAACATAATATTCCATTGTTTCCGGTAAATCATAATTTATTACGTAGTCAACATTAGGTATGTCTATTCCTCTGGCACTTACATCAGTAGCAATCAGTATTTTTAAATTACCATATCTAAAATCGTACATGGTTTGTTCTCGTTCTTTTTGCTCTTTATCGCTATGTATGGTTTGAGAAACTATACCCACTCGCTCCATCGTTTTTTTAACTCTTTCGGCTCTTACTTTTGTCCGAACAAATACCAACATTTTTGCATCCTGGTTATTCTTTACCAGCTCTTCCAGAAAAAAACGTTTATCATCCATACCTATGAATGCAACTGAATGATCGATATTTTTAGCTACCGGATCTTTGGGAGATATTTGAATTCGGATGGCATTATTAACCAAAGAGTAAGCTAACTTCTTGATTTTTTCATTAATGGTGGCCGAGAAAAAAAGTGTTTGTCTTTTTCTAGGTAAATGCTTCATTAAATCTCGTATGTATTTTATAAAGCCTAAATCCAACATGTGGTCTGCTTCATCTAATACCAATATTTCAACTCTTCTCAAACTTAATATTCCTTGACTCACTAAGTCAAACAACCTTCCGGGCGTTGCAATTAAAACATCCACACCTTTATCAAGTTGTTCCTTTTGTGGGTTTTGATCAACACCACCATAAATGCAATAGGATTCTATTCTGGTATGTTTTCCCAATGATTTAAATACTTCATCAATCTGCAAGGCTAATTCATGAGTTGGCGCCATAACCAAACATTTAACGCCATCTCTCCTTGTATTACTTTTTCTTTGCTGTAACACATGGATAATTGGAATAGCAAAAGCAGCTGTTTTACCGGTTCCGGTTTGTGCAATTGCCAATACATCTTCACCGTTTAGTATAGGCGGAATAGATTTAAACTGAATATCCGTAGGCTTTTTAAAACCAAGTTTAGATATTCCTTTTAAAATACCTTCATTAATATGGTAGTCTTCAAATTTCATTTTTCAAAATAATAGTAATTGAAGGTTATTATTTCTTGATACACTTTAAATAAAGGTTTTCCACCTTTTCTCTCGCCCATGGGGTTCTTCGCAAAAACGTTAAGCTAGATTTAATAGAAGGGTCATAATTAAAACACCTAATATTGATTTCTTCTCCTAACCTTTCCCAGCCAAAGTAAGCAACTAAAAATTCAAGCATATCAGCTAACTTTACTCCATGAAGTGGATTATTTGGTTGCTCTGGTTTCCGAAATTTTATTTCATCCATAAACTCTTGCCAAAGATAGTCAATCATGAGTGAATTAACTTTTATTAACTTCTTTTAACAGCAACATATTATAAACCAACAACTTTGTTGCTTACATTTGCTGTGTTAAACAATTAAACTATTTATTATGAAAAAGATAATGTTACTATGTTCTGCCTTTGCATTAATGGCTGTTTTAAATACCGTTAGTGCACAAACTGCAGAGAAAAAAGAAGTTACCAAAGAAGTTAAAGTAGAAGAAATAGGTGGTGAAAAAGTAATGACCATTACTACTAATGAAAACGGAAACACTTCAACTGAAGTTTATAAAGGTGCTGATGCCGATGCAAAAATGCAAGAGATAGAAAAGGAAAAAGAAGGAACTTCAACTAAAACTACTAAAACTGTTGCCCCTGATGGAAAAATGAAAGTAGAAGTTGAGAAAAAAGTAGTTGAAAAGAAAAGCAAATAGAGTAGTTTTTTACTATTTTTAAGTTTAGTTAAAAGGCCCTTAATTTGGGGCTTTTTATTTTATACAGGAATTAAATCGCAATAATAAAAGGAAGCACTTTTTCCATTATTGTTGCAACTATCTTCATCTTCTTTAGGCGCAGGAAAATCTCTTTGTATTTTTTCTCCTATTTCAAACTTAACAGGAGTTTTAAAAATTGGACCATCAAATACAAACGTGTGGAACTCTCCGTTTTCGCCACAAGGGTCAATCCCTTTTGGCAAATCTTTTAGAAAATCGTTATCTATTACTCTTCCGGTAAAATCATCACCCAGTTGTGAGTTTGCACAAACCACAATAGTTTTAAAACCTAAATCCATAAACTCATGAATTAATTCAGAGGTGTTTCTCTTCCATAGCGGAAAAACTGCTTTAATTCCAACTTCTTTGAGTTTTTCTTCTCGATAGTTTTTTAAATCTTCTAAAAAGATATCACCGAAAATACTGTATTCAACATCGTTATCTTTTAACGCTGCCATTGATTTCTTCATAATATCATTATAATCAGTCATCGTTGGCATTTCGGGTAATAGTATTTCTTTAACGGGAATACCTATAGCTTCAGATTGCGCTTGCAGTAATTCTTTGCGAACGCCATGCATAGAAATTCTGTTGTATTTAGAATTGATAGTGGTTAACAGCGATGTTACTTCAAATTGATTTTGTTGTAGAACATGATAAAGCGCTAAGGCACTATCTTTTCCACCACTCCAATTAAAAACTACTTTATTCACCTAATAATGAAATTATTTCTTCGCTTATAGGCTCAACATTGGAGTAAAAAACATTTATTAATTTGCCTTCTTCATCAACCATGTATTTTTGGAAATTCCACTTTACCTCACTATCCATTTTCCCGTTTTTTGACTGTGAAGTTAGCCATTGGTAAAGTGGGTGTTGATTCTCTCCCTTCACTTCAATTTTTTCAGTAATTAAAAAATCAACGCCATAATTTTTCTGACAAAAGTTTTGAATTTGATTGGCATCACCCGGCTCTTGGCCGCCAAATTGATTGCATGGAAGTCCAATGATTACTAATTGGTCTTTATATTTTTCATGTAGTTCTTGTAAGCCTTTATATTGAGGAGTAAACCCACACTCTGAAGCAACGTTTACAAAAAGGATTTTCTTTCCTTCAAAATCAGCTAGTTTTATTTCTTTTCCGTCTAATGAGTTAATCTTAATATCGTAAATGTTTTCCATTGGTTCTACTGTTTTAGAGGTTTGTGCATTTGTTGTAGAGGTTGTCAATCCTATCCAAGCACCAAATAATAATTTAGTTAGTTTATTCATTAAAAATTAATTTTACTTTGTATTTACTCGCAATTTTTTTGATTTGTTCATCAGATATATCATGTACATTTTTATTACCATGATAATTTTCTACAGTTAAAACAAAGGTAGTATAAGAAAAGTTTTGTGCCAGTTTAAAGTAAGGCTCTATTTCCCAGTCCAACGAAAACACATTATCCAGAAATATTTTCTCTACGCCTTTTTTCATTGCCGCCTCACAATTTCCTAAACAAAGCTGGTAAGCCAAATGATTTTTAGAAAAATCAAACTGATACTCTCCGGAAACAGTATTTGTAAAGTAATCATCCACAGAAAAAACAGGATATTTTTTTCCGGCTAAAACTTTTGCTAAAGTTGATTTCCCGGCTCCCGGAAGTCCTCTTAATATAATTAAAGACTTGTTCATGTTTGCTTGCCAAATGGATTAAAATTATACACCTTCTCTCCCATTGTGTTAGCCCTAGAAACAATTGTACTTCCGTATTTATTCCTTAAATTATCAATTGATTGATGCAGTTTATCTGCCCTTTCGTCTTGTTCAAATAAATTAATCTGATAGTCTTTTCCGCTTATTCCACTAAGCCTGACGCCTATCAGGCGAACAAACTTATTCTTTACATAGAGTTCATCAAACAGCTCAAATACATGCTTAAGAATAATGAAGTCATTATCTGTTGCATCAATTTTTCGTTGAATAGACTGGTTTTCAAAATTCTGATAGCGAATTTTTATGGCAACACAATTTGCCACTTTTCTTTTTGTTCGTAATTGATAAGTAATATTTTCGGTAAGAGTAGTGAGCGTAGTTTTTATTTTCTGAATATCATTTGTGTCTTTACTGTATGTTCTTTCTGCAGATATTGATTTTCTTTCATAATGCAAACCTACTTTAGAGTTATCAATACCATTCGCTTTGAACCAAATCATAGAACCCATTTTTCCAAATCTAGCTTCTAGGGTTTCCTGCTGCATTTTTTGAATATCTTTTATAAAAAATATGCCCATTTTGTGAAGAACCTCACTTGCTTTAGCTCCTAAGAATGGAATTTTTTCAATTTTCAGTGGTGCTAAAAAAGCTTTTTCATTTCCGGGCTCTATTTTCAGCTGATTGTTAGGCTTTGCCTCTCCCGTTGCAATTTTAGAGACTGTTTTATTGGTTGAAAACCCAAAAGAAATAGGCAAACCTGTTTCTTTAATTATTTGTTGTCTAAGATTAGAAGCTATTTTATAGGCACCAAAAAACTTATCAGTACCTGTTAAGTCAATATAAAATTCATCAATAGATGATTTTTCAAAAATGGGAACCGACTCACGAATAATTTCGGTAACCATAGCTGAGTACTTAGAATACAAACCAAATCCACTTGACACAATAATAGCCTCAGGACACAACTTTTTTGCTTTTTGAATAGACATAGCAGAAGTTACCCCAAACTTACGAGCTTCATAACTACAAGATGACACCACACCTCTTTCGGTATCTCCACCAACTATAATAGGCTTATTGTTTAATGATGGATTTTGTAGTCTCTCACAAGAAACAAAGAATGAATCTAAATCCATATGAACAATTGCTCTATTTTCCATCCTATTTTAGAATGTATAAATTTAAAAATATATTAGCAGAATGGTTTTTATAGAAGGATATTTAATTGGCTTGGCAATGATTATTTTCATTGGTCCGGTATTTTTTTACCTTCTTAAAACCACCTTACAATATGGCTTTGGCTCAGGATTATCTGTTGCTTTAGGCATTGTTATCAGTGATTTAGTTTGTCTTATCATTTGCTATTTGGGTGCCAGTGAGTTTATTCAAGATGATAAAAATAAACTTTGGTTAGCCATAACAGCAGCAATTATATTAATAGCAATGGGAATAAAATATTTAGTTAGACCAAATATCAAAACATCTACCGAAATACAACTGAAGTCTTATGATTATGGAAAATTATTTGCAAAAGGTTTTTTAGTCAATTTTGTAAACCCTTTTGTGTTTTTAGTATGGATTGGCATTATTACTTTCGCTATTGAAAAGTATGAATCGTTTACCAGTCAAGTAATTTATTTTACAGCCATTTTACTTGGTATTTTTACGATTGACTTTGCTAAAGTTGTTTTAGCAAAACGAATTAAAAAATTTATCCAACCTCATATTTTAAAACGAGTTTATAAAATCATAGGTGTCTTACTTATTTTATTTGGGGTGAGGATGGTTATTTATTGTTTTTCATTATAAAAACTTACTATTTATGAGTGCATACTTTACAAGTGACTTTGCTAAATTCTTTAAGGATTTAGAAAAAAATAATAACAAGGATTGGTTTGATGCCAACAGAAAAAGATATGAAGAGTCTGTTAAAAAGCCGTTTCATGATTTTATGAATGCGGTGGCGGAAGAGCTTCAAACTGTTTATCCAAAATCTACCATGAAAGAAAACATTAAAATATTTAGAATAAACAGAGATATAAGGTTTAGCAAAGATAAAACACCTTATAAAACTCACATGGCCGGAATGGCTTCACCGGTAGATAAAAAAGATATGACTAGCCCTGGATTTTATACACAAGCCAGCCACCATGACATAAGGGTTTATTCGGGTGTATATATGCCGGACAAAGACCAGCTAGAAGCTATAAGAGACCATATAGTTGACAATATGAAAGAATTTGACAAGCTTGTGAAAGATAAAGCTTTCAAAACTACGTTTGGGGAAATTCTGGGAGAAAAGAACAAACGATTACCAAAAGAATATCAAGAAGCTGCCGAAAAACAACCTTTACTCTACAATAAGGGTTTTTATTGGTTTTTTAAACTGGATCCAAAAGAACTAACTTCAGATAAACTGCTCAAAACATTGATTAATAATTATAAAAAGGCCATGCCTTTAAACACTTTTTTTGATAAAGCACTTGGCATTAAGCACTAATAATTATATTTGGTCTATAAACCCCTAAAACAATAACAATGAATTTCTTAATAATATTTTTAGCCGCTTTAGTGCCTATGATTCTTGGATTTATATGGTACAACCCTAAAGTTTTTGGAAATGCTTGGATGCAAGCATCAGGAATGACGGATGAAAAAATAAAATCCGGAAACATGGTTTTAATATTTGGGCTGAGTTTCCTATTTAGCTTAATGTTAGCAATTATTTTGCAAACACTAGTTATTCATCAATCACACCTTAACTCCATCATTATGAATGAACCTGGATTTAAAGAAGGAACTGGAGAAGCATGGCAAATGGCTCAAGACTTTATGAGTAAATATGGCACTAATTTTAGAACCTTTCAACACGGAATGGTTCACGGGTTAATAGCCGGGTTTTTCATTGCTTTACCTATACTAGCCACCAATGCTCTTTTTGAAAGAAAAGGATTTAAGTACATTGCAGTTAATGCCGGCTATTGGATTTTAACGCTAGGAATTATGGGGGGAATTATTTGCCAGTGGGCATAATATTTTATGTATAACTTTTATATAGCGCCTCACTTTTGAGGCGTTTTTATTTTCCTTTTACTCGTTCTACTAAATCATCAAATAGCTGCCCGGGATTATCTATTTTCATTCTTCTTTGATGTGCCTTAACAACACCATCTTCTTCAATTAGTTCGTAAGAAAAATTCACCTTTTTATCGGCATTATCAATACCTATCTGACCAAATCGTAAGTCATTAAAATAAATTTTACCATCTTCTTTTTGAATACTATACCAGCCTCTTGATTGTTTTATCAGGCTTTGTATAATACTTTCATTCTCCCATTTACCTAGCAATTCATGGTTCTTTTCAAAACGAGTGAATTCAATGTTGTTGTCTTTATCCAAAAGTGAATAAAACCCTATTAAATATTCATCCTCTGTTTCTACATCGGCAATCCATAAAATACTATTTAGTGGTGACGGCTTTGTATCTAGTTCAAGGTATTCTATTCCTTGTTTTTTAAGAGAGTCGTCAAACTGAAAATAAGCTATTCCTTTAAAAGCCAATGTTAATAGCATGTAACTACTACTAATTAAAATTCCTGCCCTATTAATTTTATATCGTTTTGGATTATTCCGCTTATAAAACATTGCAGCTATAACACATATTAAAAAAGGAACTGTATATAATGGGTCTGCTACAAATATGTTGTTATATGCAACCCTATATTCAAACGGCCAAAATAACTGAGTTCCCCAGTTAGTATGTGCGTCTAATAAAGGATGAGTAACCAAACTCCAAAAGAATAGCTTGGCCCAGGGTTTCCAGTCTAAGTTCTCTTTTTTGTGAATTTTTGAAGCAATCCAACCCAAGATAGGAGCCATTAAAATGCAAAATACAATAGAATGAGAAAAGCCTCTATGAACTTCATTAATTAAAACTATATCATCGGTGAAGAGCCTAACCAATACGTCAAGGTCTGGAATAGTTCCTGCGATTCCTCCCCAAAGCATGGCTTTATTACCAACTTTTTTTCCCAGCACTGCCTCTCCTACCGCTGCACCAAGAACTATTTGAGTAAGAGAATCCATTAATTATAACTAAAAGAAGCTTTAAATGGCTTTCTTAATTCATATTCATGAGGGGAAATTCTTTCAACAAAAGGCTTTAGTAGCTTGTTAGAAAGTGAGTTTCTATGGCGCATAAACAATTTCATGTTAACCGGCTCTGCACCCAACCCACTTTTTAACTCTTCGGCTGTTCTTCCTAACCTTAGCTCAGAACAATTCATATTAATAGCCATCTCCACAAAATCATAAAGCATTCGTTGATAAAGTGCATATTTATGGTTTAAGTCATAATCAAAGCCAACATAATTTGCATCTAACACATCTCCAAACAAGAAGCCGGAGCTAAATCCAACTAACTTATTTTCTTTAAAATAACCGGTTACAAGAAATTGCCCGTTTAAATTGTTTTTTAGTTGTAAAAAAGCTTCTCCGTTTAATTCCCCAAATTTAAAATCAGCATGATGTAATACTGCCTGATAAAGCTGCTCCAGTTCAGCTTTATGGTTTTCAATATCTTCAGCCGTAAGGTTTCTTGAAGTAATGCTTGCCGATTTTTTGAACACACTTTTCGCCTTTGTCCTGAACTTAGTAACCATGCTTTGCAAGTAATCATCAATAGATTTCCATTGTGGATGAATTTTTAGTATCATATTCACATCAATGCTAAAACCTCTGTAATTTTCAGGTTTAAGAAAAGCTCCTTTTTTAAATGATTGTGGCCAAAACTCTTTTAATAAAATAATGGAGGCATTCCCATTTAATTCTTTGTTTCTTGAAAGTTCTTTAAGCCCTTTACTCAAAGCTAAATAAAATTCTTTTTCAGAAATTGCATCCGTATGAGCAAACCCATTTTCTCCGGTAGAAAAAACATTACCACAGGTCATCACTCGGATATTTAGCGATGCAATAAACTTATCTTTTATTTTATCGCCTACAGAGCAAAATAATTCACCGTATTCTTTACTTTGGTTAATTAAATTAACGATTTGAACACTTGCCAGACCTACCAGCTTTTTATTCTTAAAAAACAGTAAGTACCTGAAATCTACAGAGTCTAGCGATTTTTCTAACGCACTTAAATATTTGGTGGAAAGGTATAAGTTATCTCCGTTAACAATAGCATCCCATCTTTTTTCATCAACCTGAGATATAGAAGTCTTTACTTCTATTTTAACCTCTTTCTTTTCGCTTATTGGACAACTAAAAAACATCTATTATTAAAGGGTAAAGATATAAGTTTATTAGTTAAATAACATTTCTCTTATAGCAATTGTTGCATAAAAGAACTTAAAATATGTTAATGGCTTTATAAATAAGTATATTACAACTAATTTATAACAAATTGGATATATTTGATAAAATTTGAATTGGTGAATCGCTTCTTTTTCTTTCTTTTTATATATCTATTGACTTTTACTGCTGGTTATTGTCAACTAAAGCCGCAAATTGATTCATTACGATTAAAGATAATTGAAGAACGTGATATTGAAAAGAGAGCCCTTCATTATAACGCATTAGGTAAACTTTACTTCCAAAGTGGGGAAACTTCAAAAAGAATTGATTCTTACAAAAGCGCTGAAGAGCTTTATGCTACGTTAAAAAGTGACTCTGCAAGAGCATTGAACCTCTGCTTCTTAGGAAATGCATTATTTGATAATTCTGAAATCATAAAAAGTACAGAGTGCTTTGATAAGGCGCAAAAAATAGCTCAAACCAATAACAATTTAAAATTAGAGTTTCAAGTCTTAGAAAGAAGGCTAGATGTTTTTAAATATGCATCCAGCTCATCAAACAACATTCTTTTACTCCTTAAATTTAAAGAGAAAGTAAAACAAAATAATGATAAACTTTTGTTTGATGTTCTTTTAAGTATTATTAACCAATATGTTTACTTAGCAAAGTACGATGAAGATTTAATAGACTACTCTGAAGAACTATTGAAAATAGCAACAAAATTTCAAGATTCTTCTATGCTTTACACAGCTTATTTTTATTCAGCACTATCTAATAAAAACAAAATTACTATTGAAAGTTATAAAAAGGCGTTAAACTACATTAGTAAAAGTGGGGAATCTAAAAAGGCGCCTATCTATAATAATCTCAGTGGTCAGTATTATTCAATAGGAGAGTTTAATGTAGCTATGTTATATGCAGATAGTGGTTATCAGATAGCCAAAAAATATAACCTTACCGAGTTTATGGCTGCTTCAAAATGGAGATTAGCATTTTGTAATTTTAGACTTAACCAAAACAAAAAATTAATTGAAAATGCCGCTCTGGCTTTAGATTTATTTAAAGATGGTAAAGTATTACGAAGGCAAGATGATTGTGCTTATTTATTATCTATCGGAAACGAACGTTTAGGCAATTATAAAAAAGCCTTAGAATATTTAAAACTTGCTATTGAACTAAAAGACAGTTTCAGACTTACTGCTAATATAAATGAAGTGAACCAAAGTAAACAACAGTTTGAATATGAGCTGGCTTTTAGACAAGATAGCTTAAAAAATCTTCAGGAACGACAGCTAAGTCAGGCTAAACTTGAAAGCATTAGCTCTAGACTTGAAAAGGAACAAACTAAAAAAGTAGCCTTCTTGGTTGGGTTTATATTAATGCTAGGGTTCGTTTCTTTCGGAATTTTTGCGTTTAGAAAAATTAAAAAAGTAAATGAAAAAGTAAAAGAACGAAACTTGCTAGTAGAACAAAAAAATAAAGAAATTACTGATAGCATTCAATATGCAAAACGAATTCAAAACTCCATATTACCTCCTAAAAAAATTATAACTGATGCGTTTCCCGATTCTTTTGTATTGTATCTACCCAAAGACATTGTGGCCGGAGATTTCTATTGGATAGAAAAGAAAGGGAACAAGTCATTTATTAGTGTTGCAGACTGCACAGGACATGGAGTTCCGGGTGCAATGGTTAGTGTTATGTGTAGCACAGCCTTAACTAAAACAGTTATGGAACTTGATATCAATTCTCCTAATGAAATATTAGATAAGACAAATTTGTTGTTAGAGGAAAGGTTTGAAAGAAGTGAAGAAGAGTTACAAGATGGTATGGATATAGCCCTTTGCAAGATTGAAAATATGGTTTTAGAGTACGCAGGAGCAAACAACTCGCTTTATTATATCAGAAATAACGAACTTTTTGAGCTAGGAGCAGACAAACAACCAATTGGAAAATACATTAATCGAAAACCTTTCAACAATCAAAAAATAGAATTACAAAAAGGAGATTGTATTTATCTTTATACTGATGGATTTGCAGACCAATTTGGTGGAGAAAAAGGGAAAAAATTCAAGTATAGTAGATTTAAAGAACTATTAGTATCACTTCATAAACTGCCAATGGAAACTCAAAAGCAAAAAATTGAATCTATATTTCAAGATTGGAAACAAGACCTAGAGCAAATAGATGATGTGTGTATTTTGGGAATTAGAATTTAAATTAGCGTTTCAGATTGTTTTCATATATGTTAATCCATTCATCTACTTTCATTTTAGAGGCCAACTCTCCTATTAAATCATAAGGAATTTTATCTATCTTTTTAAATCGGATACAACTTTTACCCATATCCAGTTTTGCATCAGAATACTTGGGATATTCTTTTGAAAACCAATCCATCAGTTTTTTGTCAGTATAAATACCCATGTGATAAACAGCCACAAAATTCTTTTGAGAAGCAATGTTCATAAAAGGAAGAGGAAGCTTAGGGTCGCAATGGTATCCACTAGGATAAATAGAATGAGGCACAACATAACCAATCATGCCGTAATTCATTTGCTCCTCAAAACCTTCAGGTAAAGTTTTTTTGATAGCGCTTCGTAGTTTAGAAATTGCCTCTTTTCGGTCTTCAGGAAGAATGTCAATATACTCATCAGGTGTTGTTGCTTTATATTGCATATAAATAATTTAAAATAATGTGGGACTATTAGGCGAATTAGGTATGTGCAAATCTGCTCCTAATTCTTTGTTTAACTTTTCAATAAAATAAGCTGACAATAATGGTGATTCCTTTTCAATATTTTGATGTACAAAAAAGTACAGTTTATTTAATCCCAATTTTTTCCAAACTTTTAACCTCTCAATCCAGTCGTCTAATCTGGCATAGTCAGTTTTATGATTGGCCCCTACATATCGAACAAACGCAACAGGAGTTGTTAATCGCATGTGCATTAAATCTCTTCTTCCTGCTGTATCTACAATTACATTAGCAATGTTGTTTTTTTCTAAAAGAGAATATAATTTCCCTGAAACATCTTTATTATTATACCAATCTGTATGCCTAAACTCAATGGCTAAGGGAAAATCATCGGGCCAGTGTTTTACAAAAGCCTTTACCCTGTCGAAATCTTTTGGTGCAAAATTATTGTGCATTTGCAAAAAGGGCATTCCTAGTTTTTCTTCTAAGTGAGAAATATTATAAATGTATTCGTCAACAGCTTTTTCTGTGTCTTTTAGCCGTGACCAATGAGAAATATCCTGCCCAAGCTTTGGAAAAAACTTAAATCCTGTAGGGACAGTTTCTTTCCATTTTTCAAACTGCTCTGCAGGAAACAATCGATAAAAAGTAGCGTTTAATTCAATACTGTTAAATTGAGTAGAATAATATTCCAACTCATTTTTAGTTCCCTTCGGATAAAACCCTTTTAAATCAGCTTTATTCCACTTAGCACATCCCACATAGGCTTCAAAGTCGTCACTATCAGATTTTTGTAAAACGTTTTTAGTATCCTTATGGTCTTTAGGAATAGTAAAATCAATCTTTTCAGGGTTACTAACTTGTCCAAACTTCATCTAAATAGTCTTTTTGCTAAAATACAATTTTTGTATAATTGTTATAGTGAAAAAACTAATTGCTGAAATACAGAAATGTAAAGTTTGT
>ERZ869936.843-NODE-843-length-25575-cov-5.475627_pt1 | contig 25575 bp, 20 predicted proteins | sample MGYA00520876_ERZ869936 | MGnify/ENA primary metagenome ERZ869936 (study PRJEB32218, sample SAMN09650985) | biofilter metagenome | isolation source: enrty point of leading RO module | place: Saudi Arabia: Thuwal, RO plant located on Red Sea | collected 2016-02-17 ... | reverse complement strand
CCACACGCCCTGGAAACAGCAGTAATACTGGTTGACCACGCGGAAGACGTCGAATTTGCTGTTCAGGGCGAACTCGACGCCGTTGGTGCCGGGAATGGCGGCGAACTTCGGTTCGCCCTCGTAGGCGACTTCCACCGTGGTTTCGGCGCGGTTCACCGTCGCCTGCTCGGGGATCGAGGCCATCACCAGCGCCTCGCTGGCGGCCGGGGTGCCGCGGACCGATGCCAGCACGTGGCCCTTCTCGTGGTCCTCGGGAATCTCCGAGAACTCCGCCGGCAGTTCGTCCGGGGCGAAGGCCCAGGCGCAGCCCAGCGACTTCGAGACGAACCATCGTCCGCTACTGAGGAAATAGTAGCTGCTGGTCGCCGCGTGGAAGAAGAGGTCGGCGTCGGTGTTCTTCACGTACATCAGGGCGGGGCTGCCGACCGGGGCCATCGACGGCTTGCCATCGATGACGATCAGCTCGGCCGGGCGGTCCGAGTAGAAGACCTTCATGCCTCCGGAGGCCGGCTTGCCCGGGATGGCGCCGCGGGTTTCCTCCCAGTTGTCATCGTCGGGGAGCTTCGAGAAGTCGTCCGGCAGCTTGGCGACCGGGCTCCACGTGGCATCCTTCGGATTGGCGGTGGTGAACCATTGCTCCTCGTTCCGCAGGTAGTAGGCGGGCTTTCCGCCGGTGGTCATGAAGACGTCCCAGTTGGTGTTCGTGGCGAAGAGCAGGCCGGTGCCCGCCACCGGCTCGAAGGACGGTTCGCCGATGAAGATCATCAGCAGCGCGGGTTCCTCGCTGACGTGGATGGGCGGCACCTCTTCGCTCGCCTCGACCTGCTTCATCTGCTGCTCGGTGAGCTCGATCGCGGCGACGATCCGGTCGAGCGAGACCACCAGCTCCTGCCGGTCCGGCAGGGCCGCCATCAGGATGCGGGTGAGCTCGTTCTTCTGCGCATCATCGGCCTCGGGGAAGACCAGCTTGGTCACCTCGCGGTTGGTGAGCAGGACCTGGCGCGAGTCGGAGTCCACATCGGTGGTGACCTGCGCGAAGATGCCGCCGTAGACCGCCTCGTCCTCCTTGCCGGTTTCCGAGATCGCGAGGGCGGACCGCATCTTGAGGAGCTTGTAGTCCACCCACTCGTCGACCTGCGGCTGGAAGACGACCACGGTGTGGGTGTCGGTCTTGTATTCCCGCGGCCAGCCGACGTCCTTCGGTTGGGCGGGTGACTCAGGCGCATCCTCGGCACCCAGCGGGCTGAGGACGGCGGTGAGAACGATCAGCGGAAGGGCAAGGCGCTTCATGGCGGGTTCAGGTTGGAGTGACGGGATCCATGAATGAGTGGATCAAGGGTCCGGATCTTGAACGGTCGCGTCCCGGAATCAAGTTCTGCGAAGTGACAGAGATTGCTGCTCTTTGGAATGGGCCGCGGCAGGCTGTGCGATCCTGGCTTTGGGAAATGGAGTGCCAACCGGGATCCAAGGGCCGATCCTACTTGGGGAAAAGGAAGGTCACGCCGAATCGCAGGCCCCACTCCGGCCCACCGTCGGGCTTGTCGAGGTAGTAGCGGATGCCGCCGAAGAACTGCACCGGTTGGTCGCCGACCTTGAGCAGTTGGCTGACCACCAGATTCACCGGCACGTTCCACTGGTTGCGCCCCCAGTCGTAGGTGGATTCGAGATTGGCGGTGAAGGTGGTGGCGGATGGGGTGGTGTAGGAGACGAATGGCTGGAGAAAGGTCGCGTTCACCGAGGATCGCGAGTCGTCGCCGGCGATGTCCCACAGATGGTTCGCCAGCGCGCCGTAGGTCCAGGGGCCCTGCTGTTTGAGGGCCACCGCGGTCGGCCCGACGCCCCACTTTTCGCCGCCGAGCAGCGGGTCGGTGGCGGTCGGGATCAGGAAGACAGGACCGACACCCCAGATCGGATCGCTCTGCTTCGGCGAGAAGAAGAAGCTCTGGACGACATCGCCGAGTCCGAACGCGTCACCGGCCCCGCCGAGCTGGGTGCCTTCGACGTCGGTCACCGGAAGGATGGTCCGCGAGATCACGTTCCATTCGTCGCTGATGCCGAAGGGGATCACCGGTTGGATGTTGGTGGTCCACCGGGTGCCGCCGCCCGGACCGATGCCGAAGTCGAGATTGCTCTGGATGGGCACGGAAATGAGGTCGGCCACCGGGTTGGAGAGCTGTTGGGCGAGGTCGGCGTCCTGGGCGAAGCTGGTTCCGACGGTCGCGGACGCAACGAGCAACAAGGCGAGCAGGGCGGAGGATTTCATGGATGACGGCTTGTAATCTTCGGACAACAAGAAGGTCACGCCCAATCGTGGAAGCATCCACACTTGGAGTTGAGGAACCACGAATGGACAGGCACGCCGTGGAAACGCGGGACCGGATCCCAATCGACCGTTCCCCCAGTGGCTGGCAGGATGTCGCCCATGCTCAACGCCATTCTCTTCACCCTGCTCGGTTTCGGTCTCTTGTTCTGGGGGGCGGAGTGGCTGGTGAAGGGGGGCGCGGGAATCGCGCTGCGGCTCGGGTTGAGCGCGTTGGGCGTCGGGTTGACGGTGGTCGCCTACGGCACCTCCTGCCCGGAGCTGCTGGTTTCGCTGAAGGCCGCGTGGGACGGTCAGTCGGGCATCGCGGTGGGGAACGTGATCGGTTCGAACATCTTCAACATCGCCGTCATCCTCGGACTCGCCTCGTTGATCCGGCCGGTGCGGGCCGAGACCGTCGCGATCCGGCGCGACGCGCCGGTGATGGTCGGCGTCACGCTGGCGGGGCTCTTCGTGCTGTGGGATGGCGGGGTCTCCCGCTGGGAGGGCGGGCTGCTTTTCGCCGCGAGCCTGGCCTACACCTGGTGGATCGTTTCCCAGGCCCGGCGGGAGCGGGTCGCCGACGATGGCGGGCTCTCGCGCCTGCCCCTCGGGCGGGCGTTGCTTTATCTCGGCATCGGCCTGCTGCTGCTGGCGCTCGGATCGCGCCTGCTGGTGGAGCATTCCGTGGTGATCGCCCGCGGACTTGGGGTTTCCGAAGCCGTCATCGGGCTCACCATCATCGCCGCCGGCACGTCGATGCCCGAGCTGGCGACCTCGGTCGTCGGCGCCATGCGGGGGCAGTCGGACATCGCCCTGGGAAACGTGATCGGCTCGAACATCTTCAACCTGCTCTTCGTGCTCGGGCTCGCGGCGCTGGTGCATCCGATCGAGGCCGCGGAGATGCGCGGGATCGACCGGGCGTTCGTGCTCGGCACCGCGGTCGTGCTGGTGCCGATGATGTCGACCGGCCGGGTGGTCGCGCGGTGGGAGGGCGCGCTCCTGTTGCTTTCCTATGCCGCCTACCTGGCGCTGATGTGGCCGCGTGGTTAGAGCGCGGTCAGAACGGCCAGACCAGCGGGATGAGCGAGCAGGCGGTGATCCAGCAGATCGCGTTGAGCGGCAGGCCGACGCGCAGGAAGTCGGCGAAACGGAAGCCGCCCGGGCCGTAGACCATCAGGTGGGTCTGGTATCCCATCGGCAGCGCGAAGGCCAGGGACGAGGCGAGGATCACCCCGATCGCGAAGGGTCGGGTGGCGACGTCGAGCGTCTCCGCCAGCGGGATGACCAGGGGCAGCATCATCACCGCGGTGGCGTTGTTGGACAGCACCTCGGTCAGCAGCAGGGTGAGCAGGAACACGCCCCACAGCAGGGCGTAGGGGAGCAGCTCGGGGGAAACGACGCGCGCGGCGAGATCGACCAGGCCGTGGGCGAGGAAGCTCGCGGTGCCGGTGGTCTGCATCGCCATTCCCAGCCCGAGCAGTCCGTAGAGCATGAAGAGCACCTGCCAGTCGATCGCCTGGTAGGTCTGCCGCGGGCTCAGCACGCGGGCCCAGAGCAGCAGGAGCGCCGCGACGATCGCCGCGAAGTGAACCGGCACCGCAGGCACGGCAGGGACCATGCGGTGGAGCAGGTCGGAGAACGTCGCCACGGCCACCGTGCCGACCAGCGCCGCGACCGCCAGCCACGCCCGGCGCGGCTGGAGCGGCGGACCGGTGGACGGCTTGTCGGTCAGCACGAAGTCGTGACTCGCCTGCAGCCGGTCGAGGTTGAAGCGGGGTGTCACCACGAGCAGGGTGTCCCCCGTCTCGAGCGGCAGGTCGGCGAGCTGGCGGGTGATGTTCTTGCCGCCGCGGTGCACGGCGAGAACCACCGCGTTGTAGCGCTGCCGGAACGACGCCTCGGCCAGCGTGCCGCCGGTCAGCGACGACTCCGGCCCGAGCACGAGTTCGGTCACCAGGCCGTCGATTTCCGCCAGCGGCTCCAGCCCGAGCGTCGCCGCGAGCTGCTTCGGGTCGGTGGCCCGGCGGCCGTGAAAGGTGAGCAGGAAGCGGTCAAAGCGGCCGATCACCAGTTCGTCCAGGGGTTTGGTGAAGCGCTGGCCGTCGCGGCGGATCTCGAGCACGTGGATGCCGGCGTCGGCCGCGGCCAGTGGCGAGGCGGTCCAGCGCATGCCGACCAGCGGCGAATCGGCGGCGACCAGCAGATGGTGGAGCGAGGTCGTCCGTTGGTCGCTGTCGAGCATCGCCGCGGCCGAGCTGCGGGCGGGGATCAGGCGCGGGCCGAAGATCACGAGGTAGCCGATGCCGGCGATGGCAACCGGGATCCCGATCGGCGCCAGCTCGAACATCGACAGCGAAGGCTCGCCCATGTCGGCGAGCACGCCGTTGGCCAGCAGGTTCGTCGAGGTGCCGATGAGCGTGCAGCAGCCACCGAGGATCGAGGCGTAGGAGAGCGGCATCAACAGGCGGCCCGCGGCCACGTCGCGCGAGCGGGCGAAGCCGAGCACCACCGGCATCAGGATCGCGACGATCGCGGTGTTGTTCATGAAGGCGCTGGTCGTCGCGGTGAGCAGCGAGACGGCCAGCATCGAGGATCGCAGGCCGCCGCGCAGGTGGCGCTTGAGCAGCTCGCCGATGCGGGCGACCGCACCGGTCTCCTCCAGCGCGCCGCCGATCACGAACAGCGCGGCGATGGTCAGCGGCGCCTCGTTGCTGAAGACCTCGGTCATCCGGTCGATCGGCACCAGGCCGAGCACGACCACCAGGCAGAGGGTGGAAAGCGCGAGCACGTCCGGCGGAGCCCACTCGCGCAGGAACGCAAGCAGGACCAGGACGACGACACCGAGGGTGAGCGCGATGTCCAAATTCATGCGGTCTCCGCCCCGGCGCTTATCGGTTTTCCAGCGCCCCGCAAGCGCAATTCAAGGAGCGCGGGCGTCCCGCCCGTAGCTGAGTCTGAGGAAGAAACGGGCGGGACGCCCGCGCTCCTTGAGAAGCCCCTCATCCGGCCCTGAGCCACCAGCCGATCATCAGCAGGGCGGCGGCGGCGAGCCAGCTTCCGCCGACGCGCATCGCGATCCGGCCGGCGGGCTTTTCGATCCGCACGAGGAGGGCGGGGAGGAGGGAGGTGATGATGAAGACCGACACGCTGGCTCCGGTGAGCCCGAGCCAGCCGAGTCCGGCCTCGCGCATCGCGCCGCCATTGCCGACTCCGTGAATGGCCGCCGCGGCGATGATGAGCGCCTGATAGAGCGGGACGGGAAGCCGGCGGTCGAGGGCGACGAGGAGGCCGGTCAGTCCGAAGCTGACGATGGTCATCACCTGGCCGGGAACCAGCAGGGGGATCACGAGTGCCAGCGCTCCACCGGCAAACCAGGCAAGGGGGAGCGTGACGACGAGTGAGCGCACCCGGTCCTTTCCGCCGAGGGCGGCGAGCAGGGCGAGGGCACCGACCACCATCACGTCCTCGGGCGTGGCCGCCCAGTGCGCCATGCCGTCGTAGAACCCGCCGAAGCCGGTCTGGACGAGGTGGGCCAGCACGCCTGCGGCGTGGTGGAAAGTGATCAGTGAGCAGTGATCAGTGGCGATCACGGATCAGGCAAGGGCTTGGTAGAGGAAGACGGCGCCGCCGGCGGCGACGAGGGCGCCGGCGGTGCGGAGGGCGGGCCTGCCCCAGTCCCAGCGGTGAATCAGGCCGATGGCGATGCCGACGGCGTGGAGCAGGCCGGTGGCGATGACGAAGCCGATGCTGTAAAGGGTGCCGTTGGCTCCTTCGGGAAGCTCGGTGCCGTGGGCGTGGCCGTGGAAGAGGGCGAAGACACCGACGATGACGCCCGCGACCCACAGCGGCGGACGCGCGGCGGCGAGGACCATGATGCCGAGGACGATGGCCGAGGCGGCGATGCCGATCTCGACGCCGGGAAGCGGGACGCCGAGCAGGCCCATCATGCCGCCCAGGGCCATGGCGATGGGAAAGGCGACCGGCAGCACCCACACGGCGGGCTTTCCAAGCTGCGCGCCCCACAGGCCGACGGCGATCATGGCGATGACGTGGTCGGGCCCGGAGACCGGATGCGAAAGGCCGGAGAGCAGACCGGCTGCGGTGTCGGGATGCGAGGCGTGGGCGAGCGTTCCGCCTGCGGCGGAGTAAAAAGTAGAAAGTGGAAAGTAAAAAGTGATGGGCATGGCGGGAGGTGGTTGGACTAATGCGGAAGGGAGAGCTTTGTTAGATCGTGAAGGTGGCGGCGAGGCGGTCGATGGTCCAGAACGCGCCGAGGATGCCGATGGCGTAGCCGGGGGCGCGGCGCAGGACGAGGGGCCAGCGGAGGTCGATGGATTTCCAAGCGCGCTGCATGGCGAGGACGATGAAGACGAAGAGGAGTTGGCCGGCCTCGACGCCGAGGTTGAACCAGAGGAGGGCGAGGGGGATCGAGGCGTGGGGCAGTCCGGTGACCGACAGTCCGCTGGCGAAGCCGATGCCGTGGAGCAGGCCGAAGGCGAAGGCGACGACCCACGGGTGGCGCAGGGTGAAGCTGTCGCCGCCGCGCCACTTGCGGACGATCTCCGGACCGAGGAAGAGGATGCTGAGGGCGATGCAGGCGTTGAGCGGGCCCTCGGGCACCTCCACGATGCGGAAGGTGGCGATCGCCAGGCTGAGGCTGTGGGCGAGGGTGAAGGCGGTGATGGTTTTCACCAGCATCCGGGTGCCGTCGACGATCAGGAGCAGTCCGAGGACGAACAGCAGGTGGTCGAAGCCCAACAGGATGTGCTCGATGCCGAGCATGAGGTAGGTCGCGGCGAGGCGGCCCCAGCCGGGGGCTGACTCGATGGTGAAGGACGGCTGCTCCGGGGTGACGCGGTAGGTGGTGTGCCGGCCGTCGAGGCGCCGGATGCTGGCGAGGGCGTCGGGAAAGCGTCCGTCGGGCGCCTCGATCCGGACCACGGCGCCGTCGAGACCGCCACGGCGCTCGATTTCCCATCGCAGGATGCGGGAATCTCCGGACACCTGTTCCGTTGGCGGGGTGGTCGTGCGGGTTTCCGCGTCGAAGACGACCTCCGGCGCCTCGCGGACCGTGCCGACGACCGGCAGCTTCCAGGTGACCTCCGCCCGTCCGTTTCCGAGCCCGGAAATATCGAGGTAGCCGGGCCGGAGTTCGTGGGTCCAGCCGGTGAGCGGCAGCAGGCACCAGAGGGCGATGATCCGTTTCACGGCGATTCCTCTCCGGTTTCGGACCGCTCGATCGTGACCTGATAGCCATCGAGAAGGTCGCGGTTGAAGGCGTCGAGGCGCCGCTCGATCTCAGCATGCTCCCAGGCATCCCGGACCTCGTCGCGGATCCGTTCGAGAGGCGGCAGTTTTCCGGGTTCGCGTTGCTCGACCTTCACGAGATGCCAGCCGAATCCGGAGCGCAGCGGGCCGGACCACTCGCCGACGGGAAGCGAGGTCAGTCTGTCGGCGAAGGCGCTGCCGAAGGTGGCGGCAAGCGAGCGCAGGGGGGCGTCGGGACGATGCGAGGGCAGCAGCGTCTCGTGTCCGGTCACGGCTGCGCCGGACCGCAGTCGATCGAGCAGGCGGGCGAGTTCGGCTTCGGGATCGGCTCCCAGTTTCGCGGGATCGAAGTACATCTGCCGCAGGCTGATCCGCGGATCGGCGCGGAAGGATTCGGCGTTGGCCGAGAGGAAGTCGCGCAGCGTTTCGTCGGTGGGCGGAGGGACGGCGGCGGACTCCCCGGCGATGATGCCCATCTTCTCGCGGAGCCTTCGTTCCACGATCGGATCGTCGCGCTCCAGTCCGCGGCGGAAACCTTCGCGGACATAGGCTTCGTCGAGGATCTTCCGCTCGATGAGCCGCTCCAGCTCGGCATCAGTCGGAGGGCGCGCCTGGAGCGCCTCGAAGTCCTTCGCGATCCGGTCGATCGTCGCGGCGGTGATCGTGATCCGGGTGTCGATCGTCACGGGAGCCGCGGACGGACGGTCGTTGGAGCGGGCCAGCACGAAGATCAGCGCCCCGAGGACGAGGAAATGGAGCAGGGGTTCCTTGAGGATCTTCATGCGGGTCGGAAGGCGCCGGGGAATCTTGGCTCTTGTCAGACCGATGGCGAGGGATTGTTCCTCCGCCAGGGGGCGATCCGGGAGAACCAGGGCCCAGGGGAGCGGTGCCACCCGTTCCCCGCGGCTGCTTTGTGATGAGAGTGTCACAAAGGGGAGTTCGCAGGCGGACTTGGAGTCGTGTCCCATCATCACATCGTGCGTAGCATGAGCGAGTTGCGGCCGCGGGCGGGGAGTTCTTCAAAATGTGACGAACATGTCACACACGACCTGTTCTCGGTGACGAAACCGTCAGATACACCCCGGCCGTCCGTTTCACGGATCCCAACCAAAAAGAAACATGAAGCAATTGACCCCAGCCCTGCGAGCCGCCCTTCCGGTCGCGATGACCGCTTCCGCGCTCGCAGGTGACATGCTGCCTGTCGCCCAGAATCCCGAGCCCCGGAACGCCGGCGACTGGTGCGAGTGGCTCTCCAACAAGCCCGGAACCCTCTACAAGAACTCCGACAATCCTTACATCCAGGAGTTCGGGGTGTTCGGCCGCTTCCAGTGGCAGGCCGCCTATCTCTGGGGGGAGGACACCAACGGCTACGAGTTCAGCGACGACTACACCGAGGTGCGTCGTTTCCGTCTCGGTGCGAAGGCGAAGTTCCTGCAGTTCTTCGAGGTGAAAGCCAACGTGAACCTGGTGGATGACGCCCGTCACAACCTCACGCGGTGGCCCGGCGACGACGACCTGGGGTGGGGCTACGAGGATTTCGACGAGGCCTACATCGCCTTCGACGCGAAGAAGGCCTTCGGCATCGAGGTTCTCGACGAGCTGACCGTTGCCTACGGGAGGCACAAGTTCGAACTCGGCCATGAGGCTCGCATGTCCTCGAAGGAGATCCTGACGGTGGAGCGCTCGGCGATTTCCAACAAGGTCTATGGAAGCTACCGCCCGACCGGCGTGCATATCGAAGCGGTCAAGGGCGACTGGAACGTGCTCTTCGGCCTCTACAGCACCGACTCCATGACGCCCGTCGGCGGCAATGTCGACTTCATCGGTGGATGGAACGACGGCCTCGCCTACTTCGGAAGCGTGGGCTATCAGGCGACCGATCAACTGAGGTTCGTCTGGGACGTCGTCTACAACGACGCCAATCGTGGTCAGGACGACCTCTGGGGCTACCACTGGGCGATGTCCCTCAATGCGGAATACAATGCCGGCGCATGGGGGCTGATCGTCGACGGCATCTACGGAGACAATGGCCGGGGACGTCTGGGCGCCCTGGCACCGGCCCGCCAGGGAGACTTCTGGGGCGTGGTCGTGATGCCCTACTACTGGATCGTCGAGGACAAGCTCCAGGGGGTGGTGCGCTACCAGTATCAGGGCTCGCAGAACACGCGCGGGATCCGGGCGAACAGCCGCTACACCCGCCGCGACCACGGTCCGACCGTCAGCGCCCCGCTCACCGGCGGCCGCGGCAACGAGCACCACTCGATCTACGGCGGGCTCAACTGGCTCGTCTGCGGGCACAACCTCAAGTTCCAGACCGGTCTCGAGTACGACTGGATGAACATCCCCGGCGCGGGCGTCACGGGTGACGCGAGCGCCCTGACCGCCTGGTTCTCCTTCCGCAGCTACTTCTGATCCCGGGGTCGGACCCGTGCCCGGCGGTCGCGCCGCGCATCGCGCGATGCCGCCGGGTGACAGGTTCGACAACGGTCCCCATCCGCCCTCGTGACGACTCCGTCACCATGCGCGGGTGGGAAAATTCCCCGACATTTCCGATCCCTCTGCCGCGTCCGTAACGCGCGGCGCCACCTAGACACCAAACAGACACATGAAATCCATCATCACCGGCATCCTCGCCGCCAGCATCGCCACCGCCTCCGCCGCGGAGTCGCACCTCGATCCCGACCTGCCAGCCTACGAGCCCGTGTCCGGCGTGTCCGGCGGCCTGTCGTCGGTCGGTTCCGACACCCTCAACAACCTCATGACCCTGTGGGCCGAGGGCTTCAAGAAGGCCTACCCGAACGTCACGATCTCGATCGAGGGCAAGGGCTCGTCCACCGCGCCTCCGGCGTTGATGGAGGGCACCTCGCAGTTCGGTCCCATGAGCCGCCCGATGAAGGCCGAGGAGATCGACGCCTTCGAGAAGAAGTTCGGCTACAAGCCGACCGAGGTGCGGGTCGCGATCGACGCGCTCGCCGTCTTCGCCCACAAGGACAACCCGATCGAGGGACTGAGCCTGAAGCAGGTGGACGGCATCTTCTCCGGCACCCGCAAGAGCGGCAGCGAGGACATCAAGGAATGGGGCCAGCTCGGACTCGACGCCTGGAAGGGCCGTCCGATCTCGCTCTACGGGCGCAACTCGGCGTCGGGAACCTACGGCTTCTTCCAGGAGCACGCGCTCGGCAAGGGCGACTACAAGGCGACCGTGAAGGAGCAGCCCGGTTCCTCGGCGGTCGTCCAGGGGGTCGGCGGCGACCTCTATTCGCTCGGCTACTCGGGCATCGGCTACAAGACCTCGGGCGTGCGCGCCCTGCCGCTCTCGGATGGCGGCGAGTTTTTCGAGGCCACCTACGACAACGCGTTGTCGGGCGACTATCCGCTGGCGCGCTTTCTCCTCGTTTACGTGAACAAGAAGCCGGGTGAACCTCTGCCGAAGACGGCGCTCGAGTTCGTCAAGTACGCGCTTTCCACGGAAGGCCAGGCGATCGTCGAGAAGGACGGCTACTTCCCGCTGCCGGCCGAGCTGGCGAAGGAGGTGATCACCTCGCTTTCGGAATAATCACGGATTGACCCGGAGCCCGTCCGGGGGCAGCAACTCCGCGTCCAAGTTGTCACTTGGGCGGGATTGCCCTCAGGCGGGCTCTTCCGTTGATTGCCCGCTTCCGCATGAGCCTCAAGCCCCCGACAGAGCCCGACCCCAGGCGTTTCGAGGTGTCGAAGGGCACCTTGTTCCTGGACCGGGCGATGACCCAGCTCATCCGGGTCGGCGGGCTGATGGTGATCCTTGCGGTGTTCGGGATCTTCTTTTTCTGCCGCAAGGAGCTCCTGCCGCGTTGCCCCGGCTCCGAGGGCGAGGCGGGGGGGCTCCTCGAGACGCCCGGCGGCGCGGCGCGGGTGCTCGGTGTCGATGAATGGGGCGAGAAGCCCTTTCTCTATCGCGGCGGCGCGGAGGTGGTCTTCATCGATATCGAGTCGGGCGAGCGGGAGGTCGTCCCGGTTCCCTCGCTGGAGGAGGTCGAGGTGACCGCCGCGTCCTACGATCCCGTGCATCACCGCGTGGCGGTCGGGCTCGCCGACGGCAGGGTCGGTTCCTTCGTGGTGAGCTACGGCACGGAATTCGACGAGGAAGGCGGTCGCAAGATCATCCCCTCGGTCGAGGCCGAGCCGTGGTTCGAGGTGGGCGTCGGGGAGGGTCCGGTGAAATCCCTGTCCTATGGCGACGGCGGCAGCAACCGGGTCTTCGTCGTCGCGCGGGAGCAGGGCGTGGCGGTGCTGCGCCTCGGCCAGAAGCGCGCGCTGATCGGCAAGCCGAAGCTCACCCTCCTCGGCACCGACGATCTCTCGGACGACGTCGCCGCCGACGTCGTGGCGGTGGTGGCCTCGCAGAACGGTCAGGCGGTGCTGGTCTCGGGCGACGACGGCAAGGTGCGCTACTTCCTCGAAAGGGGCGGCAGCCTGGAGCTGACGCAGACCTTCGAGCCTTTCGAAGGCGAGCCGCCGGTGCGGATGGACTACCTCTTCGGCGGGGTTTCGGTGGCGATGACCGGTGACGGCGGCGGGCAGAAGATCTTCAGCCTCTTCCGTCCCGAGGGCTCCTCCGAGCGGCTCTTCGGCGAAACCAAGGCATTCCCCCCGGTTGGTGAGGGCACGCCGGTGTTCGCCACGAGCCTGCGGAACAAGAGCTTCCTCACCGGCGCCGGCGGGCGCTTGTCGGTGCGCCATCTCACCTCCGGCGCGACGCGGTGGGAGGGTGAGGCGGAATTCGAGCCGGTGGCGGTGACCATCGACGGCAAGACCGAGCATTTCTTCATCGCCGGCGAGCAGGGGCAGGTGCAGCGCTTCGAACTCGACGATCCCCACCCGGAGGCCGGCTGGAGGGCGTTCTTCGGCAAGGTCTGGTACGAGGGGGGCGAGGGACCGGTCTTCCAGTGGCAGTCCACGGGCGGTTCCGACGATTTCGAGCCCAAGCTTTCGCTGATTCCGCTGATCATCGGCTCGCTCAAGGGCACCTTCTACGCGCTGCTTTTCTCCGTGCCGGTGGCGCTGCTGGCCGCCGTGTTCTCCGCTTCGTTCCTGCCGCAGGACATGAAGCGGGTCGTCAAGCCGGCGATGGAGATCATGGCCTCGCTGCCATCGGTGGTGCTCGGTTTCCTCGCCGGGATCTGGCTGGCGCCGATCATCGAGGACAAGATGCCGTCGATCCTCCTCGTGTGCCTTTCCCTGCCCGTTTCGGCGCTGCTGATCGGGACGATCTGGTGCCGCCGTCCGATCCAGGTCCGGCGCTGGCTCGAGGGCGGACGCGAGTGGATCGTGATGCTGCCGGTGGTGGCCGTCGTCTCGTGGGCGGCCTGGTCGCTGGGGCCGGTGCTCGAGAAGCTGGTCTTCGTCTATCAGGATCCCACGAGCGGCCGCGAGATCGCCGACTTCCGCCTGTGGTGGCCGCAGGCGACCGGGCTTTCCTTCGACCAGCGCAACTGCGTGGTGGTCGGCTTCATGATGGGTTTCGCGGTGATTCCGGTGATCTTCACCATCGCCGAGGATTCCCTTTCCAACGTGCCCAAGACCCTCACGGCCGCGGCCGCGGCGCTCGGTGCCAGCCGCTGGCAGGTGGTGCGCACGATCATCATCCCGGTCGCCTCGCCTGGGATCTTCTCGGCGCTGATGATCGGCTTCGGCCGGGCCGTCGGAGAAACGATGATCATGGTCATGGCCACCGGCAACACGCCGGTGACCGAGTGGAACATCTTCAGCGGCATGCGCACGCTTTCGGCGAACATCGCCGTCGAACTGCCCGAGGCCGCACCCGGCTCGACCCATTACCGGACGCTGTTCCTCGGGGCGCTCGTCCTCTTCGTGCTCACCTTCACCCTGAACTCCGTCGCCGAGGTGCTGCGCCAGCGGCTGCGCGAGAAGAACAAGCTTGTCTGAAGCGACCATGGCCGGATCCTCCAATGCCTTCGCGACCACCGGACGCTCCCGCAAGGGGGAGCCGCTGGTGTGGCTCACCGCGATCGGCCTCACGCTCGGCGTGATGCTCACGCTCGGCCTGCTCGGCCTGGTGGTGGTGAAGGGTTTCCAGACCTTCTGGCCCAACCGCCTGATGGTGCTGGAGGTGAAGACCGGCGACGGGCTGCGGAAGCTCGCCGGTTACGAAACCCAGGAACGGAGCCGCCGCGATTTCGACGGGACGGTCCACGACGAGGTGCAGATCTTCCGCGGCAACGAGGAGATCAACGGGGAGACCTTCGTCTACTTCGACGTCGCCGACATCGTCAGCAGCGAACAGCCCGACGACCTGCTCCTGATCGAGCGGCTCAGCGGCGGCAACGCGATCGGAAGGGCGAAGGCCCTCGAATTGAAGGACGAGGGCACGCTCGACGCCGACGAACCCGGCTTCCGCGACCGTCTCGCGACGCTGATCGACACCGCGGAGGACAGGCGCGAGAACCTGAGGACGATCGAGAAGACCAAGATCGGCCGCAACGCGAAGCGGGTGAAGGAGCTGACCCTCGAGCGCAAGCTCATCGAGGAAGGCAAGGTGAAGGGCTCGATCGAGGCCATCGATGCCGAGCTCGAGTCGCTGCAGGCCGACTTCGTCAAGCTCGATGCCGAACGCACCCGGATCCGCGAGCGGCTCGAGGCCGACGCGCTGGTCGTCGAGTCCGCCGACGGGCGGGAGATCACCATCCTGGCGATGGACCTGTTGCACGTCTTCCGCGCCAACGAGGCGGGATTCTTCGGCCGCGTCGGCGAGATGTTCCGCCGCATCTGGACCTTTCTCAGCAGCGATCCGCGCAACGCGAACATGGACGGCGGCGTCTATCCGGCCATCTTCGGCACGGTGGTGATGACGCTGGTGATGAGCATCTTCGTCACCCCCTTCGGCGTGATCGCGGCGATCTACCTGCGCGAGTATGCGAAGCAGGGTCCGCTGGTCCGCGCGGTGCGGATCTCGGTGAACAACCTCGCCGGGGTGCCCTCGATCGTCTTCGGGGTCTTCGGGCTCGCCTTCTTCATCTACTTCGTCGGCGGCGTGGTGGACGACGTCTTCTTCCCGAACTCCGTCGAGCCCGTGTACAAGAGCGGCGGCATCCTGTGGGCGTCGCTGACCCTCGCGCTGCTCACCGTGCCGGTGGTCATCGTCGCCACCGAGGAGGCGCTGGCGGCGGTGCCGCGGGGCGTCCGCGAGGCGGCGCTGGCCTGCGGCGCCTCGAAGTGGCAGGCGATCCAGCGGGTCGTGCTCCCGGCCTCGCTGCCGGGCATCCTCACCGGCGTGATCCTCGCGATGGCCCGCGGCGCGGGCGAGGTGGCGCCGCTGATGCTCGTGGGTGTGGTGAAGAGCGCGCCGGACCTGCCGTTCGACTCCGCCGCGCCCTTCATCCATCCCGAGCGGCAGTTCATGCACCTCGGCTTCCACATCTACGATCTCGGTTTCCAGTCGCCGGATTCCGAGGCGGCCAAGCCGATGGTCTTCGCCACCACGCTGCTGCTGATCGCGATCGTGGTCGTCATGAACCTCGCCGCCATCATCCTCCGCAACCGGCTCCGCAAGAAGTACGCCACCAGTAGTTTCTGATGACACGCGAGGACTTCATCGCCATCGAGCACTTCAGCTTCTTCTACGGGGAGAAGCAGGCGCTGCATGACATCGACATGGCGATCCCCGAGCGGCAGGTGACGGCGCTCATCGGCCCCTCCGGCTGCGGGAAGTCGACGCTGCTGCGCAACATGAACCGGATGAACGACCTGATCGAGGGCGTGAGCCACCGCGGCGACATCCGGCTCAACGGCAACAGCCTCTACGATCCGAAGATCGAGGTGATCTCCCTGCGGAAGCGGGTGGGGATGGTGTTCCAGAAGTACAATCCCTTCGCCAAGACGGTCTACGAGAACGTCGTGTTCAGCCTGCGCGTCGCCGGACGCAACAAGAAACGCGAACTGGACGAGGTGGTCGAGCGCTCGCTGCGGGCCGCCGCGTTGTGGGACGAGGTGAAGGACAGGCTTCACGACAGCGCCTTCGGGCTTTCCGGCGGGCAGCAGCAGCGCTTGTGCATCGCCCGGGCCATCGCCAACCAGCCCGAGATCCTGCTGATGGACGAGCCCTGCGCGGCGCTCGACCCGACCGCGACGCTCAAGATCGAGGCGCTCATCCGCGAGCTGAAGTCGCAGTTCACGATCGTGATCGTGACCCACAACATGGAGCAGGCGACCCGCTGCTCCGACCGCACGGCCTTCCTTTACATGGGGCGCCTGATCGAATACGGGAACACGAAGCAGGTATTCGAGAATCCCAGGGAGGAGGAGACCGAGGCCTACATTTCCGGGAGGTTCAGTTGATGCACGACATGGTCCAGAGCCGAGAGGAAGTGAAGACATCCTTCGCCAACGATGCGATCCAGATCGATGGCGTCGATTTCTGCTATGGTTCATCGAAGGCGCTGAAGGACATCTCGTTCAACGTGCCGGCGGGGGAGATCGTCGCCCTGATCGGTCCCTCGGGCTGCGGCAAGTCGACGCTGCTCCGCTGCTTCAACCGGATGAACGACCTGGTCCCGGGCGCGAGGGTCACGGCCGGGTCCATCCACATCGACGGCGTCGAGATCCACAGCCCCGAGGTCGACCCGGTCGAGCTGAGGCGACGGGTCGGGATGGTCTTCCAGAAGAGCAACCCGTTTCCCCGCACGATCTACGAGAACGTCGCCTACGGCCCCCGTCTCACCGGGACCACCGACAAGTCCGAGCTCGACGGCATCGTCGAGGGCGCGCTGCGGGATTCCGCGCTGTGGAACGAGGTGAAGGACCGCCTGCACGAAAGCGCCTTCGGGCTCTCGGGCGGCCAGCAGCAGCGCCTGTGCATCGCCAGGACGATCGCCGTCCGGCCCGAGATCGTCCTGATGGACGAGCCGTGCTCGGCCCTCGACCCGGTCGCCACCGCCAAGGTCGAGGAACTGATCCTCAAGCTGAAGGAGGACTACACGATCGTGATCGTGACCCACAACATGCAGCAGGCGACGCGGATCTCCGACCGGACCGCCTTCTTCTACCTGGGGGAGCTGGTTGAATTCGGCGAAACCTCGCAGATCTTCACCAGGCCCCGCCGCCGGGAGACGGAGGACTACGTCACCGGCCGCTTCGGCTGAACCCTTCATTGATCCATGGAACCGAAGACACCCCACATCATCCGGGAGTTCGACGACGCGTTCGGCAAACTCGGAAAGACGGTCAGCGTGATGGCCAGCCAGTGCCTCCTCAATCTCGAGCGCGCCATCACGGGACTGATGAAGCGGGACATCGACCTCTGCCGCGCCGTCATCGCCGACGACAACGACATCGACGAGGCCGAGCGGAACATCGATGCCTTCGGATTGGAGATCCTCGTGCGCTTCCACCCGGTGGCAAGCGACCTGCGCAAGGTCATCACCTCGATGAAGATGGCGGCCAACCTGGAGCGCATCTCGGACCATGCCGTCAACATCTCCAAGCGGGCGAGGAAGATGCTCAACAAGCCGGAGATTCCGGAGACCCAGTTGGTCGAGCCGGTCTACAAGCTGGCCGACCGGCTGCTCCGCGATGCGCTGGTGTCCTTCACCGATCTCGATGCCAGCCTGGGTGCCTCGCTTCGGGAACGCGACCAGGAGATCGACCGGGCGCACAAGCGGGTGATCGCCACCCTCAGCGAGCGGATCGAGGAGGGCGGCGAACTCACCGAAGCCTACCTGCACCTGATCTTCGTCGTCCGCTCGCTCGAGCGCATTGGTGACCTGGCGGTGAACATCGGGGAGGACGCCGTGTTTCTCGACCGGGCGGAGGACATCCGTTACACGAAATCCCGCTCCGGTCAGATCGCCGCCGAAGACGACGAGGACGACTCCTGAAGCGGGCCCGGCATGTCGGTGACGACCGCGTGACCGCCGATTGCTTGTCCGATCCTGAAAGGCCGGAATCCGGGACATTACCCGAATTTGAACCTTGGCAGGGGTCGGGACTCTGGTAGCTTCCACTCCAAAATTCGGAGAGGACGATGGAGAGCAGCTTGCGGCGTTCGGTTCTGGTTCTCAACCGCTTCTGGCAGCCGGTGCAAACCTGCTCCGCGCGGCGGGCGTTGAAGCTTCTCTGTCTCGGGCATGCCCAGGTCCTGCAGACCGACGGCGAGGCAAAGTTCCAGACCCACGATTTCGACAGTTGGCTCGAGTATTCGGCCACCGGCGCGGTCGATGAGGTCGTCCGCTCGGTGCGGATCGCGCTGGGCGTTCCGCGGATCGTGGTGCTGACGATCTTCGACAAGTATCCACGGCTGGAGGTGCGCCTGACCCGTCGCAATGTGTTCCTGCGCGACCAGTTCACCTGCCAGTACTGTGCGAAGGAATTTCCCGAGCCGGACCTGAACCTCGACCACGTCCTGCCGCGCGACAAGGGCGGACGGATGACCTGGGAGAACATCGTGACCTCGTGCATCCGGTGCAACACGCGCAAGGCCAACAAGCTGCCGAAGGAGGCGGACATGCATCCGCTGCGCAAGCCGGTGACGCCCAAATGGCGGCCGGCCTTCGGCCTCCGCGGCTATCACGGACCGCCGCACGAGAGCTGGTTCCATTTCCTCGAGCCCGACCGCAACTCGGTGAGGCTGTCGGCGTGAATCAACTGCTGAACCCGGCGGGGAAGATCATGTTCAGCAGCAGGGTGAGGAAGAAGTTGAAGATCAGCAGCGCGAGGGCCGAGAAGACCATCGCCCGCGTGGTGCCGAGGCCGACGCCGACCGCGCCGCGGGTGACCGACAGTCCCTGGTGGCAGGAGATGATCACGATCAGGATGCCGAAGACCAGGCCCTTGGTCAGGGCGATGACGATGTCGTCCAGTTCCGTGTACTGGTGGACCTGGTCCATCCAGTAGGCCGGGTTGACACCGGCGGGTCCGGTGGTGCCGACGAGGAAGGACGAGATGATCCCGAAGGCCGCCGACTCGGCGATGAGCAGCGGCATGGCGACGAGCATGGCGATCAGCCGCGGCGTGACGAGGTAGTCGATGGGATGAACGCCCATCGAGCGCAGGGCGTCGATCTGCTCGGTGACCTTCATCGTGCCGATCTCGGCGGCCATCGAGGCTCCGACCCGTCCGGCGAGCATCAGCGCCGTGATGGAGGGCCCGAGTTCGCGCAGCATGGCGACGCTGACCAATGCCCCCGCGCCGGATTCCAGACCGAGCGGGCGGAACTGGAACAGGGCCTGCGCCGCGAGCACCGCGCCGGTGAAGGCGCCGGTGACGATCACGACCGGCTGGGAGCGGTAGCCGATCTCCGCGACCTGCCGGATCATGAGCCGCCAGCGCGGCTTGCCGTGGACGAGGGACTCGGTGATCTTCGAAACGAGCAGTCCCAACTCCCCGAGGTAGTCGAGAAGCGAGATGAAGAGCCCGCCGGTCTTAGCGATCACGTCGGCAGACTAGGCGATCGGCGGGCGGATGGCGAGACGTGCGTGGGCTGGCATCGGCCGCCGATCGGTGCCAGGATGACCCCATGGCCGACGACCACTGGATCTGCCCCGGTTGCGGTGCCGAACTGCGTGTCGGCATCAAGGGCTGTCCGAAGTGCTCGAAGCCGACCCGCAAGCGCCGTCGCAAGGTGAAGGCGAAGGGCGGTCGGCGTCCGTGGGAGCAGGATTCGAGCTACGACGGACTCGACCTGCCCGACGATGACTTCGACTACGATGAGTTCGTGTCGCGGGAGTTCGGCCGGGCGCCGCACCGCCGCGTGCCGATCAAGTGGTACTGGTGGGTGACCGCAATCGTGCTTTTGATCCTCATGGTCTGGTTTGGCTGGGGAATGCTCTCGTCAGCATAAACGAAAATCGTGATCCTGTTGGACAGATCACCCGAGCCCTAATGGCGGTTTCACAAGTTGCCGTTGCAGGTGTCCCGAAGGGACATTGCATTCCCAGCCGGGGCGCTTCAGCCCCCGGCGCTCGCCGCCCCGGTTCCCTCGTCGGGAACCGACGTCACACGTTCTCCAGAGTTTCGTCGGTTTCCGACGAAAATCAATTCCGGCCGGAATCCGGGCGCTGAAGCGCCCGGCTAACGATGTCAGGTCCCTTCGGGACGGCGTCAGGTTCCTTCAGGACTGATCGAGAGACCTGTTGAAAGAAGTGCCGTTAGAGCATCCATCAGGCGAACGCGCTCCGCAGGAGGGCGAGGCTCTTGGGGATGGCGGTCAAGGGATCCTCCTTGCCCTCGAATTCCAGCGAGACGTAGCCGCCGAAGCCGGCCTGGCGGAGGATCCCCGCGATCCGGGGATAGTCGAGGTCGAGGGTGTACCAGACGCCGCCGCCGAAGTAGGTCTTGGCCTGCAGCAGCACGGTGTCGGGCGCGAGTTGCGCCAGCCGGTCGTAGGGGTCTTCGAGAAAGTTGCCGGTGTCGAGCGTGACGCGGAGCCACGGCGAATCGATGGCGTCGATCACCCGCTTGACGCCCTCGGGTGTGACGCCGAGACCCCAGTGGTTTTCTAGTCCGAGGATCACGCCGCACTTCTCCGCCGTCGGGAGGATCTTCTCGTAGGCATCGATCACCCAGCCGAAGGCCTCTTCCTCGGTGTGTCCTTCCAGCGGTTCCTCGATGCCGCGCCTGGCCATGAGATCGTTGAAGTCCTTCGATGTGCCCCAGGTGCCCGAGTTGACCCGCATCGTCGGGATGCCGAGCGCGTGGGCCTGCTCGATGCAGTCGATGGTGTGGTCGATGTTGGCCTGACGCTTGTCCTTGTCCGGCGAGAGGAAGCCCTGGTGGGTGGAGTAGCCCATCAGGTCGAGGCCGTTGACGAACGCGTGGCGCTTGAGCTTCTGCAAGGTGCCGTTGTCGGTGGCTTCGAGCTGCCGCTGGAGGATCTCGAAGCCATCGAAGCCCATGCGTGCCGCATGATCGAGGCAGACGTGGAGATCGCGCAGATCGTCGCGCCGGAAGCCCCAGAACGAATAGGACGAGACGCCGATCGGATTTGCCCGGCGCAACGGCTCCGCGGCGGGAGACTCGGCCCCAGCGGGAAAGGGGACCGCGGCGAGGGACGCGGTGGTGAGGAAATGGCGGCGGTTCATGGGTGCCGGATGTAAGGCAGGGACTCAACCGGTTCCAAGGCGATAGATGGAGGGCCGCGGCCGACGATATCTCGTTTTCGGTCGCGAAGGGTCCACGGGGGCATGCCGCCACGGATCGCGGGAGGGGCTGGAAGGGGTGGAAATCGACCTTACTTGGACGCCTCGGGATCCGCCTCGAAACGCCCGAAGGCCCTGTCGGGTGCCGGTGCCACGCTGAGGAACCGAAGCGCCCGTGAACTGGCGTCCTCGGAGCGAACGGACCGCGTTCCCGGGGTGAATCCCGTGAGGTCTGTGCCGATCGTGCCGTCGATGACGAGAAGGTCGTCGACCGCGGGGATTACCGTGATGTCCAGCGCGGCGAAGACATCAGGACCCACCTGAAGCGGCGAGATCCTGCCGATGCCATCGAATTCGGCGGTGGCGGGATCCCTGCCGGTCCAGAGCTCGAAGACGTTGCCCACGCCGTCGAGGTCGGGATCGGCATGAAAGCCGATGATCGCTGGGTCGCTCTCGCCCTCGAACGGCCCGCCGGCTCCGGTGAGGAGCTGCTGGACGCAGAACTCGTTGTCCGCCGCGGCTCCGGTCTCGCGAATCGTGACGGTGGTGGTGTTGCTCAGGGTGCCGTCGGTCGCGGTGACCGATACGGTGTAAAACGACTGGGTCTGGAAATCGAGCGGGCCGGTGGTCGTGATCGCGCCGCTGTTCGCGTCGATCGCGAACGGCCCGCTGCCGCTGAGCGAATAGGTGACCGGATCGGTTTCCGGGTCCACCGCCACCACGGTGCCGACCGGCGATCCGACCGTGGCGCTCTCCGCGATCTCGAGAATGAAAGGCGCGCCGACAAACTCGGGCGCGAACAGCGGATCGGTCAGGAACACCGTGGTGACATAATCATTGGTGGTGGCGCTGCAGGTGCTCGTGAGGGTCGTCATCGTCGCATCGACAATGAAACTTGCCTTGCCATCCACGGTGGTGAGACGTTCGCCGAAATTCACATTGCTGAAACTGACGTCACCACCGCTTGTCGTGCAGAATCCGCCACCGGAAACCTCCCCCACCACCGTCGCGGAAATTCCCTTCATGATGGTGATCGGCAACGTCGAAAAGCCCGAGGCCGGTCCGCTTAGGTTCAATCTCAGTTCTCCAGCCAGTGACGCTCCGCCCCCTCTCGCATTCGCGGCCACCGGGGTGTTGTCACTGAAATCGACCGAGCTGAACACCTGGTCGGAAACCAGATCGAAATCGAAGATCAGGTCCCCTCCCGCCGTTCCTGGAAAGTCGTTGATGTTGAGCCGGAGATCTTCCGTGGACGGTGACGGTGCCAGGGTGCTGCCCGCTGAAAGCGTCAGATCCGTGGCGCTGATGATCCCGCTGCCGCCAATCGTGCCGCCCAGGATGTTGATGTCCCTGCGGTTGGTGGTGAAGTTCCCCACCGTCAGCACGCCGTCGATCTCCAGCAGACCGTCCACCTGGGTCAGGTCGCCATCGATCACGATGTTCGAATCCGGCGCTCCCCGAACGGCGCCCCCGCTGGTGACCGATCCCTCGATGTCGACGGTCGAGTTCGCATCGGCCCGGATGGTGCCGACCCCCATCGTGTCGGCGTCCTGAATCTGGAGGGTGGCTCCGTTGGTGGCCAGAAGAAGACCGTCATTCTTCAGCAGGCTGTCCCGAGGTTCCACCCGCAAGGTCTGCCCGGTTTCATTCGCGCGGATGGTGCCCTGGTTCTCAATCAACAGGGCGTCCTGTCCGACCGAAACGATGGTGCTGGTGTGGAATCCCTCGATCACTTGCAGGGGCCCGATGATCAACCGCTGGTCGACGGCTCCCGTGAAGTTCTGCGATTCTCCTGTCAGGCGCACGATTCCCGCTCCGCCAAGCGTGATCGGCCGATCGGCCGGATGGTCGAAGAACAGGCGGGTGCCCGAGCCGGCTCCCACCAACTCGATCACTCCGTCGTTGGTGACATCCCCGCGAATGTTGAACGGCAGGCTGTTCGCGGTCGCCAGAATGCCTTTTCCAAAGGTCACGCCGTCCAGATCGGTACCGTTGTTGACCACCCGGAAGATGTTGTTGCGGTCGTCGCCATCACCGCCCGTCGCCGTGAAGGCCACATCCTTGAAGTCGGCGAAGACACTCGCAAACTCACTGTCGTCATCGATCAGATACGAGCCGTTGCCGGAAAACGCACCGTCCACGAACCGCAGGATTCCGCCGTCCACCGCGGCCACCGTCCCCTCGTTGACGAAGGTGTCGCGCGCTTCGATCGACAGGAACTGGCCGGTGGAGCCGGCCTGGATCGTGCCCTGGTTGACGATGTTCAGGGCACCTTCACCGATCGATGCGTTCACATCCGTCTGGAATCCTTCGAGCGTCTGATCCGGCCCGATGACCAGCATTTGGCCCAATGGCCCCGTGATGTTCTGTGCCCCCCCGGTGAAGCGAACCGTGCCGGAACCCCCGAGGGTGATGCTCTCATCGGTCGGATGATCCACGAACAACCGGGAGGATGAGATCGTCCCGGTCAGCTCGATCAATCCGTCGTTCGTGAGCTCGCCGGCGATGGTGACCGGCAGGTTGTTCGTCGTCGTCAGGATGCCATCGGCCAGCGTCACCCCGCTGAAGACGGTGCCGTTGTTGATGGCCCGGAAGATGTTGTTGCGGTCGTCCGCATCGCTGTCCACCGCGGTGATGGACACGTTGGTGAAGGACGCCGAGTTGCTGGCGAACTCGCTGCCGTCGCCGATCCGGAACTGGCCCGAACCCGAGAACGCGCCCGAGACGAAGTGCAGGATGCCGCCATTGGTGGCGGACAGCGTTCCCGTGTTCACGAAGGTGTCGCGGGGCGCGAGCGCGATGAACTGACCGGTCACATCGGCCCGGATCGTTCCGTCGTTGACGATGTTGAGCCGGTCGTTCCCCAGCGGAGTGACCAGGCTCGTCTGAAACCCCTCGATCGTGTGGGAGGCACCGTGAATGAGCTGCTGGCCGATCGCGCCCGAGATGTTCTGCGACCCTCCGGTGAGGCGGACGATGCCGCTTCCGCCGAGCGTGATGGCCTGGTCGGTCGGGTGGTCCAGGAACAGCCGGGCGGTGGAAGCGGTTCCTCCCAGTTCCAACATCCCATCGTTGGCCAATCCGCCGGCGAGGGTGATCCCGAAGCTCGGTTGCCCGAGAAGGGTCGTACCGCTGCCGATGGCGAGGGAGTTCAGGGTGGGGGAGATGTTGAGGTTGACCGGTGCGGGAAGTCCACCGGGAAGCGTCACCTCGTATTGGTCGGTGGCGTTGTTGTTGGGCACCGCGGCCGGGGACCAGTTGGCCGGCGCATTCCAGTTGTCGGACGGATCTCCGCCGGTGAAGGCCGAATTCACGACCGCGGCATGCAGCGCGGGATGCAGGGTCATGAAAACGAGGATCGAACGGGGGCGGAATCGAGTGGACGACGGTTTCATGACATTGAGGGGAGCTGACTCGTGGATCTATCGGAGGCGGGGATACAGAAATATCGATACCTAACTACCCGGACTCGATGGGCATTCAAGCCAAGAGTTCAACGAAGACCCGGGGTGATCAAGCGGGAGAGGAAGAGGTTGCCTGAGGGACAGGATTCCGGATGAACATGATGAGATCCGGATTCCGGAACTCCGAAGGTGCGCAAATCTTCCGCTCAGGGTCCGGAAACACCCAAACGGCTTCCATTCATTCCATCGGGTTCATCATGCTCCGCCAGTTCCGCGCACCGCTTGATTCTTCCCGCCGCTTGATCGCCCTGCGGCGAAAGTTGGCTGGGAAAGCCGCCGTGGCATGCGGCAGCGCGGTTCATTCGATTTCGAGACGGTAGCGTCGAAGGGACGGATCGACGAGGCGCGACCAGGCGTCGATGCCGCCGTCGATCGCGCGGGTGTTCTTCAGGCCGTGACCCTGGAACCACGAGCAATGGTCGAGGACATGGCGGCCGGTGTGGTCGTAGAGCAGGATCGGCCGTTGGGGATAGCCGGCGAAGAGCCGCTGCTGGAGATCCTCGGTCATGAACTCGGAGCCGGGGATGGCGACGGCTTCGTGCTCCTCGCGGGTCCGGGTGTCGATCAGGAGCGGTGGATCGTCCGAATCCAGCGCCGCCTTCGCGTCCCCGGGCGCCATCAGCATCGCGCGGTCGTGTTCGTGGCTGTCGAGCAGATGGGCGAGCATTTCCGCGGCATCGAGGTCGCCGGCCCGCTTGGCGAGCCGGGCCAGCGTCTCCTCGGGAGGAAAGCCGCAGCTTTGGCACCCGCCGAGATGGTAGCGGGCGAAGAGCGCGCGGCGGGCGCCGGGCAGCGCCTCGAGGATTTCGCCCATCGGGGTGTCGGTGGTCAGCGCCTCGGGGATCATGCGGGCAGTATTGGGGAGAATCGGCCGGGGAGCAACCCGGGCGCGCCGTCCTTGCACCCCGGTCGGCTTGGCAGCACAGTGCGGCCAGATGCTCCGACCCCAGTCACCGGACGAACCGAAGATCTACTGGCTGCCGAACCTGATGACCGCCGGCAACCTGGTCTGCGGATTCTTCGCGGTGCTGACGATCTTCCGCGGGATCATGGTCGCCACACCGCAGCAGGGTCAGTACGACTTCGCCCTGGCGCAGCCGTTCTACGAGCGGGCGATCCTGCTCATCTTCGCCTCGTGCCTCTTCGACCTGCTCGACGGCCGTCTGGCGCGCCTCGGCGGGAAGGAGTCGCCGTTCGGCCGGGAGTTCGACTCGCTCGCGGACGTGATCTCCTTCGGCATGGCGCCTTCGCTCCTCATGGCCAAGGCGGTGCTGTTCCCGCTGGACGAGGCCTTCGGGCAGCTCCAGCTCCAGGGAGTCGGCTGGGTGCTGGCCTGTCTCTATGTCCTGTGCGGCGCGATCCGCCTGGCGCGGTTCAACTGCCTCGCGGCCCTGCCGAAGTCGTCGGAATC
>ERZ869936.842-NODE-842-length-25606-cov-18.188016_pt1 | contig 25606 bp, 20 predicted proteins | sample MGYA00520876_ERZ869936 | MGnify/ENA primary metagenome ERZ869936 (study PRJEB32218, sample SAMN09650985) | biofilter metagenome | isolation source: enrty point of leading RO module | place: Saudi Arabia: Thuwal, RO plant located on Red Sea | collected 2016-02-17 ... | reverse complement strand
CGGGATTTCCGCCCGAGGCTTTCGCATCGGGGGGAACCGTTATAGAGTTGTGGTTGATCGCCGGATCGGCCTTCACATGCGAGGCAATCATTTTCGACATGCGGTCGATGTCGCGAGGGACAATCAGAAGTTGACCGCTCTTCCGGCGGTCTCCGCTGGATCCGCCAGTTTTCATTTGATCGATACTTGCCACTGTTCCAAGCTATCGAAACCGGTTGGTCCACTCAAGTCTTCGTCATCGCCTGCATTCTGCCGGAATCGAGAGATGTCCAGGATTTACCAGACTGACGGGCTTCGTTTCCGCTATCCCGATGAATGGCGGGCTCAGGAGGAGTCCGGCGACGAGGGACTGACAGTGACGGTCGACGGCGACGGCCCAGCCTTCTGTACAATTACCCTGCTCGAGGGCCGGCCTCCGGTTGACGAAGTGCTTGACGCGGGCGTTGATGCGTACCGGGAGGTCTACGAGGATTTCGATGTTGAGCCGGTCGAGTGCCAGGTCGCGGGCCGGGCGGCGAGGGGGCGAAACGTTGACTTCTTCTGCCTCGAGTTGGTCAGTTCCGCTTGGTTGAGAGCGTTTCGCACCGGCGCCTGCACGGTCCTGATTGTCTTTCAATCTGAAGGACACGACGCGCGGGACGCGCAATCGGTGTTCGAACTGATTGTCGACAGCCTCGATTGCGAGAGTGACGTCTTCGCTGGTTGAGCCGGTTCGCCAATCGATCTCAGCGCGATTGTCTGCAGAATCCGGGTCTCAAAGAGACCAGAATTGCAGAGTCGCCTCGACAGGTTTGAACCGGTTGCCGGCCGCCGTTCGCGCCGTCCGGCGTGGTCGCGAGTCGGGGATGCTGCGACCGAGGCGGCTGAGTCCGCGGTCGCAATAAAGCCGCCCCGTTGAGTGTTGTGGTCTCCCCTCCTAGAATCGCCGGTTTCGACTCCAGCTTGCATCGGGACGAGAATGCCGCGTATCGACGTCGAGAACCTGTCCGACGGACAGTCGATCGAAGAGGTTTATCTTCTTGCCGACAAACAGCTTCGGGCCAATCGTGCCGGCGACCTCTATCTGCTGTCGCAGCTCAGAGATCGCACCGGGCAGATCAGCGGACTGCTGTGGAACGTGAACGAACAGGAGATGGCGCGGTTCACCACCGGTGATTACGTTCGCATTCGGGGCAAGGTCCAACTCTACCAGGGAAACCTGCAGATCATTCTCTCGCATCTGGAGCGGGTGGCATCCGACACAGTCGATCCCGAGGAATTCATCCCGGCCAGCACCCAGGATACTCAGAAGCTGTTGGAGCGGTTGCGCGAGATTCTGCTGGGAATCGAGGACCGCCACTTGCGGACACTGATGGAGTCGTTGCTTGTCGACGACGATGTCATGGCCGGGCTGACTCGGGCTCCTGCGGGGATCAAACTCCATCATGCGTTTCATGGCGGCTTGCTGGAACATATCGTCAACGTGCTCGAAACTGCGGTTCGCATCGTTGATCTCTACCCGCAACTCGACCCCGATCTGTTGCTGGCGGGGATTTTCCTGCACGATCTGGCCAAGGTGCGCGAGCTGTCGTACGACTCGACATTTTCCTACACCGACGAAGGGCAGTTGATCGGTCACCTTGTGATGGGGATTGAGATGATCAACGAAAAGCTCAACTCGGTGGAAGAGACGGTCGGCGAGCCGTTCCCCACGGAATCCCTGCTGCGGCTGAAGCATATGGTCCTCAGCCACCACGGGAGCTACGAATTCGGCAGCCCGCGGCTTCCGATGACTCCCGAGGCGATCGCCCTGCATCACCTCGATAATCTCGACGCAAAGATCAATGAGTTCACGAATCTCATCGAGAGTGATCCGAACTCCCAGTCGAGCTGGACCGCCTTCAGCCCCAATATCCAGCGAAAATTGTACAAGGGCGATCGGTGACTCCCCCGCTTCGTTTGTGAGTCCGAGGAGACTCCATTCTGTGCCCGGGCGCGTCGCCGGATGACCGACCCGGCGCGCCTGTCCCATCCGCCATGATGCCACGGCCGAAATGACGCTGATCGTTTGGTGTGCGCTGATCGTGCTCGCGTCGCTGGCCGGCGGCGTTGTCTCTGATCGCGTCCAACTGACGCATCGATCGATGCAGTTCATCATGAGCAGCGTCGGCGGGTTGATGCTGGGGATCGCGTTGCTCCACATGGTTCCGCACGCTGCGGCGGAACTTGGTTCGATCGACGAGGCCTGCCGCGCTGCGGTCGCCGGTTTGTTGATCATGTTCCTGCTGCTGCGGATATTCCACTTCCACGAACACGAGCCGCTCGACGCAGTCCACGACCATGCCGCAGCTTCCGGGCAGTGCAGTGAACACGCCCCCCAATCGGCGTGTCACGGCCCGCACGTCCACGGCGCAGATTCCGATCGTCGACTCAGTTGGGGCGGTGTGGCTTTCGGGCTTGCTTTGCACACCTTGTTGGACGGAATGGCCCTTGCGGCGGCTGTCGAGGCGGAGACCGGTATGCTCGCCGGACTCGGCGTTTTTCTGGCCATTCTGCTGCACAAACCGCTGGATGCGGTGTCGATCACGACGCTCATGCGATCCGGCGGGTGGTCGCGCGCCGCACGCGTTTTGGTAAACGCCGCCTTCGCCCTCATGTGCCCCGCCGGCGCGTTGCTCTTTGTTTCCGGCGTCGAACAGTTCTCCGGGATGCAGGGTGCGATCGTCGGTGCGGCACTCGGGTTCTCGGCCGGCGTTTTTCTCTGTATTTCGATGAGTGATCTGCTGCCGGAAATTGAATTTCACGCCCACGATCGATTCTGGCTGACTGTCTGCCTCGTGGCCGGAGTTGTCGCAGCCGCGTTGATCGGATTCGTCGATGCGGTTTGATTCCCGGAGATGGTTCGCAGATCGTCCCGATCGGCGGCCGCCGAGCCGCAAACGCCAATAAAGAAACCGCCGCAGACCGATGGCATGCGGCGGCCGGTGACTCATCGTCAGATTGTCGGGTCTTGACGCTATTGGTTCCGTTGCGTCGGTCGGCGATGCTGACTCGGCTCAGCGGCCGGCCGAGTCGATGCGGACTCTCCGTCCACGCTTTCCGCAGCGTCGCTTATCCCGCAGCGTCACTCAGTGTGGTCTCCATTGTGATCATGGTCCCCCTCTTCGTGATCATGATCCGGATCGGCGGCGGCTGGTGTATCAACGTCGCCGGCGTCTCCAGCGGGGTCGCCGTTTCCGCATCCGCTCTGCCACATCGTCAAGGTCAAGAGCATGGCCGGCAGGCCCAAGAGCGTCAGCCAGGATCGTCGTGTGCTTTTCATAAGATGCCTCGTGGTTTTGCTTTTCGAAAACTTGCCTACTGGCCCGTCACGCCAGGTGTTCGGGGTTGATGGGTTCTCACGGGAGCACGAATCCCGCAGGGTTTCGTGCGGATCTGCAGTCCAGCCGACCCCAAACAACAACCCTGTCAGGGCACTACCGACTGGGTAGACGATCTCGCGGTTGAATCGGCAGGCCGTCAGACTGCGGGCGAATGTAGCGAAATCCGGACCGTATCGCCAAGGATGCACGGTGCAAACAACGAATCGCGAGAGTCCTGGAGCGCCTCGCGCAGGGAGGTTGCGATCAATCCAGGGTCGGGTTGTGCATCGCGGCCGAACGACAATGCTTGACGATTTCAGTCTCAGCCTTGCTGCATGACTCGACCTCGCGTCCACAAGAATCCGGCGGCTGCGACGGCTCCCACCATGTTGGATACGAGATCCCATCCGGTATTCACGTAGCCGCCGACGTTGGTGCTCGGGACGAGCAGCGTGGCGGCGAACTCGACGACCTCATTGAGCGCTCCGAATCCCAGGGAGGCCGCGGCGCTCAAGACTGCCGCTCCCGCAGTGGGGACGGGGCTGCGGGACGCCTCAGCGCCTTCCAGGATCGATCGTAGTCCCTGCCAACACACGAACGTCGTCACCGCGAATCCATAGGCGTGCACAACGTGGTCATATTTCAGGCGGTCCGGGACCAGCCAGAGGCTGTACAGAACGCGATTCTCACCGTTGATCGGCCATGACTCGGGAACGGGCAATAGTCCGCCCGCCATGTGCGCCAGCCCCCACACTGACAGCCCCCACAGCACGGCCGGGCTGAAGCCGACGCGGCGGTGCATGAATCCGACCGCCGTGATCAGCACCAGCATCACCCCGATATAGAAAACGAACTCCCGGTTGCCGCTCGTCACGGCGCCCGCCACGGCCGCCAGCATGTAGACAGCTGTGAATGACCCCACGGCGAGCAATCCACTCGCGGAATTCGATCCGAACACTGACGGCATTCTGTCGGTCCTGTCTGATCCCCAATTCTTCTGCGGGGCCTGCGCCTCGCTCCATTCGTAACAATCTTGGCGGATTTTCGCCCCGGCGTGAAATCACGCGGTCCGTCGACGGTCTGCCGGCCGTCAAAAGCCAGCTCAGGAAATTGACAGGCACGCATGCCACGATAGAATGGAAGAAGAGTTCCGCTCCCCTTTTCCTGCCTGCCCAGGCGGGTGCACTGAGTGGACATCCTCGAGACCGGGATCGCTGCAGCGCGGAGAATTCACCGCGCAGGTCCGGAGATGTTCACTGCAACCGCTCTCCCACCCAAGCAGCCGCCTCACGTCGAGGAATGGTCTTCTCCGCGTCGGCCGGCAACGTCCGCCGCTATAAACAGAGCGCCTCCCGGTTGCTCATCCACACAAGGAAACTGTCATGTTTGGAGTTGGTTCAACACAGTTGATCGTTCTGGGACTGGTCGCCATTCTGCTGTTCGGAAACCGATTGCCGGGTACAATGCGAGCATTGGGACAGAGCCTGACCGAGTTTCGGAGAGGCATGAACGCGCCGGACGAACCGAGTGAAGAGCCGGTGGCGTAGGGTTTGGGACACCGTTTCGTGCGGCTGGTCCCCATTTCGTAAGGCCCGAGCCGGCGGAGACAATTCACAAGAGTCGGACGCTTCGTGGATCGATCGGAGGGACGAACCGATGTTTGGCTTGAGTTCACCAGAGATGCTGATGTTCGGCATCATCGCGCTGCTGCTGTTCGGCAAGCGACTGCCGGAGGTGGCTCGCAGTCTCGGCAAGGGAATGACCGAATTCAAGAAGGGGATCCGCGGCGTCGAGGACGACATGCGGTCCGCGTATCGTGACGTCGAGCGCGAGGTGCATCGTCCCCGCCCGGACCCTGCACCCAACAAGGACCGGGAGCTGCTGACGCCGAAGTTTGAACCGCCGAAGACTGAGCCGGTGGCCACCGGCACTGATGAGCAGTCGTAGTGCCCCGTCGGGGCTTTTCTGGTCTGGAGGGGGGGACCGCAGCTTCGCACGAAACCCTGCAGGATTCGTGCTCCCGTGAGAACCGCTCAACCCCGAAAAGCTTGAATGACCCCGACCCGTGCGGCGGCGGCTCGTGGACGGCCTGCAACACGCCGATGATCCGGTCACTCGGGGGAGCCGTCGTTGATCGACTCGATGTCGGTGATTCGAGCCGACGGGCGTGCGAGGTCGACGACCAGCGGATTTCTGGAGTCCGCGCGACCGACGTTCCCTGCTGCATCGCGGGCTTCGACGCGGACGAAGAGCTGCTGAGGAATCTGTTGTCCCCCGTCCCAACGATACGTCCCGGTGTTCTCGATCCAGTCGGTCGTCATCGGATACCAGGGACCGGTGGCCTGGGAGGCGTACAGCAGCATGATCGGCTTCTCTGCAAGCCGTTCGTCGTCCACGCTCCAGGCGATCTCGATCGCATGACGCGACGTCCCCTGCCCTTGTTTGACCGCCAGCACCTCGACTGCCGGCGCCTGCCGGTCGACAACGACCACCAGCGTCGGCGCTTCACCCGGCTGCGGTGGCGGTTCTGTAAGCCCGACGCCGCTCCGAACTCGCAGCGAGAATCCGTACGACCCGTCGCGCGGGACGGTCACTTGGATTGGGCTGCGTCGATCCTCGTCGCGGCCGTAGTAGTACCATTTGAAGCCGTTGTTCTCGCTGATGTAGAGATCAACGGCCGCCACTCCTGATGGCCCAACATCCTCCAGCGCGTAATTGATGTTGAACGTCGTGGTATTGAGGTTTCGGGCGGAATCCTCCGCCGAGTGCCCTTCGGTCGCACTGTCGGTCTGCGCATCGCCGCCGGCGACGACGGAGGGATTCGCGTCACCGGACTCCGAGGAGAACGGCGCCAGCGGCAGCTCCGGCGGCGCGGTCACATTTTTCGGCACCGGGGGTCGTTCGATCGGCTGCATGATGACCGGCGGCAGCGTCCGCGAGGAGGCCTCACGGCCGGGTTCGATCACCGTCGGTTGCTCAACGGTTGCCAGATTCTGCTCAGGGCGAATGATGGGATCGGTTTCCGGACCGGCGACCGGTTGGCTGAAATCGGGGCGGACCGGTCCCGGTTGCCGAACCGGGCCGGTGCGAACATCGGTTGCCGCATCAGAAGTCGCCGTGTTGCCGGCGTAGTCCGACACCGTGCCGCGCACAAACAGTCGACCATCAGCCGGCACGGTCCATGAAGTCCGGCCCGCGTCGACGGGAGTGATGTTGACGCCCTCCCACACCTCGGAACCCGGGTTCATGAACTCCAGCTTCAGAGAGCCGAGATCGAGGTGTTCATCGTCGGCGCGCCATGACAGTTCAACTTCTCCGGCCGCCGTCTGGCGCAAACGCACTTCCAACTGCGGCGATCGTTGGTCAACAATCACTCGCAGGCCGGGCTGCAACGGCCCCGGCGGATGGAACTGGTTATTCGCATCCCGGGTCCGCACAGAGAACCAGTACTCACCGGGTTGCGGCGCTTTGAACGTGAACTTTTCGGCTGTCGTTGGCACCGACTGCGAATGGTCCCAGTGCCGGCCCTGGTCGGTCGATACGAAGAGCTGGATCTCCGTGGCGTTCAGCCTCGCCATCTCCTCGGGGTCGAACTGAAAGGGAATGCGGAATTGATCGCGCGGTGTGTGCACAGGCTGCGGTGCAGGCGGCGCGGCAACCGACCATGTTGTCAACGTGAGCCACACGGCGGCTGCCGATGCGGCGCAGCAAACCGCCACTCCCGGGAAGCGCGTGCGGCGCGACAGCATTCGATTCGGTGCGAACAGCCCCGTCATATGTCGTCAGACGACGCGGATCCGTCCATGACGCCGCATCGACTCCCCCCTCGAGATCAAGACCGGCCGGAGTCCCGCCAAAGCGGCGAACGCCAGCGCATAACCGTCCGCGCACAGTGTTCGCGGAGCGGGATCCTCTGACGGTGGTATCGGCGGTCCCGATGCCGCCGCTTGAGCGGAATCGGCCTGTCCTGTCGGCTGTGAGAACTGGGGGCGTGGAACCAGTTGCGTCCGTCGTCCCATCACGTCTCAGCAGCAATTCGGCGATCGCATCCGGAAGATGAACCGAACGCCTCAAGCCAGGCAAGGACAGCCGCCCTACACCTCACGGGCCGATCTCATGCACTCCACGTATTCCGCTGCCCGGGCGCGGATTTCATCGAGATTGCTTGACTTCAACACGGAGTCGTTGATCAATGCGCTGCCCAGGCCGACCGCCGCCGCTCCTGCCCTGACAAAAGCCGGAAGGGTCTCCAGATTCACACCGCCGGTGGGCAGCAGACGAATGTACGGCAGCGGCCCGTGGACCGCCTTCAGATAGGACGGCCCTCCGACATCGGCCGGAAAGACCTTGACGATGTCAGAACCGGCCTCCCACGCCGCCAGGATTTCTGTGGGGGTCAGTGCACCGGCCATCACCAGCTTGTCGTAGCGCCGGCATGTTTCGATCACGTCCCGTTGGACGACGGGCGTCACGATGAACTCGGCCCCTGCCAGCATCGCGGTGCGGGCGGTTGCGGCGTCCAGCACCGTCCCGGCCCCAAGCAGAATCCGATCGCCCAGCCGATCGCGCACGGCCGAGATGATTTCCACGACGCGGGAAACGGTGAAGGTGACTTCGATGACGTCAATGCCCCCCTCACAGAGAGCCTCTGCGACATCGACCAGTTGTTCGCCGCTGGTCGCCCGCAAGATCGCGACAATTCCGCGGTCGAGAACCCGTTCAATGTCAGAGTGCGCGCTCATCGAAATTCGTCGCCGTTGTCTCTGGTTGCGGTCACTGTGAGTCGGGGCCGGGCGTTGTGCGCTGCACTTCCTGCCGCAAGTCTCCCGCACATGCGGCCGTACGGGTCAACTTCCGGCGGCGTACAATTCCGCGTACTCGAGAACCCACAAGTCAATTAGCTCACTGAAGGAGTCCAGGTCCACCTGGCTCAGCTGCTGAAAATTCCGGCGATGAAAGACTTCCTTGTTGCGGATGGCGCCTTTCGCGACGAGTTCGATAATGGCCGCCGATCCGAAGGGGGAAACCGTGACCTCCAGTCGACTGTACAGCGAACTCGTGCTGCGGTCCCGCGACACCGAGATGTCATCGCGGCTGATCGTCGCTCCCCAGCCGCTTTCGTTCATCTGCGGCGAATACCGGAAGCCGGGGAAATGGTCGGCCAGTTTCTTCAGACAATTTTCGATCCGCTCCACCAACTCGAGCCGGCACCGCGAATGAACGCTCTTCAGGTCTTCGACCGACATCTCGCGCTCGGCCGTCGCGCGGCCGGCTTCCTCGCGCGTCGCTCGGCCGCGTTCGATGGCCCGTTGAAGTCGATCGTCGAATTCCATGGTGTCGCTTGATTGCAGGCAGACTGGGGCAAAGCTGCATTCTATGCCCGGTATTTTCAGCGTGCAATCTGCGTGCTGGCCATCGCGCCGGGATGTTGCGCCCCTGCGTCCGGCCGATTCGGGAATTCCCCGGCCGCAGCCGCTCGGGCTGACGATTGCAGGATTTGCAGAACGGACCGTTCGGTGATTGAAAGTTCGGGGTGGCGAGCGGTCGAGGCTCTTTCCGAACGGCGAATCCTGCGGAATCTTCGCTGTTGCCTGATCCGACGCGGCAGCCGATAATGCTTACTGCGGCAGGTAGTCCCCGCGAGTTTCCGTCGAACTCGCTTCAAGGCTGTCAAAGTTTCAGGATTATGCAGGCGGCCGACGCGGAAAAGTTCTGGGAGGTGATGTCTGCCACCACTTGGATGTGGGTTGGCCTGATCGTTGCTCTGCTTGCATTGGCCTGGTTCGCCAGCCGGATCCGGTCGTGGTTTCACGAAGATGACGATCCTGCGGGCGCAACCGATCGAATGCTCTCGGAGATTCGGGAGATCTACGCGGATGGCGACTTGTCCGAGGAGGAATTTCGATCGATCAAGGGCCGTCTGTTGCAACGCCGGGAAGGGGCTGTAACCGAAGATGACGAGTGACGGGCCGGTCTGCGGTCCGTGGCGAGAGGGGAGCCGGGTCGAGGAGCGGGCCGGTTCACTGTTCCCATCAGGACGAAGCATTGAGAGAATATCGTACTTCCGTTCGCCCTGGCATGGAGGCGGCGTCGGATCAGTCCGTAGATCGAGTCCAGATCGATCGACAACTGTGAAGGAAAACGCATGACCTCGGGGAAAGACCAGACGCCGGGCCGACGCGGCACGTCGAACAAGAAGAACGCGAACTGCTCATTCTGCGGGAAGAGCTATCGCGACGTCGGGCCGCTGGTCGAAGGACCGGGCGACGTTTACATCTGCGGCGAGTGCATCGAGCTGTGTCACTCAATTCTCGACCAGGAACGCCGGCGGAGGGGCGAGTCCCGCAAACTGTTCACCCAGATCCCCACGCCCCGGGAGATCGTCACTCACCTCGACGAGTACATCATCGGCCAGAAGACGGCGAAGAAGACGCTCGCCGTGGCCGTGCACAATCACTACAAGCGGCTGGTCGCTTGTGAGGACCGCGACGCCGACGTCGAGATCGAAAAGTCCAACGTGCTCTTCATCGGCCCGACCGGATCGGGCAAGACGCTGCTGGCGCGAACGATCGCGCGATTGCTGCAGGTGCCGCTCGCCATCGGCGACGCCACGACGCTGACCGAAGCGGGTTATGTCGGCGAAGACGTCGAAAACCTGCTGCTGCGACTGCTGCACGCCGCTGATTTCGATATCGACGCAGCCCAGCGCGGCATCATTTTTATCGACGAGATCGACAAGATCGGCAAGACGAGCCAGAACGTCTCCATCACGCGAGACGTCTCCGGAGAGGGAGTTCAGCAGTCCCTGTTGAAAATGCTGGAAGGCACCGTCTCCAACGTTCCACCTCAGGGAGGACGCAAGCATCCCGAGCAGCAGTACATCCAGGTCGACACGTCCAACATCCTCTTCATTTGCGGAGGGACGTTTGTCGGGCTGGAAGACATCATCGCCAAGCGGCTCGGCCGCAAGATGATCGGGTTCGGTCAGAAGACGCACACCGACGAGAAGCAGCAGCGCGACGAGATGATCGCGCAGGCGACCGTCGACGATGTCCTCGAATACGGGCTGATTCCCGAGCTGGTCGGCAGGCTGCCGGTGCTCAGTTCGCTCTCGCCGCTGAGCGTCGACGACCTGATGCAGATCCTGACGCAGCCTCGCAACGCCCTGTTGCGGCAGTATGAGAAACTGTTCGAAATGGAGGGCGCGCAGCTCGAATTCACCGATCCCGCCATCCGCGAAATCGCAATTCGCGCCAAGAAGAAGGAAACCGGCGCACGCGGACTGCGGAGCGTGGTCGAAGAGGTCATGTTCGACATCATGTACGAACTGCCCGACCAGCAACGCGGCCAGAAGTACGTGATTACTCCGGAAGTCGTGAAGGGCGAACGCAGCCTGTTCCCGCAGGACGGCTCCGCCGCTGCGTAGCGCGACGTCAGGGGTTGATCGATAGAAAACAACGCAAGCCCGCGAACGGTTGTTCGCGGGCTTGCGTTGTCTGGCGGGCATCGACATTCTGTCCGCCATGTCCACGCTCCGCGCTTACCTGCAACTGGTCCGCATCCCGGCCGTTTTCACCGCGCTGGCCGATATCGCCTTGGGCTTCCTGCTCGTTCGTCGCGGGATCGACGGCGCCGAAACCGATCTCGTGCTGCTGCTGACCGCCTCCGGATGCCTGTACATGTCGGGGATGGTCTTCAACGACGTCTTCGACCGCCGCCAGGATGCTGCGGAACGTCCCGAGCGTCCCCTGCCCTCCGGCCGGATCACGGTCCGGAGCGCGGTCATTTTCGGCTGCTGTCTGATTGCCGTCGGATTGGTCGCCGCGGCGCTGGCCCACGTCAACAGCCTGACAGTTGCCCTGCTGCTGACTGCGTGCATCCTCGGATACGATTCCGTTTTGAAACGAACCCCGCTCGGGCCGCCGGCGATGGGAACCTGCCGGTTGCTCAACGTGATCCTGGGCGCCAGCAGCGCCGGGCTGCGGTGGACCGCTCCCTGGCATTTCCCGCAGATCTGGATCGCCGCATCGCTCGGGATCTACGTTGCCGGCGTGACCTGGTTCGCTCGGCGGGAAGCGCAACAGAGCAGCTCTCGTTCGCTGGCTGGAGCGGCCGTGTTGGTCAACCTGGGACTGGCCGGACTAATGTTGCTCGCCTACGACCGTTTCGCCTTGAACGTCTCCTGGAGCGGTGCGCCGGACGCGACATACAAGAGCGTCGCGCTGCTGGGTTTCATCGCGGTGACGATCAACAGCCGCATCGTCAGGGCGATTATCAACCCTTCGCCGTCGCACGTTCAGGCTGCGGTGCGGCTGATGCTGCTTTCGATTATCACCATCGATGCCACGCTGATCTTCTTCAAGCTGGGAGACGCCGGTGTTGTGTATGCCGGAACGACAGCGGCCCTGCTGCTGCCGGCCATGCTTCTCGGGCGCTGGGTCTACGCGACCTGACTTCTGCGCCGGGGCCGGTTTGCAATGTCCACACCGTATGCCAATCGATCACGAAATAATCCATGAATGAAACGACGAAAAGTCCGCGCGTTCTGGCGGTGCACGCCCACCCGGATGACATCGAGTTTCAGTGCGCCGGAACACTGGCTCTCCTGAAACAGGCCGGATGTCCGATCTCGGTTGCCACGATGACGGCCGGGGACTGCGGCAGCGCCGAACTCGGACCGGATGAGATCTCCGCGATCCGTCGCGCAGAAGCAGAGAAAGCGGCCGACCTGCTCGGCGCGGACTACACCTGTCTGGAGTTCAAAGACCTCGCGATCTGCCTCGATAACGAAAGCCGCCGCCGCGTGACGGAACTGATCCGCAGGACTTGCCCGGACGTTGTGATCACGGCCCCGCCGGTCGACTACATGTCCGATCATGAGATGACGAGCCGTCTGGTGCGCGACGCCACGTTTAACGCATCCTGCCCGAATTACGCTACACAGCAATGGGATCCCGCGCCCGCGACCCAGAAGATTCCCTATCTCTACTACGTCGATCCGATCGAGGGGGTCGACTGGTTCGGTGAGCCGATCACGCCTGATTTCGTGGTCGACATCACGCCCGCATTCGAACTCAAGCTGGAAATGCTGGCCTGCCACGACAGCCAACGCGCCTGGCTCAGGCAACAGCACGGACTCGACGAGTATCTGGAGGGGTGCCGGCGCTGGAGCAAACAGCGCGGCAGCGAGATCGGCGTGCAATACGGGGAGGCCTTCCGGCAACACAAGGGGCACCCTTATCCCCACGACAATCTGCTGCTGGAACTCGTCGATGCGAAGTGATCGTCGACGCGCAAACTCCGCCCGGTTGCAACCGGGCGGCTGTGTGAATGTGGCGTCAATGCTGCATCGGGATCCAGCGCAACAGAACCGGAAGCAGCACCAGATTCCCCAGCATCCCCCCCAGCATTGCCAGACTCACGAGAACGCCGAAGTAAATGAGCGGGACGAAGTTCGAGAGCGTGAGCACGCTGAAGCCGATAATCAACGCGACGTTGGCGAAGACGACAGCCCGGCCCACTCCCGCGTGCGTCTCGCGAACGGCGGCGACGTGGTCCAGACCGCTCTGACGAGCGCGGCGGTAGCCCGACAGGTAGTGGATGCTCGAATCGACAGTCAGCCCCATTGATACGCAGGCGATCATAGCCGTGCCGATATTGACGGGGACGCCAAGCCACCCCATCCCACCGATCACTAACAGGATCGGAAACACATTCGGCAGGAGCGACGCAATGCCGATCCACAGATTGCGAAAAGCGATGGTCATGCAAACCGCGATCCCGATGGCCGCCAGCGTGAAACTCTTCACCTGATCCGCCAGCAGGCTCTTGATGAGTTTGGCAATCATCACGTACAGGCCCGTCGCCCGCGCGTCCGGGAACATCTCTCGCGCTGTCTGTTCGACTTCTGAAATCAGCGCCAGTTTGATTTCCGCCGGCTTCTGCTCCTGGGCGCGCAAAACCAGCCGCATGCGGCCGGCTGACGGATTGTACAACTGGTCTTCAAACCCCGGTTGCACCTGCCGCAATACTCTCCTCCGGATGCCGATCGTTTCTCCCAGCCGCGACGGAATGAAGTCGAGACCGTCCGTCAGCGCATACACCTTCGTCAACTGGGTGCCGTCGTCCATTTCGATGCGGCGCAGCCGAACTGCCAGTTCGCGAACCTGATCGAGGTAATTCTCGTCGAGTTCGGCGGGGGCTGGAAAGTTGACCTCCCAACTCCCCGCCCCCCCCAATTTCGCCTCGAAAAAGTCGACCGCCTCGGCGATCTCGCTCGACGATCGAAAGTTCTTGCTGAAATCGGTCTCCACGCGGAGGCGAACCAGTCCGATTCCACCGGCCATCATCAAGGCGGCCGTTCCTCCCATCACCGGCAGGGGATGCCGCTCGACCCAACGCGTGATGCCCAGCAGACCGCTGACGATCTGCCGCTCCGCCGGAGTGCTTCGCGGGTCGACGTCCAATCCCCCGATCAGGACTCCGCCGGGGAGAATCGCCGCGGCAGCGACAAGGACCAGCAGCGCCCCTAGGGCCACCATCAATCCGAAACTTTGAACCGGTACAATCTCGCTCGACAGCAAGGCCAAAAAGCCGATGGCCGTCGTCACACACGTCCAGAACACCGGCGGTGCAAGCCGCAGGAACGTCTCCCGAAATGCGACCGTCCGGTCGTGCTCGATCCGCAGCTCGCGATACGTGACGGTCACATGCGTGACGGTTGCGATGCCGATGATGGTCACCAGCGAGTTCAGCATGGAACTCACCATGCTCAGCTTCAGTCCGGTCAGGACCAACAGGGCCCGCGTCCAGACAATGGTGACGTGCACGACGAGCAACGGCAGCACGACCCAGCGAACGCTGCGGAACAGGAACAGGATCACAATCAACAACAGGCCCGACGTCGCCCATCCGAGGACCAGCGCGTCCTCTTCGACGTAGCGAAACATGTCGTGAATCTGAATCGGCTCGCCCGCGACATAGACCGGCGGGAACGGTTTCCGAGCCGCCTCGTTGGCGCTGGTCGGTTGTGACGTCTCTCCGGCTCCGATGTAGCTCTGAGGATCGGCGGCGATTTCGCGAATCGTGTGGAACGTCTCCTGTCGCTGCTCGGAGGTCAGACCGGGCGCCAGTTCCAGCATGACGGCGGTTGCGTCGGATTCGGATTCGACGACTTCTCCATCTTCGTTGCGCCGGGTTGTCTGCTGCCCGATCAGCAGGCTGCGCGAAAAGTCGATCAGACTCTTGCGCAGGATCCGCTCGATGATGCGACGCGCGATCGGCGAAAATTCCTGAAAAACGGCGACATCGTCCAGATTCAGCGTCGAAGCCAGATCTTGCGTCGCGGCGTGGTTGATGCCCGGCACGGCGTCCGGCCCCGTGTCGACGCGGAAAACGTCGGCGAACGCCTGCAATTCGTTCAGGTTCTCGCGCTCCAGCAACCCCTCCTTCTCATAGGCGACCATGATGATTTCATCACCGCCGAACCATTCCTTGCTCTCCGTCCAGGCAACCAGATCCGGGTCACCCTGCGCATAGAACGATTCAATCGACTCGTTCAGTTCCAGCCGGCTGGCCGGAGCAATCGCCAGCACCGCTGTGAGTAGAGCAAACAACAGCAGCGCCGTTCGGCGCCGAACAAGCCAGTCGACCAGGCGGACCGGAGGTGAGCGGGATGCGTCGTTGGTCACGATGTTCGGCTAACGGCGAGGATTGCGATAGACTTCAAGATCGTACCGCGTGACATGGGCGCTTCTGCGGCAACACTTCATCGCGTTCGTCGCGTCCGGCCAGGTGCGGCCAACCGGTCACGCTCGGTCGACAGAATAGCGGCAACACGCCGATGGCGGGAAGGGGGCGAGTCTTGACCGGGGCGGAATCACCACGCAGGCGGTACGCACTGCTCGCTTCGATCGTCTTGCTTGGATTTGCGGTGCGGGTCGTCGCCGTCTCGCTCTGGCAGGAAAACCTTGTCCAGGACCGCGACGCTTACTTGGCGCTCGCGGCCGGACTGTTGGAAGGGCGCGGGCTCTCTTCCCCCGGAACCACCCGGCCAACCGCCTTTCGTCCGCCGCTCTATCCGATGCTCCTGGCTGCGAGAGGAGGAGCCGATGCACTTGCCTACGTCGCCATCGTGCACGTTTTACTCGGTACGGCCACCGTTGCGCTGACCCTCCTCCTGGCGCGGCGTCTCGGTTTGGGAACGCGGGCGGCGGCGCTGGCGGCAGGGATCGTCGGGCTGGATCCCCTGCTCGTGCTGTACACCACCTTCCCGATGACCGAGACGCTTTCCACGTTTCTGACGACCGCGCTCCTGCTCTGGATCGTCCATTTTGCGCAAGCACAAGGGCCGCCGCGCAGGACGTCTCTCCTGTTCGCCGGCGTGCTGTTCGGTTTGAACGTTCTCTGCCGACCAACGCTGTGGGTCTTCGGCTTGTTGATCTTGCTCCACGGGACCATCCGGGTCGTCCGGCGTCTCCCTCGGCAGCCCTCGCAATCGGCGGAATCGGCGGAGTTTCGCGGTCGGCTGTTCAGGGCGTGGCCGGCGATGGCAGGAGTTCTGATCTGCGTCCTCCCCTGGACGGCGCGCAACTGGAATTCACTGGGCGCTCCAATCGTGACAACGACGCATGGAGGCTACACGCTGCTGCTGGGCAATAATCCGGCCTTCTACCAGGAAGTCGTTGCGCAGCCTGTCGGCACGGTCTGGGACGGGTCGCGGGGCCCGGGACAGTCGGCCTGGATGGAGTCGATCAATCATGAGATGGATCGGATGGGGCTCGAATCCGAAATTGCGCGCGACCGCTGGATGTCGCGGCGAGCCCGCCGCAACATCGCAAGCGATCCGATAATGTTCTCCCGAGCCAGTCTGTTGCGTCTCTTGCGGTTCTGGAATGTCGTGCCCAGCGGAGGAGCAGCGGATGGCGTTCCCCAATTCCTCCGCTGGGCAATCGGGGCGTTCTACGCGGTCGTCCTGCTGTCCGCAGCCGGAGGTCTCGTGCGTTGGCTGAGGCTCCGCGACGCACGTCTGACTCCCCTCGTCCTGCTGATTGCCAGCTTTACACTGGTCCATCTCTTCTACTGGAGTAACGTGCGAATGCGGGCCCCGGTTATGCCGGCCGTCGCCGTGCTCGCGGCGTCTCTGATCGGTCGCTGCACGGGACTCCGGTCGATCGCACGGCGGCACGAGACGCGATAAAATCCGGCCACAACATTCTCTCCTTGGAAGAGCAGCCAGACATGCGACTTTGCAGGTTTCAGACGGACGAGCGGATTCGAATCGGTTTCTACGACGAGCATCGCGTGCTCCCGCTCGAAGCGGTCGCCGCGCTCGTGCAGAAATCGACGCGGTTTCCGGTCAGCGAATCAATCGTCGACTATCTGCCGGGCGGAGCATTTCACAGAGAAGTGCGGAAACTCGAGCGGCAACTGGATGAGGCCGATCCCGCCGCAGTGGAGGTCGTCACCGTGCCGGTCGATGCCGCCAGACTGCTCGTCCCGGTCGCGCACCCGTCCAAACTTCTGCTCCTCGCCGGCAACTATTCAAAGCACATCGAAGAGGGAGGCGGCAAAGCAGAGGAGCGCTCGAAAACGTTCCCGTACGTCTTCATGAAGCCCCCGCTGACGACCCTTACGCATCCCGGCGACCCGGTGAAGATTCCGGCCGTCTCTCCCGATGAAATCGATTGGGAACTTGAACTGGGCGTCATCATCGGCCGCGAATGCCGAAACGTGAGCGAAGCCGACGCCCTCTCGTACGTCGCCGGCTACACCGTCGTCAACGACATTTCGGACCGCGCTTTTAAGCCGAACCCCGGTCGAGCCGAACGCCCCAAAGACGGCTTTTTCGACTGGCTCCACGGAAAGTGGCACGACACGTTCTGCCCGATCGGTCCGTGCGTTCTGCCGGCCGATCGATGCGACGACCCCCAGCAACTGGCCCTGACGCTCAAATTGAACGGCGAAATCGAACAGAACGCCTCGACGGCGGACATGGTTTTTCCCGTCGCCGCCGTGGTCGAATTCGTTTCCAGCTTCGTCACGCTCCAGCCGGGCGATGTCATTTCCACCGGCACGCCGGACGGCGTGGGAAAGGCCAAAGGCAAGTTCCTCAAGCCCGGCGACGTGCTCGAAGCCGAGATCGAAGGCATCGGCTTACTCCGCAATCCCGTCGAATAGGGTTCTGTCCGTCGGAGACATCACCGCGAAGAGGGCTCCGCGTTGACTTCCTGCGTCGCGCGGCGGCCGACTTCGGCCGTTCCTGCCCGTCGACCTGTTTCCGCACGGTGGCGGTTCGCGTCCCGCGCCGGTTACGCGGACTGCGGCGAATCCCGCCAAGTCGTTGCTGGATTTCGAGTTGATGCGCCTCAAGCGTCGCATCTGCGGGCCGCAGGCGGATTCCCTCGACGAGAAAATCTCTGAAAATCGATCTCTGCGCGCGCTCCGGTTTCTGCTATCACCCGCCCCCTCGAAACGCAGCCTGACGCTGCCGATACGTCAATTCGTCCGCACTCGCCGAATCGGTCGGTCGAGGGGACAATGAAATACGACGCCATCGCGTCGAGCGATACGGATGTCGCGACATTCTTACTCAGACCAGGTTCGTGCTCTCACCCTCTGCAGTTTGCGCGTGAATGCAGTCCGCGCCGAGCGCTATCACGGCCTCGACTGGCTGCGAGCCGTTGCTGCGCTGCTGGTCGTGATGTTGCACGCCGGGCTGGCGTATACGCTCACTCCCTGGCCGGGACTGGCGTGGCCCGTTCATGATCCCGAGCCGGTACGAATCGTCGACGCCCTCACATGGTGGATCGACGGATTCATCATGCCGTTGTTCTTTCTGCTGGGAGGATTCGTCGCCGCGCACCTGTTTCTCCGGCGCGGCGGAAAGGGCTACCTGCGCCATCGGGTCAAGCGCGTCGTCGCGCCGTTCCTCTTCGGGTGTGTCGTCATCCTGCCGCTCGATTTGTACGTGTGGCTGCTTGGCTGGGTGATTGAGGGCCGCATTCCCCTCCGCAAGCTGCGGAGCCTGAAACTGGGCGAAGCCGGTCAGGATCTGTGGGGTGTCGGACACCTGTGGTTTCTGCAGTATCTGTTCCTCTTCAGCGTGGTCATGTGGGCGGTCCAGCATGCCTGGGACATGTGGCACGCGGTGCGCGCCGCTCGCGGAAAAATGACGTCTGCGCGAACGGCCGTCGATCGCTATGCGGAAACCCGACTGGGCGCAATCCTTGCTCCCGTCCTCTGCTGCCTGCCGGGCGCCGTCGTGTTGTGGTGGGAACCTCGCGTCGTGATCGGCTTTCGCCACAGTTGGCATCCTCTCGTGGCGAACTTCCTCTACTACGCGCCCTGCTTCATCTTTGGTTGGTGGCTGCTGCATCGGCGCCGATCCGGTGATCATGTGGGTCGTTTTTCGGGCTGGCACCTCGCCGCCTCCGCCGCTGTATTCGCCGTCTTACTGCCGCTCGTCCGCGAACACGTCGGCGGCGAACTGGCCGGATCGCGAAGAATCTTGCTGTGCGTCCTGTTCGCCGCGTTCGCATGGCTTTCGTCGGTCGGCTGGTTCGGCCTGTTTCTCAATGCGCTCGGGAAACGAAAGCCGCCGGAATGGGTTGCGTATCTGGCCGAAAGCTCGTTCTGGATGTACCTCTTTCATCATCCGATCGTCGGACTCGCCCAGGTCTCCCTCGGCAAGAGCGGACTGCCCGCGTGGGGGAAATACTGCCTGTCTGGGGCGGCGGCCATCTCCCTGTCGCTGCTGACCTATGAGGTCTTCGTCCGTCGCACCTGGGTCGGACGCCTTCTGCACGGGACGAAATCGACTCCAGCCGTCGCCGTCGAACCGGATGTCATTCGACTTCCGCACCCTGTCGAGCCAGACGTCGCGGGTCCGAAGCGCAGGGCTGCCTAGCGCCCTGTCAGGGCTGTGTCTTGGGATTGGCTGGACTGCAGATTCGCACGAAACCCTGCGGGATTCGTGCTCCCGTGGGAACCCCTCAATCCCAAGAATCTGAATTGACGGACCGCTGGCGCTGCGAGGCGCGGTTACCCGGACGCCGACTCTTCAGAGTCCGGGTCGAGTCCCTCACTTCGCCGCGCCGGCACGAATCCGACGCAGAATGCGGCGATCATCAGTCCCCAGAAGATCCAGAAGGCCGGGTGCGCCCAGTCGTGAAAGTCCACGCGGTGAGGATGCTGGGGCGAATTGAAGAAGTAATCGATCAGCAGTTTGCCGCCGATCACGATAATCAGCAGATAGGCGGCTTCCTCGAAGCGCGGGAACTTCTCCAGCAGCTTGATGAAGACCACGGCAGCGAACCGCATCAGGATCACCCCCAGCATACCGCCCGTGAGCACGATCCACAGCTTGGGGTGGAGCGCCCCCTCCGCCTGATCGGCCGGAGAACTGCCGACGAGCGCGATCGCCGCCAGGATGGAATCGACGGCAAATGCAATGTCGGTCAATTCGATGACGAGAACCGTCCCCCAGAACGTTCGCGCCCGGGAACTCGCCGCACTCAGGCTGACCGGCACGCGCTCGTCGATTTCGATGTCCGCCTCCGACGGAGGGATCTCTTCCCCGGTGGCGGCGTCGACGATGATCGGATGCCCCTGCTCATCGACGCGAATGGTGTCAACCACCTGCTCCTTTGACTCGAAGAACAAGTGACGGACGGCGATGTAGACGAGATAGCCGCCGCCAAGCAACTTGACGATCCGCCACTTCAGCAGCAGGCCGGCCGTCCCGATGGCCAGCAGTCGAAAGAGAAACGCGCCCGCCAATCCGTAGGTCAAAGCCCGCGGCTGTTGATCTTTCGGCAGACGCTTCGCCAGCAACCCCAACACCAACGCGTTATCGATCGACAACACACCCTCGAGAATGACCAGCAGGCCGATGACCGCCAGGTCCTGCGTCTCGAAGGTCTGTCCAAAGGGAAGCACTGCGGCTGATTGCGGCGATTGGAGCGCGAAGAAATTGCGCTGGATGTCGGGAGGGGCTGTTGGCGGTCGGCAGGTTGATGCGAGGCGACCTCTTTTAGCAGGTCTCCTCCGGTCTCGCCACCACCCCGGTCCGCAGTGCCGCGAGTCCGCCGCGCTAGACCGTCAACCCGTCGAGCCGGCTGGTGCTGTCTCCCAGAGAGTCGATCTGGACCCCCATTCGATCGAGCAGCGAGAGGAACAGGTTGTTCATCGGCGTTTCGGACTCGAACTGGAGATGTCGGCCGGTGGTGATGCTGCCGCCCCCTCCCCCGGCAACGAGGACCGGCAGATCGTCATGGTTGTGGCGGTTTCCGTCACTGATCGCACAGCCGTAGGTGATCATGCAATTGTCGAGCAACGTGCCGTCCCCCTCGGGGATCGATTTCAGCCGCTCCAGGAAATAGGCGAACTGTTCGACGAGATACTGGTCGATTCGCTGCAGGCTGGCCATCTTCTCTTCATCGTCGCGGTGATGTGACAGTTGATGATGTCCTTCCTTCACGTCGACCTCGCGATAGGACCGGTTGCTGCCTTCGTTCGCGAGCATGAAGGTCGCGATCCGCGTCGTGTCGCTCTGGAAAGCGACCGTCATCAGGTCGTACATCAGCCGGATGTGCTCGGTCAGTTCGACCGGGATGCCTTCCGGAGGCGCCATGTCGGGGAGGCTGGCCTGCGTCTCTTCCTCGGCGCGAACGATCCGGGTTTCAATCTCCCGCACGCTGCTGAAATACTCGTCGAGCTTGCGACGGTCATTCCGGCCGAGTCGGCCGCGCAGGCGGTTTGCATCCTCGGCCACAAAGTCCAGAATGCTCTTGCGGTAGAAGTCTCGCTCGGCGCGAGCCCGCGCATCTTCCACGCCCGTTCCGAACAGACGTTCGAAGGCAGCCTTCGGATTGATCTCTTTCGCCATCGGCGTCGTGGCGGACTTCCAGGAGATATTCGACGAGTAGGCGCAACTGTATCCGGAGTCGCAACTTCCCGCCTGCCGGCCCGCCTCGATGCCAAGCTCCAACGACGGCAGCCGCGTCTGGCTGCCCACCTGCTCCGCAGCCACCTGATCGACCGACTGTCCCGCCTGAATGTCGGCCCCTGACGTCTTGCGCGGTTGCGCGCCGGTCAGGAACGCTGCACAAGACCGGGCGTGATCGCCGGCGCCGTCGCCGTTCGCCCGGGCTTTGTCGTGCGCCAGGCCGGAGACGACAAGCAGATCCTTCTGATGCGCCGCCAGCGGCGCAAGAGTCTTGGGGAGCGTGTATTCCACGCCTGCTTCCGTCGGCTTCCAGTGCGGCATGATGACGCCGTTCGGGAAGAACACGAACGCCATCCGCCGGGGCGCCTCCCCGCCCGCCGCAAACCCCGCCCGGGGCGCCATCGCTTCCAGGAACGGCAGCGCCAGGCCGGCGCCGATCCCCTTGAGTACGGTTCGCCGCGGCAATTGCATGTGCGCCTCAACTTTCTCGCTGGTTTGCCGCAAGGCTCGGCGTCAGTCCTCCGACGCGTCCGCCCGCTGCATTCGGAACGGTTCACTCCGAACGATCGCCGTTAACAGAGCGCTGAATCGATAGTCGCCGTCGATCGTTTCGGCGACGATGTCATCAATCGTACACTTGTCATAATACTCCAACCCCCGGCCCAGGGCATAGGTGAGCAGTTTCTCCGCCAGGCAGCGCGTGAATTCGTCCCTCCTCAGGCTGAGGATGCCGACAAGCTCCAGCGGGCCGGAAAACTCTTCTCCCGTCGGCAACACGCCGGACGTATCGAGTTCGAACTCGCCGTCCTTTTCCCGCCAGCGGCCGATTGCATCGAAGTTCTCCAGTCCGAAGCCGATGTCGTCCATCAGCACGTGACACGATGCGCAATTCGGATCGCTTCGGTGAATCTGAAGCTGCTCGCGCAGCGGCAGGTTCGGGTTTGCCTGCTGCGTCTCTTCCAGACCGGGCACGACCGGAGGCGGATCGGGGGGCTTGTCCCCCAGTATGTTCTCCAGCACCCATTGTCCACGCTTCACGGGAGATGTGCGGGTGGGATAGGACGTCAGCGTCAGCACGCTCGCCTGCGTGATCACGCCGGCGCGTCGGCCGTCGGTCAGTTCGACTCGCCGGAACTCGTCTCCTTCCACGCCCTCGATCCCGTACAGTTGCGCGAGATTCGCATTGACGAACGTGTAACGCCCGTCCAGGAGTTCGGTCAACGGCCGGTCTTCGCGCACGATCGATGCGAAAAACAACTCCGTCTCGCGCCACATGTCGTCGCGCAATTGCCTGTCCCAGGGGGGAAACGTTTCCGGGTCCGGCGCGACGTCGTTCGTTTCCAGCTTGCGCAGGTTCAGCCATTGACCGGCGAAGTTTTCGATCAGGGCGTACGACTTCGGGTCCGACATCATCCGCTGAACCTGTTGCGCCAGGACGGCGTCCTCGTGCAATACCCCCTGCTCTGCCAGGTCGAACAGCGTGTCGTCCGGCATGCTGCTCCACAGGAAATACGAGAGGCGAGACGCCAGTTCAAAGTCGTTCAAGGAATGCCGACTGTCGGCGGCGGAGGATCGCTTGTCCGTTTCCACTCGAAACAGAAAGTGAGGCGACACCAGCGTTGCTTGCAGCGCGACCTGCATCCCGCGCTCGAACGAGTCCCCGCGCTCGACCGTCATCTCGACAAAGTCGACGTACTGCGCGATCTCCTCGTCGGACACCGGCCGGCGAAATGCCCGCTCGAGCAGCGACCGCACATTCTCTGAGGCCGCCTCCTCCAACGAAACCGCCTCGTCGGGAGACGAGACGACCAGACTGCGATGCGACTCAGGCAGCTCGGTCGGCAGGCCGAGCGGACCTTCAATCGCCATCGACTTCACCAGCAGATTGCGGTCGGCCTTTTCGTCTTTGTTGTAGTAGTCGTTGATGAATCCGGCGGAAAGGCGCATCCGTCCCGGCTCCGCTTCGAAGCGGTGCTCGTAGACGTCTGGAGTTCGATCGCCGGTGACCTCAACGACGGCCAGTTTCCGATCGCCCGCCCTGAGTTCCATCTTCGCTTTTTCGTCGCCTGCCTGATCGGCGCCCGCTTCAATCCGGAGGAGATACTCTCCGGCCGCCGGAAGGTCGAAAGTGGTCGACACGCTCCCGCGCGACACCATGATCTTCGAGTCGTACGGTCCGTCGTAGACGGCCCCGTCTTCTTCGAGTTCCGTCGCGGCCAGCTTTGTGCGAATCTGCCGATCCTCCAGCGTCACAATCGCCCGCCGGGAGATTTCTTCCGCCGCGTCGAGGTACTTCTCGACCAGCAGCGGGGGAATCGACAGCACGTCGCCGATGTTGTCGAAGCCGTAGCCGACGTCGTCCGAAGGAAAGTCCGCAGCCGGCTCGAAGTCGACGCCGAGGAGATCCCGAATCGTATTGTTGTATTCCGCCCGGTTGAGTCGCCGGATCGTGACCCGCCCGGGATCGGGGGCCTGGCCGCAATCGACGTAGAATAATGCGTGATCGAGCCAGGCCGTGACTCGCTCCCGTTCCTCATCCGGCGGCTGGTCGGCGTCCGATGGCGGCATCGAACCGACGCGGATGCGGTCGAAAATGTGCATCCAGTGCTCCCGGTTCGCCTGGATCGACTCGACGCTGTCGTATCGCGCCAGGTCGAGACCCGCCTCCGCCGCCTCACCCTCATGGCAGTCGAGACAGTACCGTTTGAAGAACGGGCCGACGTCTGCGGTGTAGTCCAGCACACGCTCCGTCTCAGCAGCGGCCGCCTGCGTCGCTCCGTCCGGCAGGGGATCAACGGCACCGGGCTGCATCGCGGCGGCGAGCAGCATCACAGCGAGGCCGGTCGCCGCTGAGGACGCCAGCCACACGATGCGACCGGTCGGGCTCGCGGCACTCCATCCAGCCGCTTGGTCCGCCTTCTCCTGCGGAGCTTGTGCAGGGCGTTTTCCGGGCCGCAGAGTTTGCAGTCCACTGCTCGGGGGACATTCCGGTCCGTTCGTCAAATCGGTGGGTGGCGTTGATTCCGGAATTGTGATCGTCTTTCTGCACGATCGATTCGGGCATCGCGCGCGTTTACCCGCGTGGCGATCTGTCGCCTTGATGACTGAGGCGCAATGTGGACAGCGTACGCGCACTGGTGTGGAGAGGTTGTTCTGGCGGTTCGGGGTGCGGGCGGCTTCACCCGGCGGCCGCATGGGAGGGATCGTGGACCGCCCCGTGAGGCGATCCGGAGGTTGTCGGTCAAGCAGTCCCGTGCTGAATCCCGCTGAACTTCGGACGTGAGCACGGGGACTTGATGCCGGAATCATACCTTGCGAAGCGTCCGCGCGTCCAGAATCCGGTTGCCGCTGAAGGCCAAAAGCTGTTGTTGTTGAGGGGGTTGTGTCGATTCGGGCCGCGAATCTCATGTTGACCTGTCCGCCACTCGTCCACTACACCTCCCGACCCCTCCGAAGCGGGCTGTTCCGCTCTTCATCCTGTCCGCGTGTATTGCCCCAATTTTCTGCCTTTGAGGTGTTCCATGGCCCGCACGATTCTGTTGATTGCCGGCTTCACATGCGCTTTGGCCGGTTCGAACTCTGGCTGGGCAGAAGGCATCGGAGATGCGCGTCCGACAACGAACACCGATTTGCTACGAAAGCCCCTCTGCACGGTACGCGGCGCAGATGACCTGCTGCAGCAAGTGGTGCGGCAACTCACGCTCCCCTTCGCAGTTCCAGCATGCGGCGACAGAAGTGTTGCATCAGAACCGTTGCAGGTTGACCTGCTGATGCCTCAGGAACAATTCCCTCTCGACCCCGGCCCCGTTCCACCCCCCACGATTATTCGACGGGTCCGCGTCGACGAAGCATCGCCCAACCTTCCCCCGCACATTTCCGTGACGGCCGACAACATCCAATACGTGCCCGGTCCCCCGCCGATTCTCAGTCATCCGCCCCTCCCTCCGCGTCCGCAACCGCCGCAACAACCGTCGGTCGGCGCATTTCGGGGCGACGTCCAGTACCTGCCGATTCCATCGACGTTGCGTCCGCTGGAACCGACGCCGGATGTCTGTCCGGCGGCGCCTCAACGATCAGTCGATCTTTCGAGCAATCACGAAGCGGTTGCCGCGCGAGTGCAGCACCTGCGCGAAGCCGCCCGCCACCTCGAAGCGGCCGGACACGCCGATGCAGCCGCCATTTTTCGTGAAGAAGCCGACGGACTGTTGTCCGCATCGATCAAGGAACTGAACCTGAAACGCCAACAATTGCGACAACTGCAGGCGGAGGTGGCGGAGTTGGAACGGGCCACCGGTCAGTCGCAGCACGTACTTCTAAG